>Ga0315271_10002238_pt1 | contig 12074 bp, 10 predicted proteins | sample C3_top_MG_FD_204664 | JGI IMG/M metagenome (GOLD analysis project Ga0315271, IMG submission 204664) | Sediment microbial communities from Yellowstone Lake, YNP, Wyoming, USA - C3_top | ecosystem: Environmental > Aquatic > Freshwater > Lake > Sediment | place: USA: Wyoming | collected 2017-08-01
GACCCCGATGCGATCCGCGCCTTGATCCGCAAGGTGCGTCCGAGCGTGCTCATCAACACCGCGGCGTACACGGCGGTCGACCAGGCCGAGGAGAACCCCGAGCTCGCACGCGCCGTGAACGCCGTCGCTCCCGCCGTCATGGCGGAGGAGCTCAAGCGGCTCGGCGGCGCCCTCGTCCACTACTCGACCGACTATGTCTTCGACGGCGCGAAAAGCGGGCCGTACGCCGAGGACGACGCGCCCGGGGCGCTCGGGGTCTACGGTGCCACCAAACTCGCCGGCGACCAGGCGGTGCTGGCGAGCGGGGTGCCGCACCTGCTCCTGAGGACGAGCTGGGTCTACGGCTCCCGCGGGAAGAACTTCGTGCGGACGATCCTCAACCTCGTCGGGTCCGGCAGGTCGCTGCGGATCGTCGACGACCAGCACGGCGCGCCGACCTGGTGTCGCCTGCTCGCGGAGACGACAGCGCTCATCCTCGCCATGACCGGCGCGGTGCGGCGCCCCGCGGCGTTGCGCGAGCGCGGCGGTCTCTACAACCTGACCGCCGCCGGGGCCACGAGCTGGCACGGTTTCGCGGCGGCCATCCTTGAACTCGCGCCGCCGGAGGTTCGCGCTTCGGGCGGGGGGATCACCCCCGTCAGTACGGCGGAGTACCCGACGAAGGCGCGCCGGCCGGCCAACTCCCGGCTCGATTGCGACAAAATCCGCCGCACGTTCGACATCGCTCCGCCGGATTGGCAGGAGTCCCTCCGCCTGGTGATGGAGGAGATCTATCCGCCCGCGCCCTGACGCCGCGCAGTGGCGTGCGGCAGGCTCGGCAACGCAGACGACATCAGGTGCAGACAGGGGAGGGCAGCCGGTGACCGGGAAGGGAAATCGCGTGTTCGCGGTGATCATGGCGGGGGGGTCGGGCACGCGTTTCTGGCCGCTCTCCCGCGAGAAGATGCCGAAGCAGTTGTTGCGCATCGGCGGGGAGGACACCCTCATCCAGCAGACCGTCGAGCGCATTCTCCCGCTGGTGCGGCGCGAGGACGTCTTCATCGTGACCAACCCCGCGCTCGCCGACGACATCGGCCTGCAGCTGGCGGCGAAATTCGGCTCCTCCTGGGAGAGCGGCATCATCCTCGAGCCGGAGGCGAAGAACACCGCCCCGGCGATCGGTCTCGCGGCGCTGCAGCTGCTGCGCATCGACCCGGAAGCGATCATGGTCGTGCTCTCGGCCGACCACGCGATCCGCAAGGGCGACGAGCTTCTCGCGCTGCTCGGACGGGCGGCCCGCGCCGCCGCCGAGGGCTATCTCGTCACGCTCGGCATCCGGCCGGACCGGCCGGAGACGGGATACGGCTACATCAAGGCGTCTGCGGCAGTCGACGGCGTCTGCGGCGTCGAGGCCTTCGTCGAGAAGCCCGACCTCGAGACTGCGCGCGGCTACCTGCGCGACGGCGGCTACTACTGGAACAGCGGGATCTTCGTCTGGCGGGCGGCGACGCTCCTCGCGGAGCTCGGCAAGCACGCGCCGGAGCTGCGCCACGGCCTGGAGGAGATCCGCGCCGGCCTCGGGAGCGCCGCGGAAGACGACGTGATCCAGCAGGTCTTCGGGCGGCTCGAGGCGATCTCGATCGACTACGCCGTCATGGAGAAAACCGATCGGGCGCGGGTGATTCCGGCCGACATCGGCTGGTCGGACGTCGGGAGCTGGACCGCCCTGGACGACGTGTCGCCCCGGGACGCGGCCGGCAACGTCATCTGCGGCAACGTGGTCGACATCGACAGCCACGACACGATCGTGTACGCGGACAAGCGGCTCGTCGCGACGATCGGCCTGAACGGCCTCATCGTGGTCGACACGCCCGACGCCACGCTGGTCTGCTCCAAGGAGCGGGCGCAGGACGTGAAGAAGGTCGTCGACCGCCTCCGTCAGCTCAAGTCGGGCGAGCGGCTGGTGCACCGCACCGTGAACCGCCCCTGGGGTTCCTACACGGTCCTCGAGGAGGGCGAGAACTTCAAGATCAAGCGCCTGGTCATCCTGCCCGGGAGCAAGCTCTCGCTCCAGCTGCACCGCCACCGGAGCGAGCACTGGGTTGTCGTCGCCGGGACCGCGCGGGTCACCAACGGCGACAAGGTGTTCGACGTGCACCCGAACGAGAGCACCTACATCCCGATGTCGACCCAGCACCGGCTGGAGAACCAGGGCAAGATACCCCTGCAGATCATCGAGGTCCAGAACGGCGAGTACCTCGAGGAGGACGACATCGTCCGCCTCGACGACGACTACCACCGTCACGACAAGAAGCGGCGGTCCCTCCCGGATCCCGGAGTCTGAGGCTGGGGGCCCCGGGGGGTCAGACGATGCCCCGGAAGTACTCGATGGTCCGCTTCAGCCCTTCCTCGAGGTGGGTCGAGGGCTCCCAGCCGAGTTCGCGCATCGCCAGCGAGATGTCGGGGCGTCGCTGCCGCGGGTCGTCCCCGGGCAACGGTCTGGTGCAAATGGTGCTCCGGCTCCCGGGGATCATTTCCAGGACCTTTTCGGCCAACTGGCGGATCGTGAACTCCACGGGATTGCCCAGGTTGACCGGGCCGACGAAGCCCTGCTCGTTATTCATCATGCGAACCAGGCCCTCGACCAGATCGTCGATGTACTGGAAACTGCGCGACTGGGAGCCGTCGCCGTAGATCGTCAGATCCTCGTTGCGCAATGCCTGAACGATGAAGTTCGAAACCACCCGCCCGTCGTTGGGGTGCATGTTCGGCCCGTAGGTGTTGAAGATGCGCACGACGCGGATGTCGACCTTGTTCTGGCGGTGGTAATCGAAACAGAGCGTCTCCGCGCAGCGCTTGCCTTCGTCGTAGCAGGAGCGGATGCCGATCGGGTTCACGCGCCCCCAGTAGGACTCGGGCTGGGGGTGGAGCTGCGGGTCGCCGTAGACCTCCGAGGTCGACGCCTGGAGGATCCGGGCCTTGGTGCGCTTGGCCAGGCCGAGCATGTTGATGGCGCCGTGCACCGAGGTCTTGGTGGTCGCCACCGGGTCGTGCTGGTAGTGGATCGGCGAGGCCGGGCAGGCCAGGTTGTAGATCTGGTCCACCTCCACGTAGAGCGGGAACGTCACGTCGTGCCGGATCAGCTCGAAGCGCTTGTTGTCGAGCAGCGGCAGGATGTTGTTCTTGTTCCCGGTGAAGAAATTGTCGAGGCAGATCACCTCGTGGCCCTGCTCGAGGAGGCGTCTGGACAGGTGCGAACCGATGAAACCGGCCCCGCCGGTGATGAGAACGCGTCTCAGGCTCATGGCAGGGCCTCTGCGGTCGCGGGCAGGCTACGAGTCCGGCGAGGTCGGCGCCGCGGCCGGCGTTTCCGCCCGCTCGATCACGATGAGCAGCTGGCCCTCGCGCACCGGTTCGTTGAGCCGCACGCAGACCTCGGCGATCTGGCCGTCGAACGGCGCGAGGATGGCGTTCTCCATTTTCATCGCCTCGAGATTCGCGATCTCCTCGCCCTTGTGCACGATATCCCCGGCCCGCACCAGCCCGCGCTCGGGGTTGCCGATGCGCCAGACGTTGCCGTTCGTCGGGGCGCCGACCTGCCCCGGCAGGGTGGCCATCCTGATCTCGACCTTCTTGGCGCGCGGCGTCTCGACCGTGTACACCATGGTACGGTTGTTGGCCCGGATCACGACATGGACGCGCCCCTCGTGCTCGGCGCCCACCGACACCAGCTCGATCGTGTAGGGCTTGCCCCAGAGCTCGAAGTCGACGCGGTCGCCGGGCTTGCGGAGCCCGGAGCGCCAGACGGCGGTCGGCAGCACCAGCGGGGCCTCGCCGAAACGCTCGCGGAAGGAGAGAAAATCCAGCGCGTCCTTCGGGTGCATCAGCCAGAGGATGAACTCCTCCTCGTTCGGGGTGCGGCCGAGCTGCTCGGAGCACGCCAGTCGCTGGGCGTCGAGGTCCTCGTCGGGGACCGATTCGAGCGGCGACTCCTCGCGGCGCGCCTGCAGCTTGCGCTCCGCCTCGTCCCCGAAGGCGCTGCGGTAGACCCAGTCCGCGGGCCACCCCGCCGGCAGCCGACCGTAGCCGCCCAGCAGCATGTTCTTGAAATCGCCGGGTGCGCCGCGGAAGAGGGTCAGCAGTTCCTCCCGGTCCTCGGGGTCCAGCGCGTCGATGTCCTGGCCCTTCTCCTCGACGAACGTCGTGAGCAGCCGGATCAGGTCGGCCACCCCGGCGTCGCCGCGCTCCTTGGCGTAGCGGTTCACGAGCCCGCTGCAGGTGACCCAGGTGATCTGCGAGCCCGGCGTCACGTCGAAGTAGCGCACGATGCGGTTGTACAGCGACATCACCGTGAGCACGCCGGGCATCAGGTGCAGGAAATCGCCCTTCTGGGCCTGCTCGAAGGAACTGGGGAACGCGCCCCCCGGCATGCGGTGCCGCGTCACGGTGTGGTCGAGGCCCTTGAACGGGGACTCGGCCCAGTCGTAGGCGCCGACCCACTCGCGCGCCTTGCTGACGGCGGCCTCCGCCTGGGCGCGGTCGAGGTGCACCGGGATGCCGGATTCCTCGAGGAAGGCCTGGACCGCGAGCAGCGGCGAGTGACCGTAGAAGCGCACCAGCGAGTCCTCCTCGGCGTCGAGGATCTTCGCGCCGGCCTTGGCGGCCGCCAGCAGCGCGGGCATCGCCAGCCCGTCGGTGATGTGCCGGTGGTAGCCGATGACGAGGTCCGGCCAGCGCTGGCGGATCGCGTCGATCAGCCGGCCGATGCGCGTGATGCTGCCGACACCGGCCATGTCCTTGATGCACAGCACGATCTCGTCGGTCCCGCCGCACAGCTCGACGATGTCGCGCACGACGCCGAGGTAGTAGTCGTCGGTCGCCCAGTCCGACGAGGTGAACGAGATCGTCGGCTGAAAGAGCCGGCCGCGGGCCAGCACGGTCTCGGCGACGGCGCGCATGTTGCGCACGTCGTTGAGAAACGAGAAGCAGCGCCAGACGTCGATGTCGACGCGCGCGACGACGTGCTCGATCACGCGCTTCGGGTACGGGCGGTACCCGAAGAGGTTGGTCTCGCGGATCAGCGTCTGCAGCAGCACGTTGGGCATCAGTTCGCGGAAGCGCGCGATCTCCTCGAACGGGCTCTCGCGGCGGTTCATGATGCCGACGTGCCAGCGCGCGCCGCCGTGGCACTCGGCCGAGAAGAGGCCCATCCGCTCGTAGTGCGGCGCAAGCGTCGCCAGATCGTGCAGCCGCAGCCGGTTCTTGAAGTCGGACTGGCCGGCGTCGCGCATGCCGACCGACGTGATCGCGACGCCGGGCAGCGCGCGCACGGCGCCGACGATCGCGCGCGCGGTCATGCCGGGGCGCACGAAGACCGGGCTGCCCGCGGCAGCCTGCGCCGCCGCCGGCGCCGCCGCCGCGGGTCGGGCCGGGGCCCGCCGCTTCGCGCTCACATCCACCCCCGCGGGCCGAGCGCGGTGATCTCGGCAACGAAGCGGACCACCTTGAGGGCTTCGTCCTCGGCGCTGCGGTCGCGGAACGTGGCGACCAGCTCGGCGAGGTGCTCCTCGATGAAGCGCGTCGAGAACTCGCCGGCGACGAACGCCGGGTGCCGGATGATCGAGAGCAGCAGCGGCTGCAGGGTCTTCACGCCCTCGACGCGCAGGTTGCGGCCGAGACAGCGGTCCATGACCCGGATCGCGTCCGCGCGGTCCTTCCCGGCGCTGATCACGAGCATCAGCAGCGAGTCGTAGTACGGGGGCACGTCCGCCCCCTCGTAGACCCCGGAGGCGACGCGGACGTTCGGCCCCTGGGGCGTGATCAGGCGCGCGATGCTCCCGAACGAGGGGTTGAAGCTGCGCGGGTCCTCGGCGTTGAGCCGCACCTCGAGCGCCCAGCGGTTGGGCCGGATCTCCTGCTGGCTGAAGGGCAGCGGCTTGCCCTCGGCGACATCGAGCATCAGGCCGACGATGTCGACGCCGGTGATCAGCTCGGTGATGCCGTGCTCGACCTGCAGCCGGGTGTTGACCTCCAGGAAGTAGAATTTGCGCGTCTCCGAGTCGAACAGGAATTCCACGGTCCCGGCCGAGGCGTAGCCGATCTCGCGCATCAGCCGCACCGCGGTGGCGCAGATCTCCTCGCGCAGCGGCGTGTCGAGCGTGGGGGAGGGCGCCTCCTCGACGATCTTCTGGTGGCGCCGCTGGATCGTGCACTCGCGCTCGTAGAGGTGCACCACGTTGCCGTGCTGGTCGGCGATGATCTGGACCTCGATGTGCCGGCCGCGCTCGACGTACTTCTCCGCCAGCACCGTCTCGCTGCCGAAGAACTTCTTCGCCTCCGAGCGGGCCTGGCCGATCGCCATGTGCAGGTGCGCATCGTGCTCGACCTTGACCATGCCGCGCCCGCCGCCGCCCCCGGCCGCCTTGAGCATGACGGGGAACGAGACCTTCTCCTCGCGCATCCAGCGGCGCACCTGCTCGGCCTCGGTGACGTGGTCGATGCCCGGGATCACGGGGACGTTCGCCGCGCGGGCGATCTGCTTGGCCTCGATCTTGTCCCCGAGGCGCCCGATCACGTCGGGCGGCGGGCCGATCCAGGTCAGGCCGGCGTCGATGACGCGGCGGGCGAACGCAGCGTTCTCGGCCAGGAACCCCCAGCCGGCGTGGACGGCGTCCGCCTTGCAGCGCAGCGCCGCGTCGATGATGCGATCCATGTTCAGGTAGGATTCGACGGGCGGGGCCTCGCCGATGTGCACGGCGGCGTCCGCCATCGTGACGTGGTGTGCGAGGCGATCCGGCGTGGAGTAGACCGCGGTCGAGAGGATCTTGCGGTCGCGGCAGGTGTGCATGATCCGCACTGCCGGAACGCCGCGGTTGGCTACGAGAATGTTGGTGATCGTCCGCTCCGTCATGACCCTGTCCGTCTCCCCCGTGCGCAGCGGCGGGCTTCATCCCCGCGGTGGCGGGCATTTTCTCCAGTGGCGATGCTTTCGTCAAGCCTCCGGGTTGTCTCCCGGCGTTTCTTGACGAACCCGGGTCCTTGACCTACGATGCCGTGATGCACCGCAAGCTCGAGAAGGTCTACTACGAGATCCGTCGCCCGCGCACGACCTGGGGCGACATCGGCGGCTGCGCCGAGGCGAAGACCACGCTGCGCCAGATGGTCTGTCTCCCGCTCACACGCCCCGCTGACGTCAACCGGATGGGGCTCGTGCCGCCCGCGGCCATCCTGCTCTGGGGGCCGCTCGGGACCGGCCTGGCGATGCTCCCCGAGGCCTGCGCCACGGAGGCCGGGGTCGGCTACGTCTACGTCTCCGGACGCGAAATACTCGGCAAACCCGAGGCCCTGATCGAGACCTTGCGTGAAGCCGAGCGCGAGGCGCCGGCGGTGCTCTACATCTCGGACCTCGACTGGCTCGCCCCGCAGCCGGGCGCGACGTACGCCTGGGGTCCGGAGGGCAACGAGCGCGGCAAGCCGCCGGCGTTCGCGGACCGGGAGATGACCGACACGTTCCTGCGGGAGCTCGACCGGCTGCAGGCTGCGACCGCCGGGCGCCTGGCGATCATCGGCGGCACCTACCGCATCGACGTCGTCGACCAGGCGCTGATCAAGGACAAGAGCCGCTTCAATCGCAAGGTCTTTCTGCCGCCCCCGGACCTCGCGGGCCGCCGGGCGGTGCTCGGGATCTACGCGAACCGCAAGCCGAACGACGGGCAACTCGACCTCGACGCCGTCGCGGCGCTGACCGAGGGCTACGTCGGCTGGGACCTGGAGAACGTCGTGAAGAAGGCGGCGCTGCGCGCCATCGAAGACGACCGCCTGGAGATCACGCAGGCGGATCTGGTTGCCGCCGTCCCGCTGGTCAAAGCCTGGCTGACGCCGGACATGACGGCAGGGTACGCCCGCATCTTCGCCGCCGACTGCCCGCACCACTACAACTTCTAGGCGGCTGCGGCTACGCCGCGTCGTCGGCGCAGGCGGCCTCCAGCGGCCCCCGCTTCGGGAGGCGCACACAGAAGATCGAACCGCCGGCCGGGTTGTCCTCCACCCAGATGCGGCCCTTGTGCAGATCGACGAGGCGCTTGACGATGGCCAGGCCGAGCCCCGAGCCCTCCACGCCCTCTTTCTTCAGGCGCGTGAAGCGGGTGAAGATCAGCGGCTTGTCCTTGTCGGAGATCCCCTTGCCGGAATCGCGGATCTGCACGACCCAGCACGACCCCTGGTCGAGGATGTCCAGCTCCAGTTTTTTCCCGTCGGCGGCGTATTTGATGGCGTTGGCGACGATGTTCGCGAAGACGTCCTCGATCATCGGATTTGCGGTGATCGGGTACTCCCCGCGCGGCAGGTAGTTGACGGCCAGCCCCGCCTCCTTGAGCCGGTGCTCGTGCACGGCCAGCGCGTCGAGCAGCTGCGTGTTCAGGTCGAGCTCCTGGCAGTCGACGTGGTCCATCTCCTCGAGACGGGAGTACTTCGAGGCGTTGCGGATGAGATCCATCAGGCGGTTGTTGACCCCCTCGATCTTGTGGAGGCAATCCATCTTGACCGGGTCGGTCTCGCTCTCCTCGAGGAAGGAGGTGTAGTAGCGCACGACGCTCGCCGGGTTGAGCAGGTCGTGGCGCACGATGTCGATGAACAGGTCCTTGAGCCGGTTCGACTCCTGCAGCCGCGCGGCAGCCGCGCGGGCCTGCCCCTCCGCGAGCCGCAGCCCGCGCTCGCTCGCCAGCAGGCTGCGGCCGCCGATGGTGACGCCGGCGATGCCGAGCAGCCAGAGCAGCAGGTGCGCGACGATGACCGTGCGGATGCTTTTCCACTCGATGGCGCGCAACTCCCGCATCGGCACCGAGACGCTGATCCCGCCCCAGGGTTTGCCGAGCACGTATCCGCGCTCGTGGTGGCAGGAGAGGCAGTTCTCCTCCGTGATCAGCGGGCGCATCAGCCGCATGTACTCCTTGCCGTTCAGCGGTCGCATCGCGCTGACCTCGTCGACCCCGCGCTTGAACGCCTCCAGAGCGTCGTGCTCCCAGGGGTCGGGGGCGTTTTGCGGCCGCATCGGCTCGAGGCTGGTGATGTGTCCGTGCAATCCGGAGACCGAGGTTTCCAGCTCGTAGATCTGGCGCGTCATGTAGGCCGGGTTCACGAGCGTCAGGATTTTTCCCGATGGCGTGCGCACGTCGCGCTCCGGGATGGTGGCGAGGTAGGGGTTCGGCGGCGTCACCGCCGCGTCGACGTAGACCCCGCCGTACTGGTTGTTCCAGCGGCGGAAGATGATGTCCTTCTCGTAGGCCACACGCGCCTGGATGAGCGCGCTGTCGAGCGTGCGGTCCCTGACCTGGATGATGTTCCAGGCCAGGGAGACACCCAGCAGCGCCGTGCCGAGCACGCCGAGGGCGGCGATCGAAACCTCGAGGCTGAGGCGCCGCCGTGGGCTCTGCGCTTCGGATGCCATGACCGCGCATTATCCGGCGATCGTGCGGGCAATGCAAGGCGGTCGTCGCACCCCGGCCAAGAGTTGAGGTATCATGGCCGCGATGCAACCTGATGCGCGAGGGTTTCTGGTCTCCTTGGCGGCCTCTGCCGGCGGCGCCGTCCTCTCGGGCGCCGGCGCCGCGGTTCTGGTCTCGCTCTACCCGCCCGGGTCGGACGGCGCCTCGCCGGCGCTGTGGGGATTGGTGGTGCTGCCGGTGGCTGCAGCCCTGGTGATCACCGGCGCGCTGGCGCGGACGACAGCCGCCATTTTCCTCAACGGCCTGGCCTACCTGCTGCCGCAGTTGGCGGCGGCGCTGGGAGTTTTTTTCCTGTTTGCGCATCCCGGAGACGCGGGCGGGCCGGGGTTGATCCTGGCGACCCCGGAATTCTGGCTCGAGGTTGCGGCCGCCTACGCCGTGGTGACGATCCTCGTCGGTGTCGCGTCAGGGTGGTTCCGTCTGGTGCGTCGCTGAGAGCCTGCCGGAAAAGGCCGACCTGCTGCGTTACGCTCACCCCTCGGCACTGCGGCAGCCCGCCTGGGCCACGGCCTCGTCCGTCTCCGCGCTGTCGGTCTCGTCGACCTCGAGTGCGTCCGTGTCGTCGGGTTCCGGCGCGGCATCGCCCGAAAAGCCGGCGATCGTGATCGTCAGCTCACCCTTGACCGTCCGGTTCCGGTAGCTCTCGAGCGCCGTGGTGAGCGTGCCGCGGGTAATCTCCTCGTAGACCTTGGTCAGTTCTCGCCCCACCGCGGCGGGACGGTCGCCGAGCACGTCGAGCATCAGGGTCAGCGTTTTTACGAGCCGGTGCGGCGATTCGTAGAAGATCAGCGTGCGCTTCTCATGCGCGAGACTCTCGAGCACGCGGCGTTTGCGCCCCGATTTGATCGGCAGGAAGCCTTCGAAGACGAAAGCGTGGGTGTCGAGCCCCGAGACCGAAAGCAGGGTGATGGCCGCGGCGGCTCCCGGCACCGGCGTGATCGGGATGCCCGCCTCGACGGCCAGGCGGACCAGCACGGCCCCGGGGTCGGAGATGCCCGGGGTGCCCGCATCCGTCACCAGCGCGATGGACTTCCCCTGGAGCATCTGCCGGACGAGTCCCGGCGCCTGGCGGAACTGCTGGTGCTGGTAGAAGCTCGTGAGCGGCGTGTGGATGTCGAAATGCGACAGGAGTTTACGGGTGTGGCGGGTGTCTTCGGCTGCGATCAGGTCGACTTCGCGCAACAGGCGCAGGGCGCGCAGGGTGATGTCTTCGAGATTGCCGATCGGGGTGCTGACGACGTACAACCGTCCGGAATCGTTCGCAGGCTCACCGGACACGCCGGTTCCCTCCTGGCGCTCCGCTGCAGGCTGCACGCGACGTCCCCGCACCACGGATCGGGGACGTCGGCGAGTTCGGAGCGGGACTACTTCGCGGCGGCGAGCGACTTGTGCGCCGCTTTGGCCAGCCGTGAAATCCGCCGGGCGGCCGTCTGCTTGCGCACGACGCCCTTGGTTGCGGCCTTGCAGAGCGTCTTTGCCGCCATGCGGAGCGAGGTCTCCGTCTTCGGGGCATCGCCCTCCGCGAGGGTCTCCCGGAAGGCGCGCGTCGCCGTGCGCACCGTGCTCTTGACCGACTGGTTGCGCAGGTTCCGCCGTTTGTCCTGCCGGATCCGCTTGAGCGCCGACTTGGTATGTGCCATCTGTCCTCCTCCGAATTACTTCATAAAATCGAGCGCATTGTGTACCATGCGGCCGTGGTTGCTGTCAAGGAGCACCTTTCGCACGATATTTTCGAAACGCCGTGGGGGTGGGTCGGCGTGGCCTTTAGCCCCCGCGGCCTGCGCCGGCTCATCCTGCCACGCCCCGGGCGCGCCGCGGCCGCACGAGCGCTCGGGCTCCCGCCCCATGCCGTCCTGACCCCGTGGGAGGCGCTTGACCGGGGGCTTCAGGCGTTTTTCCTGGGGAGCGGGCCCTGTCCGAGCGTTCCCACGGATCTCCCGGGGCTGGGCGACTTCACCCGGCGGGTTCTCGGTGCGGCCAGCGGCATACCTGCGGGGACGACGGTCACCTACGGAGAGCTGGCGCGACGCGCGGGGAGCCCGCGGGCGAGCCGGGCCGCCGGGCAGGTCATGGCGCGCAACCCGGTGCCGCTGGTGATCCCCTGTCACCGGGTGGTGGCGGCCGCCGGTCCCGGGGGTTACGCGGGCGGGCTCGCGCTGAAAGCCCGACTCCTGGCTCTTGAAGCGCGGTGCCCCGGATTCTGAACCTTGACACCGGTCCCGGATCGCCGTATGAATGCCCGTATGCTCGTGCACCCGTTCGTGACCGGTCCCCTCGAGACGAACGCCTATCTCGTCGCCGATCGAGAGGCCGGCGAGGCGCTGGTGATCGACCCCGGCGGCGACCCCGCCGAAATCCTGGAGTATCTCGCCAAAGAACGGTTGACTTGCCGGCTCATCGTCAATACCCACGGCCACTTCGACCACATCAGCGGCAACCGCGCCCTCAAGAGCGCCACGGGGGCTTCCCTGCTCGTGCACGAGGGAGACGTGCCGATGCTCACCGAAGCGGTGACCCATGCCCGCCTCTTCCTGATGCGCGCGGAAAACTCGCCGCCTCCGGATGCGTTCCTCGTCGACCAGGGGGAGGTGC
>Ga0315271_10002239_pt1 | contig 12073 bp, 10 predicted proteins | sample C3_top_MG_FD_204664 | JGI IMG/M metagenome (GOLD analysis project Ga0315271, IMG submission 204664) | Sediment microbial communities from Yellowstone Lake, YNP, Wyoming, USA - C3_top | ecosystem: Environmental > Aquatic > Freshwater > Lake > Sediment | place: USA: Wyoming | collected 2017-08-01
TGACCCGGGCTTTGAACAAGGCCCCCGTGACCGCAGGCAGCACGATGCCAGCCAAAATGCCGATGATGGCAATAACCACGAGAAGCTCAACCAAAGTAAACGCATTTCCACGATTTGCCTTGCACACTGCCTTCATGATTCCCGACCTTTCTTTAGCGGGTTCTCCGCCTGACCACCTACACTCGACAAGAGATACCAAAGGACCCCTGCGGGGTCAAATGATTTTTGCATGGATATTTTCTTTTTTTTCAGGCTTGTTCTACAGGGTATTACACAGGAAAGGAATCGAGATGTTATGACTATGACCTTATCGGGCATTGCGGGAACTGCGGGCGGGATTTTCGCGCTGACCGGCCTTTCCATTTTGCTTAAACCGGATGCCGTCCGGCGAGCGGTGTCAGCTTTTCCGCGCCACGTCTGGATCGGTCGTGTCCTGATGGCCTTCGCCTTGGTCTGGGTCACCGCAATCGTGCTTCGGGCTGAACTTGGCCGGTTCACTTTTGTGAAGCCCTATCTCTATGTTCTGACCCCTGTGGCGATCGGATGCGTCGGCTGGTTGCTCGCGGAGCTTCTAGCCCCGCGGGCGCTCGGCGGATTGCTGTTACTGGCGGCGAATCCCGTGCTCTCGACGGCACGGTGGGAGGATACGCCGTGGCGGCTCGCGATATCGGTGGCGGCTTATCTGGCCGTTATATCGGGCACGTTTCTTGTCGTCGGCCCCCACTGGTTCCGCCGGTGTTTTCAGCCCGCACTGGCCACGGCTCGGCGTTCGGCGGGGCTTGGAATTTTACTGCTGGCGGCGGGGTTGTTCTTTCTGTGGCTGGCCATGGGTCCCTATCACGCTCCATGAGATTACGTCCGGCTATTTTGGTGCTTCGGGGCGGCGCCGTGGGCGACTTTATACTGACCCTGCCCGCCTTACAGGCGTTGCGCAGACATTGGCCAGAGGCTTCGATCGAACTAGCCGGCTACCCGGGTATCGCCGAATTGGCTCGGCTCGGCGGACTGGTAGATACGGTCGTGTCGCTCCACCAAGCCCGCATCGCCGGGCTCTACGCTCTCCACGGGCCTCTCGATCGAAACCTCCATGCCTTTCTCTCCCCGTTCGACCGGATTGTTGCGTATCTTCACGATCCCGACGGAAGCGTGATGCGCAACCTCCGTGAGTCCGGCGTCCGGAAAATTATCCATCTTTCGCCGGTGGATCCACCCGTTCATGCAGCGGATTATTTTCTTTCCTCCCTGGCTGGAGAAGGGGTCCTTGAACCGGGCCCCGCCGTCCCGAGGCTGAAGCTCCAAGAGGCCGTGCGGAGCGCCGGGCGGGCCCGGCTGGAGCGGTGGGGGATCACGAAGGCCGCACTCGTCCTGCATCCAGGGAGCGGGAGTCCCTGCAAAAATTGGCCGCTTGTGAGATTTCTGGAGCTTGCGGATCTCCATCTGGCTGCGGGAAATCCGGTGATTTTTTTATTAGGTGAAGCGGATGCGCTGATCGCTGCTGAGGTGCGATTATTTTGCTCGGCTCGCGCCTGTCCCTTGATGGAAAACGAGCCCCTGACGGAGGTTGCCTCCCTACTGGCCGGATGCGGTTCCTATGTGGGCAACGATTCCGGCCTCACGCATCTGGCCGCCGCTCTCGGACTGCGAACCCTGGCTCTTTTTGGACCTACAGATCCGGCTCTTTGGAGTCCGCGGGGAGATCAGGTCCGTATCCTTCAAGGGGCCGGCGGGAAAATGGACACATTGTCTGTCGATGCGGTTTTTTCAGCTCTGCAATGAAACGGGCCCTGCGCCGGATTTTCCCCGGCGAATGCGGACAAACCCCCTCTTGCCGACACGAAGAATCGTCCCGTCTGGAAGATCGGGCACAGCATGGGGGTCGAGGATTTTATCGTCATTCAACCGCACGCCGCCGGCCTGAATCAGGCGGCGCGCTTCCGATCGACTGGGAGCCAGTCCTGCGCGCACTATCACGGCCGCGAGGGTTCGATCCGCCTCGCAGGATTCATTTCGAGGAATCTCGAAATCCGGAACCGTGCTGGGCAATTCATTGGAAGAAAATACACGGGCGAATTCCTCGGCGGCATCGGTTGCCGCCGTTTCGCCGGCCAGGCGGGCAACGATACGCCGGCCCAGTTCGTCTTTGACATCGCGTGGATGCCGCTGACCGGTCCGGACCTCCTCACGAAGAGAGGTCACTTCGCCGGCGGACAGCGCCAGAACGAGCTCAAAGTACCGCCACATCAGATCGTCGCGAATCGACATCACTTTGCCGAATATCTCGCGTGGAGGCTCAATCACACCAATGGTGTTTCCGAGGCTCTTGCTCATTTTCTGGACGCCATCCAACCCTTCCAGAAGCGGAAGGGTGAGTACGATTTGAGGCTCTTCTCCGGATGCTTTTTGGAGATCTCGGCCAAGCAGAAGATTGAACAGTTGATCGGTTCCACCGAGTTCGATATCCGCCTGAATCTGAACGGAGTCCCAGGCTTGGACCAGCGGATAAAGAAATTCAACCAGCGAAATAGGCTGTGCGGCGACGTGGCGCTTGGAAAAATCTTCGCGGGCCAGCAGTTGGGCCACGGTGACCTGTGAAGTGAGCCGTAACACCTCTTCAAACGACATCGGTGAACACCACTCCGAATTGAACCGGACTTCCGTCTGATTCGGGTTCAAGATGTGAAACACCTGCTCGCGATAACTCTTGGCGTTGGCTTCCACCTGCTCGCGGGACAGCGCTTTTCGGGTTTGCGACCGGCCGGAAGGGTCTCCGATCCGGCCGGTGAAATCGCCAATGATAAAAACGACCGTATGCCCAAGATCCTGAAACTCGCGCAGTTTGTTCAGACCGACGACGTGTCCGAGGTGAATATCCGGAGCGGAGGGATCCGCTCCGTATTTCACCCGCAAAGGTCGACCTTCCCGAAGAGATCGGGCAAGTTTCCCCCGAAGTTCCGATTCGGAGACGAGGTCCACCGAACGCAGGCGGATTTGCTCCACCTGCCGCTCGACTTCCCGCTCGATATCCATGGTGTCTGCCCCGCGAACGCTGCCAGACTGCGGCTTTATTTCGATTCGCCCGGCGTCCATTCTGCGCTGTCGCCGAACGCCTCGTCAAAGGCACCGGCCAGATCCACGAGATCTTCTCCGGGGCGAAGGCCTTGCAGCATGTCCTCGCTGACGACAAATTCCTCGTCAGCCAACTTGGCCGCCTTGATGCTGAGCCCGATCTTTCGATCTGCAGGGTCCACTTTGATCACCCGCGCCTCAATTTCCTGGCCGGGCTGAAGAACGTCACGGACTTTCTGAATGCGCTCTTCGCTGATCTGGCTGATGTGCACCAGACCGTCGATTCCGTCGCCGAGTTCAATAAAGGCGCCGAACGACGCAATCTTGGACACTTTACCGGTGACCCGCTGGCCGATGCGATATTTCGCGGTCAGCGCGGCCCATGGATCTTCCTGCACCTGCTTAAGACCCAAGCTGATCCGCTGGTTCGCCGGATCCACTTCGAGCACCAGACATTCGACTTCTTCGCCCTTCTTCAGCACCTCGGACGGATGGTTCACCTTGCGGGTCCAAGACATATCCGAAACGTGAATCATGCCGTCCACACCTTCTTCCAGTTCAACGAAGGCCCCATAGGTCGTGAAGTTGCGAACGGCTCCCTTGACCCGGGCGCCAATGGCATACTTCTCCTGCACCTCGTCCCAGGGGTTTGCTTCCGTCTGCCGAATACCGAGTGAGAGTTTCTGCTCGGAACCGTTGACACTCAGAACCACCGCTTCCACTTCGTCGCCCACATTGAGGACATCCGAAGCCTTGGCCACCCGCTTAGTCCACGAGAGTTCCGAAACATGCACCAGGCCCTCAATCCCGTCCTCGATCTCGATAAAGGCGCCATAGGCAACGAGATTGACCACCTTGCCCTTGATGCGGCTGCCTACGGGGTACCGATGTTCGATGCCTTCCCACGGATTGGGAGTCATTTGCTTGCGGCCGAGAGAGATTCGTTCCTTTTCGAGATTGACATCCAGAATGACCACGTCGACCTGCTGGCCAACGGACAGCACTTCCGACGGATGATTCAGCCGGCCCCAGCTGATATCCGTGATATGAAGCAGGCCGTCCATTCCGTTCAGATCGATGAAGGCACCGAAATCCGTCAAGTTCTTGACAATGCCGGTGCGGATCTGGCCCGGCTTGATTTCGCCGAGGAGCAGGCGTTTGTGCTCACGGCGCTGATCTTCGAGCATTTCACGGCGCGATAACACGACGTTGCGGCGCTCTTTATTGATTTTGATAATCTTGAAATCCAAGGTCTGGCCGACCAGGGCGTCGGGATCGCGGGTCGGAGCCAGGTCTAACTGCGAGCCAGGCAAAAACGCCTCGACGCCGATATCGACGATCATGCCGCCCTTGACCCGAGCCCGGATTTCACCCTGAATGACGCTGCCTTCCACACAGTGGTTGACGACGTGTTCCCATTTGCGCTGCTGAATGGCGTATTCACGGCTGAGGACGATCATGCCCTCGTCATCTTCCATGTTATCGATGAGCACTTCGTATTCCTGACCCACCGCAACGGGATCCGGGCCTCGAAACTCATTTTTGGATACTAAAGCTTCAGACTTGTAGCCGATATCGACGACGACATCATTTTCACAAATCTCAATAATCCGGCCCTTAACGATCGAACCTTCAGTAAAATTCTTGAAGGTCTTCTCGTACATTTTGGTCATTTCGGCGAGCGGGTCGGCTGCGGAGGGACGAGCGTCCCGGATCGACGGCTGTTTCGGTGTGTTCTTCATCTGTATCGTTGTCATTTCTTTCGGTTCGCTGGATCGGCTTCTCTTCGTTTGTGTCGGCGGCACAGGCGTTGACCCATGGCCTATCGACTCTTCCGGAAGGTATTGGCAAACCGGTTTCGAGTTAAGGGCAGAACCATTTCCAAGTCGCCCGCTCTGCCCACACCAGCAGACGACAAAGGGGGATCATGATACAGGGAAATCCGGGAAAGACAAGCTCCGATTTCACCCCTGCGCGTTGCCGCGTTGCCTCAAAATAAATGACACCGGAGGAGGAACGACGAGCGGCCCGGACGAAGACCGCCTGAAAGCCGTCCCTCCGGGCAAAACGATAGCTACGCCTCTATTTTCGCAGGATTTAATTGGCGGAAGGGGTGGGATTTGAACCCACGGACCACTGTTAAGCGGTCGTTCGATTTCGAGTCGAGTGCCTTCAACCACTCAGCCACCCTTCCTTACTGTTGTACCGTTGGACCGGTGAAAGATTCTAGCGGGTCGACCCGCCGGAAACAAGGCCGTTTCTTTCGGTGCTTGTGCTTCGACGCCTAGAGTGTTTTCATCCCTTCATGCCTATCGGGATCGATGCGCTTTCATTTTATTCTCCTGCGTACTTCTTGGATCTCAAGAATCTCGCTGTCGCGCGCAACGTGGATCCAGATAAATATATCGTGGGTATCGGTCAAGAGCGAATGTCCCTCTCGCCACCCGACGAGGACGTGGTCACCATGGGGGCCAGTGCCGCCCGCCGTATTCTCGCGCGCGACGGCACGGAGGGCATCGAACTGCTGCTGTTTGCAACAGAGACCGGCGTGGATCAATCCAAGGCGGGCGCGCTGTTTGTTCACGGTCTCCTCGATTTACCTAAACGATGCCGAGGGGTGGAACTCAAGCAGGCGTGCTATTCGGGAACGGCCGCCCTTCAGCTCGCGACGGCCTGGGTCGCCCGGAATCCCGGAAAGCGGGCTCTGATCATTGCATCGGATATCGCGCGGTACGATCTTCGCAGTCCGGGCGAGTGCACCCAGGGCGCTGGCGCCATCGCCCTGATCGTCAGCGAGACTCCGCGGTTGCTCGTCATCGACCCGCCCAGCGGCTATGTGGCGGAGGACGTGATGGATTTCTGGCGGCCCAATTACCGCGAAGAAGCCCTCGTGGACGGGCCGTATTCCACCCGGGTCTATCTGCACACGCTGACCTTGGCCTGGCAGCAGTACGCCGCGCTGTCTAAACTCGGATACAGGGATCACCATCGGTTCTGCTATCACCTGCCCTTCACCCGGATTGCCATGAAGGCGCAGTCTCGACTCGCCCGGGAATGCGGCGAACCGATACCGTCCGAAGAGGATCTGAAGCGGCTGATCGGCGATTCCCTGATGTACAACCGGATCACCGGAAACACGTACACCGCTTCTCTCTACGAAAGTCTTTCCGCTCTGCTTGATACCTCAATCGTCTCGCTCGACGGCTTGCGCGTGGGCCTCTTCAGCTATGGATCGGGCTGCATGGGTGAATTTTTTAGCGGGACAGTTCAGCCGGGTTATCGATCTCACTTGTTTGCAGAGGAACACCGCCAGATGCTCGACGCCCGGACCGAGTTGACTCTGGGTCAGTACGAAGACATCTTCAACCTGATGATTCCAAGAGACGGCGAAGATCATCTCTTCGCGCAATACCGGACCGGACCGTTCCGCCTTTCGGGAATCAGCCAGCACAAGCGCGTGTACGAAGAGCTCTTCTCTGTGGCGAAGTGAGATTCAAGGGTGAATCTCAGGCGGAGGCAAGGGGAGATCCCGCACGACCGAAATCCAGAGAGATCGACGGCGCTGCAGCGGAACACGCACCTCATACGTTCGGATCAGACCGCCCCGGCCATTGCGCACCACGACCGTGAACGATTCGAGATCCGGCGGACAGGATACGCGCGCCACATGCAGTTGCCGGGGCAGCGTCTCCCATCGCCGGGTGTCCGGATGTCCAAGCAGGCCATACAAAAGAAAGCGGACGACGTCTCCAACCGCATCATTCTCGGCACTCTGGGCAGCCGCTTCTGCTAACATCTCCTTAAATACAAACCGGGTACCGGATTTCACGGCTTTGCGAAGAGCTTCCAAGCGCTCGGTTTCAACAAAGAGAGCCTGGGTGTCCGCAAGTGGAAAGCTGCGACCCAATCTTCGCCCCTTCAGCATGATTTCTGCATAATCGCACTTTTGCTTCGTCCCGCTCTTCGACTGGGCGGAGGGAAGGGTGAAGTTGTCCCCCAGAAGTATAAAAACCACTAATTCGGAGGTATCGCCCGCCTCCGCTTCGTCCCTTTCCCCTGCGGGTTGCTGGGCAGGGTTTCCCGTTTCGAACCCGGGTAAGGCAGACAGTCTCCCGTTCCGGTCGTCCACTCGCACGTGATCTGTTCGGGCGTTTGCCAGGCGGTACTGCAGCGCGGCATTGGAGGGGTCGTCGATCATCTCGAAAGCAAAGCCGGCCACATATCTCGAAAAGGCGTCCTCTGGATACTCGCCCCGGTGTTCCGGATCGAGGGTGATCAGGAGGCGTCGCGCCTCTACGGCAGCGTCGTCCCAGCGGCCGACCGAAAAATGATTCATCGCCGTCATGGCATGCAACAGAGTCCGTTCATAAGGTACGCCGCGAAATTCCTGAACGGTGTCGTTGATGACCAGACTCGCTGCGCCCTGAGAAAGACGGTACGTTTCCAACTTCTCAAGATGCTCCGCAGCGGCAATGAAATCCTTCGAACTGGATGCAGCGTCTCCAGCCGCCTGCCAGAAAGTGCCGCGCTCCATCCAGAACAGCACCCGATCCTTTGCCGGCACCTCGTCGTTTCGGCTCGACAGTTCCTCGGCGGCCACACGGGCCTGGCCCTGCCGAAAATGGAACCGTGCGGCATCCAGAGGAGGAGTCTGGCACCCGCTGAGAGCGAGGCCCATCACGATCAGGAATGGAAAGCGAGCCCGTCCCGATAACGGCGCGCATCCCCTCCGGGCAAAAAACGCCGCACGAAACATGTCAGCCCTTTCTTTCCGAGGCCACCCGTTTCAGGGTTACCACCCGATCAGCGGCAGGCGAGCTTCGCGGGCGAATTCCTTCTCATAGATCCAGCAGATTTCACTGTTTTCCAGATCTGTGATCTCGAACGTCAGCTTGTAGTAGTTGACACTCGTTTTCGAAACGCGCACTTGGCGGGGGGTCTCATCCTGCATTTCCGTCAGGGAGCCGGACATCATGTATCGTGCGCCCAATTGGCGGCCGATCGACACCTGCGTCTCGGGGGTCGCGTTGGCTGCGGAATAGCCCTGCTCCTTCAGCAGGTCTTCACGCCGTGCCTCATTCACGAATCGGATGCGCTCCGATTGAAACACCATCGTTCGCACACGATCGGTCAGATTCTTCGTGTCGACATACCGGCTGGTTCGATTCTGGACGCCAGCGATCATCATGACCGGCGGCTCGCTGAGTTTAGCGAGAAAGGGGCTCGCCAGAAGGTTCTTGACGACATCCTCTGAAATCACCCGCATATCGCTATAGTCGTACGTTCCGCCCATGTGTTTCTTTTGTTCTACATCGACCTCACGGGTGCGGGACTGAAAGGCGGCGCAACCGGCCGACAGAAGGAGCAGGCCGGCCAGGTTCAACATGGACATCGTTCGGACTAGACTTGTTTTCATGGACTCATCCTTTCTTCGCGAGGATCCCCCTCCGGGCGTCCCGCACAGGGTCCTTGGGTAACCGCCCTATACATAGCACACTTCTTATTCCGGCACAAGGTGACGGAGGGTGGATCGAATCAGGGATGCGCCACTCCGGATGTCGCAAAAACGGCGAACACCGTAACGGCATATAAGGCGATCGTGATCAGCAAAGGCGGATCGGTCAGAAGCGTCTGCTCCGGACGCTCGCCCTGTTGCTCGCGATAGACCAGGTCGAGGTATCGGAAACACCCGAACAAAACGAACGGGATGGTCAGGCCGAGTCGAGTTGTGTTGAATTTAGCCACCGTGTCCGGCCACTGGGTGTAGAGCGAGTAACAGACGATGGTTGCCGACCCCGTCATGGCGATCAGTTGATCCAAAAGGCGGATATCGTAGTGTTCCATGGTGTCGCGGGAAGGGAGTTGCCCTTCCCCGGCGAACGAATTGCAGACCCTTTCGCCTCGCCGCTTGCACAGGGCCAGAAAAAGCGCCAACTGCAGGGTACACAGAAGCAGCCAGGGTGAGAGGGGAACGTGGAGTACATACGCGCCGGCGATCGCCCGCAGGACGAAGCCGGCGGCGATGACAAACACATCGAGCAACGCGATCTGTTTCCAGGCGAAAGTGTAGGCCAGTTGAAGAAGGATATAGGCCCCGAGGACTCCTGCAAACTGCAGGTCGAGCGCGGCGGCCGCGCCCCATCCCGTGAGAATCCAGAGAAGGCCCCACGCCACGGCTTCCGCTGCGGAGAGATTCCCGGCGGCGACCGGACGATTGCGCTTCGCGGGATGCTGGCGATCCTGCCGTGCATCGCGGACGTCATTGATGGCATAGATTCCTGAACTGACAAGGCAGAACAACAGAGCGGCCGCGACGGCCACTATCCAGCTCCGCTCCGTAAGGCGTAACGACGGATCCCCTTGGGCGAACAGAAAGGCGGCCAACACAATGGCGTTTTTTGTCCATTGCCGGGGCCGTGCAAGAAGAAACACTGTTTTCCAGCGAGAGGGAAGTTCACTCACGATTCGGATCTCCCAACAGCCTGGCTGGCGGGGTGCTGTTGACCGGGATGGCGGCGAAATCCGCTTCGCATCCAGAGTTTCCAGACCAGCCCGAACGCCTCCTTGATGATTCCGCTGTGCATTTTGGATACGCCGACCGTCCGATCCTCAAAGAGAATCGGAATTTCTTGAAGCCGGAACCCCCGCATCCAGGCTCGATGAAGGGTTTCAATCTGGAAGGAGTAGCCGTTGGAGCGAAGAGACTCAATATCGAGATTCTCCAATACCACCCGGCGGTAGCATTTGAATCCGCTCGTCGGATCCTGAATCGGCAGGCCGGTGATCGCACGCACATAGAGGGCCGCCCCCCGGCTAAGGATGAGACGGGATAGGGGCCAGTTCGTTACCCGGATCCCTTGAATATACCTCGAACCGATAGCGATATCGGCATCGTTCGCCGCCTCCAGCAGCCGGGGAATGTCCTCGGGCCGATGCGAGAAATCCGCATCCATTTCGAAAATGAAATTGTAGTCCCGCTCCAGGGCCCAGCGGAATCCGGCCACATAGGCACGACCCAGACCCGACTTGGCTTTGCGGTGCAGCACGTGAATGCGGGCTTCCTTACGGATCAGCCCTTCTATTTTTTCCCCCGTGCCATCGGGCGAAGAGTCATCGACGAAGAGAAGGTCTGCACAGCCGCAGGCCGACAGGATCGAAACGCTCAAGGGGCCGACATTATCCGTTTCATTATACGTCGGGACAATCACCAGCGTACGGTTCATGGGGATTCAATATAACAGGCAACGGACCGGAAGGGAAGCTTGAGCTGGCAGGCTCACGGACCCGCTCGGCTCGCAACCAGGTGAGAAGGTCCTCGCGGGTGGCCTCGGGATGTTCGAGCTGCCGGTCATACACCGTGCGCAACCAGCGGCCGACCTCTGGACCTTTCGGAACGGACAGGGACAGAATGTCCTCCCCGCGGATCCGCGGCTCCGGCAGGACGGGTTCAGCCCGAAGACGATCGAGGATTTCCCGCAGGAATTGAACATGCCTTAGATCGCCATGGCTGCACTCGCAATCCAGCCGGTGCAGTTCCAACTCCAGCGGAAAGAGCGGGTGACCGACTAGCCGGCGCACCGTCGATTCCCGCATCTGGTCCGCGTGTCCAAACCGCATATGGTTGCGAATGCAGTGCTCGACGCTCTCCACCATCCGGGACGGCGCTTTTAGCCTGCGGAGAATCGTCTTCGAAATCTCCGCTCCCACCTGGTCGTGTTCATTGAAGCGCCATCGGGCTTCACTCTTCGGCCCGGCGCTCCATTCAGCGGTTGGCGGTTTTCCCACATCATGCAGCAGAACCGCCCAGGCTAAAACGGGGTCTGGCGAGGCGGGAAGGGCGTCCAGCATGATTGCGGTGTGCGTGAAGACATCGCCTTCGGGATGGAACTGCGGCGGTTGCTCCACGCCCGACATGGCGTGGACTTCAGGCAGCAGAACGGCGAGCAATCCGGTAGCGCGAAGAAGCCGCAATCCCTCTCCGGCCCGCGCGGATTCCGTCCAGAGCCGGTTCAGTTCCGAGTAGATTCGCTCCACACTGATGTGGGTTATATCCCCAGCTCGTTCGCGGATGGCGTCAGCCGTTTCCGCGTCGAGCGAAAAATCCAGCGTGGAGGCGAAGCGCACGGCCCGTACCATGCGAAGGTGATCCTCACGGAAGCGGACACGGGGTTCCCCCACCGCGCGGATGAGCCGCCGGTCGAGATCCTTTCGACCCTCGACATAATCAAGCAATTCATCCCGAAGCGGATCGTAGAATAGAGCGTTGACCGTAAAATCGCGCCGCTGGGCGTCTTCGCGCTCTTCTGTGAACCGGACGCGATCCGGATGCCGCCCGTCCATTCCGCCCTCATCCCGTCGAAAGGTAGCCACATCGTAAAAGCGCTCCCCGCTGCGAACGGCGATGACGCCGAATGCTTTCCCGATCTCCAGAGTGGTCTGGAACAGTGCGATCACCTCTTCCGGCACAGCATCGGTCGCGATGTCGATATCTTTGGCTTCTCGCCCGAGCAATCGGTCGCGGACGCAGCCGCCCGCCCACAGCGCACGATGTCCGTGTTCGACCAGACGACGCACAATGTCCAACGCACCGGCTTCCAGGGAGCCCGTTTGAACTTTGGGACTCATGAGATTTCGTCCTTCCGCATGGGAAGGTGACACTCCCCTCCTCGGGGGTCAAGGGCTCTTGCGGAGACCCGGGCGTCAATCATTTCGCAACGCCTCCGCAGCCGAGATGCGCGCGACCAACCGGGCTGGAATAAAGGAGAAGATGGAGCCGAACAGAAACGCCGAGCTGGCAGCGAGCAAGACAGAGCCGGGATCGAGTCCGAACGGCATCTCCGTCAGCCGGGCCAGAATCTTCAGTACCGGAGCCGCCGCCGCCAGTGCCACCAGAGTCGCCGTCAAACTAACGAGCTGCGCCTCGGCCCAAAAAAGAAGCGCCACATCGAGTGGACGCGCGCCGATGGCGAGGCGCAGGCCGATTTCCGGCATCCGATTCCGCACGTCG
>Ga0315271_10002240_pt1 | contig 12063 bp, 10 predicted proteins | sample C3_top_MG_FD_204664 | JGI IMG/M metagenome (GOLD analysis project Ga0315271, IMG submission 204664) | Sediment microbial communities from Yellowstone Lake, YNP, Wyoming, USA - C3_top | ecosystem: Environmental > Aquatic > Freshwater > Lake > Sediment | place: USA: Wyoming | collected 2017-08-01
ATGTTCTGCTGCTGGTAATTGGCAACGTTAAGAGTGATCAAATTGTATTCGTGTCCCGAAGGATCCGTGCCGTTCACCGGGTCGGAATGGCATAAAAGCCCTGTGCGACTTTCCCCACCCTCTGCAAAAACGCCGGTACCGAGGGTTTCCGGGAGAACAGCGGCGGCTTCTTCTTTTAGCTGTACCGCCTGGCTGGGGACGGCGGCGGTCTGACGGGTGAGGGCTTGGGCCGGTTGAGTGAAGCCGAGCCAAAGGAAAACGGCTGGGAGAAGAAGTCTCCCCAGCGTTGCGGCCCATTGGATTGCTGCGCCCATGCTGGTCAAGATTCTGCCCGTTTGGGCAGCGGGTGGCAAGGTCAGGTTGCCTTCTCTCGCGGGTGGAACTTGCGATGCGCCTCCTTCAAGTCGGCGATGGTCAGATGCAGGTAACGCTCTGTGGTCGAAAGCTGGCGATGGCCGAGCATCTCCTGCACATGCCGCAGGCTGGCCTTGTTCTTCACCAGGTGGGTGGCGCAACTGTGCCGCCACATGTGACAGGTGGTGTGTTTCTCCACCCCGGCGAGCGTGGCGTATTTCTCGACCAGGTCGCCGAGCGCGTTCTTGCTGATGGGAGCGCCGCGTTGGGAGATGAACACCCGATCGGAGAGGCGGCCCTGGAGCAAGGCGGGCCGGATGGCCTTCAAGTAGGTTTCGAGGAACGAGCAGGCCAGGCGCGTCAGCGGCACCACGCGGTCTTTGGCTCCCTTGCCGCCGTTGATGCGCAGGATTCCTTCTTCGAGGTTCACGTCGGCAGCCGTCAGGTTCATCAACTCGGATTTGCGGATGCCGGTGGCGTAGAGCGTTTCCAAAATGGTGCGGTCGCGGTAGCCGAGCAGACAGCCGGTGTCGGGCGTCTCGATGATTTTGCGGGCTTCCTGGGGCGTGAGGACGTTTCGCGGCAACGTCTGCGGCGGGCGGGCCGTGGGCAGGTCGGCGGCCACGTCCTGAGCCACGTAACCTTCGACTTTAAGGAACCGGAAGAAGCTCTTGAGCGCGAACATGGCTTGGTTCTGGTAGGCCACGGAACGGGGCGTCAGTTCGCTGCTGCCGCCGCGGCGGACGGGCGTGTAAAACAGGTCGCGCTGATGGTCGGTGAGCGTGCCGCCGGTGATGGCCGTGACTTCGGTGATGCTCTGCCGCTCTAAAAACGCGGCGAAGCGGCGCAGATGCACCTTGCGCCCGGTGATGGTGCGCGGCGAGAAGTTGAGGATTTCCAGTTGCTGGCGATAACGCTCGATCAAGACTTCGATGGTGTTCATGTTTTTTTGTAGTGGTAGGCGGCGCGCATTTTCCGGGGCGGCGCTTCCAGTGGAGCCGATGCGACTTCCTTTTGCTGGGTTGAAAGCTCCGCCTTTCGCGGATGCGCGTGGGCGTGCGTGGCTTTGACTTCGGGGATGCTGACGCGGGTGTAACGCTGCGTGGTGCTCAAGTTGCGATGGCCGAGCAGACGTTGCGCGTAGGCGATGTTGGCTCCGCTGCTGACCAGATGCGTGGCGCAGGTGTGCCGCCAGACGTGCGGGCTGGCCTGCCCGGTGACACCGGCGGCCCTGGCATACTGGCGCACCATCACCGAGATGAGTTGTTTCTTGAGCGCCTGATGCGGCCAGCGCCACGAGAGCCACAGGGCGCGTTCGTCCCGATGGTCTTTGACCCACTCGGCGCGCACCTGTTGCAGATACTCGCGCACGTAGTCGCACGCCTTGCTGCCCAGCGGCACCACGCGGTCTTTGGCTCCCTTGCCCTGGTTCACCCGGACGAAGCCTTTCACATGGTCCACGTCGTGGGTCGTGAGCCGGGACATTTCCTCCAGCCGGATGCCCGTCGAGTAAAACGTTTCGAGGATGGCCTTGTCGCGGATGCCTTTTTTGGTCTGCGTGTCGGGCGCATCCAGGATGCGTTTGACTTCCTCGTGCGTGAGGATGTTGCGAGGCAGGCGGTCTTCCAACCTGGGCAGGGGCACGCCGTCGCACGGATTCAAGAACAGCACGTCGGTCGCCTCCAGGTGCTCAAAGAACCGGCGCAACGTGATGAGATGCACGTGAACGGTGTGCGTGGCGTAACGGGCGAGCCACTGTTCCGTGAAGTCGCGCACGGTCTGCTGTGTGACAGCGCGCACATCGGCAATGGGTCCGGGCTGCGCCTGGTCGAGCCAGCGGAAGAACCGGACCAGGCTTTGTTCGCGGCTGGCCACGGTCGCGGGCGAGTAACGCAGCACTCGCAGCCGTTCGAGGAACGTCGCCAGATGTTCGACCCACTGCGGCCCCAAGGGTTCGACGGATTTGCGGCTCATGGTCGGGCCTCCTGTTCTCCATTCACCAGTACATGCTCTCCGGTTTTTCCCAACAACTTTGGATCAAAGAGCGATTCCGACTCGTGTTCATGCGGGTTCTGGCCGTTTCGACCCAACCCCACTTGAACCCTACTTGACCCCTCCAACTTGGTTTTAGGGCCTACTACTTCACTTTTTGACCCTACTACCTGGGTTTTCGACCCTACTACTTCCAGCCCGATGACCTGGGCTTTGCGCCGCAGTTCCTCGACTGTGATGAGTCCCGGCATGAACCGTTCGCCTTCCGAGCCTTCTCCCTCCCACGCCAGCCGGTAACAAAATGGCTGGCCCCGCCGTCCGGTGAGCGGCACCAGATATTCCAAGTCCTCCAGTTGCTGGATGTGGATTTTCACCTGGTAGTCGCTCCAGCCGGTGAACTCGCGCACCGCCCTCCGATTAAAAGTGGCAGTGCCACCGGCCACTGTGGAACCTGCGCCCTGGGTTTCTTTCCGTTCCATCGCATCGACCATCTGGCGAATGGATTTCAAAAGCTCGCGGCTGGGCCGGGACAGTTCGCCGAGCGTCTGGCCAAAGAGCGCCGTCGCCAGTTCGTTGGCAATGGCGATGTCGTCGAGCGACGTTTCCACGTAATCCACGCCGCTTTCGCTGTCGTGCTTCACTGGTCGCTGCATCTGGTGCAGGAACGTCACGACTAAAATCAGGTGCAGGTATTTGGGATGGTCGCGCCGGACGGCCAGCCGGTCCTCGGCGTAGGACAGGAGCGGCTCGAACGGATTGACCACCGGCAGCGGCTTGAGCAGGCGTTGAAAGGCGTGGTGCCGCTTGAGGATGGCCTCGCGCAGTTTTTTCCGCCGCAGTCCCTCCAGCGTGTGGCGGTTGCGTTGCGCTTCCAAAATCGCCCGCGTCTGCTCCGGCGATTCGTCGATGCTCGTGATGATGAACCGGCTCTTGGTCTCCGCGTCCATGTCAGGCCGGGTCGTCGTTTCAAAAACCGCCGTCGGCCCATGCACCGTGTTGACCTGGGTTTCGAGTTTGCCGGTGAGCGGATTTTTCACCGTCGATTCGATGACGAGTTTTTTGGACGAGATGAGATTGCGGATGGGATAGGCGGCTCCCTCGGCCCCGGCCACCTCCTCAATCGCCAGCACCTTGTTTTTGAGCGCGTTCTCGCCCTTGTAGAACAACGCCCGGTCGGTCAAGGCCGTCACCTTCACCAGGTCTTCGTCCGGGCAGAGTTGCAACAAGGTGTCCTGCATGAGCGATTTGCCCGCCCCGCTGCCGGAAAGCGTGAGCAGCGCCAGCGGGTCGTCCATCTTCCGGCTGGTCATCACCAGATAGGCCATGAGCTTGTTGGTCTCCTCGCCCACGAGGCCCAGTTTCTCCGCGTCGCGCAGGATTTCGCCCGCCAGATCGGAGTGACGGCCCAGCTTCACTCCCTCGGCCCGGTCCTCGTCACTCACCAGCACCGTGGCCGACTGTGGCCGGGCGCTGGCATTTTGCGCGTACGCTTCCAACTGCCCGATGAGCCGGTTCAAGTCGGCTTCAATGACTTCCGGAGTCTCGCGCAACAGCCTTGCCACTTCGCTCAAGAACACGCGGCGATGACGGCTGAGATAAAAATCCACCGTGTCGATGTGAAAGCGCCCGCTGGCGTCCACCACGCGGACGGTCGCCTTCAAGCGCGCCGGACTCGGTTGCTCGATAGCCTGGCACTCGTAGCGACGGCCCGCATACCCCGCCACAAAGCCCGCCGGCGTCATCGTGATTTGCTCCTCGCCCTGCTTGATGGTGTGCTCGCTCTTTTGCTCGGCCTGCGGGTTGGCCGCTTTGAGCAACGCCTCAAACTCAGCGGGCGGGCGCTGGGGCGTGAAGAACTCGGCGGCGTCCTTGACGCCCTCCGGCCACTGCACCCCATGCACCGCTTTGACCAGCGGCGGCAGGATTTCACTTTTTAGCCGTTCGGTTCCCGCCCGGCCCGCGTCGTCGTTGTCGAGGCAGAGGAACACTTCGCGGATTGGGTTGGCCTGGAGCAACGCCGTGTGGTCGGGCGTCCAGCCCTGCGCTCCGTAAAGCGCGATGACGTTCTTAAAACCCGCCTGCCATAACGCCACGGCATCGAGGATGGCTTCGCAGACCAGCAACGTTGGATGCGTTTTCGCGGCGGCTCCGTTGAACACGCCCCGATGCGGGCCGGGAAGGTAGAGGTGTCGCGGCGAAGCCGCATTGGGTCCAGGCTCCGCCTGGCGGCCGTAGAGACCACAGATGTTTCCCTGCGCGTCGAAAATCGGCACGGTGACGCAGCCCTCAAAATGTTCGCGCCCGTCGGCTTTGAGCACGCCCAGCGCCTTGAGTCCGTCGAGCAGGGCGTTGTCATGCGGCAACGCTTTGAGCAGTGAACCGTTGCTGTAGCCGATTTGAAAAGCCCCCAGCGTGGTCGGCTCCGCCAGATTCCGGCCCTTGAGATAGTCCAGACCCGCCCGGTCTTTCGAGAGCGTCTTGACGTAGAAAGTGGCCACCCGTTGCAACAGCGCCGCCGCCGTTCCCGGCAGCAGCAATTTGGCCGGTGCGGGCGCAGTCGTTTTTTGCGGCGTGCCTTCGCCGCGTGGCAGCGTGTTCGCGGTCGTCACGCCGGGCGTGGCCTTCGCCAGCTTGAGGCCCGCTTCACGGTCCGTGATGCCTTCCTTGCGGGCCACGAACTGCACCACGTTGCCCTTGGCCCGGCAACCAAAGCAGTGAAAGAGCCGCTTGGCCGGTGTGACGTGGAAGCTCGGTGTTTTCTCCTCGTGGAACGGGCACAGCCCCACGTAGTCCCGGCCCGATTTCTTGAGCTTCACTCCGTACGAGGCGATGACGCTCACGAGGTCGGTCGCCGACTTGATGGCTTCAAAGTCCACTTTCATGCGGGGGAGGATGTTTTCTTGGATTCGGTCGGCGGCTGCTCCTGCATCGCCAGTTGCCGCAGCAGGTCGGCCCGCCAGCGCCACAGCGCCACGGCCTGGGGATTCTGCCGCTGGTGCATCGCCCCGTGCTCGCACGCCGCCTGCATCGCCGTCGCCAGGAGCCGCCAGCCGTAGCGGCTGATTTGCCGCGTCAGCGCGATGCGCAGCTTTTCCAGTTGAACGACTGCCAGCGGATCGGAGACCAGCCGCAACACCGCCGGTTTGTCAGGGACAGGATTCACGAGCATCCTTTCGCCCATCCGCCTTTGGCATTGCGGGCGCTCCACGTCCACTCCCCCGTTACCGGATGGTAGTTGCCGCGATACCCGTCGGTATCCAGCAACCGTTGCCAGCGCCGCTCCGCCGTCCGGGGCGAGCGCGCCGCCAGCTTCAACATGCGCCGCCCATCGTCGCGCCAGCCGCAAAGGGATTTCAACCGGTCGTCCCACTGGTGCTGATACGCTTCGCGGATGGTCAGCCGCCCCAGGGCGGCCAAGTCCGCGTTCAGTCCCTGGGCGATGGCCCAGCGTTCCCACTCGTCCCACGGGTAATGCAGATACTCGCAACCGAGCACGCGGTTTTCGCCGAGGCGAGGCTCGGGAACAGCCGGAACCGGCGGAGGCGTTTCTTCAGTGAGTGATTTCATGGGGAGTCCTTTTGTTGCGCCGGAAGGCGTCAAGATTTTTGCGGGGCATTTTTTGCTTTCCAAAACCACGGGCGGAGATTAGCAATATACTGCTATTTGACAAGCAGTTTATTGCCGTTATGAACCTCCCTCCCGAAAACCTCCTCTATAGTCGGCTCATGGCCGGACGCCCATCGTCGAAAGAACCGAGTGAGCACGGCGCACGCCTCGCCGCGTTGCGCCAGGCTGCCGGGTTGTCACAACTCCAGCTTGCGCAAGCCATCGGCATTCCCCAGCGCACGCTCTCTTTTTATGAGCGGGAAGCCGACCATGTTCCCTCCAACCTGCTGCCCGCTCTTGCCAAAGCTCTCGGCGTGCCCGTGGACGTGATTCTAGGAACGGCGGAGCTGGCGAAGTCGAAGCGCGGGCCTAAGTCCAAACTCGAACGGCAGTTGGAAGCCGTCCGCAAACTGCCGCCGAGCAAGCAGCAGTTCGTCATTCAACTGCTCGACCAACTTTTGGCGGGCAACACAGCGTAACGATGCCCGCCGACGGCCAGAACGAGTTCGACCAGTGGTGGGCCAACCTGCCGGAACTGGGTGCCGTCGAAGGTCACGGTGTCACTCGCGAAGCCGCCCAAGCCGTGTGGCAGCACGCACAGGCGCTTTATCAGGCGCAGATTGAGTTGCTCCTGGAGAACATGGAGGCATCTGCCTACCTGGCGGACACGCTGCCGCTCGAAGAGAAGGCGTTCATCGCCGACCACTTTCACGGCGGACGGCTCACTTATTCCGTCGCGGATCGCATCGCCTGGCACACCAAACCAAAACAGATCGTGCGCGCCTTCGACTCGCGCACCAACGTCGTCACCATCACGGTCCACCCCGAACCGTTGCCACGCTTCCGACCGCTCGCCGGACAGGACGAGTGACGCGCTCTCGCCAGCAGCGCGCCGCCGCCAGACACCCGACAGCTAAAGGAAAAACGTCCGGGCTACACACCGACGCTTCACACGCGGCCACACGCTCACCCTCACGAGCAACGCCCCATCGCGCACCAAGCAACTGCGCCGTCAGGATTCCGGCGGCTGCCGTTCACTGCGCTGCCCCCCGTGTTCCCGATGAGAAGACAAAGCCTCCGGCTTTGGGTTCTCCAAAGCCGGAACCTAAGAGCAACCCGGCCCGGAACGCCGCCGCTGTCATAGGTGGAGGCGTGAGCGCGCAGGCATACGAAGCGCGAACGCACTACCTTGACAGCACAAGGCGGCGGCTCCGGGCAGTTGGCTCCCCGGCGTTTCGCCCGTCACGGTCGCGGCAGCATTGCCGCCATCCGATGAGCAGCGGATGCGACAAGCGGTGATTGTGTACATGAAAAAGGGGCGCACCTGCGCCCCGTGTGATTCACAGGAACATATCGTCCGAGTCGTTGTAGCGGCGGAATGACCCGCGCTGCTCGCGCCAGCTTTTGCGGATGAGCGATTCGGTGACGATGGTGTCCGGCGCGTAGCGCACCGCGTAGGCGTACCCGTCTGAGTAAACGATGGCGGTCAGGCCCAGGTGATGGCGACGAATGTTGATGGAGTCGATTTTGGATTTTTTCATGCGCTTCCTTTTTGGTCGGGCGACCCATCCGAGAAGCGCAGGTGTCAAGGTGGAGATGGCTCCGGCTGACGGCTAGGAAGCCGGGGCCATACGACCTTGATGCCGAGCATCGCAGGATACAATGAAGCCAACCAGGGAAGCGGATGATGACGTGTGTTTCCTCCGCCAGCCTTGGCGTCGGCCCGTGAGCAGATGCGGCGTCGATGTTCCGTTCGCGTCTGCGAAAACATTTCGCCTCGCTCTGGTTCCACCGTTGTCGGTCGCGAGCACGCCACGCGAGCGCAGCGACGGACAACCCGGCGACTGCCATGCACGTCACCCCATCGACAGCGACGACGCTCTGGCTCCGGCAGCCAACGCCACTTGAGTCGGTGCCGGTGCCAGTGGGTCGGAGCGATTGGGTGCAGGCTCCGCCTGCCCGCGTTTAGCGCAACGTGAAGCCACCTGGCGGCGTGTCGATCACCGGCTTCTTCGGCGTCGCCGGCGTCGGCGTTGATGTGGGCGATGTTGCCGCAGTCGGTGCGACAACCTGCCGTCGGCGTACGCGACGTTTGCCAGCGCCGTTGTCGCCGCTGGCCCAACGGTTGAGGCAGTCGCGCAAACGTGCCGGACTCACCGGGATTCCGGCGGTCTTCAACTCCTCGGCCAGTTGACCGCTGCTCCAGCCGTTGTGATGGAGCGTCAGCAGTCGCTCGCGCAACGGCTCCAACACGTCGGCGGCGTTCTTGCGTTTCTTCGGCGGCTGCCGTTCCGCCAACTGCGTCAGTTTCTTTTCCAGCGCCACGTAGTCCAGGGACGCGGCCAGCTTTGTGTAGTCAGTCGATGTGCTCATGGTTGTTCCTTTGGTTTGGTTTGTCGTCATCACTGCGGCGGCGAGGCGTTCGCCGATTCGTGCTTCCGCTCGGCGTCCGGCCAACTGCCGCGCATTGTCCGGCGGCGTGGCCGCGATCTGTCCGCGAACCGTCCGCCCAACATCCGGTGAGCAGCCAGGCCGACAGCGGCCAGGCAGCTTCGCCGTCTCTCCAGAGCGGGGTTGGTGTCATACCTACTTTTCCCTTTTTCACTGCCGCCAAACCCGCGTTGCTCATGGCCGGATTCCTACCAGAACCCGTGAACCAGATTGTGCCTATTGGGCACTTTCTGGTTTCCGCCCCGTGCCAGACTCTCCGCCGCATGAATGTCCGTTTCATCTCCAGCAGTATGACCCGAACGCCGGATGCAGTTTGTGTAGTTGCTACACAAAATGATTCGGCCTCCCTGCTACCGTCCTGACCATGTTTACGGGAAAGCCACAGAAGAACCGGGGTGCTGCGACCACCTACTTCGATGAGCACCTGTCGCATAACGACTACTACACCCAGGACGTTTCGCACGGTCAGCAAGCCGGGCAATGGATTGGTGTCGGTGCCGAGAAGTTGAGATTGCAGCAAGGAGAAGTCGTCACCCGTGAAGCGTTCCTCCGGCTCTGCGATAATCAACACCCGGAGACAGGCAAGCGGCTGACTCAGGTGACGGCTAAAGAGCGGCGCATCTTCTTCGACTTTCAATGCGCGCCTCCCAAGTCAGTGTCGATTCTCGCCGTCACGATGGATGACCAACGCATCCTCCAGGCACACCGGGAAGCTTCTCAGTTGGCGCTCCGGGAACTCGAACAGTTCGCCGGGACTCGCATTCGTAAAGGCGGCGTTCAGGAGATGGACCGAACCACCGGCAACCTGGTCGGCGCTGCGTTCCTGCACACGTCTTCCCGCGCTCTGGACCCGCAGTTGCACACTCACTTCGTCCTGTTCAACGCCACGTTCGACCCCAGGGAGCAACGATGGAAGGCGCTCCAAACGTCCGCCATGTTCGACGCCATCCACTACGGCACCGAGGTCTATCGCAATGAACTGGCCCGCCGTCTGCATCGCCTCGGCTACCAGACCCGACCGACCGCCGATGCTTTTGAGATTGAGGGCGTGTCACCCAAGTTGATCGAACAGTTTTCCAAACGCTCCAAGGAACGGGACCTGGCCGTAAAACGTCAGGAACAAAAACTCGGTCGCAAGCTCACCCGCAATGAAGTCGCCCACGTCGTCCACCAGACCCGGCCCAAAAAGTTGAAGGGCGCAACGGATGAACAGGTGCGCGAACAACAACTCGGTGAACTCGGGTTTTTCGATAAACGGTCACTGCGCAAAGTGGTCGAGGGTGCTGCTGGTCAACCACAGGACTTCGCGCAACGAGTGACGACGGACGACGCCATTGAGCACGGCATTGCCCACGTCTTCGAGCGTGCTTCAGTCGTTCCGCAGCACAGGATTTTGGAAGCCGCCTTGGTCAAAGGTCGCGGCCAACTGAACCTCGAACAGCTAAAGGAAAAACTCGCCGCTGATGCCAGCCTGGTCGGTGTGGGTTCGGAGTTTTCCACGCGGGACATTCTCACCAAGGAGTTGTTTTTGATTCACACCGTCAACGCCGGTCGTGATGCCATCCCGCCCGTTGCCGACCGTTACGAACCATCCGACAAGCTCGGCCCCGACCAGCGCAACGCCCTGTTGCATGTGTTGACGAGCCGCGACCGCTTCACCGGTTTCCGTGGTCTCGCTGGCACCGGCAAAAGCACGGCCCTCCTGGAACTCGCCAGGATTCTGCACAGTGAGAGCAGGCATTGCCTGTTCTGCGCCCCGACCGCTTCCGCCACCGACACACTCAGGAAAGATTTGCGGTCGCTGCGTCAGGAGCCAATGACGATTGCCAAGCTGCTCTCCGACCCGGTGGCACAAAATTCCTTGTCCAGCCGTTCCGTTCTGGTCGTCGATGAAGCCGCCGCCGTGGGCCTCGATGACATGCGCCGGATTTTCGAGCTGGCCCTGACCCGTGATGCTCGCGTGGTATTGTCGGGCGACACCGGCCAACATGCTTCGGTCGCTCGTGGCGACGCGCTCCGCATCATCGAGGAACATTCCCGCTACCAGTTCGCAGAGTTGAAGACCATCCGCCGCCAAAAGCCCGAAGCCTTCCGCCACGTCGTCGAACTCGCCGCCGACAAGCAGACGGACAAAGCCTTTGCCAAGCTCCTTGAACTCGGCGCAGTGACCGAAGCCCTGACCGATGACGGCCAGCTTTATCAAAAGGCCGCTGACGCTTACCTGTCCGCCACGAAGCAGGGCAAGTCGGCGCTGCTGGTCTCCCCGACCTGGGCCGAGATTGAAGCCGTGACGGAGAAGGTGCGCGACACGTTGAAGGCGGACGGCCTGGTCAGCCCGCACGAGGAAGCCGTCACCGTCTTCGATTCGCTCTCGTGGACGGAGGCCCAAAAGAAAAACCCCGGCCAGTTCCAGCCGGGGCAGCGGATTCGGTTTGTCAGAGCAACGAAGACGTTCGCCAAAAACGAAACGGCTGAGGTGGTCAGCGTCGAAGGCCAGTCATTGAAGCTGCGCCGGGCCGATGGTCGCGAAGTCGTTTTTTCTCCCAGCCGTTCCGCCGCTTCCATTGATGTCGGTGAGGCCCGCGAGTTGAAAGTGTCGCCCGGTGACTGGCTGCTGCTCCAAGCCAATCACGGCAAAGAGTTCGTCAACGGTGAACGGGTCCAGGTCCGGGAGATCCAAAACGGCCGCATCGCCCTCGCTGACGGCCGCCAACTCCCGGCCGGGTTCAATACCTTCACCCACGGTTACGCCGTCACGTCGCATTCCTCGCAAAGCAAGACCGTCGATGAAGTCCTGCTCGTCGCCTCCTCGCGCTCCTTCGGCGCCGTCAACCGCGAACAGTTTTATGTTTCGATTTCCCGGGGCCGCGAGCGCGTCCACGTCTTCACCGACGACGCCGACTTGCTCGCCCGCCGCGTCACCGATTCGCACGAACGCAAGGCCGCCGTCGAACTCCAAGGTCTGCGCGATGACCTGGCCCGGCTCGGTTTCTTTCCCACCGCCAGGCAGACCGTGGACGGCTCCACTGCCGGGAAGGTACGCGCCGCCCGTCGCGACCCGCGTTTCCGCACCGTCCGCCCGATGCGCCAGACGCGCACCACCCGCCTGACTCCCGTGCAGCGTCTCGTCCAGGTCGTCGAAGAACTCGCCCGCTGGCTCGGCGACAAGCTCGGCATCGAGGGACGGACACACCGCCAGCAAGCGGAAGTCGTCGCGGAGAAGGTCGAAAAGGTGACGGAGCAACCGACGCAAACCGAGACGGTGAAGCCGCCACGCACTGTCCGCGAAGCTCTCGAACAAAAGCGAGCGGCCCGCCGCGTCATCAAACCCCAGCCCGGTGGCCGCTCTCGCGGCATCGGCGTGTAATCTCTCAACCCTCAACCCCAATCACACCATGAGCCTCCATCAGTTCAAAGAAAACGAATGCCTCCTCACCACGCAAAAGCACTGCCCTTGCGTCGAGTTCATCCTCAACGAACGCGACCGCCACGGCTTTCACACCAGCCAGCTTCTTCACTACCGGCTGGCAGCGAACGAAGGCGGCAAGGACGCACCCCCGGAGAAGCTGACGATTGCGTTCGCCACGGCGGACGTGACCCTCACCGGCTGGCGCTTGGACCGGCTGGCCGATGACCTCCGCGACGGCGACCTCCTCGCCG
>Ga0315271_10002242_pt1 | contig 12058 bp, 10 predicted proteins | sample C3_top_MG_FD_204664 | JGI IMG/M metagenome (GOLD analysis project Ga0315271, IMG submission 204664) | Sediment microbial communities from Yellowstone Lake, YNP, Wyoming, USA - C3_top | ecosystem: Environmental > Aquatic > Freshwater > Lake > Sediment | place: USA: Wyoming | collected 2017-08-01
ACGGGATGGTGGCGACGGTCGAGCCCACGAGGCGGCGCTCCCAGCGGGACGGCGAGTAGACGAGCTGCTCGAGCTCCGCCCAGCGGTACGACTCCGCGAGGATGCCGCGGCCCGCGACGTGGGCCAGGGTGTCCACCGTGATCCAGTCCCCGGCCACGCGGGCCTCTGCGCGCACGAGCTGCCAGGTCCGCTCGGGCTCGGCGGCGATCGTGCGCTCGAGGATCTCGAAGGCGAGCCAGTGCAGCTCGAGCGGCTCCTCCCGCATGAGCCGCTCGGCGAGGTCGAGCAGGACGGCACCGCGATCACCGCGCGTCGTGGCGCGGAGGCCGCGACCCACGGCGTGGAGCAGCGGTCCACGCACGCCCAGCACGGGACCGATGCCGGGGGCGACGCGCTGCTGGCCCTCGAGGTACTCGGGGTCGGCGAGACCCGCCAGGCCGGTGCGCAGGATCCGGACCGCGGCGGCGGGATCCGGGGCCACCTCGCCGGCCGCACGGCCAAGGCCGATCGCGGCCGGGGTGCGCTCCGCGACCAGGGCTCGGGCGCGCGCCGTGGTGGCGCTCGGCACGCGGGCGGGACCGGTGGCGGTCGTCTGCGGGGCGGTCATCGGGCGATGTCCACGGTCTCGGGCGTGCCGGGCCCGCCGGATGTCTCGGGCTCCTCGCGGAACCCGTAACGAGCCTTCAGCTCCCGCTTCTTCTCCTCGGACGCGCCGACGAAGATCGCCTCCGAACGGGCGAGGATCGTGCCGTCCGCGGGGTCCAGGATGAACCCCTCGGCGTCCACGAGGCGGCGCCTGACCCGGGTGACACGGCCCTCGCCGCGGATCAGGCGGCCGATCGGGACCGGGCGCTTGAACTCGACGGTCATGCGGGCGGTGACGCCCCACATGTCGTGGTCCACGAGGGCCCAGCCCATGACCTCGTCCAGGATCGTGGACACGATCCCGCCGTGGGCAATTCCCTCCCAGCCCTGGAAGCGGTCGGGCAGGACGAGCTCCGTCCAGCAGCGGTCGTCGGAGGCGTGCAGCTCCAGGCCCAGCCCATGGACGTTGAGCGTCCCGCAGGCAAAGCAGTGGTGCGGCTCCAGGACGATCCTGGAACCGCCGATCCGCACGTCGGAGACGCTGGCCGGTGCCTCAGATGTCAAGGTTGCGCACCTTGCGGGCCTCGGCCTTGATGAAGTCCTTCCGGGGCTCCACGCGCTCGCCCATGAGCATCGTGAAGATCCCGTCGGCCACGACGGCGTCGTCGACCTCCACCTTGAGCAGCGTCCGCGTCTCGGGGTTCATCGTCGTGTCCCAGAGCTGGTCTGCGTTCATCTCGCCCAGACCCTTGAACCGCTGGACGCTCACGTTGCGGGTCGTGAACTCCTTGATCCTCTGGTCACGTTCCTTCTCGGACTGGGCGTACTTCGTGACCTTGCCGGTCGAGATGCGGTACAGCGGCGGCTGGGCGATGTACAGGAAGCCCGCGTCAACGACCTCCGGCATGTGCCGGTAGAAGAAGGTCAGCAGCAGGGTCCGGATGTGGGCGCCATCGACGTCGGCGTCGGTCATGATGATGATCCGGTGGTACCGGAGCTTGGTGATGTCGAAGCTGTCGCCGATGCCGCCACCGAGCGCGATGATCAGCGGCTTGACGTTCTCCGAGCTCAGGATCCTGTCCAGGCGCGCCTTCTCGACGTTGAGGAGCTTGCCGCGCATCGGGAGGATCGCCTGGAAGCGGCGGTCCCGGCCCTGCTTCGCCGAGCCGCCGGCCGAGTCGCCCTCCACGATGTAGATCTCGCTCTTGGCGGGATCGCGCTCCTGGCAGTCGGCGAGCTTGCCGGGGAGCGACATGCCGTCCAGGGCACCCTTGCGGATGACGAGGTCCCGCGCCTTGCGGGCGGCATCGCGGGCGCGCGCCGACATCAGGCACTTCTCGATGATCCGTCGGCCGTCGGCCGGGTTCTCCTCGAGGTACTGGCTGATGGCGTCCGCCACCGCGCTCTCGACCTGGCCCGCCACCTCGGCGTTGCCGAGCTTGGCCTTGGTCTGGCCCTCGAACTGGGGGTCGGTCAGCTTGACGCTCACCACGGCGGTGAGGCCCTCGCGGACGTCGTCGCCGGAGAGGTTGCTGTCGGCCTCCTTGAGCACGCCGGCCCGCTTCGCCCAGTCGTTGAGCGAGCGGGTGAGCGCGCGGCGGAAGCCGGTGATGTGCGTGCCGCCGTCGACGGTGTTGATGTTGTTCGCGAAGGCGAGGACGTTCTCCGTGTAGGAGTCGTTGTACTGGAGCGCGACCTCGACGGTGGTCGTGCCGTCGCGCCGCTCGCAGTAGATCGGCCTGCCGTGGAGCGCCTCCTTGTTCCGGTTCAGGTGCCGGACGAACGAGACGAGCCCACCCTCGAAGTAGAAGGACCGCTCGCGCTCGTTCCGCTCGTCGCGGAGGGTGATCCAGACGCCCTTGGTGAGGTACGCGGACTCGCGCAGGCGCTGCGAGATGGTGTCGAACGAGTATTCCGTGGTGTCGAACATCTCGGCGTCGGCCAGGAAGATCGTCTTCGTGCCGCGACGCGTCCCCTGCGGCGCGATCCGCTCGACCTTCGTGATGGGCTTGCCTCGCTCGTACTCCTGCGCCCAGACGCCGCCATCGCGTGAGGTCTCGACGCGCAGCCAGGACGACAGCGCATTGACGACCGAAACGCCGACGCCGTGGAGGCCACCGGACACCTTGTAGCCGCCCCCGCCGAACTTGCCGCCGGCATGGAGGACGGTGTGCACGACCTCGAGCGCATCCGGGCCGGTGGAGTGCCGGCCGACCGGGACGCCGCGGCCGTCGTCCTCGACGACCACCTTCCCGTCGGTCTGGAGGGTCACGAGGACGGTCGTCGCGTGGCCGGCCATCGCCTCGTCGATCGAGTTGTCTACGACCTCCCAGACAAGATGGTGCAGGCCCCGGGCGTCCGTGGAGCCGATGTACATGCCCGGCCGACGCCGGACCGCCTCGAGGCCCTCGAGGACCTGGATGCTGCTGGCGCCGTACTCGCTGCCCGACGCGGCGGCCCTGGTCTTGCGTCCGCCGGCGGCGCGGCCGTTGCCCCCGGCGCTCCGCTGCCGATCCCCGACGTCCGTCACGCAGGTCCTCCGATCAGGCGATCGTAGAGCCGCTCGAGCTCCTCGTCGCTGTAGTACTCGATCACGATTCGTCCGCCCTTGCGCGAACGACTGAGGCTGACCTTGGTCCCCAGCCGCTGGCGCAGGTCCTCCTCGATCCGTTCCAGCTCCGCGTCCAGTCGCGGTTTCGCCGCAGGTTCCCGCATCGGGCGCGGTTCGCGGAGGCGTCGCACCAGCTCCTCGGTCTGGCGGACGGAGAGGCCCTGGCCCACGACGGTCGCCAGCACTCGGCCCTGGCCGTCGACGGGCAACCCGCCGAGCGCGCGACCGTGCCCCTCGGTGATCCGGTCCTCGCCGATGGCGGTCTGGACCGACACGTGGAGCTCCAGGAGACGGAGCGTGTTGGCGACGGTCGCCCGCGCCTTGCCGACGCGTTCCGCGACCCGCTCCTGGGTCAGCCCGAACTCGTCGATCAGCTGCCGGTAGGCGAGCGCCTCGTCGATCGGGTCGAGGTCCGCGCGCTGCACGTTCTCAACCAGTGCGACCTCGAGCTGATCCCGGTCGGCCAGCTGGCGGACCAGCGCGGGGATCCGCTCCAGGCCGGCGAGCCGGGCGGCCCGGACGCGCCGCTCCCCGGCGATCACCTGGTAGCCGTCGAGGGTCTCGGTCACGAGCACCGGCTGGAGCACGCCGTGCTCACGGATGCTGGCGGCGAGGTCCGCGAGGCCGGCGTCGTCCCACCGGTGACGCGGCTGGTGCGGGTTGGGCACGACGCGGGCGAGCGGCACCTCGATGACGGAGGACGCCGATGCCGACCGCTGGGGGATCAGCGAGGCGAGCCCGCGGCCCAGCGCCGCGCCGCCCCGGTCGGGTCGGATCGTCATGCGACGGCTCCGGCTGCGAGCGATGCCGGCACGATGACCCGCTCGAAGGCTCCGCGTCGGGCGCGGAGCTCCTGGGCGAGGCGCGCGTAGGCGTCGGCTCCCTTGGAATCCGGCCGGTAGAGCGCGATCGGGAGCCCGTGACTCGGTGCCTCGGACAGCCGCACGCTCCGGGGGACGATCGTCTCGAAGACGGCCCCGTGCAGGTGGCGGCGGACCTCGGCGGCGACCTCGGAGGAGAGGTTCGTCCGGGCATCGAACATCGTGAGCACCACGCCCGAGATCTCGAGATCGGGGTTGAGGTCGTCGCGGACGAGGTTGATGGTCGCGATGAGCTGGGTGAGCCCCTCGAGCGCGTAGTACTCGCACTGGATCGGGACGAGCACCGCGTCCGCGCCGGTCAGCGCGTTGACCGTGAGCAGGCCCAGGGACGGCGGGCAGTCGATGAGGATCCAGTCCCAGGCATCCCGCTCCTGCTCCACGGCCCGTCCCAGGCGGCGCTCGCGTCCGGCCACGGGCGCCAGCTCAATCTCCGCTCCGGCCAGCGAGATGGAGGAGGGCACGAGGCGGAGGCGGTCCACGGCTGTGGCGACGTGCAACTCCGAGAGCGGGCGTCCGTCGATGAGCGTGTCGTAGATCGATCCATCGACGGCGGCACGGTCGATACCGAAGCCACTCGTGGCATTGCCCTGGGGATCGAGATCGATGACGAGGACGCGGTCACCGAGGAGAGCGAGATAGGTTGCCAGATTGACCACCGTCGTGGTCTTCCCGACGCCGCCCTTCTGGTTCGTGCAGGCGATCGTCCGGCCCACTCAGCCTCCCGTTCCAGTCGTTCCCATGAAGGTGAATTCTAGCATCGGAGGCCCGATTCCCGACCGGACGGGCCCCTCCGGCGCGGCTCCCATCGTGCCGTACTCCACTTATCGCGGACTCACCCGGTACTCGGGCGGCGGGTCGCGATGCTTCACGTGCAACAGCACCCCGGAACGGGAGGACGGAGGACGCTCCTTCGACCGACCAGTGCTGCCATGTTTCACGTGCAACATGCCCAGACCGCCGTGATTGCTGGTTCCGGGGCCGCGTGGGATACTCACCCGGCGAAGAGCTGTCACTCCGTCGTCGCGGTCGCCACCCGCCTGCACCCGACCGTCGGCTCGCCAGCCGAGGATCGAACACCCCATGCATCTCATCATCGCCGCGGCGGCCGCCGTGGTTGCCGCGCTCGCCGAATTCACCATCGTTCCCTACCTTCAGATCGGTGATGCCACCCTGCACCCGGTCCTCGTCTTCGGGGTCGTCTGGGTCATCGCCGGGGGGCTCGAAGCCGGACTTGTCTTCGCCTTCGTCGGAGGCCTTGCGCTCGACATCCTGGGCCAGCGACCGCTCGGCTCGTCCGCATTCGCGGCCCTCATCGCCATCGGGATCGCCTCCCTTGTCGGCGGCCTCCTCGGCCGCGTGAGGATCGTCGCCCCCGTCATCGCCACGCTGATCGCGAGCCTCGTCTACTCCATGCTCCTCCTCCTGGCCACCACCGCCCTGACCGACGTGCCGCTCTCGAACGCCGCGCTCGGCGCCGTGATCCCGTCCGCCGTGTACGACACGGTGCTGGCCGCGCTGGTCGGCCCGCTTGTCATGGCCATCGTGTTGCGCCGCCGCGAGGCCGAACGGGTGGACTGGTGAACGACGCCTACCTGGTCCCGCGCCCCGAGCGTGACCGCCGCCCGATCCGCTTCGTCGCGTTCGGGCTGGCTGCGATCCTGGTCTTCGGGTTGCTCACCAGCCGGCTCGCGTACCTCCAGTTGTCCAACGGGCCCGAGTACGCGGCACAGGCGGAGGCGAATCGAACGGCGGATGTGGCGGTACCGGCCCCGCGCGGCCTCATCTACGACCGCGCAGGTCGGCCACTGGTCACCAACATCGCGACCTTCGCCGTGCGGATCACCCCAGCCGACCTCCCCTTCAGCCGCCGTGAGGACGTTTCACGCCGCCTCGGAGGCCTGCTCGGGATGGAGGCATCCGACATCATCACGACGCTCGACGGCGCCCCCGGCTCGAGGTTCGATCCCGTCCGCATCGCACAGGATGTCCCTGAGGACGTGGCGCGTGTCGTGGCGGAATCGTCGAATGAGCTGCCGGGCGTCAAGGTCGCGGTCGAGACCCGTCGCGAGTACCCGGACGGCCCGCTCCTGGCCCACATCCTCGGATACACGGGCCCCATCGACGGCGCCACGCTCGGTAGGCTCGCGGACCGCGGGTACCTCGCCGACGACATGATCGGCAAGGCCGGCGTGGAGGCGACGTTCGAGTCGGCGCTGCGCGGGACGTACGGCCTCGAGCTTGTGGAGCGTGACGCAACCGGACGTGACGTCCAGGTCCTGCAGACCACCCAGGATTCGGTCCCGGGCGCATCCCTGACGTTGACGATCGACCGGACGGTCCAGAAGGAGGCCACGGCCGCGCTCAAATGGGGCATGAAGGCGGCAGGTCTCAAGCGCGGTGTGTTCATCGTCATGAACCCCCAGACCGGCGAGGTCCTCGCGCTCGTCAGCCTCCCCTCGTACGACAACAACCTGTTCGCCAAGGGGATCTCCAACAAGGACTTCCAGGCGCTCCTCGCGAACAAGAACAAGCCGCTGACCAACCACGCGGTGCAGGCGCACTACCCGCCGGGCTCCACCTACAAGCTGGTCGCCGGCACCGGTGCCCTCCAGGACCGCAAGATCACGGCCGAGACGAAGATCCGGACGAAGCCGTACCTGCTCCTCGGATCCACCCGCTTCTATGACTGGAACCGCCGTGGCTTTGGGGCCTGCAACTTGAACTGCGGGTTCGGGCATTCGTCCGACACGTACTTCTTCCAGCTTGCGGGCATGCTCGGCGCGGACCGCCTGGCCTACTGGGGGAAGATCTACGGCTTCGGCAAGCCCACGGGCATCGACCTGCCCGGCGAGGCCGCCGGCATCGTTCCGTCGAACCAGTGGAAGATCAATGCGCTCGGCCAGCCGATGTTCGCCGGCGAGGTCTACCAGTCGGGCATCGGCCAGGGCTACGACGTCGTCACGCCGATCCAGCTGGTCAACGCCTTCGCCGCGCTGGCCAACGGCGGCAAGCTGTACCGCCCGCAGCTCGTCCGCGAGATCGTCGGGCCCGACGGCACGGTCGTCCAGTCGTTCAAGCCGGACCTGATCCGGAAGCTGCCGGTCTCGGCAAGGACGCTCCGGTCGATGCGGCTCGCGGCGCGCTCGACGGTCGTCCTCCGCCACACGTACAACCTGGTCGACATGCCCGTGAAGGTGGCCGGCAAGTCCGGCACGGCGGAGTTCGGGAAGCGCGACAGCAAGGGTCGCCTGCCGTTCCACTCCTGGTTCGTCGGGTTCGTGCCCAAGAACCCGTACAAGGCCGACTTCGCCAAGGCCAATTCCGAGCTGGTGTTCCTCGCCTTCGCCTACGACTCCCGGACGAAGGGCAACGCGGCCACGGAGATCGCGAAGGCCTTCCTCCAGAATCACTTCCACATCAAGAAGGACTACCTGAACCGCGACCTGCTCAGGCGTGGCAACTTCTACCAGAGCAACTAGGGGATGGCGACCAGATGCGCGTGATGCGGGCCGAGCCGGGCCGCTTTGCCGACGTGACCTCTCGGTCGGTCGGCGCGGCTTGGCGCTCCTATGACCTGCAGCTCACCACGTACGCGGCGCTGCTCGGGGCCATCGGCCTGGTCATGGCCTACACCAACAGCGTCGAGGCGGGCCAGTCGGTCCTCGCAGGCGGAACGGTGTTCACGCGAGCCCTCATGTGGTCCGCGCTGGCCATGGTGGTGTTCGTCGCGGTCACCGTGTTCGACTACCACTGGTTCAAGACGCTGGCCTGGCCGATCTACGGGATCAACGTCGCGCTGCTGCTCCTGACCCTGGCCATCGGCGACGGGGTCGGCGGCTCAGCCCGCTGGGTGGAGATCGGGCCGTTCACGTTCCAGTTCTCCGAGCTCGCCAAGATCCTCATGATGATCGTGCTGGCGACGTACCTCGGGAACCGGGAAGGCCGCCTGGACTCGCTGCCATCGATCCTGGGAGCGTGCCTCCTGATGGCCCCGCCGTTGCTCCTGGTCATGATGCAGCCGGACCTCGGAACGTCCCTCGTCCTCGCCTCGATCCTGGCCGGGATGCTGTTCATGTCCGGGGCCAGCCTCCGGTGGCTCCTCGCGATGGCGGCCGGCGTGCTGGCAGCGATCCCGCTGGCCTGGACCTACGTGCTGCGCGACTACCAGAAGGACCGGATCCTCTCGTTCCTGAACCCAGCCGCAGACGCGCAGGGGTCGGGCTGGCAGGTGATCCAGTCCCAGATCGCGGTTGGCTCGGGCGGTCCGTTCGGTACCGGCCTCACGAACGGCACCCAGAGCCGAGGCGAGTTCCTGCCCGTCCAGGAGAGCGACTTCGTGTTCGCGGTCCTCGCCCAGGAGCTGGGGTTCATCGGCGCGCTCGTCGTGTTCGTCCTGTTCGCCGCGCTGCTGTGGCGGATCCTCGCCTGCGCGTGGCGGTCGCGCGATCCGTTCGGAACCCTGTTCGGTGCCGGCCTGGCCACGATGGTGCTGATCCAGGTCTTCGTGAACGTCGGCATGGTGATCGGGATCCTGCCGGTGACCGGCATCCCGCTGCCGTTCATCACCCACGGCGGGGCATCGCTGGTGAGCCTCGCCATCGGACTGGGGATCGTGCAGAGCGTCAATATTCGCCAGCACCGAGCGGAGTGGTGACGACGGCCGTATGCGCCGCGGGGCGTGGTCAGCGCCGGCGGAACAGGCCCCGCCGCCGAGCCTGGGTGGGCGCGGTCGTCCGTCGTCCATGCGAGCGCAGCAGCCCGTCGATCTCGAACTGGTAGATCCGCCCGATCGGCATCCGGTCCAGCCACTCCAGGTACTCGAGGTCCGTGCGGGCAACCTCGGACAGTGACCAGCCAGAGTACCGGCCGAAGTTGAGCACGCTCCCGGACGGGTTTCCCGGGGGCGGTCCTGCGGACCCGGCACCCTGGGCCGTCCCCATCGTCCGCGGGTCGTAGCCTCCGCCGGCGGCCGAGCGTCCGGCCGACAGGTCGGGTGAGACGGGATCCGCGCGGTCACCAAACTGGCCGCCCGTGTCGTGCATGCCCTGGATTGGCCACGTCGGTCGTCGGCCCGATGCTGCGGCGCCCGCCCCTCCCGGTCCGGGCTGCGCCTCCGCCCCCCGGCCCTGCCCGTAGCCGCCGGCCGTGGCGGAGGCGGCCGGGTACGCCCGGACGTGCGCGTGCACGTCGGCCGCGGCCACGCGCGCCGCGGAGTCGGCGGCGCGTGCCCTCGCCCGGTCCACGGCGGCACGACGGATCGGGTCCCGCAGCATCTCCCACGCCTGGTTCATCAGGACCATGCGCTGCTGCGCATCGGGGCCGGTCGCGACGTCCGGGTGGTACTTGCGGGCGAGCCTCCGGTAGGCGGCCTCGATGACCTCGAACTCGGCCTCCGGATCCACCTGGAGGATCTTGTACGGGTTGGGGATGCTCACCGGACCGCTCCGGGGGCCGCTCGGACCATGCGCCGGCACGTACGGGCGGCGCATGATCGCGCCGGCCTGATCGACTGACCGGGATCCATCGGGACGGCGGGCTCCATCGGCGGCAGACTAACACGCGTGACCGGCCATCCTGCACCCCCCCAAGCCACCTTCCAGCCTCCCGCGCGGCAACCCGTCCAGCGGTGGCGGCTCGTGCTGGCCCGTGCGTCGCTCCCGGGAGACCAGGCGCAGAGATCGCAGCAGACGGCGTGGGAGGCCGCGCTCGTGGGATCCGGGCTTCCCGTGGTGGGGTTGGACGGGCCGCGCGGCCGGCCTCGCTTTGCCGCCGGGGCGCCCCTGGCGGCCTCCATCCCCGGCGAGGCGGAGCTGCTGGACCTGTGGCTCACGCAGCGACTCCCGCGCTGGCGCGTTCGCGTGGCGCTGGCGGCGGTGCTCCCGCCCGGGCACTCGCTGGTGGATGTGTACGACGTGTGGCTCGGCGAGGCGCCGCTGCCTGGACGCGTCTCGGCTTCGGTCTACCGCGCCAGCCTGCAGCCGGCCGCTGACATCGCCGCGGTCCGAGCCGCGGCCGATGCGCTGTGCGCAGCGGTGGCGCTCCCCCGCGAGCGCCGGAAGGGAGAGGCCACGATCGCCTACGACCTCCGCCCGTTCGTGGAAGCGATCGAGGTGGTGGCGGGCGTCGCCGGTCCCGGCGCCGGTCCCGGTGGGACGCCGGCGATCCCCGGTCCGGTCCTCCGGATGATCCTCCGGCACGACCCCGAGAAGGGCATGGGGCGGCCCGAGGAGGTCCTCGCCGCGCTCGAGGAGCGGGTGGGGTTCCCCCTGGAGGTCCATCAGCTCGTCCGGGAGCGGTTGGTCCTCGCGGCGCCGCCCGTGGCGGAGGAACCGGCGCCACGGCCTCGAGGCCCCCGTCCCAGACCGGGGACAGACGCGTCGCGGCCCGCGCCCGGTCGCCGCCGATAGGGATTCCGCCTCGCCGGCGAACCCGGCGGGAGCCGGAGCGGCATGATGGGGCCGGCGGCGGGCGGCTGCCGCTGGGTGGCGGGCAACCCGGATCGCCCCATGGAGATACCCGTGAAGGACGCACCGACGATCGTCGTCACCGGCATGTGCAACACGAAGGGCGTCGAGATCCGGTTCCTGGCCGAGCAGGTCGTGGAGCACGGCGGCAGGCCGCTGATCATGGATCTCAGCCTCGGTGCCGCGGTCGACTGGGCCGACGTCTCGCTCCACGACGTCCTGGCGGCCACGGGCACGCCCATCGAGGAGGTCTTCGCGGCCCCGCGGGCCGCGGCCATCGAGCTGGTGGGCCGCGCCGGCGCCGTCAAGATCCTGGAGCTGCAGGCGGCCGGCCGGTGCGACGGGATCATCTCGTGGGCCGGTGCGGTCGGGACGACGACGGCGACGCAGGTGATGCGCGCTCTCCCGTTCGGCGTGCCCAAGGTGATGCTGACGGACATGGCGCCCAGCGACGTCAGCCTGTGGCTCGGCAACAAGGACATCTTCATCGTCAACCCGACCGCCGAGCAGGGCGTCAACGTGGTGACGCGCAGGTTGGTCGCGAACGCCACGGCCGCCGTCGTCGCCATGGCCCGGGTGCCCGACATGCCGGCAGGGTCGAAGCCGCTCTGCGCGATCACGTCATACGGCTCCACGACGCCCGCGGTCGTCCGCTGCGCCGCCTTCATGGAGCGTCGCGGCTGGGACGCCGCCGTCTTCCACGGGGTGGGCGTCCCCGGCACCACGATGGAGGACCTCATCCGTTCAGGGTTGATCACCGCGGTGATCGACCTCACGCCCGCCGAGCTGATGAACACGTTGCTGGGCAGCGTGTACGGGACGCCTGCCGCGTGGGATGGTGAGCGGCTCACGGCGGCCGGGGCCGTGGGCATCCCCCAGGTGGTCGCCCCCGGTGGCCTCGATCAGGCGGCATTGGGGGCCCTCGAGAAGGTGCCGCAGCGTTACCTCGACGAGACCAGGAGCGGGCTTCGGGCGAGCCACGGGGACACCGGGCTGCCGTACGTCCACAACCCGAGCGTGACGATCATCATTCCGACGCCCGAGGAGGTGGAGACCGTCGCCCGGATGATCGCGGATCGCCTGAACCGGACGACGGGGCCCACGGTCTTCCTCCTCCCCATGCACGGCTGGTCGGCCTACGATCAGCGCGAGGCCCTCGCGAGCCGCGAGCGGGGCTGGGCGAAGGGGCACGGCGACGGCCCAGCCTGGGAGCCCGACCCGGAGCATCCCACGTGGTCGCGGAAGGCATCCCTCATGCGGGCCGCCCTCGATGAGCGCGTGGACCGGGCGAACGACCACCTCGACGTCATCGCCCTCGACATGCACATCCTCGACCAGGCGTTCTCCGATCTCGCCACCCGGGCCATGGGGGCCATGCTCGACGGCACCTGGCGGAAGGGGCGCTACCGCGACGTCCCGGGAGTCATCGACTGACGGAGGCGCGCCGAGGGGAGGGTCGGGGGGCGGCACGCATCGCCCGATGGCGGGATGCTGGCCGACGCGCCTGGTCGTCGGTC
>Ga0315271_10002243_pt1 | contig 12056 bp, 9 predicted proteins | sample C3_top_MG_FD_204664 | JGI IMG/M metagenome (GOLD analysis project Ga0315271, IMG submission 204664) | Sediment microbial communities from Yellowstone Lake, YNP, Wyoming, USA - C3_top | ecosystem: Environmental > Aquatic > Freshwater > Lake > Sediment | place: USA: Wyoming | collected 2017-08-01
TTGGGGGGTCCCGTCAACCGACTCCCGGCAGAATCCATCACCATCTATGAGGAAATTGCAATACTCTTCAAGGAGTTGGCTGCAGCCGATGGGCCTGATCGCCTACCGTCATGTCTGCGTTCGTCGTACGTGTACCCAGAACACCCTACACCCCCGATATGGGGGTTGCGTCAAGATGTCGCAGGCTGTGGTAGGGGGCGCGCACGCGCGACCGGCGACATCGAGGCTGATTCCGGTCCGGGGACCACGTTTGGATAGTCACATCGATGTGGATCGGAGGCAGCAAGTGAAAGTGATGACGAGAATCGTACGCGCGGCCTTGGCTTGCGCGGGGATGGCGCTGGCGTTCACTGCTAGTGCACAACTTCCATTCACCCCGTACGGCCCGCTGAACCTGAACGGGCCGAGCGTGGCCAACGGCACCTACCAGGCGAACTACCCGTATCCGGGGCAGTGCACCACGGTCGCCGACACCCGGTTCCCCGGGCTTCCGACGTGCGGCACGGGCACGGGCCAGGTTCCTGCGCCGTCGTTCGACTGCAACGCGGCGTTCCCGAACACGTTCAACCAGACCGCCGGCCCGTGGGGCCTCTGTGGCTCGTTCCCCACGTTCCCGGCCCTTGGCATCGCCCCGCTACTCCCGACTGGCCAGCCCAAGTTCGTGAACGAGGTCCTGAACCCGCCCGCGTATGCGGCATGCGGAACCGGGAACTCCCTTTGCCCGATCAACCCGTATCCGGGAGCGGACTACTACGAGATCGCCGTGCACGAGGCCTGGGGCTTCCAGCAGCTTGCGAACACCCCGAACATCACCGGTTTCGCCGGCACGCTCTTCCCGAATCCAACTCTCGCCGTGCCCGCGGGGCCGGCGGTTCCGAACGGCATGCAGTGGACCGGCCTCGTCTGCAACAAGCTCGCCGGGGCCACCTGCGCCGCTCAACCGGGCACCAGCCGGCCGGCAGTGGCCGCCGGGGCGCCGCTCTACACGCCGATCTGGGGCGTCGGCTCCCCGCTGAACTTCCCGGTCCCCTCGGTCCAGGCCGGGGTGACGCCTGTCCCGAGCGCCTGGTCCGCCAACAACTACATCGCCACCTGGCCCTCCATCAGCATCTGGGCCAACAAGGGCACACCGGTGGTCGTCAAGTGGATCAACGAGTTCCCGAACAATCACGTCTTTTGCCCCCACCCCGAGGCGGCGGACTGGCCCTGTGCCATCGACCGGACGTTCATGGGCGTGAAGGCTCGGTTCGATCCGGCGCTGGTGAAGGGCACCACCGTGCCACCGCACGGCGTGAACCAGTTCGGGAGCCCCCAGCAGCCCGACAACTCGTGGGTGACCCACTTCCACGGCGGCGAGATTCCGCCGTCGACCGACGGCTTCGCGGAGAAGTGGTTCGGGAACCCGGTCACGGCCCTCAAGTACCAGGGCGTGGCGGGGAACTTCGTGAACCCGCCCTTCGAGAACCCATCGGACATCAGCCTGTCCCGGCCGACGGGCTCCTCCGACATCTACGCCTATCCGATGAAGCAGGAGGAGGCGACCGTCTGGTTCCACGACCACACGCTCGGCAAGACCCATCACAACGTGATCGCGGGCCCGGCGGGTTTCTTCCCGGTGTATGACGCCCTAGCGCACCAGGCCGGCGGGCCATATTTCTGGCTCAACAACGTCACGGCCCAAGCGGGCAACCTCAAGTACGACCTCTTCCTCGCGATCCAGGACCGCTCCTTCAACGAGGACGGCACGATCAACTTCTCGAACGGCCTGGGCCAGAACGTCGCTCCTCCTCCGCCGGCCCCGGTCGGCTACACCCCCATCACGAACGGCGTGAATCCCCGCGTCCACCCGACGTGGGTCCCCGAGTACTTCGGTGACGTCGCGCTCGTGAACGGCGTGATCTGGCCGAAGCGGACGACGGATGCCGGCTGGCACCGGCTCCGCATCGTCGACGGGTCCGACTCCCGATGCTGGACGATCGGCTTCTCGACCGTGCAGCCCGCACCGGGCGCCAAGCCCACGAACAACGTCCCGTTCTACGTGCTCGCGAACGACCAGGGCTACCTGGAGTCGCCCGTCCTCGCCCCCGGGAACAGCTTCACGATGTGCCCCGGCGAGCGATACGAGCTGCTCATCGACTTCACGGCGTACCGGGCCCTGGGCGCCACCATCACCATGACCAACACGGCGCCGGCGCCCTTCCCGGCCGGCCTCACCCCCTACGGGAACAAGAGCCCGTACGCCGACATGAACGTGGTGATGCAGTTCAAGGTCGTCGCGGGCACGGTCGGAGCCGCTCTCACCTTGCCGCCCGCGGCACCCGTGGCCTGTCTCCCCACGGACCTCCGGTGCAACCTGGTTCCGGGCGGCGTGCCCAAGATGTGCGGGACCGCGCCCGGCGTATTCAGCAACCCGCAGGCGGCGGCGAACCCCGCCTCGGGCTGCGTGAAGGCCGTGCGTCAGGTGTACCTGAACGAGCACGTCGACGGCGTGACGCTGGCGCCGCTCGGGATGCAGCTCAACGGCGTGCCCTTCGAGTACAAGGTCACGGAAACTCCGAAGGAGGGCAACGTCGAGATGTGGCAGTTCGTGAACCTCACCGTCGACGCCCACCCGATGCACCCGCACCTCGTGAAGCACCAGATCGTGAGCCGCCAGGCCTTCAACGTAGGCCAGTACAAGGCGCTGCTGTGCGGGAGCACCACCTGCCAGCCGAACACGGCGCCAGGCGGGGAGATGCAGGCCCTTCCCGACGTGACTCCGCTCCTTTCGGGTGCGGCCACCCTCGTGACGAAGGCGTCGGTGGAGGGTGGCTGGAAGGACGCGACCCAGGCTCCCCCGGGCCAGGTGACGACCATCATCGCGTGGTGGGGCGTCAACTGGAAACAGGCCGGCGCCCTCGCGCCGACGGCTCCGCCGGCGTGCGACCTCCTCGGCGGTACCAACCAGTGCCTCAACGGCAGCACCTGGCTCTTCGAGAACGTGACGAAGGGCCCGTACGTGTGGCACTGCCACATCAACTCGCACGAGGACTCGGAGATGATGCGCACGAGCCTCGTGGTGCCTTAAGCAGCGTCGGCACGAGCAGTTGACTGGACGGGGGCGGCGCCGGCGAGGCGTCGCCCCCGTCGTCGTTCAGGGAAGCAGCGTGAAGAGAAGGCGGTAGCGCTTGCCAGGCTCTGCACCGGGGGCTGGCACCCTGTGGCCCCGGAGGACCAGCTGGGCGCAGGCGATGAGCCCGTCGCTCGCACGTCCCCGGGTTTCCACGGGGGCGTCCACGATTCGCGCGTGCCCGTGCTGTGTCTCCACCTGGAGCATGAGGATGGTCGTCCCGTGGTCGTCCATGGGAGCGAAGTCCTGGACGCCAGTGACAGGGGTCGTCCCGTGCCGGGCCTGCACGTCCTCATCGAAGCAGTTCGCGAGCAGGGGCTGGATCTCGTTCAGTTCCCGCCCGAGAGCGGGACCGACGTCGCCCATCGTCGCTGCGCGCGCAGCAGGGGGAACGGCCTCCCAGGAATCCTCCGGAGGTATTGGGGGCGGTGGTCCCATCACAACCGGTACCGACGGCCCTTGCGGAGGAACCTGTGTGGAGGGGAGCGGGGGCAAGGTGGGGCGGGCCGCGACGTGACCGGACACACCATCGCCCGTGTCAGCGCCCCGTGACCAGTCACCCCCGCCGCCGGAGAGGAGGACCACGGTGAGGACGGCTGCCCCGCCGAGCAGGAGGATGCCACCGGCGGCCCAGACCGCAACTCTCGTCGTGGTCATGGCGTCACTTCGCGGTCTTGACCAGCGGCGGAGCCGCCGGGGTGGCCGCGAGCAGGCCGTCGGCCTCGGCCATGGTCTCCTCCAGCCGCCGGCTCGATGGCACGAGCTGCCCGAGGACGAGCTTCGCCTTGTCCAGGCAGGTGCGAAGGTTCTTCCTGGCCTCGGGAAGATAGGCGGAGACCTTGGAGAGCATCGACGACTCCAAGTGGAGCATCTCATAGCGGCAGGCCCGGGTCGGGTCTACCGGCCACTGCCGCGAGAGCACCTCGCTGGTCGCGGTCCAGGACTCCTGGAGCCGGCGCCGAAGGGCGGCGGCCTCGGCTGCCGTCGGGCCGCCCTTCGCCGCTAGCTCCTCGAGCCGCCGGACATAGGTCCCGTTGTGGGCCTTCCACTGCGCCTGGACGGCGATCCCGCGCTCGACGAGGATCTGGTTATTGATCTCGTAGGCCTCCCTCCAGAGCGCCTGATCCTCCGGCGTGCCCGGAGGAGGGGCGTCGTCGTCGCGGTCCGTTCCCTTGACAACGGTGGTAGCGGACGCGGCGCCGCCTTTCCCCTCGGCCGAGGATGGGGGCGGAATGGATGGGCTTTGGGCGACGGCGAGGACCACGACCAAGTAGGAAAGCATGTGCGGAATATAGCGTGATCACGCCCAACAGGCCCGGGCGGTTCACCCCCCCGGGGATGATGACTAGCGAGCTGCTGCTCAGCGCAGTTGCCCCCCCTTGCGACACAGTAGCTACCGGGCGCGCCGAAGTGGCGGCCAGAAAGGTCTCCAGGGTGCGTCGATGACCAATGGTGCTGGCTGACCCATCGCGGGCACCGATCCGCGCTGACAACCCTCCTGACCGTTCAGTACCCTCCGTCTTGTCATCATTCGGGGTACGCGACCGACGCGTCCATTGCTGACAATCAGGCTGAGGTTCGGCTCCAGAACATCTCCCCGGACTCTCCTGCCCGGGAGGCGGGCGGGGGTCGATTCCTGGAGTGCCGGGTGGGGTCGCCGCCGTTGCTGTGGAGATTGGGAACTGGGGCACCAGACCGGGATCTGGTCGGGCAGCCGAACGCCTCGTGCGAGGCCAGCGACCCGGAGCACGGGGCACGACTCGGCGTCTCTCGCCAGGCTGCCGGTTACCGTCATAGGGGACGACCCCCGGAACCGTGTGGCTCGGGGGTCGTCGGGTGCCTCGTTCGAACCGTGTCTGCCGTCCACCAGCCGTCCACCAGCCCAGGCTTCCTGGGCGCCTCGTGGGACGACGCAAGCCCTTGATCCGCTAGGGAGGGCTCCCTACCGTGTCCGAGCTCGACCGGATTTCCAGTCGTTCACCTTCGGCCGCTCGGTCACCTCTCCAGTTCGATAAAGAGAAACGATGCGGAGAGCGTGGGATTCGAACCCACGGTACCGTTGCCGGTACACCTGATTTCGAGTCAGGCGCCTTCGACCGAGCTCGGCCAGCTCTCCGCGGGCGGATCTAACCGATTTCCCCTCCGGATCCAAGCGCGGAGGACCCGGAAAATTCCTCGGCTTCGCCGGAAGTTGCCCGCCGGGACCGGAAGAAGGCCCGGAGCTGCTCGCCGCACTCCGCGGCCCGGAGCCCCCGCTCGACCAGGAAGCGGTGGTTGAGACGGGGATCGCACGAGAGGTCCATGAGGGAGCCGACTGCTCCCGCCTTCGGGTCAGAGGCGCCGAAGACCAGCCGGTCGACGCGGGCCAGGACGAGCGCGCCGGCGCACATGGCGCAGGGCTCGAGGGTCACGACCAGGGTCACGCCGGAGAGCCGCCAGCGCGAGAGCGTCCGGGAGGCCTCCCGCAAGGCCAGCATCTCGGCGTGTGCGCAGGGGTCCCGGTCCTCCTCGCGCCGGTTTCGCCCGCGCCCCACCACCCGCCCCTCGTGAAGCGCCACGGCGCCGACCGGGACCTCGCCGGCCAGGGCCGCCTCGGCGGCCAGCCCGAGCGCCTCGCGCATGGCCTCGTCGAATGGGGACGGGGTGATCACGGAAGGTGAACTCCGGCGGCGGGCTCGGGCAGCCGCAGCTCCGGATGGTCGGCGCAGTCGAGGCCGCAGGCCCGGCAGGAGGAGAGCGCGCACTTGGGGGTGATGCGGGCCCCGATGCCGCGCCGGTACTCCCGGGCCAGGAAGGACTTGTCGAGCCCGTGGTCGATGAAGTCCCAGGGGAGCCGCTCGTCGACCCCGGCCTCGCGCGAGACGAAGAACTCCGGATCGTGGGGCCAGAGGGGAATCGCGCGCTGGACGCTTCCGCCCTTCTCGAGGAGCGCGGTCTCGAGCAGGTCGGCCACGCGCCGATCGCCGCGGGAGAGCAGGGTCTGCACGTAGGCCTCCCGGGGGCTGAAGAACTCGACCTCGATGCCGTGGGGACGCAGCTCCTTCTCGAGCAGCCGGCGCTTGGCCGCCAGGCACCCGGCGTCGTGCATGGGCGCCCACTGGAACGGGGTCCAGGGCTTGGGGACGAAGGGGTTCACCGACAGCGTGATGCGCCCCATGCGCCCGGTGGCCTTGGCCTTGGGCTTCATCACCTCGTTGCGGATGCGCAGCGCGATGTGGGCCATCCCCCGCACGTCGTCGTCGGTCTCGGTGGGCAGCCCGCACATGAAGTAGAGCTTCACGTGGCGCATGCCCTGCGAGAGCGCGTTCTCGGCGGCCTCGATGATCCGGTCGTCGGAGAAGTCCTTGTTCACCACCTTTCGCATCCGGTCGGTACCGGCCTCGGGCGCGATGGTGATGGAGCGCTCGCCGCCCGCCGCCATGCGGCCGGCCAGCTCCGGGGTGATGGCGTCCACCCGCAGGGAAGAGGGGCTGAAGGTGCCCCCCTCCTCGCCGATGAAGCAGGTGAGCGGGTCGAGGCCGGTGTAGTCGCTGGTGTCGGGGCCGACGAGACCGACGCGCAGTCCCATGGCGATTCCCTTCCTCACCTCGCCGCGAAGCACCTCGAGATCGACCTCGCGGTACGGGCGCTGCACGAAGCCGGCCGCGCAGAAGCGGCATCCCCACAGGCAGCCGCGGGCCACCTCGGTGAGGAAGAGGTCGCCGAACTGGGCTCCAGGGGTCTCCACGACCCGGCTGGTGGGCACCTTCCGGAGATCGGGAACGTAGAGCCGCCTCACGCGCGCCGGAGCGTCGTCCCGGGGCTCGAAGCGGGTCACCCAGCGGCCCTCCGCCTGGCGCGTGTCGGCGTAGTCGACGTCGTAGAGCGACGGCACGTAGGTGCCGGGGACCTGGGCCATGGCCCGGAGCACCCCGCCGCGAGGCTGACGCGCCGGAAGGAGCCGCAGCGCGGTGAAGAAGGAGGGCAGGAGCTCTTCCCCCTCCCCCACGAGAAAGAGGTCGAAGAACGGGGCCACCGGCTCGGGGTTGATCTGGACGGCGATGCCGCCCGCCACGACGAGCGGGAAGCGCTCGTCCCGGTCGCTGGCCCGGAGCGGGATCCCGGACCGGCGCAGGACGTCGAGGACGTTCACGTAGTCGTCCTCGAAGGAGAGGGAGAAGGCCACCACCTCGAAGTCCCGCAGGGGCCGCCCCGATTCGACCGTGCGAGGCTCCTCCCCGGGCTCCTCGGGCAGGAAGGCCCGCTCGCAGAGCACGTCGGGCTCGGCGTTGGCGATGCGATACACCGCGTGGAATCCCAGGTTGGCCATTCCCAGCCGCCAGGCGTTCGGGTACACGAGCGCCATCCCCCGGCGTCCGCCCGGGTCCTTTTTCACCGCTCCTCGCTCCTCCTGGTGGCGCTCCATCGATGCGCTACTTAACCGCGATGCTAGAATCCCGCTTCCCTCCTCCGCACGGACCCCGATGACCCTCGCCCTGCCCCTCGTCCTCGCCCTCGTCGCCGCCGCTCCCTCGCCGCCCCCGGCCATCGACTGGTCTCGCATTCCCGACACCGTCGGCGTCTCCACCCTCACGCCGCCGCAGAAGGACGTGCTGGCTCGCGTGCTCGCCGACGAGTTCTGCTACTGCGGCTGCCCGCACACGCTGCTCGGCTGCATCACCGAGCACAAGGACTGCAAGCACGCCCCGCGGATGGCCGCGATGGCTGCGCGCCTGGCCGGCATGGGGCTATCGTCGAACGAGATCCTCAGGACCTTGACCGAGTACTACGCCTCGTTCGATCCGAAGCGGCGAGCCGTCATCGACACCGCCAGGCTGGGTGCGCCGCTCGGCGACCCGAAGGCGAAGGTCACCATCGTCGAGTACGCGGACTTCGAATGCCCCTTCTGCCAGCAACTCCGCCCCAGGCTGGAAGCCTTCGTGAAGATCCACCCGGGGCGGGTGAAGCTCCTGTTCAAGCCCTTCCCGCTCCCCGGCCACCCCCACGCCGAGCCGGCCGCGGAAGCGGCGGAGTGGGCGCGGGACCAGGGAATCTTCTGGCCGTTCAGCGAGGCGATGTTCGACCACCCCAAGGCGCTCGACGTCGACTCGCTCGTCTCGCTCGCCTCCCAGCTGGGCAAGGACGGCGAGGACCTCCGCAAGGCCCTCGCCGATCGCAAGTACCGGGACCGGGTCCAGGTCTCCCTGCTGGAGGGGCGCCGGGCCGGCGTGATCGGAACCCCCACGCTCTTCCTGAACGGGCGCCGCCACGTCATCCCCGACTACTCCGACACGGTGCTCGAGTTCGTGCTGGAGGACGAGGAGGAGTGGGCCAGGAACGGATGGAAGGACTGACGTGGGCAGGTTCCTCCAGATCGACGCCCACGGCCGGGTGACCACGCGGACCGACGAGACCCGGCGCGACCTCGCCGACCGGGCCGGGAGCTTCCAGCTGCTCGCCTCGGCGCCGGACCTCCTGCTCGCCGTGCGCGTTCCAGCCTCTGGCGGACCGACCCCGGCCCCGGGCGCCACCCTGGCCGGCGACCTGGCCGCCTTCCCGCTGGCGGACTTCGTGGGGTTCGTCTTCCAGGCCCGCATGACCGGGACCCTGACCGTGCTGGCTGGCGGGGGTTCACGTTCGGTGTCGTTCCGCGAGGGACGCATCCGCGGCTCCACGTCCGAGGTCCCGGGGGAGCGGGTCTTCGAGGTGGCCGCGCGCCTGGGCTTCTCGGCCGACGCCACGCTGCCCATGACCGAGCGGTGGCGGGTGATCCGGGAGCAGGTCGCCACCATCTTCCACGCCGTCCTCACCGCCCGCGATGGGGTCTTCTTCCTCGTGCAGGGGGAGGACGAACCGGTCGGTCCGGCCCTCTCGCTCGACACCCAGGCCGTCCTCATGGATGCCGTCCGGCGCATCGACGAGATGGAGCTCTTCCGGGGGCGCATCCCGGGCGGCGACGTCTTCCTCCGGCGCCGGGAGCCGCGCGACCCGGTGGCGCTCGAGCCGGAAGAGGAGCGGTTGCTCCTCCTCGTCGACGGCAGCCGCCGCGTCCTCGACGTGGCCCGGGAAGCCCACCTCTCCGAGTTCGACGCCACCAAGATCCTCTACCGGCTGGCCGAGGCCGGCTACCTGGAGGCCACCACCGAGACGGCTGCCCGCGTCGGCGCCGACCGCTCCCGGGCCGTCCTCGCCGGGATGAACGAGATCTTCCGCGAGGTGGTCCGGGCGGTGGGCGCGCACGGGTCGGCGGCCGCCCTCCTCTCCAACGCCTCGACCTTCCTGGCCGACCCCTCCTCCCGCTACGCCCCTCTCTGGCGGGGGCTGTCGGTGGAAGCCGACGGGTCCCTCGACGAGAACCGGCTGCTGGTGGCGGTGGCGGGGCTCGAGGCGGCCCTGGCGGCGCGGCTCGATCCGCGGGGCGACCGCCCGCGCATCCTGCTGGCGGCGCTGCGGGAGCTGATGTTCTTCTACCTGTTCCAGGCCGGCGAGCGGCTCTCCCGCGACGACGACGAGGCTGTTTCACAGTCCGTGAAACGTCGCCTCGAGGAGGTCGAGTCGGCGGTGTCGGCTCCGTGATTCCGGCGCCGCCCCTTCCCTTCGTCACCGCGGACCTCCCGGGGTCCGGGGGCGAGGTCAAGGCCAGCCCGGAGGACTTCCGGGTGGACGAGATCCCGGCCTACGAGCCGTCCGGGACCGGCGCCCACCTCTGGCTGCTCGTCGAGAAGCGGGGGCGCACCACCCGCGACGTGGTCCGCGACCTGTCCCGGATTCTCGGGATCCAGGATCGCGACGCCGGGGTGGCCGGCCTGAAGGACCGGCAGGCCGTGACCACGCAGTGGCTCTCCTTCCCGGTGGCGCGAGACCCCGATCCCGCAGGACTGGCCGGCGAAGGGTATCGCGTGCTCCGGGCCACCCGCCATGGCAACAAGCTGCGCACCGGCCATTCCCGGGGCAACCGCTTCTCGATCGCGGTGCGCGGGGGCGACCTCGCGGCGGCCCGCGCGGTGGCCGGCGCCCTCTCGGCGCGCGGACTCCCCAACTTCTTCGGGGCGCAGCGATTCGGCACGGACGGAGGGAACGCCGACCTGGGACGCGCCATCCTGCTCGGCGCGCCGGACCCGGAGGCCCGACGCGCCTCTCGCGATCGATTCCTGCGTCGCCTCACCCTCTCCGCCTGGCAGTCGCTTCTCTTCAACCGCTGGCTGGCCGCGCGGATGGCCGACGGGCTTCTCGCCCGGGCGCTCGCCGGCGACGCCATGAAGAAGCTCGACAACGGCGGGGTCTTCACCTGCGAGGATCCCGAGGCCGACCAGCCCCGCGTCGATCGATTCGAGATCTCGCCCGCGGGACCGATGTTCGGCCACAAGCTGCGCCTGGCCGGCGGTGAAGCCGGAGAGCGGGAGGCGCGGCTGCTCGCCGAGGACGGCGTGGCGGAGGCGGACCTGGCCCGCGGTGGCGGCGAGACCGAGGGCACGCGGCGCGCGGCGCGAATCCCGGTGACGGTGGCAGTCGAGCCCGTGGACGGCGGCTACCGGGCCTCCTTCGACCTGCCGCGCGGCTCCTACGCGACGGTGGTGACCGGGGAGCTCACCAAGTCGGCCGCCGACCTGGGCGAGTCGGGGGAGTGAAGGGGAGCGCCATCAGAAAGCGATGGCGAGGACGCCGCCGGTGAGGACCGCGGCCCCGGCCACGCCGTAGAGCACGTTGGCGGCGGTCGCGTCGCTCTTCGCCTGGCTGGCCAGGGCGTCGGCCTGCTGCCGGTCGTTGCCCCCGGCCAGCAGCGCGTTCTGGGCGTTGCGGGCCTGGACGCCCATGATCACCCCGGCGCCCGCGGCAGCCACGCCCACCGCTCCCGCGAGGATCGGACCGAGCCAGCTCTTTCGCTCGACCGGCCGGGGGGCCGGGTCGGGCCGGGTGGCGTCGAGCGGCGGAGCCGGCGGGTTCGCGGCGAGTGACGTCGACGCGGCCGCGGGAACCGGATCCTGCCCGGGTGCGAGGACGATGTTCACCTCCAGCGAACGATCGACGGGCAGCTGCACTTCCCGCGTCGCGGTCCGGTGCCCGGGCGCGGCGGCCGCGACGGCGTGCGGCCCGGGGGGGAAGGGCGCATCGAGCGGGGCCCGGACGCTGGGGGTCCCGTCCACCGATACGTCGGCATCCGGTGGGAAGGTGGTGACGTGGATCATCTGGACGCCGGTCGCGGCAAGTCGCGTCTCCAGGCTTCGCACCGAACGCTCCACCGCGTCCCGGTTCGGCGCCTTCGGGTCGAGCCGGAGGTAGCGGGCATAGGCGCCCAGCGCCGCCGAGACCTCCCCCAGCCTCTCCCAGGCCTGTCCGATGTTGTACTGGAGCGCCGGGCTCGGCTTCTTCCGGTCGGCGGCCTGGAACTCGGCGATGGCGTCCCGGTAACGCCCGGCGCGGTAGAGGTCGGCCCCTCGCTTGTACGCGGCCTTGGCCTCGGCGGCGTCCGTCTCGGGGCTCGGCGCCGCACGCGCGGACACCGGGAGTCCGAGGATGGAGGCGAGCAAGAGGAGGCGCAAGCCCGTCAATGTGGCTCCCGGCGAGGGCTTCACCGTCCGGTCGGGCCGTACGGGTCGAGGAGGTCGTTCCCCGGCGGTGCATTCTCTCCGCTCCCGCCCTTCCCGCCAACTCCGGCCGGGTTACCGGCCGGTCGGGCGCGCGCCGCCTTGGGAGGCACCGCCGGAGGGGCCGCCGCGGAGACCGACGGAGGAGGAGGCTCCCGGGCCGGCTCGGCCCGTTGCGGCTCGGCCCGTTGCGGCTCGGCCGGAGGCGGCGTGGCAGGCTGGGATTCGCTGGTGGGCGCCCTTCCAGCCACCTGGACGGCCGGGGGCTCGTCCTCCTGCCGCGACGCCAGCGCCGCCACCACACCGGAGAGCAGCGCCAGGAAGAGCAATCCGAGCACGGCCGCCAGCGCGGTCTGCGACCGTCGCCGGCGCACAACCTCCAC
>Ga0315271_10002244_pt1 | contig 12050 bp, 9 predicted proteins | sample C3_top_MG_FD_204664 | JGI IMG/M metagenome (GOLD analysis project Ga0315271, IMG submission 204664) | Sediment microbial communities from Yellowstone Lake, YNP, Wyoming, USA - C3_top | ecosystem: Environmental > Aquatic > Freshwater > Lake > Sediment | place: USA: Wyoming | collected 2017-08-01
TCTGGGCACTGCGCAAATAGTCGTTGATGATGATCTGCTCGCAACCCGAAACACAGGGCTTGCCCATGCCGCGCGCCACCACGGCGGCGTGCGAGGTCTTGCCGCCACGGCTGGTCAGAATACCCTGAGCCTGGAAAAAGCCGTGAATGTCTTCGGGTTTGGTTTCCTCGCGCACCAGAATGATTTTTTCACCGGCACGGCCACGCAACTCGGCCGAGTCGGCATCGAACACGATCTTGCCCGAGGCAGCGCCGGGTGAAGCCGACAAGCCCTGCGCCAGCGACTTGCCATGAAAATTCGGCGCCAGCTGCGGCACCAGCAATTGCTCGAGCATGGCCGGTTCGACGCGCAGCAGGGCCCGCTCCTTCGAGATCAGGCCCTCGTGAAACATCTCCACCGAGCTGCGCACCATGCCACGCGCGTTCATTTTTCCATTGCGTGTCTGCAGACAGTAGAGAACGCTTTTTTCGATCGTGAACTCGAAGTCCTGCACCTCGTGGTAATGCGATTCGAGCCGGTTGTGCAGCGTCATCAACTGGCGATAGATTTCGGGCATCTCCTGCTCCATCTCGGCGATCGCTTTCGGTGTGCGTATGCCCGCCACCACATCCTCGCCCTGGGCGTTGACCAGGTACTCGCCATAGATCACGTTCTCGCCGGTGCCAGGGTTGCGCGTAAAGCCGACCCCGGTGCCGGAGTCGTTGCCCATGTTGCCAAACACCATGGTGCAGATATTGACGGCGGTGCCGCTGGCCTGGTCTTTGGTGATGCGGAACTGCTTGCGGTAGTCGACGGCCCGCTTGCCCATCCAGGAACGAAACACGGCGCCGACCGAAATCTCGAGCTGCTCATACGGGTCCTGCGGGAACGGCTTGCCGGTCTGGTGCTCGACAATGGCCAGAAACTCGTCCGCCAGCTCCTGCAGATGCTCGGCGCGCAGGTCCACGTCCTGCGAGGCGCCATGCTTGCGTTTGATCGCGGCCATGCGCTCGTCGAAATGTTCGTCGCTGATGTTGAGCGCGATCTTGCCAAAGAGCTGGATGAAGCGGCGATAGGCGTCATAGGCAAAACGCGGGTTGCCGGTTTGCGCGATCAGACCCTTGAGCGAGCTTTGATTGAGCCCGAGGTTCAGGATCGTGTCCATCATGCCGGGCATCGACATCGCGGAGCCGGAACGCACCGAAATCAGCAGCGGCTTCTTGCCGTCGCCGAAGCCCTTGCCGGTTTTCTTTTCCAGCGCCGTCATGTAGGTCCGGATCTCTTCCATCAGGCCGGCTGGCAATTGGTTCTTCTCGAGATAGGCCGTGCAGGCCTCCGTAGTGATCGTAAAGCCCGGTGGCACGTTCAGGCCGATTTGCGTCATTTCGCACAGGTTGGCGCCCTTGCCGCCGAGCAGCAGCTTGTTTTTGCCGTCGCCCTCTTCGAATGAGTACACGTATCTGATGTTCTTCGTCATGATGTTTTCCCAAAAAAAATTGCCTTGTCCGCCGGGTATCGACCTGAGCCCAATTATGCTTGCCCCGCCAACAGCCCGGCATGCACCGTCGGATAACGCAGCCGCAGGCGCAGCTCACGCTGCAGTCGCGTGTTGTCCATGCGGCGCGACTCGCTCATGAAGCTCAGCAACATCAGCGGCAACTGGTCTTCGGCGCTGTCTCTGGGAACCCGGGGCGGGCGTGGCAGGCCGTACAGATCGGCCGCCAGATCGAAGTAGTCGCCCATCTTCAGGCCACTGTCGTCATTGACGTTGTAGACCCGCTGCGGCTTGCCGCGCCACAAAGCCGCGATGCATGCGCGCGCCAGGTCGTCGGCATGAATGTGGTTGGTGTAGACGTCATCGCAAGCCTGCAGCACCGGCGTGCCCTTGAGCAGGCGCTCGCGCGGCGTGCCGCCGGCGCGGTCCGGCGCATAGATGCCCGGAATGCGCAAGATGCTGCTGCGCACCGCGCTGGCGCGACCCAGAAAGCGCACGCTGTCCTCGGCGTCGATGCGCCGCCTGGCCCGTGGCGTATCGGCGCCCGGCGCCCTGGTTTCACTGACCACGGCACCCTGACAGTCACCATAGACACCACTGGTCGAGCCATAAACCAGGGCCTCGGGCAAACTGCGCAGCCGCAAGGCGCGCAGCAAGGCCGCGGTACGCGGATCGCCCCAGCCCTCGGAGGGTGGTGGCGCCAAGTGCACGACGCGCTGCGCCAGACCGGCCAGCCGGCGCAATGACGCCGGATCGTCGAGGTCACCGCGCAAGGGCGTGATCCCCTTGGCGCGCAACAGCGCCGGCCTATCCATGCTGGAACTGAGCGCCAGCAGGCGCACGCGCGCCGGCAGTGCTTGCGCCACGCGCAGGCCGACATCGCCACAGCCGACGATCAGGACGCGCATCCGGCGAAAGCGCCCCGGCAAGGCGCCGGGACGGCTCGCGTACAAAATGGGATGAGGACTGGGGTTTGAAGGCAAAATCCGGTACCAGTAGACAGATAACAGCCTGCAAGGATACAGAAAAGATGACGAGCAGTGAAACCACGGCCCCGGAGTTCCGGATCAGCGTCCAGCCCAGCGAGCGATCTTTCACCGCTGACGCCACTGAAACGATTCTGGCGGCCGCCATTCGCCAGGGGGTGGGCATGCCCTACGGCTGCAAGGACGGCGCCTGCGGTTCATGCAAATGCCGCAAGCTTTCCGGCAGCGTGGTGCACGGTCCGCATCAGAGCAAGGCCCTGAGCGATGAAGAAGAAGCCGCCGGCTTCGTGCTGGCCTGCTGCGCCGTGCCCCTCAGCGACCTGGTGCTGGAGTCGCGCCAGGTGACGCAGGCCGGTGCTTTTGCGATCAGGAAGATGCCGACCCGGGTCATCGTCCTGGAGCGCAAAGCGCCCGATGTCATCGTGCTCCGGCTGCAGTTGCCGGCCAATGAGAGTTTCGACTACCACGCCGGCCAGTACGTCGACTTTCTGCTGCAGGGCGGCGTGCGCCGCAGCTATTCCATGGCCAACGCGCCGCACACCCTGAGCCAGGCTGGCAGCCTGGAACTGCATATCCGCCACCTGTCGGGCGGCCAATTTACCGATCATGTGTTCAGCACCATGAAGGAGCGGGAAATCCTGCGCATCGAAGGGCCCTACGGCAGTCTCTTCCTGCGGGAGGACAGCAGCAAACCGATCGTCTTGCTGGCATCGGGCACCGGCTTTGCGCCGGTCAAGGCGATACTCGAACACATGCAGTTCAAGAACATCACGCGCTCCACCACACTGTACTGGGGTGGCCGGCGTCCGCAGGACCTGTACCTCGATGAATGGGTCCGGGCCGGGCTCGCCGACATGCCGCAGCTGCGTTATGTGCCGGTGATCTCGGACGCCCTGCCCGAGGACCGCTGGAGCGGACGCAGCGGCTTTGTCCATCGTGCGGTCCTGCAGGACCTGCCTGATCTCTCGGGCCATCAGGTCTACGCCTGCGGCACTCCCGTCATGGTCGATTCGGCCCGAGCCGATTTTGCAAAGGCAGGTCTGCCCGACCATGAGTTTTACGCCGACGCCTTCACCAGCGAAGCCGACAAGGCGCGCGAAGCGGCAACCGTTTGAACAGCTTATGAAAGCACCTCTGATGCATTGCAAAACACTGATCCTCGCTGCCCTGACATTGGCCGCCTCATTCACGGCGCCGCTGGCGCAGGCGCAGGGCAAACCGATTCGCCTGATCGTGCCTTACGCCGCCGGCGGACCGCTCGATATCACGGCGCGTGCGCTGGCGGAACGCGTGCGCGACAGCCTCGGGACGGTCATCATCGAAAACCGGCCTGGTGCCGGCGGCAATATCGGTGCCGATGCGGTGGCGAAGGCCGCGCCCGACGGGCTGACCATCGGCATCGCGGCCACCGCCACGCATGCCGTCAACCCCTGGCTTTACAGCAAGATGCCCTATAACGCGGCCACCGACTTTGCGCCGATCACGCAGATGGTGCGCGTGCCCAATGTGCTGGTGATGAACGCCGAGACCGCCCAGCGCCTGAGAATCAACACCGTGGCAGACCTGATTGCCTACGCCAGGGCGAACCCGGCCAAGCTCAACTACGGCAGTGGCGGCAACGGCAGCGCCGGCCATCTGGCGGGCGAAATGTTCAAGCGCGATGCCGGCATCTTTGCCGTGCACATTCCGTACAACGGGGGCAGTCCGGCGCAACTGGCGCTGCTCAGCGGCCAGGTCGATTTCAATTTTGACAACCTGGCCACCGCCGCGCCCAACATCCGCTCCGGCAAACTCAGGGCGCTGGCCGTGACAACGCTGGCGCCTTCCAGCGCACTGCCCGGCGTACCGCCGGTGGCCGACACCCTCAAGGGCTTTGCCATCGACACCTGGTGGGGTCTGGTAGCGCCAGCGGCCACTCCAAAAGAGGTAATCAACCGGCTCAACCACGCTTTTGTTGCGGCCCTCAACGCACCCGAGACCCGGACGCGTTTTGCCACCCTGCTGACTGAGCCGGTGCCCAGCACCCCCGAGGAATTTGGCGCGCTCATGAAAAACGAGCGCGCCAAATACGAGAAACTGGTGAAGGCGTCTGGCGCGCGGGTCGACTGATGCCCGCAAGCCTCAATCAACCCTGGCGCCGGACTCGAACCACTGCTTGATCAGCAGCCTCTCGGCGTCGGTGATGCCGGTGGCATTGTTCAAGGGCATCTGCTTGAGCACCACCGCTTGCTGGTACATGTATTGCGCGTAGGCTTTCACGTGCTGCGGCGAGTCGAGCCGGACACTCTTCATCTGCACCGTCTCACCGTGACATGGGTAGCAGCGCCGCTGCAGCACGGGTTGTAGTTCCTGATAGCCAATTTGTCTGGCACCTGTCACGCCCGCGGTCGAAGCGGCCGGCTGCAGCCAGACGATCGCCGCCAGGATCGCGGCAACACCGGCCAATGCATACGCCAGCGGGTTGCGGTTTCGGCCCAGCTTGTAGCCGTGCCGCATGACAAAGAACTGGCGGATTGCGGCACCGGCGAACATCATCAGAATCAGCACCAGCCAGTTCTGCGGGTGGCTGTAGGTGAAGCTGTAATGGCCGCTGAGCATGGCAAACAGAACCGGCAGGGTGAAGTAGGTGTTGTGCACGCTGCGTTGCTTGCCGCGCCTGCCATGCATGGCATCGACCGGAGCGCCGGCCTGGATGGCGGCCACCACCTTTTTCTGCCCCGGAATGATCCAGAAGAAGACATTGGCGCTCATGCTCGTGGCCAGCATCGCACCGACCAGCAGAAAGGCCGCGCGCCCGGCAAACCAGTGGCAGGCCAGCCACGAAGCGGCGCCAACCAGCAGGAAAACCAGCGCGCCGACAATCAGGTCGCCATTCTTGCGCTGACCAAAAACACGGCAGATCCCGTCATACAAAAGCCAGAACAGGATCAGAAAAGACAGCGCCACGCCGATCGCCGTCGCGGGATCCCAGTCCATCAGCGACTTGTCGATCAGGTAGGTTCTGGCGCTCCACAAATAGCTCACGGTGAACAGTGAAAAGCCGCTGAGCCAGGTTGCGTAGCCCTCCCAATAAAACCAGTGCAGTTGCCCCGGCAGTTCCGGCGGCGAAACATTGAACTTGACCGGATGGTAAAAGCCGCCACCGTGCACCGCCCACAGTTCACCCGTGACGCCCTGCTTCTTCAGGTCTTCATCGATCGCCGGCGTCAGACTGCTGTCCAGGAAGACAAAATAGAAGGACGAGCCGATCCAGGCGATGGTGGTCACGACATGGGTCCAGCGCAGCAGCAGGTTGGCCCAGTCGAGGTAGTAGCTTTCCATGAATTCCTGCCCTTTCGATGTCGGCCGCTCAGTGCCGGTCCGGCAAGGTCTGCAATATCTGTGCCGCCACCGCCACAGCGATCACTTCGGGTTCCTTGCCCGAAATTCCGGCCACACCGATCGGGCAGGTGACGTGCGCCAGTTCCTGCGGCGAAAAACCGCGTGCCGCAAGCCGGCGCTGAAAAGTCGCCCACTTGGTCTGGCTGCCAATCAGACCGACATACGGCAAATCGGCCTGCAGTCGCTGTCGTGTCAGGCAGGCCGCCACCACCTCCAGATCTTCCGCATGGCTGAAACTCATGATCAGCACGCGTGAGCCGCTTGCCAGCGAGGCCACCTCGGCCTGCACCGGATCGGAGTACTGACAGTTGATATTCGACGGCAGCGAGGCCGGAAAGATCTCGTCACGACTGTCTATCCACGTCACAGCCAGCGGCAGACGCGCCAGCACGTCGACCAGTGCATGACCCACATGACCGCCACCGAACAGAGCGACCGACTGGTAGGCCACGGCCAAGCGAGCGCGCAGTGCCTCGATGTCTGCGGCGCTGACCGACTCGAAACGCAGATGCACCTCGCCGCCACAGCATTGCCCCAGCGTTGGGCCGAGCGCGTAGCGGACCAAAGTCGTGCCCTCACCTCCAGCCAAATGCCGGCGTGCCTCGGCGATCGCCTGAAATTCCAGATGGCCACCGCCAATGCTGGCGACCTCAGCGTCGGCAAAAACCGCCATCCAGGCACCGTTCTCGCGCGGCACCGAGCCGCGCGACGCGTGCAGCGTCACCAGGCAGGCGCGCTCGCTTGCCAAGCGTGCCAGGAAGTCTTCAGCGTTCGTCACGAGCCACGGTAGGTTGAATAGCTCCAGGGACTGACCAGCAGCGGCACGTGGTAATGCTGATCGGCGTGCGCAACACCAAAGTCAAGGCTCACCTGGTCCAGAAAGTTCGGCTCCGGTAGCGCCACGGCGTGCGAGCGGAAATACCCGGACACATCGAAGACCAGCCGGTAACAGCCGGTTGTCAGACTGGCATTGTCCAGCAGCAGCCCGTCCGCAGGGCGGCCATCCTGGTTCAGAACAAAGCGTTGCAACAGTGTGGCCTTCTGCGCCAGCGTGCGGTACAACGCCACCTGCATGCCGGCAGCGGGTATCCCGTGCATGGTGTCCAGTACGTGCGTGCTCAAGCCCATCGCGTGCCCTTCCGAGTTGCAAAAATTGCCATTATCATGCCCCCTGATCCGGCCCGACTTCATGAAGCACTACGACAGCACCCTGCCCTACCCGCGCGACATGGTCGGCTACGGCCGGCGGCCGCCGCATGCCCAGTGGCCGGGGCAGGCCCGCATTGCGGTGCAGTTTGTCCTGAACTATGAAGAGGGCGCCGAGAATTCCGTGCTGCACGGGGATGCCGGTTCCGAGCAATTCCTGTCCGAGATGTTCAAGCCGGCGGCCTTTGCGGCGCGCCACCTCAGCATGGAGAGCCTTTACGAATACGGCTCGCGTGCCGGGGTCTGGCGCATCCTGCGCGAGTTCGAGCGGCGCAAGCTGCCCTTGACGGTCTTCGGCGTCGGCATGGCGCTGCAACGCCATCCGGATCTGACCGCTGCCTTCAAGGAACTGGGCCATGAAATTGCCTGCCACGGCTGGCGCTGGATCAGCTACCAGAACCTCGATGAGGCGACCGAGCGCGAACACATGCGCAGGGGCATGGACATCATTGCGCAGTTGACCGGCGAACGCGCTCTGGGCTGGTACACGGGACGCGACAGCCCGCACACGCGCCGGCTGGTCGCCGACTATGGCGGCTTCGAGTACGACAGCGACTACTACGGCGACGATCTGCCGTTCTGGATGCAGGTTCGAAAATCCGACGGCAGCGTCGTGCCGCAATTGATCGTGCCCTACACGCTCGACGCCAACGACATGCGCTTTGCGTCGGCGCAGGGCTTCGCCCAGGGTGATGACTTCCTGTGCTACCTGAAAGACAGCTTCGACGTGCTGTATGCCGAAGGCGACCCGGCAGGGGCCAACGCACCCAAAATGCTCAGCGTCGGCATGCACTGCCGGCTGCTGGGCCGGCCCGGGCGCATGAAGGCGCTGCAAGCATTCCTCGACTACGTGCAGGGGCACCCGCAGGTCTGGATCTGCCGCCGGATCGATCTGGCGCGGCACTGGAAGCAGATGCATCCCTCTCAGGCGTCATCGATTGACCTGGCCGGCAGGCCCGCATGACGCTGACCCTCGAACAACTCAATGCCGCCGGTCCGTCCGAGGCGGCGCGACTGCTGGACGGCTTGTACGAACACTCGCCGTGGGTCGTCGAGGCGGCCTGGGCGCAGCGCCCGTTCCGGTCGCTCGCGCACCTGAAGCACAGCATGGTGCAGGTGCTCGACGGCGCAGGCGCCCAGGCGCAACTGGCCCTGATCCGCGCCCACCCGGAACTGGCCGGCAAAGCCATGGTCGGCAAGGCCCTCACGGCCGAATCGAGCAGCGAACAGAACAAGGCGGGCCTGACGAACTGCTCGGCTGCGGAGTTCGCCAGGATTCAGGAACTCAACGCCGCCTACAACGCCAAGTTCGGCTTCCCGTTCATTCTGGCGGTGCGCGGCGCGCGCGGCACCGGCCTCGCGCGGCAAGACATCATCGAAACCTTCGAGCGCCGCCTCAACGCTCAGCGCCACTTCGAAGTGCAGGAATGTTTGCGCCATGTTCACCGCATTGCCGAGCTGCGTTTGAATGACAAACTCGGCATCGAGCCGGAGCTTGGCAACCGCGTCTGGGACTGGGCTGAGACACTGGCGCAGTTCAGCGACGCGCCGTACCGGGAACAAGGGCAGCTCACGGTGACTTACCTGACCGAGGCGCACCGCGCCTGCGCCGCGCACATCCGGGCGCTGATGCTCGAATTCGGCTTCGACGAGGCGAGCATCGACGCCGTCGGCAATGTGGTCGGACATTACCGCTCAAGCGACGCGGCGGCACAGTCCCTGCTCACGGGCTCGCACTTTGATACCGTGCGCAACGCCGGCAAGCATGACGGCCGCCTGGGCATCCTGGTGCCCATGGCCTGCGTGCGCGAGCTTGCCGGACGGGGCACGCGCCTGCCCTATCACATCGAAGTGGTCGCTTTCGCCGAGGAGGAAGGGCAACGCTTCAAAACCAGCTTCCTGGGCTCGAGCGCGCTGGTCGGCCAGTTCGACAGGGCTTGGCTGGCGCAGGAAGATGCGGATGGCATCACGCTGGATGAGGCCATGCGCCACGCCGGACTCGATCCCGAGAGCATCTTCAAACTGCGGCGCCGACCGAGCGACTACCTGGGCTTTGTCGAAGTGCACATCGAGCAGGGCCCGGTACTCCATGACTTGAATCTGCCACTGGGTGTGGTGAGCTCGATCAACGGCAGCGTGCGCTGCACGGTCGAACTGATGGGCACGGCCTGTCACGCGGGAACGACACCGATGGATCGTCGTCAGGATGCTGCAGCGGGCGTTGCTGAACTGATACTCGCCGCAGAAAGGCGCGCCGCGCGGGATGCCGACTCGGTAGCCACGGTGGGCCAGTTGCAGGTGCCCAATGGCTCGACCAATGTCGTGCCCGGACGCTGCCAGTTCACGCTCGACATGCGCGCACCGACCGATGCCCAGCGCGATGCCCTGGTCAATGACATCCGTGCAGCCCTGGACGAAATCTGTGCGCGCCGCCAACTGCGTTACACGCTGCAGGAGACCATGCGCGTTGCCGCCGCGCCCAGCGCTCCCGCCTGGCAGCAGCGCTGGGAACAGGCCGTTGCCGCGCTCGGCCTACCGCTTCACCGCATGCCCAGCGGCGCCGGCCATGACGCCATGAAGCTGCACGAAATCATGCCGCAGGCGATGCTGTTTGTGCGTGGCCAGAACTCTGGCATCAGCCACAGTCCGCTGGAGTCGACCAGCAGCGACGACATCGAGCTGGCAGTCGATGCGTTGGCGCAGATGCTGGCGCAACTCGCGGCCGGCCGCTGATTCTTGCCCCCTCATTTTTATGAACACCTACGAACAACTCGACGCCTGGATTGACGCCCACTTTGACGAACAACTCAAATTCCTGCAGGAATTGATCCGGGTGCCGACCGACACGCCGCCCGGCAACAATGCGCCGCACGCCGAGCGCAGCGCAGAGCTGCTGTTGGCCTTTGGCATGCAGGCTGAAAAGTACCCCGTGCCCGAGGCCGAGGTGCGCGCCGCGGGCTTGCAGAGCATCACCAATCTGCTGGTACGCCGTCACTACGGACCGGGCCCGACGATTCTGCTCAATGCGCACGGCGATGTCGTGCCGCCGGGCGAGGGCTGGACCAAAAACCCCTATGGCGGCGAGATCGAGAACGGCAGGATCTACGGCCGCGCTGCCGCCGTCAGCAAATGTGATTTTTCAAGCTACACGTTCGCCGTGCGGGCCCTCGAAGCCGTGGTCAAACCGGTCTGTGGCAGCGTCGAACTGCTGTTTACCTATGACGAAGAGTTCGGCGGCGAAGTGGGCCCGGGCTGGATGCTGGCGCACAGAATTGTCAAACCCGATCTGGTGATCGCGGCCGGCTTCAGCTACCAGGTCATCACCGCGCACAATGGCTGTCTGCAAATGGAAGTCACGGTGCATGGCCAGATGGCGCATGCCGCCATACCCGAGTCCGGTGTCGATGCGCTGCAAGCGGCGGTGCACATCCTCAACGCGCTGTACCGGCAGAACACGCTGTACCAGCAACTACGCTCCTCGGTTGCCGGCATTACGCACCCGTACCTGAATGTCGGCCTGATCGAAGGCGGCACCAACACCAACGTGATTCCGGGACGTGTCAGCTTCAAGTTCGATCGGCGCATGATCCCCGAAGAAGATCCGGTACAAGTCGAAGCCGGCCTGCGCAAGATCATTGCAGACAGCGCCGCAAAAACGCCCGGCATCACGGTGGACATCCGGCGCATGCTGCTGGCCCGCGCCCTGCAGCCCCTGCCTGGGAACAAGCCTCTGGTGGAGGCGATTCAACGGCATGGCAGACAGGCCTTTGGCGAAGACATCCCGGCCCTGGGGACACCCTTGTACACCGACGTGCGCCTGTTCTGCGAAGCCGGCATTCCCGGCGTCATCTATGGCGCCGGACCGCGCACGGTTCTGGAATCACACGCCAAGCGCGCCGACGAGCGGCTCGAACTCGAAGATCTGCGGCGCGCCACCAAGGTGATCGCCCGCAGCCTGAAAGATTTGCTCAAATTTGAGCTAGCGCATGGATGACAATGGCCGAAGGTTGCACAATGCGTTAGCCTGTAAAAATTGTTAGACACAAATCCGGAGAACAAGATGACGAAAGAGCTTTCCCCTGCCGAACACGCCCTGCGCGAAGCGGCCCGCGAATACCACCGCACGCCGACCCGCGGAAAAATTTCGGTGACGCCAAGCAAGCCGCTGTCGAACCAGCGCGACCTGTCGCTGGCCTATTCACCCGGCGTCGCTTACCCCTGTCTGGACATCGAAAGGGACCCGTCGCTGGTCACCGAATACACCTCGCGCGGCAATCTGGTCGGCGTCATCACCAACGGCACGGCAGTGCTGGGCCTGGGCGACATCGGCCCGCTGGCGTCAAAGCCGGTGATGGAGGGCAAGGGCTGCCTGTTCAAGAAGTTTGCCGGCATCGATGTTTTCGATATCGAACTGGCCGAGCGCGATCCCGACAAACTGGTGGAGATCATCGCCGCCATGGAGCCCACGCTGGGCGGCATCAACCTCGAAGACATCAAGGCGCCGGAGTGCTTCTACATCGAGAAGAAGTTGCGCGAGCGCATGAACATACCGCTGTTTCACGACGACCAGCACGGCACCGCCATCATCTCGAGCGCGGCCTTGCTCAATGGCCTGGAGTTGGTCGGCAAGCCGATTGCCAAGGTCAAGGTTGCCGTCTCCGGCGCCGGCGCCGCAGCGATTGCCTGTCTGGATGTCATGGTCGGCCTCGGTGTGAGCCGGGAAAACATTTTCGTCTGCGATTCCAAGGGTCTGATCTATGAAGGACGTCCGGGTGGCTATGACGAATCGAAGGCGCGCTACGCCCAGAAAACCACATTGCGCACGCTGGCCGACGTCATCGACGGTGCCGACGTCTTCCTGGGCTGCTCCACTGCTGGCGTGCTGACGCAGGCCATGGTCAAGACCATGGCAGACAAGCCGATCATCCTGGCGCTGGCCAACCCGGAGCCTGAAATCCGACCCGAACTGGCCAAGGCGGTGCGGCCCGATTGCATCATCGCCA
>Ga0315271_10002246_pt1 | contig 12041 bp, 13 predicted proteins | sample C3_top_MG_FD_204664 | JGI IMG/M metagenome (GOLD analysis project Ga0315271, IMG submission 204664) | Sediment microbial communities from Yellowstone Lake, YNP, Wyoming, USA - C3_top | ecosystem: Environmental > Aquatic > Freshwater > Lake > Sediment | place: USA: Wyoming | collected 2017-08-01
TGTCGGCACCAACGTCGGATCCTTGCATGGCTGTCCTAACGCTCGCTTGGTGCGGCAACGAAACCGGTGACTTCGAGGCCGTAGCCGGTCATGCTCGGCATACGCCGCGGGTTGCCAAGCAATTTCATACGACGCACACCGAGGTGACGCAAGATTTGGGCGCCGACGCCATAGGTGCGCAGGTCCATTTGTGTCGGCGCGGGTTTGTCGAGGGCGGCCGTCTGCAGCACGCGGCCCTGCAGCGTAGCCGCATCGGCGGCGCCCGCATTGAGCAGTACGGCGACGCCACGGCCAGCATGTTGCAGGGCGGCCAGCGCCGCAGGCAGTGGCCACGAGTGCGGCGCAGTGCCGGCGTCGAGCAGGTCCATGACCGATAAGGGTTCGTGCACGCGAACCGGCACCTCGTCGCCGTCCGACCATTCGCCGACCGTAAGCGCCAGGTGCAGCCCGCCCGAACTGCGGTCGCGAAAGGCCGTGCACTGGAAGGGGCCTTGCGCGGTACGGATCTCGCGCACACCAAGTGGCTCGATCAGCGTTTCATTGTGGCTGCGCTGGTGGATCAGCGATGCGATGGTGCCGATCTTCAGACCATGCTCATTGGCAAAGATGACCAGGTCAGGCAACCTGGCCATGGTGCCGTCGTCGTTCATGATTTCGCAGATCACTGCCGCTGGCGTCAGGCCCGCCAGCGCGGCCAGGTCGCAGCCGGCCTCGGTATGGCCGGCGCGCATCAGCACGCCACCATCCTGCGCTTGCAGCGGGAAGATGTGACCGGGCTGCACCAGGTCGCCGGGCTCGGCATTGCGCGCCACGGCCGCCTGCACGGTACGCGCACGGTCGGCGGCAGAAATGCCGGTCGTGACGCCGCGGGCGGCCTCGATCGAGACCGTGAACGCGGTGCCATGCCGGGTGCCGTTGCTGCGCGCCATCGGCGGCAGTCGCAACCGCTCACAGCGCTCGCGCGTAAGGGTCAGGCAGATCAGGCCGCGGCCGTGCTTGGCCATGAAATTGATCGCTTCGGGTGAGACGTGGTCGGCGGCGAGCACCAGGTCGCCTTCGTTTTCGCGGTCTTCCTCATCGATGAGGATCACCATGCGACCAGCGGCGAGCTCGGCCACCAGCTCCGGAACGGGGGAAATCGACATGCCAGGATTGTAGGTGGCGGCCCCGGCGCACGACTGTCGTCGGGGCGGTCAGAACAGCGCGCGCCCCGGCGGCCGCAGGCGCAGGCGAAGGTCGGCACCCACGCGTTCGATCGCGACGAACTCGAAGTCCAGGCTTTCGGTCAGCGATGCCAACGGGCCGAGGGCAGCGATGCCGCGGCCGGGCCCGAGCAGGCGCGGCGCGACATAGACCAGCAATTCGTCGACCAGACCCTCGCGCAGCAAGGAGCCATTGAGCCTCTCGCCGGCCTCGACGTGCAGCTCGTTGATCTCGCGCCGCGCCAGGTCGACCAGCATCGCGGCGAGATCGGTCTTGCCGCGTGTATCGGCCGGCAGGCGCGCCACCTCGACGTGAGAGGCGGTCAGCGCCGCAGCGCGCGCCGCGTCGTCACTCGCGGTGTAGATCAGCGCCGAGCCTGGTGGCTGCAACAGCTGCGCCGCGGCGTTGATGTCCAGCCGTGAATCGACCACCACGCGCAGCGGCTGTTGCTGCGTTGGCACCCAGCGCACGTCGAGCCGCGGATCGTCGTCGCGCACGGTGCCGATGCCTGTCAGCACGGCGCCCGCGCGTTTGCGCCAGCCATGGCCGTCGGCGCGGGCGGCCTGGCCGGTGATCCACTGGCTGGCGCCGCTTTCGAGCGCCGTGCGGCCATCGAGCGAGGCCGCGATCTTCACTCGCAGCCACGGCCGAGCGCGGATCATGCGCGAGAAGAAACCAATGTTGAGTTCGCGCGACGCTGCGGCCCATTGCCCCCCGATCACCTCGACCTCGACTCCGGCGGCGCGCAGGCGGGCCAGCCCTTGGCCGGCGACCCGCGGGTTCGGATCGGCGATGGCCACCACGACCTTGGCGATGCCGGACTCGATCAATGCCTCGCAGCAGGGGGGCGTGCGGCCATAGTGGGAACAAGGCTCGAGGCTGACGTAGGCGGTCGCGCCGCGAACATCGTGGCCGGCTGCGCGCGCCGCATGCAGCGCCATCACTTCGGCATGCGCATGACCGGCCGCCTGGGTGTGACCCGCACCGATGACCACACCAGTTCGAGCCACCAGCAAGCAACCGACACGCGGATTGGGGTCGCTCAGGCCAACGGCGAGTTCTGCCTGCCGCTGGGCACCATGTTGCGCAAGTTCTGCGGTAATGCCAGGCACGTCGGAGTCGTCGGCGTCACGGTTGGTGGGTCACCGTGGATCCACCAGTGTAGTTCGCGCCATGCCGGCCATCGACCTCGACGGCGCCGGTGCTCGGACAGGGCCGCTGGCCAGGGATGACGGGGAAGTTCTGGTTGCCGAGGCTCTCTTGTGCATTCAGGTAGGCATAGGGATGTTCCTGGTTGTCGATGCCGGTGGCGTCGCTACCGACGACCACGCGCACACCACCGCTGCGGTCGTGGTCGGCCGAGTAGCGGCAGACCTTGAAGCTGCCGATGCCTGTACCGAGGGTCTAGCCCGCGCTCGGCCAGACGGCGACACGCGCGCTATACGCCGCGGCCGTCTTGCCATCGAGATCGAGGTCGATCGGGTACACCACACACGCATAGCCGACAAACTTCTCACCCGTAGCCTGCGGGCCGATGATCTTGGATTGCGCGTCGACGACGGCGACACCCAGCCACGGTGCGACGTTGGCGGGCGTGATGGGCGTGACGCTCTGTGGAATGGTTGCCGTCACGGTCGTCGCGGCGACGTTCGTTGCATTGCCGTCGTTGACCTGAATGAAGCTGGCCGGCGTGGTGTAGCGGACCACCTGCAACGACTCCGCGTTGCACTCGGCGGGCGTGTAAGTCGTGCCCCCCGTGCCGATCGTGGTGCCGGCGATGCCATCGACGGCGGGCCAGTGCGCCGTCGCCAGTTGATTCTGATTGCCCTTTGCGTTCGCTGGCGGCGGTGTGTTGTCGAGATCGACTCGCATTGCCAGACCGCCCGGCGCTGCGTCGTTCGGATCGGCGGCCTGCGGGCTATCTGACAGGGACGTGCGCACGACGCCGCTGACCAGATAGGCACTGATTTCGCTGCATGTGACCCCTGTGCCGGACAGGATCCCTGTGCTCAGGCTGGCCGTCACGACGGCGCTCGCGAGCCCGACACATTTCCTGGTCACGAGGCCCGACGCATTGCTGAAGACGTAGGCCACGGCTCCGCTCGCGAGTGGCTTGAAAGCGCTGGTGCCGTCGCCCAGATCCTTGGCCTGCACCGGCACCTGCGCGTGGCGACCCAGAACGCCACGCACCGTCCGGCCGCCGGGCGCGAGCGTCAACGCCGCCGCGACGGCCGGATCGGACCGGGCGATGACAGTGCGCAGGGTTACGGCCTGAGTTGTCGAAGCGCGATCGACTCAGCTGACGGTCACCGCCAAGTTCTTCATCGGCGTGTCGCTGACGCCTGCGACTCTGGGCGCGTCGAGCATGGCGCGCACCACCGTGAAAGTGGCATTCGACTTCGTCGTGACGTCGCTCGCCGTCACCCCAGCGGCCGGAGCGGCAGCGCCGATGCTGTCGTAGGCGAAGTTGTTGGCCACCATGCTGTCGCTGGCGATCGTGCCGAAGGCGCGGAATCTCTCCAGGTCTTCCTAGGCGATGCGAACGGCCTCGGTACGCTGTTTGGCGACATCGGAGTCCTGACGCAAGCGTGCCTGCAAAGCCACGAACGCCAACACAGCCAGCGCAAGCAACAGCAAAGCGACCAGGGCTTCGACGATGCCGACACCGCGCTGGCGCTGCTCGGACAAGTGAATTCTCATCGTCGGCTCCCAATCAGGTGTACACGCTGCGGTTCAGAAATCTCGCCAACTCCCGGGCACACGAACGAAGCGGCCGGGGATGGCAGTCAGGCTGGCCATCACACGCGGGTCATAGACGTGGCTGGGCGTGCCGCTGCCGGTGTAGTTGCCCTCGGACACGGCCGCACCAACCAGCAGCGCGTTGTCTGCGCCGCTGTTGTCCCAAGTGGCGCCAGTGCTATAGAGCAAGCCGTAGACGCCGGGGTCGCCGCGCATCTCGATTCGACCGTCGACGATCATCACGAACGGTTCGTCGACGCTGCCAAGCAGCCGGTTGGCATTCATCAGCAGATCGCCGCGGAGCCAAAGCTTGCGCTTCTTTCCCGCCAGCGCAGCCGCTACGTCGCTGTCCGTGCATGGGCAATTCAGGATCGCATCGGCCACCGATTCGCGCCATGTCGCCTTGGGCACGCCGAAGAAGGTCTGGAACATCTGCTCTTCACTGGCATTGCGCAGTGCATCGTCGTTGCCTATCAATGTCGATGTCGGTGGCGTTCCCGGCGACGCCGTGATGCGCAGGTTTACGGCGGCGATACCCATGCCGGCATTCACGGTGACACCGCCACTGCTCTGGTCGCTGTTTTGCACCGCCAGCGCGGCGTCGCCGACGTTGACCATGCCCCGCACGGTGAGAGGCGCGCCGGGGGCGATGGCCACAGCCGGCACGCTGGCGATGGTCGCCCTGACCGTCGCGGCAGCGTCGCCGATGCAGCCGGTCGAAGTGATCGCACTGGTGCAGCCGTAAGACACGACGTCGACAGAACGCGCGGCAGCGTTGCTGACCAAGGCGATGGCAAAGCCGGGCTTGAAACCCCCGATCAGTGGGGATACGACGCTGGGCGCGGTGCCGGCGGTCGGGCAACTGCAGACCCTGTCGTGATCGGTTGCCGGCGCCGCAGCATCCGTGGCGGCGCGCTGCGACGTCACGCATGCCGCTTCAACGGCGCCTGAGCCAGCCGCCGGGGTCCAGCTTCGGGATGCCGGTTCGTACCCGAGGTACCTCTGCCTGAAGCTGGTGTCTGCCTCCAGACCGCTGTCGACACAGGCCCGTGTGACGGAACCCGACTTGTTGAGCATTGCCATGGTCCATTCGAGACCCGCCTCGGCTGCATCCATCGCGATCGTCGAACGGTACGGATTGGCCGACGTCTTTTGCTCGAACACCAGGCTGCGGCTGGTGAACATGACGACGATCGCCATCGCCGCACAGAGCATCGCCACAACCAGCAGCGCACCGACGCCGCGTTGCCCACGAACCGACGATGTACGCAGAGTGATATTCATGGCCTGTGCCTCAGGATGCCGGGCACTGCCCGTCGTGGTAGTCATTGCGCACACGTACGTTGCTGCGCAACTGGCGTTGCATCTGCGGATCGCTCGGCGCCGTGCCTTGCAGCGTGATCTCGAACTCGCGAACGATCACGCGGGCAGTTCGCAGTGCAGGTAATCCGGCAATAGCCCGCCATCGATACGACCTGGCTGTTCGGTGTGACGTCAAACCGGGTGATGGTGATCGTGCCGGGGTCGGTGAGCGGTTGCTGTGCGCCGCCGTTGAGCACGGCATAAAGCACGCCGCCGTTGAGGTGAAACCCATACAGCTCGGCCCGTGTCGCCTCGTTCACTGCGCTGTTGCCGTCCCGTGCCACCGCGTAGCACACATGGGCAGCCGGCGCCGCCGGGCTCGGAGCCGAGGCGCCCAGCGTCGGCGCATTGCAGGCCGAGTTGTAGAACGAGCGGTACGGACTCGGTGCTGGCACGGCCGGGGCGCCATCCGCCGGCGCCCCGGCGGCCGACACCTGCCAATACCCGGCGCGGCGCAGGTCGCGTGTGACCATATCCATGGCCGCGCGTAAGTCCTGGTTCATCCGCGTTTCCAGCAGCAGGCGACGATTCTCGGCAGTGAAGCCAGCCAGCAGACCCAGACCGCCGGCGACGATCACCAGGCTGATCGCGACGCCAATCAGCAGCTCGACCAGTGACAATCCGGCCTGCGCCGACCTGCGACCAGCGCCGCGTGTGTTCATGGGCATGTATCGAACTCCCTGGTGCAATCGCATACCTGACAGACGTAGATCCGACGCGTGGGCAGCGACAACAAAGTCAATTTCAACCAACCGGCAAGGGGCAATCCATCAACGGTGCTGGGCCGGGCCATCATCATTGCCTCCAGCAGGCGGCCGGCGCGTAGGTCGCGCCGCCATTGGTCACAGTGACGGAAAGCGTCGTACAACTCGTGGCTGCGGCGCGGTCACCGGCCTGGTTGCCCTGGCCCGTCGCGGTCAGCGTGTAGCTGTTGGCTGTCGCCAGCGTGGGCGCAACCGGCATTGCGAACCGATATCGTGCGCTGCTGAATGTCATTGCCAGTCCGCTGGCGCCGGTGCAGTCGGTAGCGGGACATCCTGAGTTTGCCGCAGTCAAGCTGCCCGCGTAACAAGGACAGTTGGCCCGCCAACGTTCCTGGGCCTGCTGGATCTGCGACAGGGTGGCTATGGCTTCTGCGCGGCGGCCGGCGCGAATCTGCGACACGAAACTCGGCACCGCAACGCTGGCGAGGACGGTGATCACGACGACCACGACCATCAACTCGAGCAGCGTGAAGCCGCACATGCGCAGGCCACCGCCGGGACCTGGCGCATTCCACCGGCGCTTGTGCGTCGAGCCCGCGGCTATGCAAGCTTGCTCAGCCGGGCCCAAGGCAGTGATGTGACCGAGTCCCTCGCTCACCGTCATGCCCCATCCGCCACCCGGCATTTGCACGCCTCAGCAGGCCTTGTAGCCCGGGGCCGAACCGTCAGGTGAGCAGCTGCGCAGCCGCCCGAGGATGCTGACCACGTGGTGCACGCTGGACCCACTTGCGCTCGCGATCGTCACCGTGCCCGCCGGTGTCACCGTGCCCAGGGTCGAGTCGAAGCGCATCGAGGCCACGTTGGTCGTCACAGCAACGCCGCTCGAGGCGGCGTAATAGCTGCTCTTGATCAAGACCGCACTTCCGGCGCAGTGGGCCACTCCTTGGTCGCTGCAATTGCAGTCGGCGGTCGCACCGGTGTGCATGACCATGCAGGCTGCGCCAGCCACAGAGTGAAAGCTCACGCGCACGCCTTCGTTGCGCGCGATGGCCTCGCTGCGGGCAAACTGCAAGTCGGTGGCCAATTGGGCCGCGGTGCCGTGAAGCACGCGCTTCTTGTTCGAGTCCTGGAACGACGGCACCGCCGTGCCGGCCAGGATCGCGGCAACCGCGAGGGTGGCAGCCATCTCGACCAGGGTCAGGCCGCGCTGGTGGTTGCGGACGTTGTCGTGTTGCATATGGATCTCCTCGGCTTGATGGAGATCACTTTAGGCAACGCACCGGCAATAAACTTCCCCCCAAAGGGGGTCACACCCATTGGAGGGAACCGCACGGCCCTGGTGCGGGCCGGCTCAGATGTCGCGAATCAACTGCCGAAACTCGTCGACATCTTCGAAGCTGCGGTACACGGACGCGAACCGCACATAGGCCACCTTGTCGATGCGCTTGAGCTCACGCATGACCAACTCGCCCAGCCGCGTCGAAGCGACCTCGCGTGCGCCGCTCGTGAGCAGCTTGTCTTCGATTCTTTCGAGCGCAGCGTCGACTTGTTCGACGCTGACCGGTCGCTTGCGCAGAGCGAGCAACATCGACGCGCGGATCTTGCCGCGGTCGAAGTCGGCGCGACCACCGTCCTTCTTCACGACCGTCGGCAATGCAATCTCCGGCCGCTCGTAGGTGGTGAAGCGCTTGTCGCACTTCAGGCAACGACGGCGGCGCCTGATGACATCGCCTTCGTCGGACTCGCGGGTCTCGACGACCTGAGTTTCTTCGTGGCTGCAAAAGGGGCAGCGCATGCCGACCTACTCGCTGTACACAGGGAATTCGCGTGTCAGCGTCGCCACTTTGGCGCGCACCGTGGCCAAGTTGGCTACGTCGTGTGGCCTGTCGAGAACGTCAGCGATCAGGTTCGCAGTTTGCCGCGCCTGCTCTTCCATGAAGCCGCGCGTGGTGAAGGCCGGCGAACCCAGTCGAATCCCGCTGGTGACCATCGGCTTTTGCGGATCGTTCGGGATGCCGTTCTTGTTGCACGTCATGTGTGCCTGCCCGAGGATCGATTCCGCCTCCTTGCCGGTCAGCCCCTTGGGCCGCAGGTCGACCAGCATCACGTGGCTCTCCGTGCGCCCACTGACAATGCGCAGGCCACGATCGATCAGGGTTTCAGCCAGCACGCGGGCATTGGCCATCACCTGTTGTTGGTAGACCCTGAACGCAGGTTCGAGTGCCTCCTTGAAGGCAACCGCCTTGCCGGCAATCACATGCATCAGCGGGCCGCCCTGGATGCCCGGAAAGATTGCGCTGTTGATCTTCTTGGCAATGGCTTCATCGTTCATCAGCAGGATGCCTCCGCGCGGGCCGCGCAGGCTCTTGTGGGTGGTGGAAGTCACCACGTCGGCATGGGGCACCGGATTCGGATAGACGCCCGCGGCAATCAGGCCGGCGTAGTGCGCCATGTCGACCATGAAGATCGCACCAACGGCTTTGGCCACTCTGGCGAACCGCACGAAATCGATGCGCAGGCTGTATGCGGACGCACCGGCAATGATCAACTTGGGCCTTGCCTCAAGGGCCAGGCGCTCCATCGCGTCGTAGTCGATGGCTTCGTTGGCATCGAGGCCGTAACTCACCACCCTGAACCACTTGCCGCTCATGTTCAGCGCCATGCCGTGGGTCAGGTGGCCGCCCTCGGCGAGGCTCATTCCCATGATCGTGTCACCTGGCTGCAGCAGGCCGAAGAACACCGCCTGATTGGCCTGCGACCCGGAGTTGGGCTGGACGTTGGCAAAATTTGCGCCGAAGAGTTGCTTTAGGCGATCGATCGCCAATTGCTCAACCACATCGACGTTTTCGCAACCGCCGTAGTAGCGCTTGCCGGGGTAGCCCTCAGCGTACTTGTTGGTCAGTTGCGAGCCCTGTGCGGCCATCACGGCCGGCGAGGTGTAGTTCTCGCTGGCGATCAATTCGATGTGCTCTTCCTGGCGCCGATTCTCGGCCTGGACAGCGGCCCAGATCTCCGGATCGACATGGGCGAGCGTGTGCTGCGTACGGTGGAACATGCTGGCAAGCCTCTTCAGCGTGACGGGCCATCGCGGCGACCCGCGCCTCGGGTCGGACGGAGGGCTGCCCAGGCGCACGGCTGACGCGGCTCACGATACACGGCAACCGTGCCCAAGAACCGCCCGCGCTTCCCGGTGGTAGCCCACCTCGGGCGGCGAGCGCCGCCCTATCGCCAGTTGCGCAGAGCCGCAGTGTAATGGTTGGTCGAGCGCCTAAACGTGCCGCGCGCAGCAAGCGGGTGCCTCACAGCACCTGTGACCCCGCACCCCCGTCATTCGCGGCCCCGGGGAGCCGGCATCAGGAGGCGCGCAACTGGCGGTCAATACGGACGGCGCAGCATTGCCAATTGCTCGCCGCGGCCAACCTGGACGAGTGCAGCGTCCGGTTCCGGTGCTGCGCTTGAGGCACGTGCGGGCGTCGCGCCACTCGTATGCACAACCGTGATGGCAACACTCTTGCCAGCCGACACCTGCTGCAGGTACGCCTGCTCGCTCAGTACCTTGCCGGAATAACCGCCGTCGTCAGGCAGGTTTGCTGCGCCGACATAGAAACGCAGGCCCCCTTCGAGGCTGCCAGCGCGTGCGATGCACTCCTTGAGTACCTGCACACCCACACGCAAGTTCGTCAATGGGTCGAACGCCGCGTGATTGCCACCGAACGCCTCGTACTTGTCGTCGTGGACGCGCGTCATGACTTGCATCAGACCCTGGGCCCCAACCGTACTTTGCGCAAACGGGTTGAAGCCGGACTCGACCGCGATGATGGCCAGGATCAAGGTCGGATCAAGCTGCGTGCGCTGTCCGATCGCCCAGGCTTCCTGGACCAGGCGACTGACGGGTTCGGGCGCCACCTTATAGCGGCGTGAAATCCAATGCGCGACTGCCGATTGTTGGCGGTTGAGGTCGCGTGGATCGGCGGCGGTCGCACGGCTTACGGCGTCGGGCTCGACCAGTGCCGGAAGCAAGTTGCTATCTTGCTCGGCGCGGGCGTCTTGGCGCTGTTGCAGCCAGCCAAGGGCATAGGTCTCAGCGTCGCTGCGAATCCCGGCCTGGCCGGCCACGAACACTGCAACGGTCAGTACCACGAGGCCGACAAACGCCAAGCCGTTGTGGCTGACCTCGAGCAGGCCGTTGCCGACGTCACGGACAAACACGGCACACGCCTTGCAGGTTGAACCAAGTATTCGATGCGCTGTCACGTCAGTGCCCTTCCTGTTGCCGCCGCGTTGCGTGCGCCCCTTGTTTGTTAGGCACTTTGCGCAAAGAGGCGGCTGTGATAATCGCCTTCGAGGGTTCGGGATCACCACGTCGCCGCGCTTGCCCGTTTTGCACGCCCCGGCTGTTGCGTCGCCGCTTGTCGCACCCAACCGCCGGAAGATGCTGGTAAACCCTAAACTTTTCAGAGCGATCAAATTCTAGGAAGCCACGTAATAACCGGTCAAGTCTTTAAAACAAGAATTTGATATCGTAACAGATATATGAAATACCGTGATCTGCGTGACTTCGTCGCCCAGCTCGAAGTCGCCGGCGAGTTGCGACGGATCTCAGAGCCCGTATCGGCGCGGCTGGAGATGACAGCGCTCGCTGACCGCGTACTTCGTGTCGGCGGCCCAGCAATGCTGGTTGAACATCCAGTAGGTTACAAAATTCCAGCGCTCATCAACCTGTTCGGTACCCCTAAACGGGTGGCGCTTGCCATGGGCGCGCAGGACCTGACGGGCCTGCGTGACGTGGGTCGGGTGCTGGCGAGCCTGAAGGAACCCGAGCCACCTCGCGGTCTCAAGGACACGGGACGCCTGCTGCAAATGCTCAAGGCCGTATGGGATATGAAGCCTGCGGTCGTTCGCCGCGCGCCTTGCCAGGACGTCGTTATAGAAGGCGATGACGTCGATCTGGCGCGGCTGCCGGTACAGACCTGCTGGCCAGGTGACGCCGGCGCGCTGATTACCTGGGGCCTGACGATAACGCGCGGGCCGCAATCGGTACCCGCACCGCGCCTGCGGCAGAACCTGGGTATCTATCGCCAGCAGGTGATCGGCCGACGCGAGGTCATCATGCGCTGGCTCGCCCACCGTGGCGGCGCGCTCGACTTCCGCGACTTCGCGCGCGCCAATCCGGGCAGGCCCTTCCCGATTGCAGTGGCACTGGGCGCCGACCCGGCCACGATCCTGGGTGCCGTCACGCCAGTGCCCGACACGCTGTCAGAGTATCAGTTCGCCGGCCTGCTGCGCGGTAGTCGCACCGAGGTGATCGACACCAGTGTCGGCGAGGGCGGCGTCATGCTGCAGGCGCCAGCAAGCGCCGAGTTCGTGCTCGAAGGCCACATTCCGATCGCCGTACCAGGCTTTACCGGCGAGAGTGAGTTGGGCGTCAAGCTTGCCGAACGTGGGGGTTACCTGCACGCCCTCGAAGGCCCGTTCGGCGATCACACCGGCTATTACAACGAGCAGGATTGGTTTCCGGTCTTGCGCCTGGATCGCATCACCCATCGCCACGATCCGATCTACCACTCCACGTACACCGGCAAGCCACCCGATGAGCCGGCAATCTTGGGGGTGGCCCTGAACGAGGTCTTCGTGCCGATCCTGCAAAAGCAGTTTCCCGAAATCGCCGATTTCTACTTGCCACCAGAGGGCTGCAGCTACCGCATTGCATTGATATCGATCAAGAAGTCCTACCCCGGTCACGCCAAGCGCGTGATGTTCGGACTGTGGAGCTTTCTACGGCAGTTCATGTATACGAAGTTCATCATCGTCACCGATGACGACGTGAACATACGCGACTGGAAGGAAGTCGTGTGGGCCCTCAGCACGAGAGTCGATCCTGTGCGCGACACGACACTCGTGGACAACACGCCGATCGACTACCTCGACTTTGCGTCGCCCGTCAGCGGTTTGGGCGGCAAGATGGGCCTGGACGCGACCCAGAAGTGGCCCGGCGAGACCGCCCGCGAGTGGGGACGCACCATCAGCATGCCG
>Ga0315271_10002250_pt1 | contig 12033 bp, 11 predicted proteins | sample C3_top_MG_FD_204664 | JGI IMG/M metagenome (GOLD analysis project Ga0315271, IMG submission 204664) | Sediment microbial communities from Yellowstone Lake, YNP, Wyoming, USA - C3_top | ecosystem: Environmental > Aquatic > Freshwater > Lake > Sediment | place: USA: Wyoming | collected 2017-08-01
GCGAATCCGGCGGACGATCTCGGGAAAGCGGTCCTTGAGCGCCGACACCGCGGTGCTGCAGCACAGATGCGCGAAACTGATTTCGCGGGCGTCGAGGGCCCCGGACTCCAGGATCACGAACGTCAGGACCTGGTCCTCCAGTGAGACGGTCGCAAAGCGCGGTTGCCGGAGCAATTCGCGCAGGCGCTCGCCCCGCCGGACGAGCTTGAGGCTCTCCTCCTCGAGTCGGGAACCGAAACGCGTGAAGGCCTCGACTTCCATGAAGCGCGCATAGTCGATCTTGAGCCGCTGCGCCACGGCCTTCATCGCCGGCACCTGGGCCTTGCCGCCGATGCGCGAGACGGACATCCCGACGTCCACGGCGGGGCGGATCCCCTTCCCGACCAGCGCGGCGTCGAGGTAGATCTGCCCGTCGGTTATGGAGATGATGTTGGTGGGGATGTACGCCGAGATCCGACCCTGCTGGGTCTCGACGATCGGCAGCGCGGTGATCGAGCCGCCGCCGTGCCCATCGTTGAGCTTGGCCGCCCGCTCGAGCAGCCGGGAGTGGATGTAGAAGATGTCGCCGGGGTAGGCCTCGCGCCCCGGCGGGCGCTTGAGCAGCAGGCTCAGCGCGCGGTAGGCCTCGGCGTGCTTGGTCAGGTCGTCGTAGACGATCAGGACGTCGCGGCCGCTGTCGCGGAAATACTCCGCGATCGCCGTGGCGGCGTAGGGGGCGACGTACTGCAGCCCGTAGGTGCTCGAGGCGTCCGCCGCGACGACGATCGTCCGGGAGAAGTCGCCGTGCGCCTTGAGCTCCTCGACGACCTTCATCACCTGGGCCTTCTTCTGGCCGATGATCGTGTAGACGCAGACGACGTCCGTGTTTTTCTGGTTGATCATCGCGTCCAGCGCCAGCGAGCTCTTGCCGGTGGACGGGTCGCCGATGATCAGCTCGCGCTGCCCCCGCCCGATCGGGAGCAGCGCGTCGATCACCTTGATCCCCGTGGCGAGCGACTCGGCGACGAAGCCTCGCGCGGCCAGCGGCGGCGCCTCGCGCTCCACCGGGTAGGCGACCGTCCCCGCCGGCTCCGGGCCGCCGTCGAGGGGGTGACCGAGCGCGTCGAGCACCCGACCCAGCAGCTGCTCGCCGACCTTGACCGCGGTGATCTCTTCGGTCTTGACCGCGCGGTTGCCGGCCCGGACGCGATCCTGACCGCTGAGCAGCACCAGCCCGACGTGGTCGACGTCCAGGTCGAAGACGATGCCCCGGTCGCCGGTTTCGATCTCGATCAGCTCGGCGAGCCGGGCGCCGCGCAGGCCGCTGATCCGCACGATCCCGTCGCCGACCGAGAGCACGCGCCCCTCCTCGGAGACCCGCAGCGCGAGACGGCCGGCCGACACGGCGGCCTCGACCCGCCCGAGAAAGGCCGCGGCATCAGCCGTCATCTCAGGACACCGCCTTCAGCGTGTCGGCGAGGGCTTCCAGCTGCCCCATCAGGGAAAAATCGAACAAACGGTCCGCGGCCCGCAGCCGCACCCCCGCCAGCAGGGCCGGCTCGACGGTCGTGGTCAGCACGGCAACGGTATCGCTCCCCCCGAACAGGGTGCGCAGTCCGGCCGTCTCCTCGTCCGTCAGCGCAAAGGCGCTCTCGACGGCCACGGAATACGGTTCCCCGGGGTTGTGCGACACGACCGGCTCGGCACCGGCTTTCTCGAATGCCGCGGGGAGCCTGCGCAGCAGCGCCTGATGAAGCTCCCGGTCCGCCAGATCGGCCAACAGGGCGGCGGCGTACCCGTTCACGCTCCGCCGCACCCGGCCGCGCAGCTCCTCCTCCGCTTTGTGCTGCTCTGACTCGAGGACCGCTCGCCCCCGATCGAGCAGCGCCTGCGCCTCCGCCGCGACGCCCGCGAGCCGGCGCTGCCGGTTCTCCTCGATCTCGGCCTGCAGCTTCCCGAGCAGCTCGGCCCGCAGCTGGCCGACGCGCTCCTGCTCGAGCACGAGCCCCGCCCTGATCTGCTCGGCCTCCGCGCGCGCCTGCGCAGCCGCGTCGAGCGAGGCCTGCACCTCGGCGGCCCGCTTCGCCATGATCTCCCGGACAGGCTTGAAGAGCAGACGAAAGAGCACCAGAAGCAGGACGCCGAAGTTGAGGAGCTGGAAACCCAGCGTCCAGGGGTCGAAGCTCATTTATTTGCCCAGATAGCTCAGCAGCGGGTTGGCAAAGAGCACGATCAGCGCAATCACGAAGACGTAGATCGCGATCGACTCGATCAGCGCCATCCCGACGAACAGGGTGCGCTGGATCTGCGCCGAGGCCTCGGGCTGGCGCGCCATCGATTCCAGCGCGGTCTTGAGCGCCTCGCCCAGCGCCTTCGCCGGGCCGTAGCCGCCGACGGCCATCCCGAACCCGGCGGCGATGATCGAGACGACAACGACGAGGGCTTTCGGGTCCATGGTCACGCTCCTTTGTCGATTTTTTCGGCGTGGGTGCCGATGCCTCCGGCGATGAAGACCAGCGTCAGCATCCCGAAGATGTACGCCTGGATCAGGCCGATCACGATGTGCAGCATTGCGAACGGTATCGGGACGAGCAGCCCGGCGATGCCGAGGATGATGACCGCGACCATGTCGCCGCTGAGCATGTTGCCGAAGAGCCGCACCGCGAGCGCCACGGTCCGGGTGGCCTCGGCGATCAGGTGAAAGGGCAGCAGCAGCCAGGTCGGCTCCGCGTAGTGGGCGAGGTACCCGCGCAGCCCCTGCACGCCGACGCCGACGACGTGGGTCATCGCGTAGGACACCAGCGCGAGCGCAAAGGTCGTGTTCAGATCGGCGGTCGGGGTCTTCATCCCCGGAACGAGGCCGGCCAGGTTGGCGACGCCGATGAAGAGCCAGAGCGTGCCGAGCACCGGCACCACGAAGCGCGGCTCCACCGGGAGGATCTCCCGGACCGTCCCTTCGATCGCCGCGTAGACCGACTCGAGCAGGCCCTGCAGTTTTGTCGGCCGGGTCGCGAGGCGCCGCGTGGCGACGAACGCCGCGATGATGATCGCCGCCATGACGATCCAGGTGTTCACCACCGTGTCGGTGACCCGTGCCGGGCCGATCGTGAACACGGTCTCCGGAAAGACGGTCAGCGCCCTCATTCCCCCGCCCCCCGCCGGTAATAGCTCCAGAAATTGTAGATCCCAAGGCCCAGCCCGAGCAGGATCAGCGTCAGCGTCCAGGACTGGCCGCCCCCGACGTGCCGTGCATCCAGCCAGCGCCCGAGGTAGGCCCCGCCCACCACCGGGACGACGAGCAGCCAGCCGCCGGCCCCGAGCAGCGCCGCATAGCGCCAGACCGTCGGCCGGGCCTTGCGCGCCGCGGCCAGCTTGCGCCCCGAGTCCTCGACCTCCCGCGAGAAGCGGTCCTGTGTCACGCCGGCCTCCCCTGCAGGAAGGTCAGCGTCTTCTTCACGAACTCTCGCTCCAGACCGTCGATCATTTTCGAGAAAATCCGCTCTGATTCCAGCCGCCGGGCGCGGGTCTCCTCGATCCGCCGCGCCAGATCGGCGGCGTCGGCCCCCTCGAAGACCTCGGGCGAGGAGATGGTCGCACGGCCGTTCTCGACGCTGAAGAGCCCGCCGTCCACGGCGAGGAAGATCTCCGCGCCCGCCGGCGTGCGGTAGTAGCCGAGAGCGGTCTCGAGCAGCGTGAGAAACGCCGTGTGCCCGCGCATGACGCCGAAAAATCCGGTACGGTCGCGCAGCCGCAGATAGCGCGCCTCCCGTTCGAAAACGCTCTGCGGCGTGATCACCCGCAGCGGAAACGACGCGGCGCCCATGGGGTGATTCTTCGGCCGCAACCCGGGCTTGTCAAGGCTTCGCCCAGCCGTCGTCGCTCTCGCCGCCCGAGAGACGCGCGATCATCATGGTGATCCCCGTCACACTCGGAATCTCGGCGAGATGGTAGGAAGTGTATAATCGCTGGGTGCATAGCGAATCGACACGGTGACATGAAAGAACTCCTTACGCGGAGGAAGCCCATGAAAAAGGCGGTACTGATCTGGATTCTTGCGGTTTTCGCGCTGCCCGGCTGCGCAACGGTCACCATCAAACCCGTCGATTTCTCCTGGTCGTTCGAGAGCGTGATGACCGCGGATTCGGCCGGGTACGTCAGAGCCGAGCCCAAGACCATCGCCTTCGACGCGGGAGCGCTTTTCCGGGCGGAAACGAAGGACACGGGCACGGCGGCAGGCAAGACCGTCAGGATCATCAGAGACCGTGACGGTTACTATTTCATAACGTCCCCCGGCTTCAGAAACGTCTACATTTTCGAGGGGGCGAAAAGCGCCTTGACGCTGTATAAAAAGGTGCTCGTCGCCGAGGCGGGCATGGAGAACCCCTTCTTCAACCGACGTGACCAGGGGATCGAGTTGGTTGCCAACGGTCAGGTCCATCTTCTGACCAGGAAAGGGATCGTCTCGGGAGGGAAGAAATGAAACAGCTCTCCGGTTTGCTCACGGCGGCCCTGCTCCTGCTGCTGCAGGTCGGCGGGGCGTTCGCCCAATCGTCGGACTTCGAAACCATCGAGTCGTTCAAGAAACAGCAGCAGTCCCTGCTGGAATCCGTCAAGGCCGTCCAGGACCCGGGGCAGTTGGGCGTCCTCGATGACGAGATCGTCCGCCTGGAGGGCAGCTCCGCGCAGCACCGGAAACTGCTGGACGAGGGCCTCTACCCACAGAGCCTCGAGTCGGCGATCGCCGCGCTGCGCGACCAGCTGAAAAAATCGACGGAGCGCCTCGCGCTGGCCGAGGAGAGCAAGAAGGACAAGGCGAAGATCGAAGAGGTCACCAAAAAAACCGAGCTCGCCGAGAAAAAGATCGAGGTCATCACGAAACAGAATGAAGGGTACCGGGCCTCGGTTGATAAGCTGACGCACGACGTGCAGGATCTGAGCGCGCGCATCGAGCGACTGTCCGTTGAAAACACCGGACTGCAGGGACAGATCCAGGCCCTGCAGCTGCAGGGGCGCAAAGACAAGAAGTCCATCGCCCAGCTGAAGGAACTGACCGAAAAGCTCACTGCCAACGTCCGGGACCGGGACGAGCTGATCGTCAAGCTGATGGACAGCCTGTTCGACGAGTACGCAAAAGCGGGCCTGACGGATATGCAGAAGAAAAGCCTGCTCCCGGTCGTTCAGGGCAACGACTACGTCAGCAAGATCGTCGCGACCCTCGACGGAAACATCAGCTACCTCGCGACCGCCCTGCTCACGCCTCAGGACGTCAGGCTCCTCACGACCCAACAGAGGAATCTCTCCGCCAAGTGGGAGGAGCTCAAGCCCTCCATCAGCAAGCTCTACCCGGACGAACCGACCAGGGTCCGGGACATCACCACGGTCGACGGCCGCTTGTCGGACTTGAAGAAGAGCATCGCCGCGGCGACGTGGCGGAGCGTCCACCAGGTTTTCGCCGGGCAGAACATCGCCATCGACCCGTTCCGCAACGCCGGCGAGTTTCACGCCCGCCTGCTGGCCTACCTCGACGAGCAGGTGAAGAACCCCTCCCGTGAAAAATACCAACTGTTCAGGCACAAGGTCTGGGATTCGCCGGTCAAGGATCAGTGGTTGCCGGTCATCCCGACCGACGAACTGACTGAAAAACAGCGTGCCGACATCGAAGAGCGGATCGCCCTCTGGGACAAGAACGTCACCGCCCTGCTCTGGCGGTGGGTGCTCATCGGCGTGGCCGCAGCGGCGGTGATCGCAATCGCGGCGGCGATGCTGCTGAGAAAGAAAAAACCAGCGCCGGCCGCGTGACCTGATTCGAACTCGCCGAGGGGGGCGCGCGCTGGCGCCCCCCTGTTGTACTATGCAACTCATGCACCCCCACCCGCCGCCGATCCGCTGGTCGTCCTTCCTGATGATCGCTGTCCCGCTGCTCCTGTTTGTCTGGATGGTCCGGGGCGTGGCTCTGCCGGTGGTGGTGTCGGCCCTCTTCGCCATCCTGCTCCACCCGCTGCTCACCCGGATCGAGGCGCGGTTGGGCAAGCGCGCAGCCCTTGCTCCGTTGTTGGTGACGGCCGGCTCGATCCTGCTCGTGTTCCTCCCGCTCACCTTCGTCGTGTTCATGGCCGTCCGTTCCGTGCGTGACTTCTTCTCGAGCGGCTTCGACCAGAAGATCCTCCAGGTGAGCGACTGGGCGGTCCGGCAGTTCGCTCGCCTGGGCGGACTGCTCGAGAGGGTGGGCCTCGAGAACTCGCCCGGGAAGCTCGAGGAGACGCTCGTTACGAGCGCACAGGCGGGGGGCAACAAGCTGGCCGAGGCCCTCGGCGGGCTCGCTTCCGCCACGCCGCAGCTGGTGATCGCCTCGTTTCTCTTCGTCATCGGTCTCTACTTCTTCTTGCGCGACGGCAAAGCCCTGGTCGGGCGCCTGGCCACGCTGCTGCCGTTTCCCGCCCCCGACGTCGACGTGCTGTTCGTGTCGGTGCACGCCTCGGTCAAGGGCGCCGTGTTCGGCTCGGCCGTAACCGGCGCCGTGCAGGCGGGCCTCTGCATCCTGGCGCTGGCCATCCTCGGCGTGCCTGGCCCCTTCGTGTGGGGCACGTTCGCCTTCGTGCTCTCCTTCATTCCGCTCTTCGGGACTGCACCGGTAACGGCGGGTGCTTCCCTCTATCTGTTCGCCTCGGGCAACCCGGCTGCCGGCATCGTAATGGGCGCGGCCGGGGTCCTCATCGGCCTGTCCGACAATATCGTGCGGCCCTGGGCGCAGGGCTCGCAGGACAACATGCACCCGCTGGTCGCGCTGCTCGCCATCTTCGGCGGGCTCGAGGCATTCGGCTTCGCCGGCGTTTTCGTCGGGCCCGTGGTGGCAGCCATCGCTCTGTGGGGACTCGATGTCTACGGGCGATCGGAATCAGCGTAAGGGGTGCCGCCGACCGAGGGCAGGCCGTTCAGAAGCGCTGCCGCTCGTGAAGAGTTCCAGCAACATCTCGTGCCTGCGCGGCGCCGCCGGTGCTGAATGACCAGGTGTGCGTCCGTCCATTAACCGTGATCGACGCCGTGTAGGTCGTTCCGGTTGCCAGGGGGGCGCGGGGAACAAGAACGATGGCGCCACGCGCCCCCAAAATGCTGCGCCCCAGCTTCTGCTGATCACGATCGGGATTTCTGTAGGTGCTCTCGCTGAAAACACAGTGTTCCAACGGCTGGCCGTTCTGCGAAAAGGACGTTGCCGAAACAACGGGGGTGAGATCGCCCGGGCCGATTTGCAGGATGAGCGGCAGCCCGCTCGGCGCGGTATACCCGGGACAACTGGTGAGCGGGCTTGGAGATCCTTCCCGGTGGGAGTTGATGGGTATGACGGTGTCATTGCCGGGCCAGAATACCGGATAGGTCGCCGCTCTCGAGTGCCGTGTGCCTGCAACGACGTTCAAGGCCGCGCCCATCCGGAGATTGCCCCCTGTTTCTTTGTAGCTCCCATAGCCGACTTGAACCAACCGCGGGTCGAGAACGCCGAGAGCATGAAAGGGGGACTGCATCCAGGTGTCTATTGCCCGCCAGTCTGACGTGTCCCTGTCGCAGCTGTAAAACAGATTGCTCTGCTGGGCAGCTTTTTGACCTTCCGGAGTGTACCCGACAGTAGCCGGGTCCTCGCTGTGGCGTAAAGCGTCGTTTCTCACGATATAGATCGCGTGTTTGCGATCGCCGTCGCTCCACGCCGTATTTTCCGTTACCGGAGAGATCCGTGCGGTAGCCCGATAGAAGTTGAGATAGTCCAGCCAGGCAGATGGCGCCGGAAGAGCATCTGGTGGGCCGCCGTTGCCGGCTGGCGGCACGGCCCTGAAGTCCCTGCCGCCAGCCGAACACGCCGGGGCGAACAGCACGAGGATGAACAACGCGGCCACCTGCCCGACAACCCGCAAAGCACCGCTGATCATTGAATGGCGCGCATAGGGCATGAAGCGCCTTCTGGGGAGCAAGGCTGTAGCCGCCGGGGAGCCGGAGAAATTGGGCCTGTCGGCGCGAATCGTCACTTTCGGCCCGCGGCCCTGTCCAGGCGCTCGAGGTTCGCGCGCGCCGTGGCGTAGCCGGGCGCGATGCGCAGCGCCTCCGCGAACTGCGCCCGGGCCTCCCCCGCGTGTCCCTCCCGCGCCAGAAGGCTCCCGAGGTTGTTGCGGGCCTGAATGTTTGCCGGATTCAGCCGTACCGCCTCTCGCAGCTGGGAGATGGCCTCCGCGGTCCTCCCGAGTCTTGCCAGGGCATCCCCGAGATTGGCGTGAGGGAGAGGATCGTCGGCCTTGCCGAGGATCGACAGCCGGAACTGGACCACCGCCTCCTCGGGCCGGTCGAGTTCCAACAATGCCAGACCGAGGTTGTTGCGGCCGCGCCGGAAATTGGGGTGCATGCGGAGGCCCTCACCGTAGCTCTCGGCGGCCTCCGCGAAGCGGCGCTGCTCCAGCAACGCGTTCCCGAGAAAATAGCGCGCCAGCCAGTTCCGCGGGTCGCTTGCGAGCGCGTCGCCGAACAGCGACGCGCTGTCCCTCCACGCGCTGGTCCGGGCCGCGGCGGTGACCAGGAGGGCCGCCGTCACCGCGACGGCGAGCAGCCGGCCCGCCATGCGGCCGCCGCGACGGCGCGCCAGGAAATCGCCGGCGGACCAGACGCCGGCGACGAGCAGACCGACGAGCGGCAGGTACATGAAGCGATCGGCCATGAACTGCATGCCGATCTGCACGATGCCGATCACGGGGACGAGCGTCCCGAGAAACCAGACCCACCCCACCGTGAGCGGGGGGCGGCGCGCCATCACGACGATCGCGCTTGCCAACAGCAGGAGCACGGCGGAGATCCCGATCAGCGGCCAGGGATGCCCGGAATCCGGGGAGAGGTAGATCGCGGAGAGGCGCGCCGGCCAGATCGCCTTTCCCAGATAGCCCGCATACGCCACGCATGCGGCGCCGAGGCGGGTCGTCAGCGGAAGCGTGGCGCTCTCGGTTACCGCCCCCCAGGACCTCTGGGCCGCGTAGGCGACGGCGCTGAAGACCGCCGCCAACAGGATGAGCGGCGTCTTCTCGACGACGAGGGCCGCCAGGGCTGTCCGACCGGGCCGGGGATTCCGGCCCAGTCCGAGGCGATCGAGAGGCCAGTAGTCGAGCGCGAGCAGCAGGAACGGCAACGTCACGAGCATCTGTTTCGCCATGAGGCTCCCCGCGTATGCGAGCGCGACGAGCGCCATCCCCCCGTTTCGGGGCCGACGCGCGTACCGGACGTACGCCCCGAGGGCGGCAAATCCGAACGCGGCAAACAGCAGGTCCTTGCGCTCGGTCACCCAGGCCACGGACTCCACGTGGAGCGGGTGCACGGCGAAGAGAGCGGCGACGACGAGACTCCGAGCGGCGGCCCCGGTCAACGACTTCAGAACGAGGAAGATCGCGACCGTGTTGAGGACGTGCAGCGCGACGTTGGTTGCGTGGAAGCCCCCCGCTTTCAACCCGAAGAGCTGCGCGTCGAGCATGAGGGAGAGCCACGTCAATGGTTGCCAGAATCCGGCGTGGGTGGTGGTGAAGGCCCAGCGAACGCCGTGTGCCGAGAGGCCTGCCGCCACCTGGGGATTGTGGGTCACATACACGTCGTCGTCGAGATGCACGAAATCGAACGACACCGTGCGGGCAAAGACGAGGAGCGCAAGTGCCGCGAGAAGCAGCACCGCGGCGAGCGTCGGACCACGCGCGGCCGCGGCCCTGACGCTTCCGACTGTCGGGCGGCCTGCAGCGTTCACGCAACCCCCTCGAGCTCACCGACCATGAAGAACGCCTCCTCGGGCAGTTCGTCGGCGCGCCCCGAAACGATCGCGCGGCACCCGGCGATGGTCCCGGCGAGCGGCACGTGCCGGCCGGGGCGGCCGGTGAACTCCTCGGTCAGGAAAAACGGCTGGGTCAGGAACCGTTCGAGCCGCCGGGCCCGCTTGACCACGAGTCGGTCCTCGGCGGAGAGCTCCTCGATGCCGAGGATCGAGATCAGATCCAGCAGCTCCTTGTAGCGGGCAAGGTGCTCGCGCACCGCACCCGCCACCTCGTAGTGCTCCGGCCCGACATCCTCCGGGTTGAGAAACTTGGAGGTCGACAGCAGCGGGTCCACGGCCGGGTAGAGCCCCTTGGCGGCGATCTGGCGCGAGAGAACCACGGTGGTGTCCAGGTGCGGGAAGACGCTCGCGACCGCCGGGTCGGTGATGTCGTCGGCCGGGACATAGATCGCCTGCACCGAGGTGATCGAGCCGCTTTTCGTGGAGACGAGCCGCTCCTCGACCTCCGAGAGCTCGGCCGTCAGCGTCGGCTGGTAGCCGACCCGCGAGGAGATCCGCCCGAGCAGCACCGAGACCTCGTTGCCCGCCTGGATGAAGCGATACACGTTGTCCATCAGAAACAGCACGTCCTTGCCCAGCTCGTCCCGCGCGAACTCCGCCATCGTCACGGCGGTGAGCGGTACCCGGAAGCGCACCCCCGGGGCCTCGCACATCTGCCCGAAGACCAGGATGGCGTGCTGCAGGATCCCCTTGCCCTCCATCTCCTTCCACAGCTCGTGCCCCTCGCGCATGCGCTCGCCGACCCCGCAGAAGATCGAGATCCCGGCGTAGACCTTGGCGACCTTGTAGATGAACTCCATCAGCAGCACGGTCTTGCCGACGCCCGCGCCGCCGAAGAGGCCGACCTTGCCGCCGCGCGGGAAGGGGGCAAGCAGGTCGATGATCTTGATGCCGGTCTCCAGGATGCCCGTGGCGGGGACCTGCCGCTCCAGCGACGGCGGCGGCGCGTGAATGGGGCGCCGGGCGGCGTCCGCGGGAGTTGCTACGCCGTCGCTCGGTTCGCCGAAGAGATTGAAGACCCCGCCGAGACTCCCGGCGCCGACCGGGATGCGCAGCGGCCCGCCGGTGCCGCGCACGGCCATATCGCGCCGCAGCCCCTGCGTGGACCCGAGCGCAATCGCCTGCAGCACGGTCGGGCTGAGATGATCGTGCACCTCCAGCAGCAGTAGGCTCTCGTCCGGGCGGCGCACCTCGAGGGCGTCGTTGATGTTCGGGAGCCGATCCCCGAACTCGATGTCGATCACGTCGCCGTGAACGGCAACGATGCGCCCGGGCGAGGAACCGCCGCCTTGACCAGGACCTTCCATGTCGTGATTCTTCGGCCGCACTCGGGGCTTGTCAAGGCTTCGAACCTTGACGCTCGCCTTTCTCGGGCGAATAATCCATTTCATTCCGGCGAGAATCTTCGCGCAGGAGGGCTTGCGCGAATCTGCCGAGCCTGGCTCGCGGGAGGAGATTCCTATGGCCTTCGCATTTCAGCGCAAGAAACCCGTGCTTCTTGCCGCATGCCTGCTGTCTCTGGCAGCGGCTGCCGCCCCGGTCCCGGCCCGATCCTGGTCCTTCTCGGTTGTGGGCGATGCGCGCTCCGGTGCGCGGGATTTCAAAGCGGCCCTCGACCGGATCAGCGGCGCCTCGGGCGCGGATGGTTCTGCAGCAAATCTGCCGGAGTTCATCGTGGTTGCGGGCGACTTTGATCCCGACGACGTGAACTATTCGCTCTACCGCGACGTTTTCTCCGGAACGCCGCGGCCGCGGTTTCTCCCCGTGCTGGGAAATCACGATTCCGCGTATCGCTCGTTCATCACCGGCACGATCATGCCCACCGAGGGCCTTCTCGCCGGGTTCTCCGCGTCCACGGTGAGTTATTCCCTTGATGTGCGCAACGTGCGGATAATCGTGGTGGATCAGTACCAGGGCACTGGTTTCAACGGAGGATGCGTCAACGATGCCGGCATCCGCTGGGTTGAGCAGGCGATCGCTTCTGCCAAAGATGCGGACCACGTCTTTATCGCCTTGCATGTGCCGGCATTTTGCCGCGTTCGCCATGCTGGGGAGGATTTCGAGGCCTGCCCCGACCAGAGGAACCGGTTCTGGGAGATGCTTGTTCAGCATCGGGACAAGGTGCGCGCCGTCCTGGCTGCGCACACGCACCACGCTTCCGTGATGCGCGTGCGCGACCCGCGCGGCCCCGCAAGCGACGGCAAAAGCTACCC
>Ga0315271_10002251_pt1 | contig 12032 bp, 6 predicted proteins | sample C3_top_MG_FD_204664 | JGI IMG/M metagenome (GOLD analysis project Ga0315271, IMG submission 204664) | Sediment microbial communities from Yellowstone Lake, YNP, Wyoming, USA - C3_top | ecosystem: Environmental > Aquatic > Freshwater > Lake > Sediment | place: USA: Wyoming | collected 2017-08-01
GCTCGGTCGTGATCGAGGTGGCGACCTGGTACGCCTCCACCGTCCCGGTGTCCTCGCGCACGAGGGCCGCGATCGAGAACGCCTTGGTGGACAGGGCTGTCTTGTCACCCCGGGTCATGGTCCCGGGCAGGGTCGCCGTGGCGCCCGGCGCCGCCGGGAGCACCGTGATCGAGACCTTGCTCGTCGGACCGCCAGTAATGACAGGCGCGGGCAGCACCGACTGCAGCGTCCGCGAGCCGTCAACGACGGTCGCGTACAGCGCATAGCTGTGGGCCGGGTCGATGGCGGTCGAGTCGTACGGGACGGCGAACGCGACCGGCCATTGCGCGTTGTCGATGCGCTGCGTGCTGGTCACCGACCCGCCCGTGGCGCCGGACTGCTGATCGACCAGGATCACCACAGCCGTGGCGCCTGGCCCGAGGGCCGACTTGTCACGCGAGGTGATCGTGCCGGTCACGGTGCTGCCTGCGGCGGCAGCCCTGGCAATCGGCAGGATCGCCAGGAGCATCGCAATCGGCATGACGACGGCAAGCAGACGACGCATCGGGACCTCCTCGCGGCCGGTGACGACGGCCGAGTCGCAGGTCAGTGTACGGGGCCGGTCGTACAATCCGCAGACCATGGCGATCTACCTCGACCACGCCGCCACGACGCCCGTCCGCCCCGAGGTGCTCGAGGCGATGCTGCCGTTCCTGGGCGGCACCTTCGGCAACCCGTCGTCGGCCCACGCGTTCGGGCGGGCGGCCCGCGAGGCGCTCGACGACGCGCACGAGCGGCTGGCGAGAGCGATTGGCGCCGACCCCCGCGAGATCGTGTTCACCAGCGGCGGCACCGAGGCGACGAACCTCGCGCTCAAGGGCGCCGCGTGGGCGGGCAAGCCGCGGGGCCACCGCCTGGTCACGACGGCCGTCGAGCATCACGCCACCCATCACGCCCTGGGCTACCTCGAGAAGTTCGGTTTCGAGGTCGTCGAGGTGGGCGTGGACCGCTACGGGCGCGTGGACCCGGCGGACATCGAGCGCGCGATCACCGACCGCACCACCGTCGTGTCCGTGATCCTGGGCAACAACGAGGTCGGGTCGCTGCAGCCGGTCGCCGAGATCGCCGCGATCGTGCGCGCGCATCGAGGCATCCTGCTGCACGTGGACGCCGTGCAGGCGGCGCCTTGGGCCGAGCTCGATGTCGAGACCCTCGGGGCGGACCTCGTGTCGCTCGCGGCCCACAAGATCGAGGGGCCAAAGGGGGTCGGCGCGCTGTGGATCCGGCGAGGCACGCACATCCTCGCGCAGCAACACGGCGGCGGGCAGGAGCGGCACCGGCGCGCCGGCACGGAGAACGTCGCAGGCAACATGGGGATGGCGCGGGCCTTCGAGCTGCGGTCCGCCGAGCGGGCCGAGCTGCTGCCGCGGGTGCGCGCGCAGCGTGACCGTCTGGCCGCTGCGGTGCTCGCGACGGGCCTTGTCGAGCAGACCGGGCACCCCACGGACCGCCTGCCCCACATCGCGTCCTTCGTGGCCCGCGGGATCGAGGGCGGCTCGGTTGCGACCGCACTCGACCTCGAGGGGATCGCCATCTCGACGGGATCTGCCTGCGCGACTGGCTCGACCGAGGTGAGCCACGTCCTGACCGCGATGGGCTACCCCAACGAGGAAGCCCGTGGCCAGCTGCGGATCTCCCTTGGGCGGACCACCACGGACGCCGAGATTGTCGAGGCCGTGCGCGTCGTGGCCGAGGTCCTCGCCCGGGTCGCCCGGGGCAGCCCGATCGCCCAGATCGCTGGGTGACCGGCACCGCCTCGTGACTTGGCAGTGACCCCGCGGGAGGACGTTGTCCTGGTCGGGGTGGACGCGGGCGCGAGCAAGACCGTCGCGCTCGCCGTCCGGCCCGACGGAGCTCTTGTCGGCGAGGCGTCCGAGTCGGGTGCCAACCCCAAGCGGCACGGGCTCGCGGTGGCAGCCGACCGGATCGCCGCCGTGGTTCGGACTGCGGCTGGGATCGGTGACGGCTCCGCGCTCTCGGACCTCGACTCGGCGGCGTCCGTGCCCGCTCTGGTGTTCATCGCCGGGGCCGGGCTGGACCGCCCGGAGCATGCCCGCACGCTCGAGCGCGAGGTCGCGGCACGCCTGCCCGGCACGCGCGTGCTGGCGGCCAACGACACGCTCGCGGTCCTGCGTTGCGGCACGCCCGACGGCGTGGGGCTCGTGGTCCCGGTCTCCACCGGCGGCAACGTCATCGGCCGGGGGCCGGACGGGCGCGTGACCGACCGCGGCCACGGGATCTTCGGCGGCGGGTACGTCCTCGGTGCGTTGGCGGCGCGAGGCCCACGGCGTGGTTCCCTGTCGCCACAGCTGGCAGCCACCATAGACGCGGCCAACCTCGGGTGGCGGGGTCGTCGCCCGGAGCCTGCCGCGGCACAGCTCGGGGCGGTCGTGGCAGCTGCGGCCCGGGTCGGCGATCCGTACCCGGCGCGTCTCGTGGACCGGTGGTGCGGCCGGGTGACGGGCGCGGTTCGGCAGGAGGTGGACCGGCTCGGGCTGGGCGAGGATCCCGTCGTGATCCTCTACGGCGGGCTGCTCGAGGCATCCCAATGGCTGGGCGCCCGGATCCGAGCGGCGGTGGTCGCCGGATGCCCGGGCGCGCGCCTCACCACGCTCGGGCGCGACCCGGTCGAGGGTGCGGCCCTGCTCGCCCGTGACGCGTGGGCGGGGAGTTCCACACGTGGGACTTCACGCCGCGGCGCTGAGGGTTGGCAAGGCCCTCGCGGATCGCCGCCGTACAATCCGCCGATGAACCGGATCCTCGTCGCCATGTCCGGGGGAGTGGACAGCTCCGTCGCGGCTGCGCTCCTCCACGAACAGGGGCACGAGGTTGTCGGCGTCTGGATGCGGCTCCATGACGTTGCGGACAGCTACTCCGAGTTCCGCAAGTCCTGCTGCTCGGCCGACGCCGCCGATGATGCGCGGCGGGTCGCCGCTCGCCTCGGCATCCCGTTCTATGTCATGAACCTCGAGCGCGAGTTCGCCAAGGGCGTCATCGACCCGTTCGTCGCCGACTACACCCACGGCCGGACGCCTTCACCGTGCGTTGAGTGCAACACGGTCGTGAAGTTCGGCGCCCTCCTCGGCCGGGCGCGGCACCTGTATGGCTGCGAGGCCGTCGCGACGGGCCACTACGCGCGTCGGCATACCAACGACACGCCTGATGGCCCACGCGCCCGGTTGGGCACCGCGCAGGACACGGCCAAGGACCAGACGTACTTCCTCTACGGTCTGCGCCAGGAGCAGCTCTGGTACAGCCGGTTCCCGCTCGGCGACCTCGAGAAGCCCCAGGTCCGTGCCATCGCGCGGTCGCTCGATCTGGTGACCGCGGACAAGCCCGAAAGCCAGGAGATCTGCTTCGTGCCCGGCGGCGACTACCGCACCGAGCTCCAGAGTCGCGGGGGCTGGACGCCCGAGCCGGGACCGGTCCTCGACGCGGACGGGACGCCGGTGGGGGAGCACGGCGGGGCGGCCGGGTTCACCGTGGGCCAGCGGCGAGGGCTGGGCGTCGCCCTCGGCGAGCCGCGCTTCGTGGCCCGCGTGGACGCCGGGAGCAACACCATCGTGCTGGGCCGCCGCCGGGACCTCGAGACGCGCACGGTGACCATCGAGGCGGCCTCGTTCGTTGCCGACTCGCCCCCGACCGAGCGCGACGAGGTCGGGGTCTGGCGTCCGTTCCGCGCCCAGGTGCGCATCCGCCATCGCGCGCCGCTCGTGGACGCGACCGTCCGCCCGGCCGCAAGCGATGAGCCCGCGTTCGGCGGCCGCTGGATCGCCGAGCTCGACACGCCCGTCTGGGCTGCCGCGCCCGGCCAGGCCTGCGTGCTGTATGCGGGCGATACCTGCTTGGGCGGCGGCAAGATCGCCGAGGCGGCGACGCTCGTCGCCGAGCCCGCCACGGATGGGGCGCGCGCATGATCCTCGGCCCGAGCCTCCTCCTCGCCCTCCTCCTGGGCCTCGCCCACACCGCCATCTACGTGCTCGTCCGGGGCGAGTCCGGCGGTCGCCTCCCGCTGACCTACATCGCGGCGGCGCTCGGCTCGTGGGCGGGCGCGGCGCTCGGTGCGCAGGTCGGGATGTCGTTCCTCGCGATCGGCGACTTCGCGCTGATCCCGGCGTCCATCGTCGCCTGGCTCGGTATCGGTTTCGTTGCGATCGTCGCCACGCTCGGCCCCGACCGGCGGGACACCGACACGTAAGCGCGAGCGAGAGCGCGCGGAGGGCTCGACGCTCCCGGCGGCCGCCGACGACGCCGAGGCGCTACCCGGCAGCCACAAGCTGGCTTCGCCCCCGCTGTGCGCGGACGAGGGCAGCCATCGCCGCAGGCTCGAGCGGTCGGCCAAACAGGTACCCCTGGCCCATGTCGCACCCGAGCTCGGCGAGCGCCTGACCCTGTGAGGGCAGCTCGATGCCCTCGGCAACCGTCGAGAGGCGCAGGCTCCGCGCCAGCTCCACGATGACGCGAACGACGGCGGTTGCCTCCGGATCGGTGCCCACTCCCTCCACGAACGAGCGGTCGATCTTGATCCGGTCGATCGGCAGGCGGCGCAGGTAGGAGAGCGAGGAGTAGCCCGTCCCGAAGTCGTCGACCGCGATGCGCGTGCCGATGCTGCGGAGCCGCCCGAGCAGGTCGGCCGTCTCGGCTGAGTCATCGAGCGCGATGCTCTCGGTGATCTCGAGCGACAGCCGGCCCGGAGCGAGCCCGTGACGGGCGATCGTGTCGCGGACGAAACCCACGAACGCGTCGCCGCGCAGCTGCGCGGCGGACACGTTCACCGCCGTCCACTGCAGCGACGGCAGTTGCGTTGCCCACTCGGCGGTCTGGCGGCAGGCCTCGTCCAGGACCCACTGACCGACCTCGCCGATGAGGCCGCTCGACTCGAGCGTGGGGATGAACTCGCCGGGGGCGACGATGCCGCGCTTGGGGTGGTTCCAGCGCAGGAGCGCCTCGCTGCCCACGATCTCGCCCGTCCGGAAGTCGCGGACCGGCTGGTAGTACAGCAGGAACTGCTTGCGCTCGACCGCGCGGCGGAGCTCGCTCTCGAGCACGAGCCTGCGGGCCGATGCGAGGTGCGCCTGCGGGTCGTAGACGCGCCAGCGGCCCTTGCCCAGCCCCTTCGCCTCGTACATGGCGAGGTCGGCGGCACGGAGCAGCCAGGCGGGCGAGCCCTTGTGGTTGATGTCGACCGCGACGCCGACGCTCAGCCTGGCGCCAAGCTGGAGCCCCTCGATGCGGAACGGCTCTTTGAACGCGTTGACGATGCGCTGGGCGATGACCGGGGCGTCGGCCTCTTCGCTGAGGCCTTCGACGAGGATCGCGAACTCGTCGCCACCAAGCCGCGCCACGGTCGCGCCCGGCCGGACGTGCTCGCGGATGCGCCGCGCCACGGCCACGAGCAGCCGATCGCCCACGTCGTGGCCGTGCGTGTCGTTGATGCGCTTGAAGTCGTCGACGTCCGCGAGGAGCATGGCCACGAGACCAGGCCCGCGATCGCACCGGGCGACCGCCTTGGCCACGCGGTCATTGAGCAGCGCGCGGTTGGCGAGGCCCGTGAGCGGGTCGTGGAACGCGAGACGGAGGAGCTCGCCCTCGAGCCGCTTGCGCTCGGTGATGTCGGTGAGGTAGCCCTGCCAGCGCAACGGCTCGCCATTCTCGTCGCGGTCGAGGACCGTGTGGTCGCTCACCCAGATCTCGCGCCCATCACGACGGCGCATGCGGTACTCGCGGTCGGGTCGGACCGGGCCATCGCCGCTGGCGTCCCAGTCGTCGTCACCGAGGACCCGCTGCAGGTCGTCGGGGTGGATGTGCTCCTCCCACATGCCCTTGATGCCGATCCACTCGTGCGGTTGGTAGCCGAGGAGCTCGGCGATCTGCGGGCTCGCGTACTCCATGGCTGCCCAGCGCCCCGCGCCGGCTGCGTACACCACGCCCGGCAGGTGCTCGACCAGCGAGCGGTATCGCCCCTCGCTCTCGCGGGCACGCCGCTCGGCTGTCGCGCGCTCGGTGACGTCGCGGACGAAGGCTGTGGTGAGGCGGTGGCCGTCATCCTCGTACGCGGCGATCCCTGCCTCGGCCTCGAACACGGACCCGTCGCGGCGCCGGCCGGTAACGAGCTCAGGGCGCCCGGTGTACGCACGCTCGGGCACCGTGCTCGCGGCGTCAGCGCGCGGGAGCACGTCGTCGAGCGTGAGCGCGGTCGCCTGCTCGGCCGTCCAGCCGAACAGCAGGTGGGCCGCGGGGTTCCAAGAGACGATCCGTCCCGTCTCGTCAGCGGTGATGACGGCATCGATCGCGGACTCGGCAAGCAGCCTCGCACGTCGCTCGGACGAGGCGAGGCGGGCGGTGGCGAGGGTCTCGGCCGTGGCGTCGCGGACGGTCAGCGACACGCCCGTGATAGCGCCCTTCGCGTCAGGGACCGCCGACCACGAAGCCCAGGCGATGAACGTCTTGCCGTCTGAACGGCGATGGTTTGCCCGCATCCGCTCGCGCTCGCCGCCCGCGACGACGCGCCCGAAGGCCTGCCGTGTGCGCGCGAGGTCGCCCGGGTCGACAAGGCCGTCGTACGTCTGGGTCCTCGCGGCGTCGGTCGCCATGCCGTACAGCTCGGCTGCGGCGGGCGTCCACGACTCGATCGAGCCGTTAATGCCGAGGAGGATGATCGCGTCGTCCGAGGAGGCGACCACGGCCTCGAGCCGGCTGACCACCCGGGCCGCCTGAGACTGGAGGTCACGCACCTTGCGCGCGCGACCCATGACACCGGCGCCGGCCAGGATCAGCAGGAGCGCCGCCAGCGGCAGCGCGACCAGCGGCATCGCACCGGCGAGGGCGGGCAGCTGCGCAGGCTCCGTGCGGAACGCCAACCAGTACGCCTCGGACGCGAGCCCGAGCGTGATGGCGGGCACGGTGGCGAGGGTCAGGATGATGGCGGCGGCCGGCCGCAGGAGCGGTCGCGACGGAGCGTTGGCGGAGGCCACGGCGGGGCGTCCTTGGCGTGGGCACCGATGACGCGGTGCGCTCGGTTCGGCTTGGGTGCCGGCGGCGAAGTTCCTATGCGCCACGATGTGGAGCCTAGGCGCACCACCCTGAACGGGGAGGGGCCCCAGAGTCACAGGGACGATGGGACCTTTGGGAGCGCGACAGATCGGAGATCGCCCATGGTCGGTCGAAGTCGCAGGAGCCGGGAGGCCCCGTTGGGTACCATTGGCGCGATGTCGACCGACGCTCCGATCCCGTACCTGCCCGCCGCCGAGATCCGCCGCCGCTTCGTCGAGTTCTTCGCCGAGCGGGGCCACACCGTGGTGCCCAGCGCGAGCCTCGTGCCCGCAGGCGATCAGACGCTGCTGTTCACCAACTCCGGCATGGTCCAGTTCAAGGACGCCCTCACCGGGGTGGAGAAGCGCGACTACGTCCGCGCGGTGGACTACCAGCGCTGCCTGCGGGTGGCCGGCAAGCACAACGACTTCGAGGAGGTGGGCCGCACGCCGCGGCACCACACGCTCTTCGAGATGCTCGGCAACTGGAGCTTCGGCGACTACTTCAAGCGCGAGGCGATCCACTGGGCGTGGGACTTCCTGACCCGCGACCTCAAGATTCCCGCCGACCGGCTCGCTGCCACCGTCTACTCGACTGACGACTTCGCCTACGACGTGTGGCGCAACGAGATCGGCCTGCCGGCCGACCGCCTGGTGCGATGGGGCGACTTCCCCGCGGGCGACGAGGCCAACTGGTGGCGCATGGGCGATGTCGGCCCGTGCGGACCCTGCTCCGAGCTGCACTACGACCGCGGCGCCCACCTCTCGGAGGGCCCCGAGTGCGTGCCGGACCACTCCGAGCACTGCCCGCGCTGGCTCGAGGTCTGGAATCTCGTCTTCATGGAGTTCGAGCTCCACCCGGACCGCTCGCTCACGCCGCTGCCGGCGCCGGGCGTGGACACCGGCATGGGCCTCGAGCGGGTCGCGTCGGTCGTCCAGGGCGTCCGCAGCAACTACGACATCGACCTGTTCGCGCCGATCCACGCCAAGATGCGCGAGCTGCTGGGCTCGGACCCCGACGAGTTCGAGGCGAGCCGGTTCTCGTACCAGGTGATCGCGGACCATTCGCGCGCGGTCACGTTCCTTGCCGCCGACGGCGTCCAGCCCTCCAACGAGGGCCGCGGCTATGTGATGCGCCGGATCGTCCGTCGCGCCATCCGCCACGGGCGCCTGCTGGGCCGCAGCGAGCCCTTCCTCGGTGAGACCGCCAAGGTCGTCATCGACACGATGGCCGACGCGTATCCGCACCTGCTCGAGCGCCGCGGCGAGGTCCTCGCGATCATCGAGCGCGAGGAGCGCCAGTTCAACCGCACCCTCGAGGCGGGAATGGGCCTGCTCGAGGAGGCGTTGATCCCGCTGACCTCGGACGAGCGCGTCGTCGGCCGCCAGGCGGAGAAGCTCCCGCCCGACGCGCCAGTGCTGTCGGGTGCCGTGGCGTTCAAGCTGCACGACACCTACGGATTCCCGATCGACCTCACGGTCGAGCTCGCCGCCGAGTATGGCGTCCGGACGGACCTCGCGGGGTTCCAGGGCGCCCTCGCCGAGCAGCGCGAGCGGAGCCGTGCCAACACCAAGACCGGACTCGCCCAGGCGAACCTCGCGGCCTCGCGGTACGCGGAGATCCTCGGGCGCACCGGGCCGACCGAGTTCGTCGGCTACGAGACGACCGATGCGGTCGGTCGGGTCGTGGCGATCCTGCGCGACGGCACCGAGTACGAGAGCCTCACCGCGGTCCCCGAGATCGAGCTGCGCGTCGAGGCGGGCGCGCGCATGGAGCTGGTCCTCGACCGGACGCCGTTCTATGCGGAGTCCGGCGGCCAGGTCGCGGACATCGGCGCGTTCATTGCCGCGGACGGATCGACGCTCGTGGACATCGACGACGTCCAGCGTGTGGCCGGGACGCAGACCGCGGGTCTCACCGTCCACCGTGGCATCCTCCACGGCACGGTCAGGGTGGGCGACGAGATCCGGGGTGTCGTGGACGCCGAGCGCCGCGCCCACACGATGCGCAACCACACCGGCACGCACCTGCTGCACCGTGCGCTGCGGCATGCGGTGGGGGAGGGGGCGCGCCAGAAGGGCTCGCTCGTGCACCCCGACTACCTGCGCTTCGATTACTCGCTCGACCGCGCCCTGACCGACGACGAGAAGGTCGGGATCGAGCGCGAGGTTCGTCGCGTCGTCCGCGAGGATCGCCCTGTCAGCGTTGAGTGGATGACGATGGCCGAGGCGCAGGGCGCTGGTGCGGACGCCTTCTTCGACGAGAAGTACGGCGAGCGTGTCCGGACGATCCGCGTCGAAGGCTTCAGCCACGAGCTCTGCGGCGGCACGCACTGTCGTGCCTCGGGGCAGATCGGCAACTTCGTGATCACCTCCGACAGGAGCATCGGCTCCGGGATCCGCCGCATCGAGGCCGTGACCGGCGCCGCGGCCGACCTGCTCATGGAGGAGCGGTTCGCGCTGCTCGAGCGGGCGGCCACGGCCGTCGGGGCGCGCACGACCGAGGCCGTCGAGGAGCGGATCACCGCGCTCCAGGACGAGCTCCGCGAGACCAAGCGCCGCCTCAAGGCGGGAACCGCAGCCGGCGGTCGCCCGAAGCCGGGCGAGATCGCCGCCGCTGCCGTTGAGATCGCCCCGGGCGTGGCGTTCGTCGGCTGGTCGGGCGACGTCGCGTCGATCGAGGAGCTCAAGGGGCTCGCGAAGGACATCCGCGGCTCGCTGCCCTCGGGCGTGATCGCGGTCGGCCTCGACGCGGACGAGCCGCAGGTGTTCGTCACCGTCAGCGACGATCTGGTCAAGCGTGGCATCGCGGCGGGTTCGCTCGTCGGTACCGCCGTGGCCAGGATCGACGGGCGCGGCGGCGGACGCCCGGAGATGGCCCAGGGCAAGGGAACCAAGCGCGACGGCCTTGCCGACGCCATTGCAGCCGTTCGGGCTGCCGCGGCCGAGCGGGTTGGCGGCGCGTGACGACGACCACGAAGCGAGGGGGCACGGCCTAGATGGCGTTCCTGCGGCGGATCTGGAGCCGCGACGAGGAGCCGGCGCCCGCGGCGTGCACGGCCCTCGACATCGGCACGGAATTCGCCAAGGCGCTCGTCTTCGAGATTGACGACGAGGGCCACGGCACCGTGCGCGGCGTCGGGCGCAAGCGCCAGGGCCTCTCCCACATGCAGTCGGGCACGGTCGCGGATATCGCCGCGGTCGTGGACAACTGCGCGGTGGCGCTCCAGGAGGCCGAGGAGATGGCCGGGTTCCGGCCGAGGCAGGTCGTCATCGGGATCGCGGGCGAGCTCGTCAAGGGCTTCACGACGACCGTCACCCAGGAGCGCAAGAAGCCGAGCCTCCCGATCAACGAGGCCGAGCTGCTGAAGCTCATCGAGAGCGTCCAGCGCGAGGCGCTGCGTGAGGCCGAGCGCTCGATCACCTGGGAGACCGGCCTGCCGCAGGTGGATGTGCGCCTGGTCCACAGCGCGATCGTCGGCGCGTCGATCGACGGGTACGCGCTCTCGAACCCGACAGGATTCCAGGGTCGCCATGTCAAGATCGGGATCTTCAACGCGTTCGCGCCGCTCGTGCACCTCGGCGCCCTGCAGTCGGTGGCGAGCCAGCTCGATCTGGAGCTCCTCGAGGTCGTCGCCGAGCCGTACGCCGTGGCCCGCGTCCTGGGTTCGGACAACGTCCGCCAGGCGGGCGCGCTGTTCGTGGACGTCGGCGGCGGCACCACGGACGTCGCGCTCGTGCGCCAGGGCGGCATCGAGGGGACGCGGATGTTCGCCCTCGGCGGGCGCGCGTTCACCAAGTCCATCGCCGACCGGCTTGACCTGCCGTTCCCGCGAGCCGAGTCGCTCAAAGTGGACTACGCCCGGGGGCTGACGGTCGAGCGCGGCGACGAGGTTGCGGAGATCGTCCGCGACGACGTGGCGGTCTGGGCGGCGGGCGTCGAGCTCGTCATGGAGGAGCTGGCGGCGGGCGAGATGCTACCGAGCCGGATCTACCTCTGCGGCGGCGGCTCGCGGCTGCCGGAGATCCAGCGCGCCCTTGTGGCGGAGCGGTTCTGGAAGCGCCTCTCGTTCGCGCGCCCGCCTGAGGTCACCATCATGACCCCGGACCAGGTGACGGACATCTCCGACGCGACCGACCTGCTCGTGGACCAGCAGGACGTCACGCCGCTCGGGCTCGCCTATCAGGCGATCGAGTTGCACACGACCGAGGACCCGCTCGACGCCACCCTGCGCCGGGTCCTCCGCGTGATGAAGGTCTAGGCTCCGCCCCGATGGCAACGATCGTCTACCTCGATGTCGAGGACGAGATCACCACAGCGGCCTCGAGGATCCGCACGGCGGGCGATGTGCGGGTCGGCATGGTCGTGCCGTTCGGCTCGCGTGTGGCGACGGCGCGGATCAACTTCCGGCTGCTCGCCCGCGAGGCGCACGACGCCGGCCGCCGGCTCGACATCGTGGCGCCCGACGCCTCGGCCCGCGCGCTCGCCGCGTCTGCCGGGATCGCCGTGTTCTCGTCGGTCGGCGAGTACGAGGCGGCGCTCGCCGCTGGCGACGTCGAGGCGCCCGAGCCCGAGCCCACGCCCGCGCCGACGGCCACGCGTGGCTCCTCGCGCGCCGCCCGCGGCGCCGCGGCAGGAGCGGCTGGCTCCGCCGTGGCGAAGAACGCTGGCGGGGTTCGCGCCGGCGCGCCGGGCCCCGAGCAGCTCCCGCTCCTCGACGGTGCCCCGGCGGGCAAGGGCGCCCCGATCACCGCCCCCGGCCGGTCCTCGGGCTCCTCGGCCTCGATCCGCGAGGCGCCCGCCGCCGCCCCGACGCCCCCCGGCCGCAGCCGCCGCGGCCCGGTCCTCTTCCTGGTGCTCGTCCTCGCGATCGTGCTCGGCTTCGGCGGGGTGGCCGCGGTCATGCTGCCGACCGCGGACATCACCGTGACCCCGGTGATGGAGTCCGTGACGCCGGTCTC
>Ga0315271_10002252_pt1 | contig 12030 bp, 15 predicted proteins | sample C3_top_MG_FD_204664 | JGI IMG/M metagenome (GOLD analysis project Ga0315271, IMG submission 204664) | Sediment microbial communities from Yellowstone Lake, YNP, Wyoming, USA - C3_top | ecosystem: Environmental > Aquatic > Freshwater > Lake > Sediment | place: USA: Wyoming | collected 2017-08-01
CCGCGCGCCAAGCGGACCCCGTCAAGGCCCGCAGATGGAGCTGGTGCGCCCGGCTGGGATCGAACCAGCAACCCCTGGCTTCGGAGGCCAGTACTCTATCCATTGAGCTACGGGCGCGAGGGGGCGGATTCTATCAGCGGGCCCTTCGCAGGCCTTGCGCGGCGGCCGCAAGACACCGGCTCGAAGCAAGCCCCGCCGCTATAATTTCCCGCTTTCGCGTGCCCCAGGCACGCTTTGTTTTGAGGATTCCATGAGCGACGCCGAACACGACCTGCCCCACGAGGGCCCGATCAAGACGCCCAAGCAGCTGGTGTGGGCGATCGTGGCGTCATTCGTGGTGCCGATCATCGCCATCATCCTGCTCGTCAATTACGTCGTCGCCGACAAGATGCCCGCCGCCGGCAGCACCGGCCTGACTGCCGAAGCCGTGGCCGAGCGCATCCAGCCGGTCGGCCGCATCGAGATCAAGGACGTGAGCGACCCCGCCGCGCAAAGGACCGGCGAGCAGGTCTATGCCGCGCAATGCGTGACCTGCCATGGCAGCGGCGTGATCGGCGCACCCAAGTTCGGCGACGCTGCGGCCTGGTCCGCGCGCGTGAAGACAGGCTACGAGGCCCTCCTGGCCTCGGCCCTGAAAGGCAAGGCCGCGATGCCGGCACAGGGCGGCGGGGACTTCAGCGATCTCGAAGTCGCCCGCGCCGTCGTCTACATGGCCAACCAGGGCGGCGGCAAGTTCGAGCCGCCCAAGGCCCCGCCGTCTGCCGCGACGACCGCGGCTGCTGCACCCGCGCCCGCGCCCGCGCCGACACCGACACCGACACCGACACCGACACCGACACCGACACCGACACCGGCGCCCGCGACGACGCCTGCCACCGCCGCGCCTGCTGTTGCCGTTGCGGCAGCGCCCGCGCCCGCGCCTGCCGCGGCCAAGGCCGATGCGGCGCCGGCGCTTTACACCCAGGCCTGCTCGGTGTGCCACGCCGCCGGCGTGGCCAACGCGCCCAAGCTCGGCGACAAAGCCGCCTGGGCACCGCGCTTGGCGGCGGGCGTCGACGGCCTGACGGCCAGCGCCATCAAGGGCAAGGGTGCGATGCCGCCCAAAGGCGGCACGGGCGCCAGCGAGGCCGACATCAAGACCGTGGTCGCCTACATGGTGGCCAGCGTCAAGTAGTCCGTCCCGGCGCAACGGCCGCCGCCCGCGCCCGCTGCGGGCTGGTCACGAAGCCGAAGCGCTGCGGCATCGCGGCGTAGGCCAGCGGCGCGGGCGTCCACAGGCCAGCCTCGACGGCGCGTGCGGCCAGGTGCATGTCCTGCGTATGCACGAGGCCGAAGCCTAGGTCGGTGTCGATGAACAGCCGCCCGCCGTCGTCGAGCCAGGTGCTGCGCAGCGTCGCCGGCAGATCGTTGTGGCTGGTCAGGGCGAAGTCTTGTGCCGCCACGCGCCAAACGAACGGTGCGGCTTCGAGTTCGACGTAGACCCGCTGCGGGCCGTTCTGGAAGTACCAGGCCCCGTCTTCGTCGTGGCCGTAATTGCGCTGGATGAAGGCGCGCAGCTTGTCGTGGTCGATGCGGCTGCCCTTGCTGCGCGGGAATGGGCCCGCCGCCTGCACGCGGTCGTCGCGCATGTACCAGTTGCCGCGCGCGTCCAGCGCCAGCCAGCCGCGGCAGTCCGGCACGTTGGGCCATTTCTTCAGCGCCGCCTCGACGATCTCGTCCACGATGCGCTCCCGCCTGCCTCAGGCATGTTCTCTCAGCCAGCCCACTACCGCCGCTGGCATGGTCAGCACGTGTCCCGGCGGCAGTCCGGCCGCAAAGCCGACATGACCGCCATGCGCAGGTTGCCACAGTGTGACGTGTTCGCCGACCTCGGGTGTCGCGGGCAGGCTGGACGCAGGGACGAACGGGTCGTTGCGCGCGTTGAGCACCAACGCCGGGATGCGGATCGTGTGCAGCAGCGGTTTGGCCGAGGCGCGAGCCCAATAGTCGTCGGTATCGACGAAGCCGTGCAGCGGTGCGGTGAACACATTGTCGAACTCGTACAGGTCGCGCGCGGCCAGCAGTCGCTGGCGGTCGAACAAGCCCGGGAACTGGGCCAGCTTGGCCAGCGCGCGCGGCTTCATGCTGTGCAGGAAAAGCCGGGTGTAGACCTGCCGGTTGAAGCCGTGAGCCAGCGCGTGGCCGCCGGCCGCCAGGTCGACCGGCGAACAGACCGCAGCGACCGCGCCGGCACTGCGAGCGGCGCTGGCGCCGGCCTCTTCGGCCCAGCGCAGCAGCGCATTGCCGCCCAGCGATACGCCCGCGGCCAGCAGCGGTGCGGCGCTGCGTTCGCGCAGCCGCGCCAGGATCCAGCCGATCTCCTCGAAGTCGCCGGAGTGGTAGGCCCGTGGCGCCAGGTTCAGCTCGCCCGAACAGCCGCGAAAGTGCGGCGCCGCGAAGTGGAGTCCCGCCGCGCGGGCCGCCCAGGCGAAGGCCTGGATGTAGTGGCTGTCGGACGAGCCTTCCAGGCCGTGGAAGGCCACCAGCCAGCGTGCACCGGCAGCGCCGGCTTGTATGTCGACATCGATGAAGTCGCCATCGGGCGCGGTCCATCGCTCGCGCACGAAGCTTGGCGCCTGGCCGGTGTCGCGACGTGCGAAGCGCGCGGCCCAGATCGTCTGCAGGTGGCCGCCGGGCAGCCACGCGGGGGCGCGGTAGGCCCGCATCCTCAATGGATCGTCGTCGGCGCGTCGACGTTGTCGGGCAACTCCAGCGCCGAGCCCGGGCTGGCGTGGTGCGCCACCAGACGCCACCCCTGGGCCGTCTTCAGGTAGACGTTGGTGGCGATGACCCACGCCGTCTGCGCCCCCGACGTGGTCTGGATGTCGACGCGCTCGATCAGGCTGTGTACCGCGCACCCGGCGCTCTCGACGCGGCGGATCTTCTCCGCCCGCACCGGGATCACTCCGTTGGCGAAGATGGCTTCGAAGGTGGCGCGGATCGCCGCCGGGCCGACCACGCGCGGCCCGCCCGGATGGACACAGAAGATCTCGTCGTCGTCGGACCACACGGCCATCAGGCGCTCGATGTCGGCCCGCTGCAGCGACTCGTAGAACTCGGCCTCCACATCGTCGACCGAAGCCATCAGCACCGCGGTCTGGCCCTTGGGGCGCGCCATGGCCTGGTCAGTGCGCGCCGTGCGGACGGACTCCGGCGGCCAGCCTGTACAGCGTGCCGCAGTAGGGGCACTTGCCCTGGCCGCTGGCGGCGACGTCGATGAACACCCGCGGGTGATTGCTCCACAGCGGCATCTTCGGGTTCGGGCAGAAGACCACGCCCGGGCCTCGCAGGTCGGCGGCCGTGACTTCGACGGTGGCGGGCGCTGTAACTGTGTTGCTCATGGTGCGATGGGGTTCGGGTTCAGACCCGGGTCAGCCACTCGGCGTACTTCGGATTGCGGCCATTGACGATGTCGAAGAACGCGCTCTGGATCTTCTCGGTGATCGGCCCACGCGAACCCGCGCCGAGCTCGATGCGGTCGAGTTCACGAATCGGCGTGACCTCGGCCGCGGTGCCGGTGAAGAAGGCTTCGTCGCAGATATAGACCTCGTCTCGCGTGATGCGCTTTTCCACCAGCTTCACGCCCAGGTCCTGGCAGATCGCGAACACCGTGTTGCGCGTGATGCCGTTCAAGGCGCCGGCCGACAGGTCGGGCGTGTAGACGATGCCGCCCTTGACGACGAACAGGTTCTCGCCCGCGCCTTCGCTGACGAAGCCCGACGCGTCGAGCAGGAGCGCCTCGTCGTAGCCCTCTTCGGTGACTTCCATGTTGGCCAGGATTGAATTCGTGTAGTTGCTCACCGCCTTGGCCTGTGTCATCGTGATGTTGACGTGGTGGCGCGTGTAGCTCGAGGTCTTGACCCGGATGCCGCGCTTCATGCCCTCCTCGCCGAGGTACGCGCCCCAGGGCCAGGCCGCGATCATCAGGTGGATGGTGTTGCCCTTCGGCGAAACGCCCAGTTTTTCCGAGCCGATCCAGGTCAGCGGCCGGATGTAGCAACTCTCCAGCGCGTTGGCGCGCACCACGTCGCGCTGCGCGTCCATCACCTGCTGCATCGAGAACGGGATCTTCATGCGCAGGATCTTGGCGCTGTTGAACAGCCGCTCGGTGTGCTCGCGCAGGCGAAAGATGGCCGTGCCGCCCTTTGCGTTGTAAGCGCGCACTCCCTCGAATGCGCCACAACCGTAATGCAGTGTGTGGCTCAGCACATGGATCTTGGCATCGCGCCATTCGACCATGCGGCCGTCCATCCAGATCTTGCCGTCGCGATCGGACATCGACATCGCCATGCTCCAAAGGGGTCTCGAAAGGGCTTGAATTCTATGCGTCGGTCCCGGCCTGGCCGTTGCGTTTGAGCTGCCAGACGCGGCTGCGCCCGCGCGCAAACTCGATCTGTACTTCGGCGCCCGATTCGTCGCACCAGGCGAATATCTCCGGGTCGTCGCCGACCTTGCGGCCCAGGCTGCGCGTCATCTTGATGATGTCGGCCAGGCGCATGCCCGGGTGCAGCCGGGCATGCAGCATCACCGCGCTCGGCACCTGGCCGACCGGGGCCCCGGCGGCCAGGCGCAACGCCCGCAGCGCACGGCTGAACTGGAGCAAGAGCCAGAACACGACGGCCGTGGTGGCCAGCACCACGCCGGGCCAGCCGTAGCCCCAGTAGCCGACGGCAACCGCCAACGCGGCCAGGCCCCAGCCCAATGCATCGCCTGCCATCACAGCGCGCGCAGCACGTCGATGGCCTGCTCGACGCGCTCGACCGGGTGGATCGTCAGGCCCTCGATCGCCTTCTTCGGCAGGTTGGCCTTGGGCACCAGCGCCACCGAAAACCCGAGCTTGGCCGCCTCCTTCAAACGCTCCTGCCCGCGAGGCGCGGGCCGCACCTCGCCCGCCAGGCCGACCTCGCCGAAGGCGAAGAAGCCGCGCGGCAAGGGCCTGCCGCGCAGGCTGCTCTGGATTGCCAGCATGACGGCCAGGTCGGCGGCCGGCTCGCTGATGCGCACGCCGCCGACGGCGTTGACGAACACGTCCTGGTCCATGCAGGCGACGCCAGCGTGGCGATGCAGCACTGCCAGCAGCATGGCCAGGCGGTCGCGGTCCAGCCCCACCGACAGCCGCCGCGGGCTCGGCCCCCCGCTGTCGACCAGGGCCTGGATCTCGACCAGCAGCGGCCGCGTGCCTTCGAGCGTGACCAGCACGCACGAGCCCGGCACCGGCTCGCCGTGCGTGGACAGGAAGATGGCGCTCGGGTTGGCCACACCCTTCAAGCCGTGCTCGGTCATGGCGAAGACGCCGATCTCGTTGACCGCGCCGAAGCGGTTCTTGATCGCCCGCACCAGGCGAAAGCTCGAATGCGTGTCGCCTTCGAAATAGAGCACGGTGTCGACGATGTGCTCGAGCACGCGCGGCCCGGCCAGCGTGCCGTCCTTGGTCACATGCCCGACCAGCACCATCGCCGTGCCGCGCGACTTGGCTGTACGCGTGAGCTGGGCCGCGCACTCGCGCACCTGGGCCACCGACCCCGGCGCCGAGGTGAGTTGCTCGGAATACAGCGTCTGGATCGAATCGATGACGCAGAAATCCGGCGCCTCGGCCTCGATCGCGGCGAGGATCTTTTCCAGCTGGATCTCGGCCAGCACGCGCACGCGCGAGCCGTCCAGCCCCAACCGCCTGGCGCGCAGTGCCACCTGCGCGCCGCTCTCCTCGCCGGTGACGTACAACGCCTTCATCTGTCCGGGCAAGGTGTCGACCGCTTGCAGCAAGAGCGTGCTCTTGCCGATGCCGGGGTCGCCGCCGATAAGCACCACGCCGCCCGGCACGATGCCGCCGCCGAGCGCGCGGTCGAGTTCGGTCTGGCCGGTCGGGCAGCGCGCGACGTCGGCGGCGTCGATCTCGGCCAGCGTCGCCACCGCGGCCGTCTTGGCGAGTGGAGAGAAGCGGTGCCGCGTCGCGGCGGCCGATTCGGTCACGCTCTCCTCCAAGGTGTTCCAGGCGCTGCAATGTGGGCACCTGCCCAGCCACTTCGGGTTCGTGCCGCCGCATTCGCTGCAGGTGTAGATCGTCTTCGCTTCCTTGGCCATGAGCGCATTGTCGCGGGCCGGGGCCGGCCTACTCAGAGACCTTGGAGCGCGTGGCCTTGACCTGTCCGCGCTGCGCCTTGCCTTCCAGCCGGCGCAGCTTGGAGCCGTAGGTCGGTTTGGTCGCCTTGCGCTTGCGCGGCGGCGTGGCCACACCCTGCACCATGGCGTTCAGGCGCGCCAGCGCGTCGGCGCGGTTCATCTCCAGGCTGCGGTGTTCCTGCGCCTTGATCACCACGACGCCTTCCAATGTGATGCGTGAATCGGCCAGCGCCAGCAGGCGCTCCTTCACGGCTTCGGGCAACGACGAGGCGCGGATGTCGAAGCGCAGGTGCACCGCGTTCGACACCTTGTTCACGTTCTGCCCGCCCGCACCCTGGGCGCGGATCGATGTCAGCGTGACTTCGTCCGGGTCGACCGTCAGCGGCGCGGCCATCACCGCCGCAGCCGGTTCACTGCACGGGCGTGCTGCGGCGCAGCTTGTTCACCACGAATAGCAGCACCAGCGCGCCGACCACCGACGCGATCCAGCCCGCGGGCTCGCCGACGGCATACATGCCCAGTACCTGACCGACGTAGCCGGCGACCAGCGAGCCGCCGATGCCCAACAGGCAGGTCAGGATCCAGCCCATCTTCTGCTCGCCCGGCATGATGAATCGCGCGATCGCGCCGACGACCAGGCCGACGATGACCATCCAAAGCAAGTGAGTCATGCCTGTCTCCTGGTGTGGGGTGGCGCGATGATAGGCAGTGCCGGCCCGGCGTCAACCGAGGACCGCCGTCACGCGGCATCGACGCGGGCCGGCACGCGCGGTGCCAGCGCACACATCAGCTCGTAGCCCAGCGTGCCGGCGGCGTGCGCGACCTCGTCGATCGGCAATTGCGAGCCGTGTGGACCCCGGCCCCAGAGCGTCACCTCGCTGCCGATGCCGGCGCCGGGTGTGGGCGACAGGTCGAGCGTGATCATGTCCATGCTGACGCGGCCAAGCGTGCGCGTGCGCACGCCGTCGACCAACACCGGCGTGCCCGTCGCGCAATGGCGCGGGTAGCCGTCGGCGTAGCCGCAGGCGACGACGCCGATGCGCAGCGGCGTCGCGGCAGTGAAGCTGCTGCCGTAGCCGACCGTGTCGCCGGGCCGCAGTTGTTGCGTGGCGATCAGCCGCGAGCGCAGCGTCATCGCCGGCTGCAGGCCCCAATGTGCGATGTCGTGGGCCGGAAAGTCGGGCGCGCTGCCGTAGGCCAGGATGCCGGCCCGCACCCAGTCGCTGCGCAGCCGGTGGCGCAGGATCGCGGCGCTGTTGGACAACGAGCGCTCGCCGGGCAGGTCGGCCGTGGCGGCCTCGAACGCGGCGAGCTGGACCGCGGGCCCGCGCTCGCCGTCGGCGTCGGCGAAATGTGTCATCAGCGAGACCTCGTCGACTTGCGGCAACGCGTTCAGGCGCGCCCAGGCCGCGCGCAGCGCCGCCGGCGTGAAACCCAGCCGGTTCATGCCGCTGTTCATCTTCAGGAACACGCGCTGCGGCTGCTGCGTCTTGTGCGCCGCCAGCCAGTCGATCTGCTGGCTGCAGTGCACCACGTGCCACAGCGCAAGGCGCGAGCACGTTTCGAGGTCGCGCGCTTCGAAGGCGCCCTCGAGCAGCAGCACCGGGCCACGCCAGCCGCAGGCGCGGATGCGCTCGGCCTCGCCCAGGTCGAGTAGCGCAAAGCCGTCGGCGCTGCGCAGGCCCTCGTAAGCACGCGCTATGCCGTGGCCGTAGGCATCGGCCTTGACCACGGCCCAGACCTTGGCGTCGGGTGCGGCCGCGCGCGCGCGCGCCAGGTTGTGCGCCAGCGCGCCGGTGTGGATCAAGGCTTCGATCGGACGCGGCATGGCGCCATTCTGCCCGCTCGATGCTGCGTGCTATAACCCGGCGCCCACCCCGAGGCACGAACCGGAGACACGCCCCTGCGCCGCGCATGAAACGAGGCTTTTACACGATCATGGCCGCGCAGTTCTTCAGCTCGCTGGCCGACAACGCCTTGTTCGTCGCCGCAGTCGAGATGTTGCGCAGCGGCGGCGCGGCCGAGTGGCAGCGCGCCGCGCTGGTGCCGATGTTCGCGCTGTTCTACGTCGTTCTCGCCCCCTTCGTCGGCGCCTTCGCCGATGCCCTGCCCAAGGGCCGCGTGATGTTCGTCTCCAACAGCATCAAGGTGGTCGGCTGCCTGATGATGCTGTTCGGCACCCACCCGCTGCTGTCGTATGCCATCGTCGGGCTCGGCGCCGCGGCCTACTCGCCGGCCAAGTACGGCATCCTGACCGAGTTGTTGCCGCCGTCGCAGCTGGTCAAGGCCAACGGCTGGATCGAGGGCCTGACCATCATGTCGATCATCCTGGGCGTGCTGCTCGGCGGCCAGTTGATGGGGCCCAGGGTCGCGCCGTGGCTGCTCGGCTTCGACCTGCCCTGGTTTGATACCGGCGTCGACACGCCGCCCGAGGCGGCGATCGCGACCATGGTCGTGCTGTACGTGGTCGCCGCCGCGTTCAACCTGCGCATCCCGCGCACCGAGTCGCCGCTACAACCCATCATCCACGGCCCGCTCGCACTGGTGCGTGACTTCTCTCAATGCAATGCGCGGCTGTGGTCCGACAAGCTGGGCCAGATCTCGCTGGCCACCACGACGCTGTTCTGGGGCGCCGGGGGCAACCTGCGCTACGTCGTGCTGGCCTGGGCCTCGGTCGCCCTGGGCTACGGCACCACGCAGGCTTCCAGCCTGGTCGGCGTGGTCGCGATCGGCACCGCGGCCGGCGCCATCATGGCGTCGATCGTGATGCGGCTCGATCGCGCCACCGGCGTCATTCCGCTCGGCACCGCGATGGGCCTGCTGATCATCGGCATGAACTTCATCACCAATGTCTGGCTCGCCGCGCCGTTCCTGATCCTGCTTGGCGCGGTCGGTGGGTACCTGGTGGTGCCGATGAACGCGCTGCTGCAGCACCGCGGCCACAACCTGATGGGCGCCGGCCGCTCGATCGCGGTGCAGAACTTCAACGAGCAGGCCTGCATCCTCGGCCTGGGCGCGTTCTATACCGCGATGACCAAGTTCGGCGTCTCGGCGTTCGGCACCATCACGTTGTTCGGCCTGGTCGTTGCCGGCACGATGGAGTTGATCCGGCGCTGGCACCGCGACAACACGGTCAGGCACCGCGACGAGGTCGAACGCCTGCTGGCCGTCGCGCGCTCGGACCCGCATTGAAGGCGCTGCCCACCGCGTCGCTCTGGCCTGCGCTGGCGCTGGTCCTGAACGCCTTCGTCTGGGGCGTCTCCTGGTGGCCCTTGCGCCAGCTCGAGGCGGTAGGCCTGCACCCGCTGTGGGCCACCGTGCTGATCTACGTCTTCGCCGTGGTTGCGATCTCGCTGGCCCGGCCTGCCGCCTGGCGCGAACTGGCCACGCAGCCCACGCTGTGGCTGCTGGTGCTGGCCTCGGGCACGACCAACGCGAGTTTCAACTGGGCGGTGACGATCGGCGACGTGGTGCGCGTCGTGCTGCTGTTCTATCTGATGCCGCTGTGGGCTGTGCTGCTGGCGCGGCTGCTGTTGCACGAGCGCTTCACCGGCAGCGCATTGTTGCGGGTGGCGTTGGCGCTGGCCGGGGCGCTGGTGATCCTGTGGCCGCCGGGTGGCGGCCTGCCCGTGCCGCGCAGCCTGCCCGAAGCCCTGGGCCTGCTCGGCGGCTTTGCCTTTGCGCTCAACAACGTGATGCTCAAGCGCGAGGCGGCACGCTCCGAAGGCGCGCGCGCGCTGGCGATGTTCGTCGGTGGCGCGCTGGTGGGGGCCTCGCTTGCCGGCCTGCTCACGCCGGGCGGCACGGTGCCGCCGCTGCCGCCGCTGGCGCCGGGCTGGGTCGGCGCGACGCTGGCCCTGGCGGCCTGCTTCCTGGCGTCCAATCTGGCACTGCAGTACGGTGCCACAAGGCTGCCGGCGCACGCCACGGCGGTGATCATGCTCACCGAGGTGCTGTTTGCCAGCGCCTCGGCACTGGCGCTCGGTGCCGGCACGCTCGACCTGCGCTTGGCCATTGGCGGCGGGGCCATCGTCGGCGCGGCGTTGTTGGCGGCGCGCCAGCATGCCCGCAGGCCGCAGCCCGGTGCCGGGTTGCCCCACGCGGCCTGAACGGCGCCGCGCCGGCGACGCGGGCTCACTTCGGGTCGTCGAGCGGCTGCAAGCGGCTGCTCAGCGCGCCCGGCCGGCTGCTGCCAAAGCCACTCTCGGTGGCCGACAGGCGCAGCCCGAGCTTGCGCAGGCTGCGCCGCATGGCTTCGTCGTTGATCGGCTTGGCCAGGTAGGCATCGCAGCCGGCAAAGCTGCCGCGCGTGCGGTCGGTGGCACCGGCGTGCGCCGTGACCATCACCACCAGCGGCACCGCGGCCTTGGCCGCCTGCCCTTGCGGGTTCTTGATGCGCTGGCACAGCGCCAGGCCGTCGAGTGCGCTCTGCGGGCCCAGTTCGACGTCGAGGAAGACCACGTCATAGCGGTGCCGTGCCAGCAGTTCGAGCGCACGCTCGCTGGTGGCCGCGGTGTCGGTGCGCAAGCCGAGGGCCTGCAGTTGGCGCTCGAGGAAGCGCAGGGCGATCTCGCTGTCGTCGACCAGCAGGGCGGCGGTGGGCGCGCTTGTGTCGCCGGCACGCGCGGCGCTGCGGCCGCGGGCCGGGGCTGTTCGCCCAGTGGCCGGTGGGCCGGCCGCCGGCGCGCCGGTCGCGGCCGTTGCGGCCGTTGCGGCTGTGCTTGCCGCAGGCGTCGGCGCGTCGGGTGCGGGTGCGGGTGCGGATGCCGGTGCAGGCGCGGGCGCGGGCGCGGATGCGCGCGGCGCAGCCGGCGGCGCCATGTGGTCCTGCGCCTGCGCCTGTCGCAGGGTGACTGCGGCGTCGATCTCGCGGATGACCTGCAGCGGATCGATCGGCCGCATCATCCAGGCCAGCGCACCGTCGGGGGCCAGCGAGCCGATGAACACCGTGTCGGCCACGCGGTCGGCGCCGAGCACGGTGTCGAGCGTGCCGGTGTGGTCGGCGTCGGCAACCACGTAGTCGGCACTGGCCAGGCTGCTTGCTTCGACATAGGCCGGCACGCGCGAAGCCGACAGGCGAAGGTACGAAACCAACGCGCTGCGCTCGAAGTCACCAAAACCGAGCAGCGCCACCTGCAGCGCCTTGGGCGCCTTCACTGACTTCATGTAGCCACGACCATGTTCACCGCACGCATGTTCCTCGGGTCGCGCACCGCCGTCAACGCGAGATGGCCCCTAAAAACGGCGCCAACCGCGGCAAGACGCTACGATGCGTGACCGACTGTGCGCTGGGGCTGCTAGGCCCTTGCCGTTCCGACCTTCCCGCATCCCACCGAGAAAGACCCATCATGGCCCAACTCTCGCTGTACGACTTCTCCACCGTATCGATCAACGGCAAGAAGGCCGACTTCGCTGCCCAGCGCGGCAAGGTCTTCCTGATCGTCAATACCGCCAGCGCCTGCGGCTTCACGCCGCAGTTCAAGGGCCTGGAGCAGCTGTGGGAGGACTACGCCGGACGCGGCCTGGTGGTGGTGGGCTTCCCGAGCAATCAGTTCGGCGCCCAGGACCCTGGCAGCAACGACGAGATCGCCTCTTTCTGCGAGATGAACTATGGCGTCACGTTCCCGATGATGGCCAAGGTCGATGTCAACGGCAGCAATGCCGAGCCGCTGTGGCAGTGGCTCAAGGGCGAGGCGCCGGGACTGATGGGCAGCCAGGCCATCAAGTGGAATTTCACCAAGTTTCTGGTCGGCCGCGACGGCCAGGTCATCAAGCGCTATGCACCCAACGACGAGCCGCAGACATTGCGCGGCGACATCGAAGCCGCACTGTCAGCGAAGGCCTCTTGAGCGAACCACGCATGTTCCAGCA
>Ga0315271_10002253_pt1 | contig 12029 bp, 16 predicted proteins | sample C3_top_MG_FD_204664 | JGI IMG/M metagenome (GOLD analysis project Ga0315271, IMG submission 204664) | Sediment microbial communities from Yellowstone Lake, YNP, Wyoming, USA - C3_top | ecosystem: Environmental > Aquatic > Freshwater > Lake > Sediment | place: USA: Wyoming | collected 2017-08-01
TGCTCGCCGTCGAACACGACATCGGGGCATTCCACATTCCGCACGGCATCACCGTTGTCGCCGGCCAGGTCGCCCAGGCATTGCGCCAGAGCAGTCTGCCCATCGCCGGCCACGACGCCTATGTCGCTGGACCGCCCGTCATGATCCCCTCCGTGGTCGATGCCTTGCGCGAGGGCGGCATTGCCGCGGACCATGTCGTCATCGATTCTTTCGGACTTCAGTAACCCATCGGGGATGCCCATGAAAACGCTGATCGCCTTTCTGTTTTTCATCGCCGCGCCGTGCTGGGCGGCACTTCCCGCCGACGACACGCCCGACTGGTACTACCCGCAATGGCTGGCCGAGGCGCCGCATGTCCCGGTGTTCAAGGTGCGCGACACGGTGAATAAATACGGCCGCTACGCCAGCGCGCCCAAGATCATCACGATCAAGGACCTGATCAAGTTCCACGGCCACTTCTGCGGCGGGCTGGTGGAAGGCGCCACGGCGCTCAAGGTGGGGTTCGATCATCTTTTCCCGGACGGCATGATCGACCGCACCGATCTCATCATCGCCTCCAACAACTCCGCCTGCGGCGGCGACGTGGCGTCCTATCTGACTAGCGCGCGTGCGCGCTTCGGCACGCATTTCATCGACCCCAAGCTGAAGGAGAGCGACTTCGTGGTCAAGCGCGTGTCCACTGGAAAATCGGTGCGCGTGGTGATCAACGCCGCCACCTATCCGCAGGACGTGCGCACGCAGATGAAGAAGATCGAGTCGGGCAAGTTCGAGCCCGCCGACATCGACCTATTCCAGGATCTGCAATGGGCCTATGCGAAGAAGCTGGTGAACCGACCGGCGATCGAATCGGTGGATGTGACCGACAACCCCGACTACACGTGGCCCGCGCTGCCTTGCCAGGACTTGGGCCGCCGCCGCGACAACGATTACAAGAATGTGCCCGAGGCACGCTGACAGGGGTTGATCATGAACGATAGACAGCCGCAAAATTTCTGGCCGCCGCTCGCCGCCGGCATCGGCCTCGGTCTGGCACTGATGGGCATGTTTCTCTTTACCGGCCACGGTCTGGGGGCGAATGGCTTTTTCACGCGTCTTTCCGTGTGGCTCGCCGACATGGCCAACCCGGCGTGGGCTACGGCCAATGCCTATTTCAAGTCCTATCTTGGCAAAGGCCACCCGCTCGATGAATGGATCAGTTGGGAAATCATCGGTGTGGCCTTTGGCGCGCTGGCAGGCAGCCTCACTGCACGGCGCTTTCAGTGGAAGATCGAGCGCGGGCCGCGCATCGGCTTCAATGCCCGATTGGCGCTGGCTCTGGGTGGTGGTGTGCTCACCGGCTTCGGCGCGCCGCTGGCAAGGGGCTGCACCAGCGGCCTCGGGCTGTCCGGCGGCGCGACGCTGGCGGTGGCCGCATTCGTTTTTCTGATTGCCTTTTTTGCCGCCGGCCTCTTGTTGTCGGCGCTGACACGGAGGCTCTGGCAATGAACTTCCCTCTCGAAAGCAGCGGCATGCTTCCCGTGCTCGTGGCCGGATTTTTCTTCGGCTACTTCCTTGAAGTTTCCGGCCTCGGCAGTCCGTGCAAACTGACGGCACAGTTCACGCTGCGCGACTGGAGCGTGTTCAAGGTCATGTTCACCGCCATCGTCGTCGCGGCAGCGGGCCTGTGGCTGTTCGATGTGTTCGGCTGGCTGCGCTTTGATGCGCTCAAGGTGCAGTCGCCGTTTTATTGGGCGATGGCGATCGGCGGGGCGCTCCTCGGCGCGGGCATGGCGATCGGCGGCTACTGTCCCGGAACCTCCGTGGTCGGCTTGTTTACGGGGCGCCTGGATGCCTTGATCTTCATGCTCGGCATGTTGATCGGCACGACTCTGTTCGCCGCCAACTTCGATGCGCTGCAAGGTCTATATTTGGCGGCGCAAGGCCCCAAGGGGCAGACACTTGCCGCGCTGACAGGGCTGCCGGCCTGGTTGATCGTCTTGCTGCTGGCCGCCCTGGCGGCGGCAGGCTTTCGAGTGGGTGCCTGGTTTGAAAGCCGCCGGGGCGGGGCGATCAGCGCGAAGGAATTGTCGGTGTGAATGTCGAGCAGGATGCGCCTGTTATCGAACCGTGAGAGGGGATGAACAATGACCATTGCAGATGAACTTCAGGCCACCATCCATCAGATGGTACAAGTGGGCAAAGGCATTCTTGCCGCCGACGAAAGCCTGCCCACCATTGCCAAGCGCTTTGCGCCGATCGGCGTCGAATCCACCGAGGAGAACCGCCGCGTCTACCGTGTGTTGCTGTTTACCGCTCCCGGCATCGAAGATTTCATCAGCGGGGTAATCGCATTCGAGGAGACGCTCGGCCAGAATAGCGATGACGGCACGCGGCTGCCCGCGGTACTGGCGCGGCGCGGCATCGTTCCCGGCATCAAGGTGGACAAGGGCAAGGGGCCATTGGCGCTGTCGCCCGGCGATCTAATCACCTATGGTTTGGACGGGCTGGCGGAGCGCCTGCAGCATTACAAGAGCCAGGGCGCGCGCTTCGCCAAATGGCGCGAGGTGTACTCCATCAGTGAGCGCAATCCCACGCCGCTGGGCGTCTCCGCCAACGCCGAGATGCTGGCGCGCTATGCGGCCGTATGCCAGGAACAGGGCATCGTGCCCATCGTCGAGCCGGAGGTTTTGATCGATGGCGACCACAGCCTGGCCCGCTGCGCCGAGGTCACCGAGGCGGTGCAGAAAGAGATTTTCCACGCGCTGCACCGCCATCACGTCGTGCTCGAACACATGATTCTCAAACCCAACATGGTGCTGCCGGGCAAGAATCATCCCGTCCGGGCGAGCCCGGGAGAGATTGCCGCAGCGACCCTGCGGGTGTTCCGGCGCGCCGTGCCGGCGGCGGTGCCAAGCATCAACTTTCTCTCCGGCGGTCTCGGTCCGGAAGAGGCGACGGCCAACCTCAACGCCATGAATGCCTGTTTCCCCGGTGCGCCGTGGCTGCTCTCGTTTTCCTACGGCCGTGCCTTGCAGCAGCCCGTGTTGCAAGCCTGGCAAGGCAAGGCGGAGAACGTCGTCGCGGCGCAGCGGGCCTTGCTGAAGCGGGCAAGGTTGAACGGCTCCGCGCAGCGAGGAGAATATCTGGCCACCATGGAGTCGAATGAGCAATGAAGTCGACACGGCGCACTGCCTGCGGGTGGCATGGGTTGCCTCGCGGGCAACATTCATAATTGTCGATATTGGGAAAAGAAAATGAAAATCCCCTTTACCCTGCCGCGCCAGATCTGGTTTGTCCTGTTTGGCGTCGTGCTGCTGCTGGCATTCGGCTGGGTGGCCTTGAAGAGCGGCCCTTTTGCGCCGATAAAAGTTACGCTGACCCAAGTCACCAAAGGGGAAGTGGCGCCCGCCCTGTTCGGCATCGGCACGGTGGAGGCGCGGCGCGCCTATCTGATCGGGCCGACTGCCGCCGGGAGGGTCGGGCGCGTGCTGGTCGATGTCGGCGACACGGTGAAAGGCGGACAGTTGCTGGCGGAAATGGACCCGGTGGATCTTGACAAACGGGTGGCGTCCGCCGTGGCCGCGGCCGGGCGCGGACGCAGCGCCGTGACCACCGCCGAGGCACAGGTTCAAGACGCGAAAAGCCGCCAGGCATTGGCCGCCAGTGAAGCGCGGCGTTACATCGACCTGGGCAAGAAAAACTTCATCAGCCAGAGCGTGGTGGACGCCAAGCTGCAGCAACAGCAGTCGGCGGATGCTCAGTTGTCCGCCGGTGAATCCGCCCTGGCGAGCGCGCGGCAGGACCTCGCCCGCCTCGACGCCGAGCGAGAGGCAGCACAGCAGCAGCGAGGAAATATTCGTTTGCTGGCGCCGGTCGATGGCGTGGTGACCTCGCGCGATGCCGAGCCCGGCTCCACGGTGATTGCCGGGCAAGCGGTGCTGAAGTTGCAGGAACCGGGCAGTCTGTGGGTCACGGTGCGGCTGGATCAGGGGCGTTCCGCAGGCGTGCGCGCGGGGCTGCCCGCTGACATCGTGCTGCGCTCCAGCCCGGACAAGGGGCTGACCGGCAAGGTGGTGCGCGTCGAGCCGATCAGCGACAGCGTGACCGAGGAGCGCATCGCCCAGGTGGCTTTCGACACCCTGCCGCCGGGTGTGTCCAGCAATGAAATGGCGGAGGTGACCTTGCATCTTCCTGCGGCGAGCGATGTCCTGGTCCTGCCCAACGCCGCGCTGCGCCATCGCGGCGCCCAGGCTGGCGTGTGGCTGCGCGCCGACGGCACGCTGCGCTTCGTCCCGGTAAAAACCGGGGCGGAAGGGCTGGACGGCAAGGTGCAGATCGTCGACGGGCTGAAGGCCGGTGACGAAGTGGTCGTGTACAGCGAGCGCGAGCTCAAGGACGACAGCCGCATCAAGGTGGTGGACAAACTCGGAACGACGAAATGATCAGTCTGGCCGGCCGCGACATCCTGCATTCCTGGGGCAAGTTCGTCCTCACCGGGCTGGGCTTGGGGCTGTTGATCGGCGTCACCTTCACCATGGCGGGCGTGTATCGCGGCATGGTGGACGATGCCAAGGTGCTGCTCAACAACAGCGGCGCCGACCTGTGGGTGGTGCAGAAAGACACGCTGGGTCCCTATGCCGAGTCGTCGAGCATTCCCGACGACGTTTACCGCGGCATCCTCGGTATGCCCGGCGTGGCGCAGGCCGCCAATGTCACCTACCTCTCCATGCAGGCGCGCAAGGGGAACACCGACGTGCGCGCCATGGTGGTGGGCTTCGAACCCGGCCAGCCGGGCGAGCCTGGCTATCTGGTGGCGGGGCGGCGCATCACCCGCGGCCACTACGAGGCGGTGGCCGACGTGATGACGGGCTTTCGCGTCGGTGACCGCATCAGCATCCGCCGCCACGACTACGCCGTGGTCGGGCTGACCCGGCGCATGGTGTCCTCCGGCGGCGACCCGATGGTGTTCATTCCGCTCAAGGACGCCCAGGAAGCGCAATTTCTCAAGGATAACGACGCCATCGTCAACAGCCGTGCCCGCACTGCCGAAAATCCCGCGCTCAACCGCCCAGGCGTGCCGGGCCTGCTGGACGCCATCAACGCCTCGCAGACCAGCAATCACAATGTCAACACCGTGCTGGTGCGGGTGGCCGAGGGTCATTCACCCGAAGCGGTCGCGCAGGACATCCGCCGCTGGAAGCATTTGCAGGCGTATACGCGGGCGCAGATGGAGGACATCCTCATCGCCAAGCTGATCGCCACCGCCTCCAAGCAGATCGGCATGTTCCTGGTGATCCTGATGATCGTCAGCGCGGCCATCGTCGCCTTCATCATCTACACCATGACGCTCGGCAAGATTCGCGAGATTGCCGTGCTGAAACTGATCGGCACGCACAACCTCACCATCTCCAGCATGATCCTGCAACAGGCGCTGGGGCTGGGGCTGATCGGCTTCGTCATCGGCAAGATCGCCGCCACGCTGTGGGGGCCGCTGTTCCCGAAATACGTGCTCCTGTTGCCAGAGGATTCCGTGCGCGGCTTCTTCATCGTGATGGTGGTATGCATGCTCGCCAGCACCCTGGCGATCCGCGCGGCGCTCAAGGTCGATCCGGCCACAGCGATCGGAGGCTGACTTGGACCAGGGCGTGGGCATCCAGATCGAAGGATTGAGCAAACGTTACGGCGCGGGCGACACCGCCGTCGATGCGCTCAAGGAAGTGAACATGCATGTGGCGCCCGGCGAAGTGGTCGGCCTCATCGGCCCCAGCGGCTCCGGCAAGACCACCCTGCTCAAATGCCTGGGCGCGGTGATCGAACCGACGCAGGGCCGCATGACCCTGGGTGGCGAGGCGATTTACGACAACGGCTGGAAGATTTCCGACCTGCGGGTGCTGCGCCGGGATCGCATCGGCTTCGTGTTTCAGGCGCCGTATCTGATTCCCTTTCTGGACGTCACCGACAACGTGGCGCTATTGCCCATGCTGGCCGGGCGACCCAACGGCGAAGCCCGCGCCCGCGCGCTGGAACTGCTCACCGCGCTCGACGTGGCGCACCGGGCGAAGGCGGAAACTTCCGAACTTTCCGGCGGCGAACAGCAGCGCGTCTCGATCGCCCGTGCGCTGGCCAACAAGCCGCCGGTAATCCTGGCCGACGAACCCACCGCGCCGCTGGACAGCGAGCGCGCGCTGGCGGTGATGCGCATCCTCAACCAGATGGCCATGCAGTACCAGACCGCCATCATCGTCGTCACCCATGACGAGAAGATCATCCCCACCTTCAAGCGTCTTTACAACATCCGCGACGGGCGGACTGTTGAGGAGGCGGGCAAAGGTCAAGCTCTTCAGTAGAACCTGTCTCAAAATTGTGGGTCTTCAGGAAATCGAGTGGGTGATTTAGGGTCATTTTAGAGCGCCGGGAGCATGCAAGTGAGTATTTTCAGCCGCAGGTATTCTTCATCGCGCAGTCCGTACGCGCGCCGTTGAATGACGCGAATCTTGTTGTTCAATCCCTCCACAAATCCGAGCGAGACTTTGTCTCGAGCGGGATCATGCTGGTGGGTTACGTTTTCAATGCCGTGCTTTAAAACGCGCAGGGAAACCCCGGCAAAGCTATTGATCAATTTATCCACATAGAAGGAGAATGTCATGGAAGTCAAAGTACTCGGTTCCGGTTGTGCAAACTGCAAGACAACCGCCGCGCTGATCGAGCAGGTGGCGCAAGCCAAAGGCATTCCGATTCAAATAAAAAAGGTCGAGGAACTTCGCGACATCATGAGCTTCGGCGTAATGTCCACGCCGGGCGTGGTGATCAACGGCAAAGTGGTTCATGCCGGTGGCATTCCCAGCCGCGAAAAGATCGAAGGCTGGCTGAGTGGCCTCGCGCATTGAAGTCCGCCGACCGCTGATGCAAGTGAAAATGAACAAAGTCATTGTTGCGGGTGCAGTCGTGGTGGGCGCGATTCTGTCATTGGCGTTCGCGGCGGTGCGAATTGCGCCGACGGTGCCAGTCGTTGCATCGGGTGCGCCCGTTGCGCCAGGACCGGACGACGCTGTTCAGCAGGCGTTGCAATCCGGCAAACCGGCCGTTGTCGAATTCGGCGCGAACGCCTGCGCGTCCTGTCGTGAAATGAAACCGGTGCTGGCCGCACTTGCCCGCGATTATCGCGAACAGATCGCGGTGGTCGATCTCGATATCATCAAAGAGCCGCGCTACATCTCACGCTACAGAATACAGTTGATGCCCACACAAGTGTTCTACGGCGCCGATGGCAAAGAACTGGGGCGCCACATGGGAAAGATTTCTGGCGATGAAATCCTCGCCCGGCTGGGCGTGCCCTCAGGGCGTGCACCATGACCGGTGCGGAAAGCCTGCTGGCTGCGCTGCTTGGGGGCATTCTGACTTCCGCTTCACCGTGCGTGCTGGCGGCAGTGCCAGTCGCGGTTGGCTATGTTGGCGGCCAGTCGACAGAGCCGAAGCGCGCGTGGGCACTTTCACTCGCGTTCATTGCCGGAATGAACGTCGCGTTGCTGCTGATGGGACTGCTCGCGGCACGCCTTGGCGTGTTGTTGGGCAGCCTGCCGGGTCCGTGGTCTATCACGGTCGGCGTGCTGGTGATGAGCGCGGGAGTTTGGATGTGGCGTGCGCAACCGGGCGCATGCGGCTTCCGCCTGCCAGTCGACATCGAGCGGCGGCTCGCAAAATCAGGAATGTGGGGGGCAGCCGTGCTCGGTGCGATGATCGGCACGGTGATGAGTCCGTGCGCCACACCTGCGCTGGCCGCCGCGCTTGCCATTGCCGGTTCGGGTGTTTTACTTGGCGAGTCGATGTGGTGGGGTGCCGCATTGTTGTTGGCTTACGGGTTGGGTCACAGCATACTGTTGTTGCTCGCCGGTGCGATGCCGTCGATTGCGTCGGCGACCGCGCGGCGATTTTCGCGCATGGAGGCCTGGCTTCCGGGACGCCGCGCGTTTTCGATCATCCTGTGCGCCGCCGGTTTGTGGTGGATTGCACAAGGATATGGATTCGGATTACTTGAATAGGGATGGGGAATCGAGCATGAGCAAGTTGCCAAAGAACTACTTTCATCTGGTGTTTTCGCTCATCATGGGTGCAATCATGGTGTTACTGATGACATTCGTGATCACGCTGGTCAACGTTGGCATGGCGAACGATTTTCTCTTTCGCTGGATGAAGGCCTTTGCCGTTGCCTACGTGGTCGCGGTTCCCGTGATCTATTTTCTGGCGCCGATGGCGAAGAAACTTGCGGCGCGATTTGCCGAGATGCCGTGATGTCATGAAACGCATCGCGGGACGGAATCAGTGTCGCGTGAAAGCCGGCAAATGACCGCCGGGCACGATCATGGTCCCGCGGAATTCAATCGTGCGTTTGCAATTGGCATCGCATTGAACCTCGCGTTTGTTGGCATCGAGGGCTTCTATGGTTGGCAGGCAAATTCGCTGGCCCTTCTGGCCGATGCGGGACATAACCTGAGTGATGTCGCGGGCCTGGTGCTGGCATGGGGCGGCGCGCTCGCGGGGCGATTGAAGCCCGATGCCCGGCACACCTATGGCTGGCAGCGCGCCTCGATTCTCGCGGCGTTTGCCAATGCGTTGCTGCTACTGGTCGCGATGGGTTCGCTGGGCTGGGAGGCCATTGGCCGTCTGCAGTCGCCCGAACCGACGCAGGTCATCACTATCATTGCCGTTGCGGCTATCGGTATCGTCGTCAATGCCGCGACGGCTTTAATGTTCATGCGCGGTCGGAAAAACGACCTGAATATTCGCGGCGCGTTTCTGCATATGGCGGCGGACGCTTTAGTGTCGGCAGGCGTGGTGATTGCCGGTTTGCTCGCGTTGTGGCAGGGATGGACATGGCTCGACCCAGTCGCAAGTCTGATCATTGCCGTGATCATCGTGATCGGCACGTGGAGCCTGTTTCGCCAGTCGCTGCATCTGCTTTTCGACGGGGAGCCTGAGGGGGTCGATCTGGCCAAAGTTGATACGCTACTGCGCGCGCAAGCAGGCGTGATCGACGTGCATGATCTGCACGTCTGGGCGATGAGCACCACTGAAGTTGCGCTCACGGCGCACTTGGTGATGCCTGCCGGCCACCCCGGCGACGCATTTTTTAGCGAACTGGTCCATGAACTACACGATCACTTCGAGATCACACATCCGACGCTGCAAATTGATCTGACCTGCGTCGATCATGGTTGCCAGCCGCCGCTGGGATAAATCATGATTGGCTTCATCGTCTTCTGCATCATCCTCGCTGCCTCATTTCTCTTTGCGATGTTGGGATTGGGCGGGGGCATGGTCTATGTACCCCTGCTCAAATGGGCCGGATACGATCTGAAGACGGTCGCCATTCCCCTCGGCCTGTTACTCAACGGTTTGAATACCTTGCTGGCATTGATCCCGTTCGCCCGCGCTCGGTTGGTTGACTGGGGTGGCGCCCTACCGATGGGAATTACCGCGACGTTGGCGGCGCCGCTCGGCGCCTGGATGACGTCGCGCGTGCCAACGCAACAGTTGTTGTTACTATTTGCAGGCGCGGTAATCGTCGCGGCCTGGCGCATGGCGATGACGGCAGGCCGCGACGAACCGAAGGCGCTGATGTCACTGCACTACCGCTGGCTACTGGGTGGTGTGGCGGGTGCGGCGATTGGTTTCCTCGGCGGCCTGCTCGGCATTGGTGGCGGCTTTGTCATCGCGCCGCTGTTGATGGCCATGGGCTACCCAACCAAGATGGCTGCGGCCACCACCGCCTATGTCGTCACTTTTTCTTCTCTCTCCGGTTTTCTCGGCCACGCTGCCGAGGGGCAAATACCCTGGTCGCTTGCCGCGATCGGCGGCGTGGCAGTACTGATTGGCTCGCAGTTCGGGGCGCGCTACCTGACGGAGAAGGCGAAAACGCCACAGGTAAAACGCATCTACGCTGCCGTGCTGGTCGCTATTGCCATCAAATTGCTGTTCGACGCGGCGCGCAATGCCTGAGCTCACTCAACACCATCTTTCAAAGGAGCACAATCATGAGCAACATAGCCAACAAAGACACGTTACAAAAAACCCTCGAATTTCACGGTCATCGTTGCTGGGCAAGCGTTGCCGGCGTCCGCGCCGGACTCGCGGCGCTGCGCGAACTGGGCGTCAAGCGCTCGGGCGGCCACCAACTGCACGCCGTGGTGGAAATCGGCGAGGACCACGGCGGCATGTGTTTTGCTGACGGCGTTCAATATGCCACGGGCTGCACCCTGGGCAAGGGCAACATGAGCAAGCAGCCGCTGGGCAAACTGGCCATGACGCTGATCGAGAAAAAGACCAACCGCGCGTTGCGCATCAGTTACAAACCGACGCTGCAGAAGCAGATCGCCGAATCCACTTTCATGATCAAGCGCGGCCAGGGTATCGAACCCGACGACATTCCCGAAAGCGAGCAGATGGAAGTGGTGAACCTGGTCTGGGATGCGCCCGAATCGGACGTGCTCAGCATCGAGAGCGAGTTCAAGTTTGACCGCGATTGGATGCCCGAGATTATGGGCTTCGTTCCCTGCCCGGCTTGCCACGAACTCACGGCGCGGGCCTACCTGCGCGTGGTGGGAGACAAGCATGTCTGCATTCCTTGTTCCGGCTACGATCGGTGAAGGCCAGCCAACGGCATTTGCGGGGGTTCGAATCCCTGCGTGGCCCGTTGTATCGAGGTACCCGCCCTGCAAGGGGAACGGCGTCTCGAAAAATGGAAACTTCAATAGCTCGCTGTTCATTGTGATACCTCAATCGTCCTGCGCACGCCATAGCGTGTGCTGGAAAATCGTTCCTAATTCACCGGACAATCCATCATGACAAACATTCAGGTATTCGATTCCGCCCTGTGCTGCAGCTCAGGGGTATGCGGCAGCAATGTCGATCAACAACTGGTCGACTTCGCGGCTGATTTCGTATGGGCCAAGCAGAGCGGCGCGGCGATTGAGCGCTTCAATCTTGCCCAGCAGCCCACGGCTTATGCCGACAATGCGCTGGTAAAAGCCTATCTCGAACGCTCGGGCACGGCGGCATTGCCGCTGATCCTCGTTGATGGCGAACTGGCACTGGCCGGCCGCTATCCGCAGCGCAATGAACTGGCGCGCTGGGCCAAGCTTTCCGTGGCGGAACCGGTAGCCGCCGGTAACTGCTGCAGTGGTGGCCGCTGCTGCGGTTGAGTGCGCGTTAACGGCGGCGACTGTCATGCGCTTCATGGATCAATCGCCGCCGTTCCTGTTCTTCACCGGCAAGGGCGGTGTCGGCAAGACCACGCTGGCCGCCGCTGTGGCGGTCGAACTTGCCAGCCTTGGCTACCCGGTGCATCTCACCACCTCCGACCCCGCCGCGCATCTGACTGAAACGCTGGAGGGATCGCTGGAAAACCTCCGCGTCAGTCGCATTGACCCGCATGCGGAAACCGAGCGCTATCGCCAGGAGGTGCTTGAGAGCAAGGGAAAAAAACTCGACAAACATGGACGTGCGCTGCTGGAAGAAGACCTGCGCTCGCCGTGCACGGAAGAGATCGCCGTGTTCCAGGCGTTCTCACGCATCATCCGCGAGGCCGGCAAGAAATTCGTGGTGATGGATAACGCGCCAACCGGGCACACGCTGTTGCTGCCGGATGCCACCGGCGCCTATCACCGCGAAGTCGCGCGAAAGATTATCGAGGGCAGGCACTTCGTCACGCCGATGATGCAATTGCAGGATAGCGAACGCTCCAAGGTACTGATCGGGACGCTGGCCGAAACCAAGCCGGTATGGGAGGCGGCCGATCTGCAGGCCGATCTGCGCCGCGCCGGCATCGAGCCCTGGGCATGGATCATCAACAACAGTCTCGCGTTCGCGCATCCGACGTCGCCGCTGTTGCGGCAGCGCGCCGCCAACGAACTCGCGTAAATCGAAGCGGTATCCACGCAGCATGCCACGCGCTGGGCGGTGGTGCCGTTGATGACGGAAGAGCTGGTGGATGTGGAGCGGTTGCGCCAACTTGCGCGGCATTGAGTTAGAGGAATTGCTATGGCATGTTCAGG
>Ga0315271_10002254_pt1 | contig 12022 bp, 9 predicted proteins | sample C3_top_MG_FD_204664 | JGI IMG/M metagenome (GOLD analysis project Ga0315271, IMG submission 204664) | Sediment microbial communities from Yellowstone Lake, YNP, Wyoming, USA - C3_top | ecosystem: Environmental > Aquatic > Freshwater > Lake > Sediment | place: USA: Wyoming | collected 2017-08-01
GTGAAGAGCACCCACGACAGCGTCTTGATGACGCGATAGCTCGCTGCTTCTCCCTTCGGCCGATCGCGCGCGAACAACCGCAGCGTGAAGTCGGCGCGGTACTCCACCTGGGCCAGCAGCATCCGGGTGCACTGCGCGGGCTGCCCCGACGGCACGGTCACGTCGCTGCACGTGAAGACGTCCGGCGTCAGCAGCTGGCGGAACTCGTAACCCGGCAGCGAGCCCGGCCCGCCCATCGAGAAGCGCCGCTCCAGCGGCATCTCCCCGCCGCCGAGCTGGGTCCCGTACACGAGGCGCGCGTTCAGATGTCCCTCGGGCGAGATCCGGTCGTAGCGCCGCAGGTCGAGCCACCCGCGCCCGTACGTCACCGAAGCGGGCGAGGGCGTCGCCGGCCGCGCGATCGCGCTCGTCGGGCCGAGCACGAGCGAGGACGCCCACCCGCCTTCCACGTCCACGCTCACGAGCCACCCCGTCCACGGGTCCGCGGCATCATTGCGCGTGTCGTACGTGAGTCCCCCGTTCACCCGCCGCACGAGCCCCTCGTCCAGCACCGGGTTCGCGCGCCAGGGATTGCTCGTGTGGAAGAGCGACATCGGGTTCTGCGCCGTGCGGTCCGCCCACGTGCTCTGCGAGTAGCGCAGCGTCACGCTCGTCGCCCCGCGGCGCACCGTCGCCCACACGCTTCCCCCCTGCGCGTTGTAGTAGTCGCGCTCGTCCTGCCGCACCACGAAACTGAACAACGAGATCTCGCTGTTCGAGAGTTGCCAGTCCTCCACCGGCGCCACGACGTCGATGAAGCGCGCGCCGAAAGTGACGCCGTGCTCCTTCCCGCGCCGGAGTTCGGCGGTCACATCGTAGCCGAGATTGTCCGGGGTCCAGTCGAACCCGTTCACCGAGCGGTAGATGCCGAGCGCGACGAGGGACAACTGGCCGACGTCCCAATTGCGGCGCAGTGAGATCCCCGCCATCACCGGCAGCCCTTCCACGCGGTCGTACGTTCCGGCCTTGAGCGCGAACTTGGTCTGCGCCGAGTCGTAGCGCGTCTGCCATCGCTTGAACCATCCCCACTCGCCGGACGCCGTATCCGGCGTCGCCACCATGGCGTCCCCCTGCATCCGGTAGGAAAGGGAGGCGGCATAGACGCGCACCGTTCCCCCCACCACGGCACCGCTGTCCCGGCGCAGCGCGCCGCCGACGACCACGATGTCGCTATCGACCTCCGCACCGGCGAGCAGGCGCGCCGACCCGTTGATCACGATCACGCTCCCGTGGACCGCGCCGGCGATCGTGAGCTGGCCATCGCGAACGGCGACGCTCCCGCCGATGGCTTCATCCGGCGCGATGCTCGTCGCCCCCTGGGCGCGCAGCCCGGCGGGCAAGTTATAGCGGTACGCCGCTTCCCCGGCGATGTCCGCCGGGAGTACGCGCGCGCTGTCCGCCCCCTGCGCCGCCGCGCGCGCCGCGAGCGCGGCGATCACCGCCGCGAACAACGCGCGCCGTCCGCCGGACCTCACCCTCACGAATTCCCCCACTCGATCCCGAGGCGCCGCATCCGGCGGTACAGGTTCGGCCGGTCGGTCTTCAGCCGTCGCGCCGCATCGGCGACGTTCCCCCGCGCCGCGGAGAGCGCGCGCGTGATCAGGATCCGCTCGAATTCATCGAGCGCGTCGTTGAGCGGCTGGTCGAGCGATGGTTCCGGCAATGCCGCTGCGGCGCGCTCTCCATCCCGCGGCGCCGGCAGCACCGACGCCACGTCCGCCGCCTGCACCACCTCACCCTGCCTCAGGATGGCGAGACGCTCGACGGTGTTCGCCAGCTCGCGCACGTTGCCGGGCCACCGGTGCCGGGTCAGGAGCGCCATCGCCTCTCCGCTCCATTCCGGCGCCGGACGCCCGGCGCGCGAGCGGTACAGCGCCGAGAAGTGCCGCACCAGCGCCGCGATGTCGTCCGGCCGCTCCCGCAGCGGCGGCAGCACGATCGGGATGACGTTCAGCCGGTGGAAGAGGTCCTCGCGGAACTTCCCCTCCGCCACCCCCCGCGTCAGGTCCATGTTCGTCGCCGCGACGATCCGCACGTCCACCTTGATCGGCTTCCCGCCCCCCACCCGCTCGATCTCGCTCGTCTCGATCGCGCGGAGCAGCTTCGCCTGCGCCTCGGCGCCGAGGTCGCCCACCTCATCGAGCAGCAATGTCCCCGTGTCCGCCAGCTCGAAGCGGCCGATCCGGCAGTCCGTCGCGCCGGTGAACGCGCCCCGCTCGTGGCCGAACATCTCACTCTCGACGAGGTCGCGCGGGATCGCCGCGCAGTTCACGCGCACGAAGGGGCGGTCGCGCCGCGCGCTGCCGCGGTGGATCGCCGCCGCCACCAGCTCCTTCCCCGTCCCCGACTCCCCCATGAGCAGGACGCGCGCATCGGTCGGCGCAACGCGCGCGATCATCTCGCGGACCTTCTCCATCGCCGGGCTCTTTCCCACCATCTCCCCGGTGAAGCCGAGGTCCTCGCGCAGCGTGCGCGCCTCGCGCCGCGCCAGGCGCAGCTCGAGCGCCGAACGCAGCGCGAGGAGCACTCCCTCCGGCGTCAGCGGCTTCTCGAGGAAGTGGTACGCGCCCAGCTTCGTCGCCTTCACCGCGTCGCTCAGCCCGGCGCGTCCGCTCATCATCACCACCGGCAGGTCGGGGTAACGGGCGCGCAGCGCGGTGAGCGTCGCCATGCCGTCCATCGTGCCGGGCATCATGAGGTCGAGCAGCACCGCATCGGGCTCGCGCTCCGTCGCCGCCGCCACCCCCGCCGCCCCTTCCGGCGCCTCACGCACGGTGTAGCCCTCGGCGCCGAGCAGCGCGCCGACCATGCGGCGGATGTTCGCCTCATCGTCGATGATCAGGATCTCAGCCATGACGGCCCTCCGCGCTCGATCGGCTCACGCGCCCCCGTCCTTCGGCGGCAGCGCGCGCAGCTTCTCCGCGCCCGGCTGTTCCGAGAGGAGCCTCGTGGTGAAGCGCTGCCCCTCGGAGATCCGCTCCACCTCCACGGCGATCGAATCGATCGCCTGCTCCATCCGCTCGAGCCGCTGGATCACTTCGGGCGATGCCCCCGGCAGCGCGGCCTGGCGATCCTGCCGCCGGATGTAGGCCCGCACCAGCGGGATGCCGAGCGAGAGGATGATGACCGTCGCGAAGAAGATCCCGGGGATGACAATGTCCTCGTTCATGCCTTCTGTTCTCCTTCCAGGGTGGGCTCCGCCGGCACGCCGCTCACCGGCAGGATGAATCGGATCTCGGTCCCTTCCTCCGGACTGCTCGTCGCCGACACCGCGCCGCCATGTGCGAGCACCGTCTGGCGCGCGATCGCCAGCCCGAGTCCCGTGCCGCCGGGGGTCGTCGTCACGTACGGCTCCCAGATGCTCGCGAGCTGCGCCGGCGCGATCCCGCGTCCCGAGTCCACCACCCGGATCGCCACCGCCGGCTCGCCGGCGAGCGTCGCGCTCTGGATGTGGACGACCACCGACCCGCCGCCGTGGCACGCCTCCACCGCGTTGAGCAGCACGTTCGACAGCGCGCGCGAGAGCGCATCGTAGTGTCCGTGCAGCTGCGGCACGTGCTCGTCCGCCTGCACCGTGACGTGCACCGGGCCGCTCCCGAGCGACCGCGCCGCTTCGCGCGCCAGGTCCGCCACGTCGATCGCCGCCGCCGGACCCTCGGGAAGGCGGCCGAACTGCGCGAAGCTCCGCGCCATCGCGTCGATGCGGCGCGTCTCCGTCTCGAGCACTTCCACGATCTCGGCGAGTTTGGGGTCGGCCTCGCGCCGCAGCCGTGCCACCGCGAGGCTGATCGGCGTGAGCGGATTCTTCAGCTCGTGCGCCACGCGACGCGCCGTCTCGCGGAAGGCCTCGAGCCGCTGCGCCTCGATCTCGCGTCCGCGCGCCCGGGAGATCTCGTCGGCCATCTCGCGCATCCGCCGGCGCAGCGCCTCGAACTCCGGTGCCCCCCGCTGCGGCGATCCGGCGGGGAGCGGTTCTCCGCGCGCCACCAGCTCGGTCCATTCCACCAGCTCGCTCAGCGGCCGGCTCAACTGCCGGCTCAGGTGCCCCGCCGCGCGCGACGCGAGCAGCGCGAGGATCAACGCCCCCGCCACCGAGAGCACCGCGATCGCCGTCACTGCCCGCGAGGCCAGGTACTCGTATCGGCTCGCCTCGATCAACGACGTCCCCAGCAGCCGCTCGTGCTCGTCGAGTGCTTGGCGCTGTTCCGCCGTCAGCGGGCTCGACCGCATCGCCGTGAACACCCGGCGCCCACTCGCGGCGACCAGGTCCCAGGGCCGCTTCCCGCTCACGACGGGCAGCACCGAACTCACGCCCCAAGCGCCGCCGAGCATGAGGGCGCTCGCCGGCACCATCGCGAACAACACGAGGTAGATCAGGACGCGTGTCCGAAAGGTGGGCCGCTTCAACCCTGCTCCGTACGGGGGTATGGGGTGGGCGTTTCACTCTGCAACAGCCCCAATCTATAGACCAATCGCGCCTTCCGCGAAACCGAGCGCCGGGTTGCGTTCTCCGCCTGCCGAGCGCCGAGCGCCGAGTGCCGAACCCGGCAGTTCCCCAAACCCTCTGTACCGATTACATTTACCCCATCGATGCGCACCACGACCGACAGCTGATGCCGAGTTGCTCGACCCATGAGCACGCCGGCGCGCTACCTCAGGGGATCATCCCCGAGCGAGCGCGCACCGGCGTCCGGGGTCAGCCGGCTCACTTCGGGTCCGTGAACGCGCCTGCGACCCTGCCCGCTGTGGACGCCTCTGGTTTCCACGCCTGCTGCTTCGAGCCCGTAGCGCTCTTCGTGAGCGCTCAGGGGAAGCGGTGGGACGCCGGACGGTCGGTCGCGCCTTTTGACACCGTTCCACCACCAGGTTCATGACACCACGATCCAAGCGGCCCCTCGGCGCCGCCGCCCACCGGCCGGCCGCCATCCGTTCGGCCGTCGCCCCGATGCACCGCGGCCCGCAGGCCGCCAACCTCGCCGCACCGATGCCGCAGCAGCAGTTCGCCGCCCCGGTGCAGCACCATGCTCCGAATGCGGCCCTCCTCATCGACTTCGACAACGTCACGATGGGGATCCGCTCCGATCTCGGCCACGAGCTTCGCAATCTCCTCTCCTCCGACATCATCAAGGGGAAGGTCGCGGTGCAGCGCGCCTATGCGGACTGGCGCCGTTATCCCCAGTACATCGTCAAGCTCGCCGAGTCGTCGATCGACATGATCTTCGCCCCGGCGTACGGTTCCTCGAAGAAGAACGCCACCGACATCCGCCTCGCGGTCGATGCGATGGAGCTCGTCTTCACCCGCCCGGAGATCGGCACCTACATCCTCCTCTCCGGCGACTCCGACTTCGCGAGCCTCGTCATCAAGCTCAAGGAGTACGGCAAGTACGTCATCGGCGTCGGCATCCGCGAGAGCTCGAGCGACCTGCTCGTCATGAACTGCGACGAGTACTACAGCTACAACGCGCTCGCCGGTCTCGTGAAGGCCAACGAGGAAGAGACCACGAAGAAGGACCCGTGGGAGCTCGTCGTCGAGGCGATCCACCGCATGAAGCGCAATGGCGACGTCATGCGCTCCGACCGCCTCAAGCAGGTGATGCAGGAGATCGACTCGTCCTTCGACGAGAGCGATCTCGGCATGGCGAAGTTCTCCCGTTTCTGCCAGGAAGCCGCGGGGAAGGGACTCATCAAGGTCTCGCGCCTCGAGAACGGCCAGATGGAAGTGGATGTCGCCGAGGGCGGACCGTCGCCCCGCGCCGCCGCCGCCACGGTGAACGTCGTGCCCGCGGGCGAGCGCCGCCCCGCCTCCGAAGACGGCCGTCCCCGCCGCGGACGCCGCGGCGGCCGCGGCCGCACGCGCGACCGCGATGAGAACACCGCGCCGCGCGCCGACGCCGGCGAGCCGGAGTTGGAGATCGAGCGCATTCCGGAGTTCGATCTCTCGACGCCGACCACGGAGATGTCCGTGGAACCGCTTCCCGATCGGCACCCGCCCCGTGTCCACTCGACGACGCCCGCCGAGCAGACCGGCGACCGCCTCAGCCGCGACGAAGCCTTCACCCTCGTCCGCCGCGCCGTCGATGCGATCTCGCAGGGACCCGAGGACCCCGTTCCCGCGAGCCGCGTCCGCGACATGGCGCGCGAACTCCTCGGCCGCGACAGCGAGACCCTGAGCGAACGCTTCTTCCACCGGATCCTCCGCGACATGCACGACGCGGAGCAGATCGATCTCCGCAAGCGCGGCGACGACTATGAGGTCACCGCGTCCCCCGACGCGCCGCCGATCGCCGATCAGCTCGCCGCCGCCGCCGCGCCGCACGAGGCCGCCAGCCAGGCGGCGCGCAGCGCGGCCAACGCGGCAGCGCTCCGTCGCGGCATCCGCGGCCGTGGCCGCGGGAAGGGCGGCCCGGGCGATCTCCCGAAGGGGCTCATGACCGTCGGTGTGGTCGATGACGGGAACTCCGCTGGCGCGGTCAAGGACTTCGCGATCGTCGCCGACGATGCCGTTGCCGAGCCCTTCGCCGAGCAGTTCGCCGAGCCCGATGCCGAGCCCGATGCCGAGCCGTCCACTGAGCCCGGCGCCGAGCCCGTCAAGCGCCGCCGCCGCGGTGTCCGCGGTGGTGTCGGCCGCGCCCGCAAGAAGAAGCCCGAGTAGCACTCATGCCGGCGGGAGCGGCCGCGCGCCGGAACGCGTCGCGGGGCGCGCCCGCCCGCCCCGGCGCGCCGCTCCCTCCGTCGTTCTACGCCCGCGATACGGAGATCGTCGCGCGTGAGCTCCTCGGCACGATCATCCGGTGCGTCACCGGCGCCGGCGTCGCCAGCGGCCGCATCGTGGAGACCGAGGCGTACCTCGGCGAGCACGATCCCGGCTGCCACGCCGCGGCAGGACGCACGCCGCGCACCAGCACGCTCTACGGACCGCCCGGCACCGCGTACGTGTATCTGAGCTATGGCATGCATTGGTGCGCCAACGCCGTCACCCGGCGCGAGGGACTGCCCAGCGCCGTCCTCATCCGTGCCATCGAGCCCCTCGAAGGGCTTCCGCTGATGCGCCGCCGCCGCTCGGCGATCGCGATCGAGCGCCAGCTCGCCAACGGACCCGGGAAGCTCTGCGCCGCCCTCGGCGTCACCGGCGCGCACAACGCCTTGCCCTTGTACGCGTCGGACCTCACGATTCATCGTGCGCCCGCGGTGTCCGATGCCGAGGTCGCGATCACCACGCGCATCGGACTCACCAAGGCGGCCGACTGGCCGCTGCGGTGGATCGTCGCCGGCAGCCCGTACCTCTCGCGCCCCTACCGTCCCTCGTCCCGGAGTCGAACCAGCCGATGAGAGCTCCCGCCACCCTCGCGCTCGCCGCCCTGCTCGCCCTTCCGGCCGCCGCGCAGGCTCCTGCCGCCCCCGTGAAGCCCATGGCCGTCGCCCCCGCGGGTGTCTCCGAGCGCGCGATGAAGATCGTGCGCGCCGCCTACATCATCGACACGCACAACGATCTTCCGTCGAAGATCGCCGATGAGAGCGCGCACGTCGCCGTGCGCCACCCCACGGGCGGTTCGCTGCAGACCGATATCCCGCGCCTCTTCGACGGCGGCGTGACCGCCGTCTTCATGTCCGACTTCGTCAACGCCCCGTACGCGCTCACGAAACCCGAATCGTCGTACCAGCGCGCCGTGCAGCTCGCCGACAGCGTCCACTCGATGGTCGCGCAGAATCCCCAGACGCTGCTCTTCGCGACGACGGCCGCCGACGTCGAGCGCGCCAAGAAGGAGGGGAAGGTCGCGATGTTCATCGGCGTCGAAGGAGGGCACGCGATCGAAGGCTCCCTCGACAAGCTGCGCGCCCTGTACGCGATGGGCGTCCGCTACATGACGCTCACCTGGAACAACGGGAATTCCTGGGCCGGCTCGAACGCGGGGCTCAATGGCACCAGCAAGGGGGGCCTCACCCCCTTCGGCGTCGAGGTCATCCACGAGATGAACCGCCTCGGCATCTTCGTGGACATCTCGCATGTCTCCGACTCGACGTTCTATGACGCCGTCAAGGCGTCGAGCGTACCGGTGATTGCATCGCACTCGAGCTCACGCGCGCTCTCCGACCACCGCCGGAACATGACCGACGACATGCTGCGCGCCGTCGCGAAGAACGGCGGGGTCGTGAACGTGAACTTCTATCCGGCGTTCATCTCCACGGAGTACCGCGAGGGCACCGCCGCCGCCGAAGCAGCCGTCACCAAGTGGCGCGACTCCGCGCTCGCCGCTCCCGGCGCCGACAGCGCCGCAGTGAAGCTCGAGGCGGCGAAGCGGACCGCCGCCGCCGTCGCCGCCGTCCCGCGTCCGCCGCTCTCCGTCCTCCTCGACCACTTCGACCACATCGCGAAGGTCGCCGGCGTGGATCACGTCGGCATCGGCAGCGACTTCGACGGGATCGAGGTCACTCCGCAGCAGATGGAGGACGTCACCCAGCTCCCGCGCATCGCCCAGGGGCTGCTCGACCGCGGCTATTCCGAGAGCGACATCAAGAAGATCCTCGGCGGCAACATGATGCGCGTCATGAAGATCGTGCTGAAGCCGGCGCCGAAGGGGAAACCCGCCGCCAAGTAGCGCCCCGGGGCAGGGACGGGATGCAAGAAGCGGCGGCGCGATCCGGTTCGCGCCGCCGCTTCTCATCGCGGGTCCAGCCCGCGAGCCATCTCCCGGAGACTACTGCTGCGACTCGTCCGACGGGCCGAAGTTGAGCCGGATCCCGCCCTCGAGCATCCACGTGGCCTTCTGCCCGAGCACGAAGTTCCCCATCGCCGGCAGCCACTCCGCGTTCCCGAAGATCGCGATGCGCTTGAGCTGCGCATGCACGCCGACGAGCAGGTTGAAGCGGATCGCGTCCTGCTGGTTCGTCAGTGTCTTCTGCACCTGTGTCTTGATGTTCGGATCGATGATCGAGTCCGTGATGACCGCGCTGTGCGCGATGTTCATCTGGAACCCGCCCCCCGCATACAGGTGCACCGGCCCCCAAGTGGCCGGCAACGCGATCACGTCGGCCTGGAACTGCGTCATGTCCTGGATCTGCACGTTGTACAGCGTCCCGAGGTTGTCCTTCACCCCGGCGTTCGCCGTGAAGAAGGAGCGGCCGGCCGAGAGGTAAAGACCCCCGCGGGTCCGCGTGATGAACCACTCGAGGTTCACGACGGGCGCCTGCTGGTTCGCGACCGTGGCGGTCGAGAAGTTCATGACCCCCGCGTTCGCGCCCCAGAACCACGAGTCGCGGAACAAGCGCCCCTGCTGGGCGGCGCTGGCCGACGGCAGCAGCGCGATGAGGGCGAGACCGGATGCGAGCCACCGGACCGTGCGCATGGTGTAGCTCCTCGTACGTGAGGTGTGGAGATAGGAGATGGACAGTAACGGCCAGCGACCCGCCGCGCCCAATACCGTGCGACGGCGCCGAGCACCGGACGCCGAAACAGTGAACCCAATCATGTCACGGACGAGGCGAAGTCCCAAAGGGTCACGGGCTTGCCCGCTCTCACGACCCCCGGGGGGGGCCGCTGTGCACACCATCGCAGTAGCGCCCTCAACCCTGCACCCTGCACCCTGAACCCCGCTACTTCAGGATCCCCACCTTCTTCCCGACCCTCACAAACGCCCCCACCGCTTCATCCAGATCGGCCTTCCCATGCCCACTCGACACCTGGCACCTGATCCGCGCATGCCCCTGCGGCACCACCGGGAAGCCGAAGCCGGTCACGAAGACCCCCTCCTGCAGCATGAGCTCGCTGACCTTGATCGCCAGCGAGGTCTCGCCGACGATGATCGGCACGATCGGCGTCTCCCCCGCCAGGGGCTTGAAGCCCGCTTCCGTGATCGCCGCCCGGAAGTAGCGTGCGTTCTCGTGCAGCTTCGCCACCCGCTCCGGATGCTGCTCGATCACCCGCACCGCCTGCAGCGAGCTGGCCGCCACGGTCGGCGGCAGCGCGTTCGAGAAGAGCTGCGGCCGCGAGCGCTGGGTCAGGTAGTCGGTCAGCGCCGCCGAGCCGGCGGTGAATCCCCCCGCCGCGCCCCCCACCGCCTTGCCGAGCGTGCTCGTGATGACGTCCACCTGCCCCAGCACGCCATAGTGTTCCGCGGTGCCGCGCCCCGTCTTGCCGAGCACCCCGGTCGCGTGCGAGTCATCGACCACCACGATCGCATCGTGATCGCGCGCCAGCTGGAGGATCCCGGGCAGGGGCGCGATGTCCCCTTCCATCGAGAAGATCCCGTCGGTCCAGATGATCCGCCGCCGCGCCCCCTTCGCCTCCACCAGCTTCGCCTTCAGGTCGTCGAGATCGGCGTGCTTGTACACGGCGGTCGTGCACTTCGTGATCGCCTTCGCGAGCCGTACCGAGTCGATGATCGACGCGTGGTTCAGCGCATCGGAGACGACGAAGTCCCCCTCTTCCACGACGGTCGCCGTGAACCCCTCGTTCGCGTTCCACGCCGAGACGTAGCTCAACGCGCTCTCGGTGCCGACGAAGCGCGCGAGGGCCGCTTCGAGCTCACGGTGCACGGTGAAGGTGCCGCAGATGAAGCGCACGCTCCCGGTGCCCGCGCCATAGCGGTCCAGCGCGTCCTTCCCCGCCTGGATGACGCTCGGCTCGTCGCAGAGCCCGAGATAGTTGTTCGAGGAGAGGATCAGCACCTCGCCGCGCCCTTCCATGCGGACGCGCGCCGACTGCGGCGAGTCGAGGAAGTTGAGCCGCTTGTAGACGTTGTCCTTCTTGAACCCGTCGAGCGCGCCCTGCAGCTCGCGCGTGAAGTTCGCGTTCATCGTAGCCTCACGCGATGTCGAAGATGACCTTCCCCGCCGCCCCCGACTTGATCGCTGCGATCGCGTCGTCGAAGCGCTCGAGGGGGAAGCGGTGGGTGATCACCGGCGCCGGGTCGAACTTCCCCGAGCGCAGGAAGCGCGACATCTGGTGCCAGGTGTCGTACATCCGGCGGCCGGTCACGCCGTACACGGTCACGCCCTTGAACACGAGCTCGGTCGCGAAGTTGAATTCCATCGGCTTCGCCGGGACGCCGAGCATCTGCACGCGCCCCGCGGGGCGCACGAGCTGGAAGGCCTGGTGGATCGCGGCCGGGACGCCGGACATCTCGAGCACCACGTCCACGCCGAGCCCGCCCGTCGCCTTCTTCACGGCGGCCTCCGCTTCCTGCGGGTGGACCACGTCGTGCGCTCCCATCTTCTTGGCGAGCGCGAGCCGCGTCTCGTTCACGTCGCTCGCGATCACGCGCGACGCGCCGGCCGCGACGCAGATCCCCACCGCGAAGATCCCGATCGGCCCGCAGCCGGTGATCAGCACCGTCGCGCCGGGGATCTCCGCGGTCAGCGCCGTATGGAAGGCATTGCCCATGGGATCGTGGATCCCGCCGATGTCGTAGCTGATGCTGTCATCGAGCGGCCAGATGTTCGTGGCCGGCATCGCGATGAAGTCGGCGAAGCAGCCGTCGCGGTCCACGCCGATGACCTTGGTGTTCTGGCAGGCGTGCGAATGGCCGGTCCGGCAGAGCATGCACGTCCCATCCACGATGTGCCCCTCCGCGGTCACGCGGTCGCCCACGTGCACATCGCGGACGAGCGGGCCCACTTTCACGACGTCCCCCGCGAACTCGTGGCCGACGGTGAAGGGCGGCTTGCAGCGCCCCTTCGCCCAGTCGTCCCACTCGTAGATATGCACGTCGGTGCCGCACACGCCGGCCCGGCGCACGCGGATCAGGACCTCATCATCACGGATCGTGGGCTCGGGCACCTGCTTCATGACGAAGCCCGGCGCCGCCCGCTCCTTCACGAGCGCTCTCATCAGGCCAAGATTACACCGGCGTAGTACTGGGCGCCATTCCGGTACGCGTCGCGCGGCTGGCCCCCGCGCGTCGCGCGGCTGGCCCCCGGCTGCGCCGCCGGCGCGCTTACACGCTTCGAGCCTCGCGGCGGCAACTGCACGCCGCGAGTCTCTCGC
>Ga0315271_10002255_pt1 | contig 12020 bp, 10 predicted proteins | sample C3_top_MG_FD_204664 | JGI IMG/M metagenome (GOLD analysis project Ga0315271, IMG submission 204664) | Sediment microbial communities from Yellowstone Lake, YNP, Wyoming, USA - C3_top | ecosystem: Environmental > Aquatic > Freshwater > Lake > Sediment | place: USA: Wyoming | collected 2017-08-01
CGCTCGATCCTCGGAAGCGTCTCCGCCGAGATCGCCTCGAAAGCCGACTGCTCGGTCACGGTCGTCCGCCCGCCGCGCCGCCCCGAGCCTCCCGCGAGCGCGATGGACGGCCCGGACCCCTTCTGACCTCGTTGCGGTAGGCTGGACCGCAGTCATGGCCTTTCGGAATCGACGGCTCCTCGCCGCCAGCGCCCTTGCCGCCGCGCTTCTCGCGCCCGCGCCGCTCGGCGCGCAGATTCCCGGCCTCGCCCCGACGCCTGCCCCCACCGCCGAGGCGCCCGGCGATCCTTACAGGCGCGAGTCCCCGTACGGCGCCTTCCTCGGCTTCATGCGCGCCGCCGCGAGGGATAACTGGACGACGGCCGCCGAGTACCTCCAGTGGCCGAAAGGCGCGAAGACGTCGCGGGAGGAGATCGCGCGGGAGCTGAAGGCTGTCCTCGACGAGCGCTTCTCGGGCGACCTCGAGAAGCTCAGCCGGACCCCGCTCAGCAACGTGGACGACGGGCTCGGGCCCGACTACGAGCGCGCGGGATCGGTCGACCGCGGGGAAGAGTCCTTCGACGTGCTCCTCGTCAGGACGCGGCCGGCCGAGGGTCCCGCGATCTGGCTCGTCTCCTCGCAGACGCTGCGCGAGATTCCGGCCGCCTTCGGCGACCTCTCGGTCCCGCAGCTGGACCGGATCATGCCGGCGCCGCTCCGCCGCCAGATCGGAGGCTCGTTCCGGCTCTGGCAGATCCTCGCGTTTCTCGCGCTGCTGCCCGCCGCCTGGCTCGTCGCGCGGCTCCTCGTGTACGGCGCCGCGCGCCTCGTCGACCGGACGGCGAGCCGCCGCCCGGCCTTCGCCGACTTTCGGCGCGGCCTCGCGTCCTTCCGCGCGCCGCTCGCTCTCCTGCTCGGGATTCCCCTCCACGGCTTCTTCGTCGACCGCATCGGCCTCCCGCTCCTCGGCCGGTACGCCTACGCCCGCGGCGTGCGCCTTGCGCTCGTCTTCGCAGTCGGCTGGCTCCTTGTCCAGCTCGTCGGCTTCCTGACCTCGCGGGCGACGATGCGCCTCCTCGCCTCCGGGCAGGCCGCCACCTCCTCGCTCACGATCGGCCGCCGCGTCCTGCAGGGGATCGTCGTCGTCGGCACCCTCGTCGCGGCTCTCGGGGTCCTCGGCGTCAACCTGACCGCGACGCTCGCGGGCCTCGGGATCGGTGGCATCGCGGTCGCCTTCGCGGCCCAGAAGAGCCTCGAGAACCTGTTCGGCGGAGTCGTCGTCCTCACGGACAAGATCCTGCGCGTGGGTGACGTCGTGAGGGTCGGGACCGTGCAGGGTGAGGTCGAGGACGTGACGCTCTACGCGACGAGGATCCGCACGTTCGAGCGGACCGTCGTCTCGATCCCGAACGGGATGATGATGACCTCGCAGATCGAGAACCTCTCCCGCCGCGACAAGTTCCTGTTCCGGCACACGCTCGGCCTCACCTTCGAGACCACCGCGGCCCAGATGCAGGCCGTCCTCGACGCCTGCCGCGCGCGGCTCGCCGCCGACCCGCGCGTCGAGCCCGCGACGGCGCGCGTGCGTTTCCTGAAGCTGAACGCCTACACGCTCGACGTCGAGGTCTTCGCCTACGTCCTCGCGCCCGACTGGGCGACCTACCTCGGCGCACAGGAGGAGCTCCTCCTCTCGCTCATGCACGCCGTCGAGGGAGCGGGCAGCGGCTTCGCGTTCCCGACGCAGACGACGTACCTCGCGTCGGAGGCCCGGGCCCTCGAGCCGGGCGCGCCGCAAGCGGTCCCGCGCGCCCCCCGATGAGCCTCTCGCGCACGTTCAAGGTCAGCGGCCTCCTCGCGGCCGCCGGCGTTCTCATCGTGACCCTTGCCCCGGACAAGACCGGGTGGACGGCGATCGGCATCATCTTCCTCGTCTTCGGCGGCGCCGTCTTCTGCGTGAGCGCGACGCGTGCGCTCCTTCGCGGTCTCCTCTGGCGCGTCGGGAGCCGGCTCGTCGTCTCGTACCTGCTCTTGATGTCCGCCGTCGTCTTCGCGGCGTTCTTCGTCTACGCGGGCCTCCTCGTCGTCGCGGGCCAGCTCGGGACGCGCCGCGTCGAGGCCGCGCTCTCGAAGCGGCACGCGAGCCTCCTCAGCCGCGCGCGGGACCTCGCGCTCCGCGGCCCGGGCGCGCCGGCCGATGTCGCACCTGTCGCCCCTCGCCCCTGGATGAAAGAGCGAGGCTCGTATCTCGTCAAGCAGGGATCCGCGATCTATGCGATCGCCGTCGTGCCCCGGCCGGACGGACCGTTCCTCCTGGCGGAGCCGCTCGACTCCGGCCTCCGCCGCGACCTCGAGAAGGAGACCGGCACCGTGATCCGCATCCTCGGGGCCGTGAAGGTCCGCGAGGAGGTGGTCGACCAGCAGAAGGGAACTGTGCGGTTCTCGGTCGACGCGGGCGGCAAGAAGAAGGGCGTCAGCCTTTCACAGGAGGCCGACTCTGGGGGCGAGGGCGAGACCGGCGGGGATACGGCCGCGCCCCCGGCGGGTTCGGGACCGTGGAACGGCCGCTGGAGCGCGTTCCCCCTGTTCCTGCGCGAGAGCGTCCACGACGCGGAGACCGGAGCGCCCCTCGAAAAGCAGCCGGTCCTATTTCTCGTCCGCACGTCCCTCGCACGGGAAGCGTCGGAGCTGTTCCGCGACGTGACGGTCGCGGGGTCGGAGCACGTCCCGATGAGCCGCGTGGTCCTCGCCGTCCTCGGCGGCCTCGGAATCGCGACGCTCGGCGTGTTCTTCCTCGCGTCTCTCGTGGCCGGCCTTCTCGTCTACCGAATTGCGCGCGCGACGCGGCGGCTGTCCACGGGATTCGGCGAGATCGAGAAGGGCAACTTCGCCCACCGCGCCGTCCTGAAGGGGCACGACCAGCTCGCGGCCCTCGTCGGGAGCTTCAACCACATGGCCGAGCGCCTCGCGGCGAGCGTCGCGGCGCGGGCCGAGAAGGAAGCGCTCGAGCACGAGCTCGAGGTCGCGCGCGACCTGCAGCGGCGGCTGCTGCCGCCCGCGGGATTCACGTTCCCCGGCGTCTCGATCGCGGTCGACTTCCGGCCGGCGGCCGCGATCGGCGGCGACTTCTACGACCTGTCGGGCGACGCGAAGACGCTGACGGTCGTCGTGGCGGACGTCTCGGGCCACGGGCTTCCGACGGGCATCGTGATGGCGGCTTCGAAAGCGGCGCTCTCGGCGCTCGCGAAAACCGGCGCGTCGGGGACGCGGCTCATGGAGCTTCTCGACGTCGAGGTGGTCCGCTCGACGGACCCGCGGACGTTCGTGACGCTGGCCTACCTCGCCTTCGACTTCGGCACGGCGACGGTGTCGTTCACGAACGCCGGCCATCCGTACCCGTACCGCGTGCGGCCCGACGGGACCGTCGAGGCGCTCGTGAACGCGGCCCGCCCGCTCGGCGTCGCGCTGCCGCCCGGCTGGCAGACCGTGGCGGCGCCGCTTCTTCCCGGCGACCTCTGGGTCGTCTACTCGGACGGCCTCGTCGAGGCCGCGACGGAAGAGGGCGGCGAACCGTGGGGCTTCGGACGCCTCGAGCAGTGCCTGAAGGAGGGCGCGGGCGGATCTGCCGCCGCCCTACGCGACCGCATCCTCGCGTCGCAGCGCGCGCATACCGGGCGCGACGAGATGGACGACGACCGCACGCTGCTCGTCCTCAGGATCGAAGAGGTAGTCAGCGCGTCAGACGGAACGTCCGCGCAAAGCCGTCCGCCGCGTCCGTGACGGTGACGGTCACGGCGCCCTCGCTCCCGAGCGCGTAGGTCTCTGCGATCTCGGGGCCGTCTTCGCGCCGGCGGATCGGCGCGACCGCGAGGTTCGCCGAGCGGAGAGCCGCGTCGAACGGGAAATACGCCTCGTCCCACGGCGTGACGTCGCCGTCCGGCCGCCCGTCCGTGAGGCGCGAGCACTCGAGGAACCGGAAGTGGCCGACGTCGTGCGCGGCGCGGTAACGCCGCGTCACGACGACGGGCGGCTCGCCGGGCGCCGGCAGCGGCGTCCCCTTCTCGAAGATCGTGTCGAAGACCACGTCCTCGCCCCCGCCGCCCTCGCGGAAGACGCCGAAGTGCCGCGAGAGCCGGTCCTCGAGCGCGTACCCGCCCTCGCGGTCCAGCCACACCGCGAGACCCATCGCCGTCGCGGCGAACGGGTGCGGCGAGCGCTTGACGCGCTTGTCGCCGAAGCGCTCCTTCAGGAGGCGCGGCACGAGCGGCAGGAGGCCCGCCCCGCCCACGACGTAGAGCGACGCGACGTCCGCCCACGTGACGCCGCCGCCCTCCTCCACGAGCGCGCCGACGGCCTCGAGCGTGCGCGCGACGAGCGGCACGCAGACCTCCCAGACCTCGTCGACGGGGATGACGAGGGGCTCTTTCTCCAGCGCGGAGAGGTCCACGAGGAACCGGCGCGAGTTCGGAGAGAGGGATTCCTTGGCCCGCACGCATTCCTCGACGACGAGCGCCCGCTCGACATCGGAGACGTCGTGCGCGTGGGCCTTCTCGAGGACGAGCGCGAGGATCGCCTCGTCGAAGTCGTCCCCGCCGAGGCGCTGAACGCCGTGCGTCGCGACGACCTCGTTCGTCTTCCCCGTCATCCGGAGCAGCGACGCGTCGAACGTGCCGCCGCCGAGGTCGTACACCACGAGGTGCTCGCGCCGCCCGTCGCGCCGGTTGCGGTGCGCGTACTCGAAGCCCGCCGCGGACGGCTCGTTGAGGAGCGCCTCCACGGCGAAGCCGCCGCCCTTGAACGCCTCGAGCGTCAGGAAGCGCTGCGCCGTCGAGGCGTTCGCCGGGACCGACACGGCCGCCGTGATGGAGTCGTTCGCGGCGATCCCCGCGTTCGAGCGCTCGATGAGCTCGCGGTGGAGCGCCGAGAAGAAGCCCTCGAGGAGGGCCGCGATCGGGAGGCGTCTCCGGCCCACCGAGACCTCCGTCGACGGCCCCGCGTCGCTCAGAAGCCTCTTGACCGAAGGGAGGACCGTCCAGCCCGGCTCGTGCCGTACGGCGGCCGCGTCCCAGCCCCAGCGCAGCGTGCCGGATGTTTCGTGCGCCGCGACGAGCGACGGCACGAAGTCGCCTCCCTCGAAGGAGACCACGGGATAGTTCCCGCGGTCCACGAGAGCGACGACCGTATGCGTCGTTCCAAAGTCGATCCCGATCCTCATGGGCGGAGTTTAGTTAACATCGTCCGGTGAGATCCTCTTTCGCTCTCGCCCTCGCCCTCGCCGCCTCCTCCGCTCCATTCGCTGCCGCGCAGGCTCCTCGCGTCCCCACGCCGTCGGCCTCCGCGCAGATGGTCGTGTCGGGCACGAAGACGCCCGAGGACAAGCTGGACGTGCCGGGTTCCGTCGAGGTCGTCACGGGCGACGAGCTGCGCCGGACCGGCGCCCGGACGCTGCAGGACGCTCTGCAGAACGTCGTGGGCGTGGAGGCCGGCGGCGGCTCGGACGGCGGCCCGCGCTTCCCGAACGTGGGGGTGTGGGGCCTGAAGGAGCTCGACGCGCTCCTCGTGACGGTAGACGGCGTCCCCGCGGGCGGGCCCTTCAACCCGAACCTCGCGCAGATCCCCATCGAGGACATCGACCACATCGAGATCGCCAAGGGGCCGCAAGGCACGCTCTACGGCGTCTCCGCGTTCGCCGGGATGGTGCAGGTCTTCACGCGGCGCGGGAAGAACACGAGCGTGACCCTCGGGCTAGGCTCCTGGAACGACAAGCACGCCTCCCTCGCCTGGGAGAAGCACGACGGGAACTCGATCACGCACGTCGCCAGCTCCATGTTCCGCGACAACGGCTTCCAGGACAACACCGGCTCGTCCGTGGATCGGCTGTCCGTCGGCTTTGGGCAGAAGGTGCGCGAGGGCTCGTGGGATCTCACGCTCGGCGTCCTCAGGGACACGGCCTACTGGGGCTCGCCTCTGCCGATCGCGGGCGGCGAGTTCGTGACCGGCTTCGAGGTGGACCGGAACTACGCGGTCGGCGGCGCGCGCATGGACCACCGCGTCTACTCCCTGACGTCCACGGTGGTGCGCAGACTCTCCGCGCAGGTGCAGATGGAGAACACGCTCGGCCTCACGCGCGACGAGCAGATCGCCGTGCGCTCCTTCATCGACGGCGTCGACGGGAGCACGGCCACGGCGCACGGTTCCTCGCTGCGCCCCCTCCAGACGACCTTCTTCGAGGACGCGCGCATCGTGACGACGGCCGGAAGGCACCGCCTCGTGACGGGGATCGCGCTCACGTCCGGCAAGACGACGGCCGACGGCACGGGCTTCGACCTCACGCTCACGACCGGCGCGAACCCGGTCGTCCCGAACGTGGACTCGCTCCCCATCGGCGACTATCGCTCCGCGGAGGACCAGCGGACGTTCTGGGGCTTCTACGCGAACGACACGTGGACGCCGTGGAAGTGGCTCGCCCTCACGTTCGGCGCGCGCTACGACAGGACGACCGAGTCGCTCTCGGCCGCTGTCACGAGCGCCAGCGGAGCCGGATCCGCGGCGGGCTCGAGCGAGCGCACCGACGGCAACTGGTCGGGCGGCGTCTCGGCGCTCATCCGGATCGTCGACGGGAAGCCCAGGGGCTTTCTGAACACGCTCCACCTGTACGTCGGCGCGAAGAGCAACTTCAAGCCCGCCGCGCCGAACATGCTCGAGGCCACGGCCACGGAAATCCTCGAGCCGGAGCGCTCGCGCTCGGGCGAGGCCGGCCTCAAGTCCCGCCTCTTCGGCGGCAACGTCTCGCTCGACATGTCTCTCTTCCACATGTCGCTCGAGAACGTCGTCGTCTCGACGCTCGGGCCCGACGGCCGGCCCGCCCTCACGAACGCGGGCGAGGAGCGCTTCCAGGGCTTCGAGGGCCAGGTCACGTGGGCGCCTCCTTCGTGGAGGGGTTTCTCGCTCGGCGCCGGCTACGCGCACCACGACGCGACGTACGTGAGCTTCTCGTTCGTGACGCCCGACGGCGAGCTGCGCGTCGTGGACGGCAAGCGCGTCGAGCTCGTGCCGCGCGACCTCTGGAACGTCCGCCTCGCGTGGTCGCCGAAGTCGGGCCTCGGCCTCTGGGGCGCCGTACGCCACCAGGGCATCCGCCCGTACACGCGCCGCAACACGGCGTACGCGCCGGCGTTCTACGAATGGGACGCGGGCGTCTCGTGGGAGAACGAATGGGTGCGGTTCTCCTTCACGGGGCGCAACCTCGGCGACGACCGCCACGTCGTGACCGAGAGCGAGCTCGGCGACGCGCAGTTCTACCTGGCGCCGAAGAGGCGCTACGTCGGGGAGATGACGCTGAGGTTCTGAGCGGGGGCTACTTCGCCGGCTTCGCGAGCTCGACGCCCGAGGCGAGGAAGGAGAGCTCCTTCTGGTCGCCCTTGATGTCGGCGGGCTTTCCGCCCGGGGTTTCCTCCGCGTAGTGCTTCGCGGTCGCCTCGGGGACCGTCTTCACGGTGAAGACGCCCTCGAGGACGGCCGCCATTCCCGCGGAGTCCTTCGGGACGAAGAAGGCGTAGTCCTTGAACCTCACGCGGACGGACTGGTCGCCGGCCTTGAGGACCATCCAGCAGCCCTTCTCCTGGCAGACGGAGGAGACGGTTCCTTCGGTCTTCACGGTCTTGCCGGAAAACGCCGCGGGATCCTTCACGAGGTCGGCGAGCGCGACCTTCGGCGAGTCCCCGAGCGGCGCGCCGAACTTGCCGGCGTCGGCGAAGAGGGAGAGGGGAAGGAGAAAGAGGACGGCGAGGAGGGCGGTTGTGATGCGTTTCATAGGGAATGAATCTTAACGGAGGCGCGTTAGGATAGTCGTTCGAGAGGAGATCTCAAGATGCCCACCGAGCTCCCGCCGCGCCCGTTCGACTCGCCGAGCCCGATCAGCCCCTCGGCGTCGGTCGCGATTCCCTCGTTCCTGGCCCGCGTCTACGTCTGGATGGCCGCGGGGCTCCTCGTCACCGCGGGCGCCGCATTCGCGACGCTGTCGAACGAGAGCCTCCTGAAGTTCGTCTTCGGGAACCGCATGGTGTTCTTCGGCCTCATGATCGGCGAGCTCGCGCTCGTCGCGTGGCTCTCCGGCCTCGTCGGCCGCCTCTCGTCGGGCACGGCCGGCGCCGTGTTCCTCTTCTACTCGGCTCTCAACGGCCTGACGCTCTCCGCCGTGTTCCTCGCCTACACGTCCGCGTCCATCGTCTCGACGTTCGTGGTGACGGCCGGAATGTTCGGCGCGATGAGCGTTTACGGCCTCGTCACGAAGCGCTCGCTGGACGGCCTCGGGTCGTTCGCGTTCATGGGCCTCATCGGCGTCGTCCTCGCGTCCGTCGTGAACATCTTCCTGCGGAACGACATGCTCGGGTTCGTCGTGAGCTGCGTCGGCGTCATCGTCTTCACGGCGCTCACGGCGTACGACACGAAGAAGCTCCGCCAGATGGCGATGGCCGTCGACGGCCGCTCCGAGGAAGGCAAGCGCGGCGCGATCTCGGGCGCCCTCGCCCTCTACCTCGACTTCATCAACCTCTTCCTCATGCTGCTCCGCCTCTTCGGGAACAGGCGGTAAGCCCATCGACTCTCCCGCGGGCTTCGACGCCTTCCTCGCGTGGGCCGTGTCGGTGGTGGGCATCGCCACCGGCGCAGCCTACGTGCCGCAGGCCCTGCGCATCTGGAACAGGAAGAGCTCCGAGGACGTCTCGATCACGACGTACCTCCTCTTCCTCGGCGGCCAGCTCGTCTACCTTCTCTACGGGATCCGCTTCCACCAGACGCCGATCGCCATCGGCATGGCCGCGAACATCGCGGGGAGCCTCGCCGTCATCGGGTCGGCCCTGAAGTTCAGGAAGTGAGACCCCTTCCGTCGCCGCGCGGCGCCGAGGCGTACCTCGCGATCGACAAGCCGGCCGGCGTCGCGGTCCACGGGCCGCACGGCCTCATCGGACCGCTGCGCAAGGAGTTCGGCGACAACCTCGCCCTCGTCCACCGCCTCGACAAGGAAACGTCCGGCGTCCTCCTCCTCGCGCGGACGCCCGAGGCGCTGCGCGCCGCGCTGGAGGCCTGGCCGACCTCCGTCACGAAGACGTACCGCGCCGTGACGCGCGGCGTGCCGTCGCCGCCCGAAGGCGTCGTCGCGGAGAAGCTCCTCGAGCACCGCACGGGCAAGCCCGAGCTCCTGAAGCGCGCGCTCAAGGCGGCCTACGGGCCCTCGCGCGCGGGACACCTCCTCTCAGGCCGGCGCGTCCTCGCGATTCCGGCAATCCCGCCGCCCGGCCGGACGACCGTGCATCCCGCCGGCCGCGAGGCGCGAACGGCGTACCGCGTCCTCGAGGATCGTGGCGCGACGGCGCTCGTCGAGCTGACGCCCGAGACCGGCCGGATGCACCAGCTGCGCGTCCACCTCGCCCACCTCGGGACGCCGCTCCTCGGCGACCCGCTCTACGACCTGGCACGGACGCCCGACACGCCGGCGCCGGTCCTCCACGCCGCGCGCCTCGTCTGGGCCGATCCGCCGGGCGCGCCCGGCGCCGTCTGGGCATGGGAGGCGCCGCCCCCCGCGGCCACGCGAGTTGGGCCATGATCCCGGCGTGACCGACTCCTCTCTCCCCCTCGACGCCCTCGGCCCCGTCTTCGAGCTCTGCGCCGAGCGCCCGCTCGCGGTGTTCGACCTCGAGACGACGGGCACGGACCGCCTCTTTGACCGCATCGTCGAGGTCGCGGTCCTGCGCTTCGGCAAGGGAGACGAGGTCGCGACGCTGGACCGCCGCGTGAACCCCGGCGTGAAAATCCCGCGCGAGTCCACGCGCGTGCATGGCATCTCGGACGCGGACGTCGCGGACAGCCCGGCGTTCGCCGCGCTCGCGCCGGAGCTCGCGCTCTTCCTCGACGGCTGCGACCTCGCGGGCTACAACGTCCGCCAGTTCGACGTCCCGGTGCTCCTCCGCGAGTTCGAGCTCGCGAAGGTTCCATTCTCGATGGACGGGCGGCGCGTCGTCGACATGCAGACGATCTACTTCCGGCGCGAGCCGCGCGACCTCGGCGCGGCCGTGCGCTTCTTCGCCGGGCGCGAGCACGTAGCGGCCCACGCGGCGCTCGCGGACGCGGTCGCTTCGGCCGAGGTCCTCGCCGGGCAGCTCCGGCGCTACGCGGACCTTCCGCGCGACGTCGCGGCCCTCCACGAGCTCTCGCGGCCGCCCGAGGGCCGCTACGTCGACCCCGACAAGCGCTTCCTCTGGCGCGACGGCGAGGTCGTGTTCGCGTTCGGACAGCACCGCGGGACGCGGCTCGCGGACGTCGCTGAGAAGAACCCGTCGTACCTCGACTGGATCGTGGACGGAAACTTCCCCGACGAGGCCAAGCGCATCGCGCGCGACGCGCAGCGCGGCGTCATCCCGCGCCGGGATTGAGCGAGCCCATCCCCTCCCGCGGCCTCGTGCGGCGCCGGAGCCGGCCCGCGCGTCTCGCGCTTCTCACGCTCGGGTGGGTGCTCCTCGCCCTCGGCGTCCTCGGCGGCCTCCTGCCCGTCATCCAGGGCTGGCCGTTCGGCGTCGCGGGAATGGCGATTCTCTACATCGAGAGCCGCTGGGTGCAGAGGAAGGTCCGCCGCTTCCGCCAGCGGAACCCGAAGTTCGAGCGCACGTGGCTCAAGGCCCGGGCGTGGCTGCGCGAGCGGCGGCGCCGCCGGACGCCCCCGCGCGCAGGATCCTGATAGCGGCCCGCCGGAAAGGCGCGTAGACCAAGGCGGAAAGGAGACCGCCGTGCGCCTTTCCTCCCGCGCTTTCGCCACGATCGTCGCCGTCGTTCTCGTCGTCCTCACGGCCGCGCCGCTCGCCGCCGCCCCGCCCGAAGCCCCGTGCGCGGCGCCCGCCTTTCACCGGCTCGACTTCTGGCTCGGCGAATGGGAGCTCACGTGGCCCGCGAGCGGGGATCAGCCCGCGGGACGCGGGACGAACCGCATCGTGAAGACGCTCGACGGGTGCGTCGTCGAGGAGAGTTTCGCGGCGGCCGGCCCCTCGCCGCTCGTGGGACGGAGCCTGTCCACGTACGACGCCGTCCGCAAGGTCTGGCGCCAGACGTGGGTCGACAACAGCGGGTCGTACCTCGACTTCGAGAGCGCGCTCGAGAAGGAGCTTTCACTCGTCCGCCGGGGCGAGAAGGACGGCAGCCCCGCCCTCATGCGCATGTCCTGGACGAACGTCCGGCAGGACGACATGGACTGGCGCTGGGAATTCTCGCCGGACGGCGGCCGGACCTGGGCGCTTCGCTGGCTCATCCATTACGTGCGCAAGGGCACGCGTCCCGCGCCCCCGGCGCTCGCGCTTGCGAACGCTCTCTTCGACGGCGGCCGCTGGGCCGAGGCCGTTCCCGCGTTCGAGGAGGCCTCGCGCGGCGCGCCGCTGGATGGACGTTCGCTCTTCCGCCTCGGCTTCGGTCTCCTCGAATCCGGCCGGGGCGCCGAGGCCATTCCGATGTTCGAGAAGGCCCTCGCGGTGGGCTCGCCCGCGGCCCGCGGCACCATCCAGGTCAAACTCGCCGAGGCGCGCGCCGCCGCCGGCCGGACGGACGCCGCCCTCGACGCCCTGGCGCGCGCGGCCGACGCCGGCTTCAACCAGCCCGGCGCGCTCGAGCAGAGCACCCGCCTCGCCCCCCTGAAGGGCGACCCGCGTTTCGACGCCGCGCTCCGGCGCGTTCGGCTCAACAGGACTCCGTGCACGACGTTGCCGGAGTCGCGCCAGCTCGACTTCTGGCTCGGCGAGTGGGAGGTCCGCGTCTCGGAGGGCCGCCCGAACGCCGGCGCGCTCGTGGGGACGAGCCACGAAGAGAAGGTGGAGGGGGGATGCGTTCTCGTCGAGGTCTACGCTCAGCCGGACGGCTTCTCGGGCCGGAGCCTCAATTTCTTCGACGCAACCGTCGGACGCTGGCGGCAGACGTGGGCGGATGCAACGGGCGGTGTCACGGAGCTCACGGGCGTGTTCCGCGACGGGGCGATGCGCCTCGAGGGCGAGTCGCACACGGCCGCG
>Ga0315271_10002256_pt1 | contig 12016 bp, 7 predicted proteins | sample C3_top_MG_FD_204664 | JGI IMG/M metagenome (GOLD analysis project Ga0315271, IMG submission 204664) | Sediment microbial communities from Yellowstone Lake, YNP, Wyoming, USA - C3_top | ecosystem: Environmental > Aquatic > Freshwater > Lake > Sediment | place: USA: Wyoming | collected 2017-08-01
CCCGATCGAAGGAAGCTCAGCCCGCCCGTGTCGTCGAGATGATTCCGCTGATCCAGCCCTTTCTTCCGGAGAGCCTCTAGGAGCGGCGGCATGACCGCTTCAGGTTCGCAGTTCAGGAAGAGGTCCACGAACGGATAGGCCTGCAGGAACTCATTCTTCAGCCACCCGACCTCGCTGATGATCTTGTTCCTCACGACCGTGACCGCGTTCAGCCGCTCCCTGCTGAACTTGAGGACAGCCAAATCCTCTTCCTGGCAGTCGAACCCGCAGCGCGAAACCACGACGTCCGGTCCGAACGCGGAAAGCCGTTTCTCCACTTCCCCGAGCGAGAGATCGAATCCGTTGGCCTCGATCATGAGGACATCATGGCCGGCCTTTTCGACGACAGCCGCGGTGTACAACAGGCTCAGGGGCGGATAGAGAGCGCCCACGTCTTTGTGTTCGTAGCGTTCTTCCCGGACGACGCTGAACCCGTTCACGCGGGGAGGATTGACGATCGCAACTTTCACGGCCACCTCGATAATCTTCAAATCGGGATCCGTCATCAATATATCACAATCCCCGGGTTTTCTCAAAAATCCCCCCAATCGCCGGCCCTCCGCTTCATCCCTTCTTCATTCCCGCGGGATTTCATTGACATTCAACCGGAAATTCCGTATATTCATAATGGAAGAAAAACGCGGCCCCGGGACAGGGACCGGCCGCACGGGAGGCCGTCATGGCCGATCTTGATCTGAACGAACAGAATTTCGACGAGACCTTGAAGAGCTCGGCCTTTCTCGTGGTCGATCTGTGGGCCGAATGGTGCGCGCCCTGCAAGATGATCGCTCCTTTCCTCGACAAGATCAGCCTCAAATTCAGCGACAGGATGAAACTGGCCAAGGTCAACGTGGACGACCATCCGACCCTGGCCGAGCGCTTCCAGGTCACGGGCATACCGACGCTTCTTGTCTTCAAGAACGGCGAACTGGCGGGACGGATCACGGGCGCGATGCCCGAAAACGTCCTCGAAACCAAGATCGCAGCTTTCTTTTAAAGGCAGTTCCAACAACCTTGTTTTTGGCTCTTACAAACGGCCGAAAGACCGTTTCCGCCCCCGCATTCCCAATGGAGACGCGTAGAATGAGGGGAGTGCCCGCACCTTCTGCTTTGTCGAGCATGGGAAAAAGCGGGGGCGATCCGTTGATTTTCCCTTCCGGCCGCCGCCGTCCCTTTCTCATTTTCTCTCTTGGTCTGTTACTCTTCCTTCTCCCCGGTGTCCTCCCGTTGCTGGCTTTCAATCCCGACCTGGCGGTCGAATATCCGAGCGCCAGCCTGTCGAAGAAAGCGCTTCTCGAGGAAGGAAGATACAAGGACCTGCTGGACTGGATCGACCGATACGAACCTGACAACGAGTATCTCAAAGGGGTCCTGAACTCGAAACTGACCAACGTCCGGGCCGCAGTCAGCAACTTCCTGCTTTGCACGAACGACGCGAACCTCCGGTATTATTCGTTCTACAACATCGGCCTGGCGCTCCGAGGGAAGAACGGCACGAACTGCCTCCCGTGGTTCAGGAAAGCCCTGACTTCGGACAATCCCTTCATCAATTACCAGTCCGAACTCCAGACCGCGGATCTTCTCGTGTCCCTGTCAAATAAAAGATCAGGTCTCGAACATTATCTCAAGGCCCTGGAGATCGTCCAGCGATGGGAAAGGTCGCAGCCCACGCTCCTTCCGTTCCTCGGTCATTCTTACCTCACGCGTCTCCTGACGTCCCTGACCCTGACCGCGAGGGACCTGGGCGATCCCCGCTACAGGGCCTTCGGGTACAGGGCTTTGGCGATGAACCAGCCTAACAGGTACAATCCTTTTTTATCGTCCCTCATCCAGGTCATGTCGAACAGCCAGCCGCAGACCTTCGACGAGAATTTCCATCTTTTCAGGCACCTGTCCGGGATGGATATCCGTTCCGCCAGGACCGCCGGGTGTCTCGACGAATGCCTGAAAAAGGCGCCATCGACCGAGGCCCTGGTCCAGGTCATGGAACTCGGATTCGGATGGTGGCTCCCCAGGAACAGGGAACAGCCCGAACGGATGCTCCGACTGTACGGCCCGCGGCTCGACGCTTTCGGGCTCGAGGACGGGGTCCTGTACCTTAAAATGATGCTCGCGTGGAGCAGGCGGGACCAGTCCTCGGTCCTCTCGAACTTCAGCCTCGTTTTCAATGATCAGCGGAGCGATCCGGAATACGAAGCCAAGACCCTGTCGTTCTATCTCGATTACATGCAGGAAATCCCGGCGGATCCCAAGCCCCTGGAGATCCTCCTCCAGCACCGCAGGTCGTTCGCGACCAACGAGGGGATCGTCACGGATCTTTTCCAGTACAGCCTGTCGAAATATTTCCGCAACGCGGACCCGGCCGGGGCGCTGGCGTTCCTCACGAACCTTCCTTCGCGGCCCGAGCACGAATTCTTCATCGCCCGCTGCCTCGTCATGCAGGGCCGGAAAGCGGAGGCGCTCGGCAGGTTCAGGTCGATCATCCTCTCCGGCTCTTCGGACTACTACACCTGGCTCTGCCTCTCGGAAGTGAAAAACCTCTACAAGACCGAAAAGGAAGTCCAGCGCACGAACATCAACAGATCGGTCCAGATCCTCAATGAGATCATCGGCAAAGATATTCCCATCTCCGAGCTCGGACGAAGATACCTCGAGATCCTGTCCCTGAACCCCGACTTCATCCTGGGCGCGGACTCGGTCGACGCGATCCTCCGCGACCGGCCCGGCCTCTCCGCCGGACCGGCCGCGACGAACGACCGGACGATCCTCAGGCTGAAAGGATATTTCGACGCCTCCCTCGTGGAGGAAGGATCCGTCGAGCTCCTCCTCAACGACCGGAACGATCTCCCCTTCTGCCTCACGATGGCCGAATATTTCAACAAGAGCGGATACTCTTACCTCCAGATCAAGTACGCCGAGCGCGTCCAGCGCCTGCTCCAGATCGGCTTCCCCGCCTGGCGGATCCGCCATCCGATCGTCTCCTACCTCTATCCGGAGTGGTACAGGCGGGAAGTCCTGACGCTCAGCCACCGCTGGGGGCTGGCGCCGAGCCTGGTGTACGCGATCGTCCGCGAGGAAAGCAGGTTCAGGCATGACGCCCTCTCGCGGTCCGGCGCCTCGGGGCTGATGCAGCTGATGCCGTCGACCTTCTCCTACATCATGAATAAAAAATCCGATCCCGTCTCCTCCGGCGCGATCACCAGCCCCGCGGCGAACATCTACGCGGGGACGGCGTTCCTCAAGGACCTTCTCCTGCGCTACGGCGACGAGTACAAGGCGGTCGCCGCCTACAATGCGGGTCCCGCCAACCTTGACAAATGGATCAAACGGTTCAATCCTCCGGACGACGCCTACTTCCTCGAATTCATCCCCTTCCCCGAGACGCAGTCGTACGTCATGAAAGTCCTCACTTCGCAGCTGGGCTACAACCGCTGAGCGGCCCGTCAAGTTGACAAAAATCGAAATTCCGGCTATACTCTTTCAAAGACCCGAGGAATGGCATGAGCGGACAATCGAATCATTACGACGCGGCGGTGATCGGCGCCGGCCCGGCCGGTTACACCGCGGGAATCCGCTGCGCGGCGACCGGGATGAAGACCATCGTCGTCGACAGGGCGGAGATCGGCGGCACGTGCCTCAACACGGGATGCGTGCCGACGAAAATCCTCGTCCAGGCGGCCCACGATCTTCTGCGTCTCGCCGATCTTCCGGCTGAGGGCATCGAAACGGCGGCGGCGTCTTTCAGCCTTGCCAGGCTCATGGAACGAAAGACGTTGATCGTCGATCACCTGAAAAAAGGCGTCAATTTCCTGTTCAAAAAAAACAAAGTCGAATTCCGCCGCGCTTCCGCGGAGTTCAGCGACGCGAAGACTCTCGTCCTGGACGGAACCGAAAAAATATCAGCGGACCGGGTCATCATCGCGACCGGCTCCTCGCCCGTCGTTCCGGCCGCCCTCTCCCAGGGGTTCGAACCCGGAATCCTGCTGACCAACGAAAACGTCTTTTCGCTCAGGGAACTTCCGTCATCCCTCCTCGTCCTGGGAGGAGGCTTCATCGGGTGCGAGTTCGCGTTCGTCTTCGCGGCACTCGGTTCGAAAGTCACGATCGTCGAACAGCTTCCCGAAATTCTCCTCTCCTTCGACGGCGAAGTCGTCCAGGAACTGAAAAAGCGCCTCGCGAAGGCCGGCGTGGAGATCGTGACGAATACGGCCGTTTCATCCCTGAAAAAAATCCCGGCCGGAGTCGAAGCGGTCCTGGCCGACGCCAGGGTAATCCCCGTCTCGGCGGCGCTGATCGCCGCGGGCCGAAAACCGAACAGCGCGATCCCCGGACTCGCCGAGACCGGCGTGAAAACGGAAAAAGGATACATCCCCGTCGATCCGGCCACTTTCGAGACGAATGTCCCGGGAATCTTCGCCATCGGAGACGTCAGCGGTCCTCCCTTGCTCGCGCACAAGGCGTCAGACGACGCGGAACGGCTGTCGGAATCCTTCGCCGGGAAGCCCCGCAAGACGCCGAGGATCATCCCCCAGGTCCTCTACACGATCCCCGAGGCCGCCTCTGTCGGAGCGACCGAGGATGAGCTTATAAAATCAGGCCGTCCTTACAAAAAGACGACCGTTCCTTTCGTCCCCGTGGCGCGGGCGCGCATCATGGGTGAGACCGCCGGATTCTGCAAACTTCTCACCCACGGGGACCGTCTCCTGGGCGCTCATATCGTCGGACCTCTTGCGTCTGAGCTGATCCCCTTTCTCAGCCTGGGACTGGAGATGTCGATACCCGTTTCGGTACTTTCACGCCACGTCATAAGCCATCCGACGGTCAGCGAAGTGATGAAAGACTGCCTGGCCGCGGCTTCCGGAGACGACACATGATCTATCCGATGAAATTCAATCCGGTCTTCAAGGAGACCATCTGGGGCGGAAAAAAACTGGGTCTCCTCCTGAACAAGGACACTCCCGGGTCCGCGGACGTGGGGGAGTCCTGGGAGGTGGCCGACCACCCGAACGGCACTTCAACCGCGGCAAACGGCGGATTGAACGGCCGATCCTTCCACGAAATTTTCCAGGCCTTCAGGGACGATATTCTCGGTCCGCGGCTGGCGGCGCGATTCACGGACCGCTTCCCGCTCCTCGTCAAATTCATCGACGCCAGGGACAGGCTTTCCCTCCAGGTCCACCCGGACGACGCGTACGCGAAGATCCACGAGAACGGATCCTTCGGCAAGACGGAGGCATGGTATGTGACCCACGCCGAACCGGGCGCTTTCCTTATCGCGGGCCTGAAAAAGAGGAGCTCGCGGGAAGAATTCGAAAAGGCCCTGGCTGAAGGCGTCCTGGAAGAGCTCATGAACAAGGTTCCCGTCAAGCCGGGAGATTTCCTCTTCATCCCGGCAGGCCGGATTCACGCCATCATGCCGGGCATCCTCCTCAACGAGATCCAGCAGAATTCCGACATCACCTACAGGGTCTACGATTGGGGCCGGACGGACAAGAACGGCAAGAGCAGGGAGCTCCACGTCCGGCAGTCGCTCGAGACGATCAATTTCAACGACAGCGGCGTCAGGGCGCTCCCTTCGGACCAGGCTGAAAAGCTGGACGATCAGCGCAGGCTGCTGACCCGAAACCCTTTCTTTTCCACGGAAAAATGGGTTTTCGACAGGATCGATTCGTCGACCCAGGAGGGAGCCCGCCAGGGTTTCCATATCCTTTCGGTCCTGAGCGGTCAGGGGACCCTTTGCTGGAAGGACGGCCAGGTCGACGTCAAAACGGGCGATTCCCTGGTCGTCCCCTGGTCGACAGGCACCTACAGCGTCGTTTCCCTTGACGGAACCATGACCGTTCTAAATTCCTATATTTGACGCAAGCGGTCTTAAAACCTTATCTTACAGCGACCCTGCAAAGGATCCATCCGCACACGAAAGGGACAGCGCGGGCTTAAAAAGCCCTGCCAAAGGCCGGATCCGCCGTTTATAACGACAGGGAGGCCGGATTGTGAGTTAGAGGCCTTATCCACCACGGGCGCGGAGCGACAGGAAAACAATGCCTAAAAGGAAAAAGACCTCTTTATTCGTCTACGACGACAATAGCGACGCGGACGGGAATCCCGCGTCGACGGGACTCGTCGCCTTCGATCCGTTCCGGAAATACCTCATGGAGGCGAGCAAATATCCCCTCCTGACCGAGGAAGAGGAACGCAGGCTCACCCGGGAATACCGGAAAACCCAGGATCCGGCGATCGCCCGGAAGCTCGTCCTGGCGAACCTTCGCCTGGTCATCAAGATCGTGATGGAATATTATTACAAGGTCTTTTCCAATATTTCGGACCTCATCCAGGAGGGGAACCTGGGCCTTCTTCTCTCGGTCAAGAAGTACGATCCGGACAAGGGAATCAGGTTCCCGTCCTACGCGCAGTTCTGGATCAGGGCCTACATGCTGAAATACCTCCTCAACTCGTACAGCATGGTCAAGATCGGCACGACGCGGAAGCAGAAGAAGGTCTTCTACAACCTGGCGAAAGCCAAGACTGCCCTCGAACAACTCGGATTCAAGAGCGACCCCAAGCTCCTGGCGAAATATATGGACGTCAGCGACAACGACGTGAAGCTCGTCGAACGCAGGATGCAGAACAGGGACGTCTCCCTCAACGCCCCGGTCACAGCCGGAAGCACGACGATCGTGCAGGACACCATCGTCCAGCCGACCCGTTTCGAGACCGAGGTCGAAAAAGAGGACATGCGCGGACGGGTGAAGGAAAAACTTGCCGAATTCTACGCGAGTCTTGACGACAAGGAGAAGTTCATCTGGGACCGCAGGCTTCTTCCCGCCGGACCGCAGATGACCCTCCAGGACATCGCGGCCCGTTTCAAGATCTCGAAGGAGAGGATCCGCCAGATCGAGGAACGGATCGTCCGGAAGCTCAAGAAGTTCTGGGCCCGGAGCGCGTCCGAGATCTCGGTCAACGATATTCTGTCGACGTCCTGAAACCGCGGGAGGAAAAGGAAACCCTATGAAAAGCAGCAAGACCTTCTATACCGTCGGAAGCATCCTCCTCCTTTTTTTTATCGCCGGGCTTTTGGCCCTGATGATGAACAAGAACGTCCACCCCCGTCCGGCGATCAAAAGAGCTTTCCTCTCCGCCGCGGAAAAAATCAAGGCAGGCCGCTGGTTCAAGTTCAAACTGCCCGCCCGGAACCCGGCTTCCGCGACAGCCCAGTCGTTCCTCCGGCTCGAGGACAGCGTCCTCGTCGACCCCAAAAGACAGTACGTTTTCCATCCCAAACTCCGCCTCCGCGGCCGCAACGAAATAATTTTCAACACCGTCTCGGGCGCTGTCTTCAAGTTCGACGCGAAGCTCAGGGCCGTGACCGGATCCGCGGCGAACGATCTCGACCAGGCCACGGCGCTCATTCCCATCGGCTCGAAGCTGCTGATGCACGACAGGCTGAGCCGATTCTTCCTGGTCGATCCCGCGGAGATGAACGTATCCCCCTTCTTCCTCTACGCCGGCGGCAGGCCCATTTTCGGCCTCGCGGGCGTCGGGGACGCGAACGCGGACGGAACGCCGGACATCGTCGTCGCGGATTCGATGATGCAGGTCGCCTGCGTCGACGGACGCGACTTCACGACACGCTGGTCTTTCGCCGACGCCTCGGACCTCGTCCTGTTCGCGCCGGTCAGCCTTTTCATCAACAACGACCGCGCCGCTGATTTCGCGTTCGCCTCGCAGAACGGGATCCTCTACGGCTTGGACGGCCGCTCGGGCTGGGTCCTGTGGAAACAGCCCGTCCAGGAAGCCGTCAAGAGCCAGGTCTACGCCGTCGACATCAACTCGGACGGAGAAACGGAACTTCTCTTCTCCTCCGAGGAGAAGAACCTTTTCTGTTACTCGCGCCTCGGCAGCGGGCTCTGGAAACTCGGCATGGGCTCGAAGGTGAAGGGACTCGTTTTCGGCGACCTCAACGGCGACGGCAGGAAGGACATCGTGGTCAGCCTCGAGAACAACGCAATCGTCTGCCTGAACGGGATCACCCAGCTCAAGCTCTGGGATTTCGTCTCCGAGCGGCCTATCGACGCCTCGACCCTCTCCTGCTTCGACGTCAACGCCGACCGCAGGAGCGACGTGGTCTTCAGCGACACGGCCGGGGTCGTCACCTGCGTCGACGGAGCGACCGGGAACATCATCGGCCGGCTGCCGATTCCCGAACGGCCCGTGAGCGAATTTGTTCCCAGCCAGAAAGGCTTTTACTTCCTGACTGCCGACGGCCATATGGACCTGATCAGGTTCTACGAAAAAAAATGAGAGCAACGTCCACATCCTTCCCCGGTACGGCCTGGCCGGTCCTCCTCCTCGCGCTCGTTTTTTCCGCCGGCCTCTGCCTGCCCCTTTCCGCGGCCAAGAAGGAAGGTCCGCTGGTCAAACTGGTCGTCCTCGACCGCAACCTGAAGACCGTCATCTCGAATTACCAGTCCGAAATACAGAAACTCACGTCGAAGGAAAAGAAGAAGGATTCCTTCGTCTATACGGTCACGATCCGGAAAACGAACTACAATCCCTATTCCACGACCTTCGCGGTCCCCTCCAGCTACACCGCGCCGATCTTCTGGTCCACCAACTACCTGACCCCTTTCTTCCGCGAGATGAAGGAGTTCGTGTCGCGGCCGAAATTCACCAATGTCGTCATCTCCGGCTTCATCCGGGACGCTGATAAGAACCCCCTGCCGAACGTCATGGTCCAGCTTTTCGACGACAACATGTCCGTCATCAAGGATTACCTCACGACAGCGGACGGGCGCTACGTCTTTTCCAACCTTCCCCCGAAGACGTACACGATCCGGTCCGCCAGCACCAAGGACCTCATCGAGAAAAAAATCTCGGTCGCCAAAGCCCCCGAGCTGGTCCAAACGTCGCTGACCCAGAAAACCGAATCCGCCCCGCAGGCCGAAAAATCCGAAAAAAACCAGCCGCAACAAATAAAAACCGGCCTCGCCGATTCCTCGATCCTGATCCTCGTCAGCCAGAACCAGTCGCTGACGCTGAAGCATGAGATGCAGACCAATATCAAGGGCCTCATCGTCGGCATCTGGGAGGAAGGCCGCGAGTATTTCATCACTCCCTTCGGAACGCTGACAGGGACGCTGGAATCCGCCGCGAACGTCCGGACCAACACGTTCATCACGATCGACGGGAACTCGGTCCGGTACAAAGGCCAGCCCCTTTTCCGCGACGGCGAGCCTTTCTCGCTGCAGCTGTACGCGGTCTATAAGGACGGAACCGTCAGCGACACACCCTTGAACCTGGAAAACATCACGACCCGGGACAGCATCCCGCCTCCCCTGCCGTCGCTCGACACGGTCAGCCTGTTGCCCGGTTCGATCTTCATGTCCTGGCACAGGCTCACTCCGGACAGGGAGGAGCTCGCGTACCGTATCTACCAGAAACAGGCCGACGGTTATACGGTGCTCGACGAAATCAGGGACTACACGACGAACGGATGGGTGACGCGCGTCATCCCCTTGAAGCCCGGGATGGAGGCGTCCAATCTCACGCTGACGGTCACGGCCATCGACAGGTCCGGCAACGAGAGCGAATTCCAGAAAGCCTATATGACGGTCACCGCCTCCTCCAACCGCAGCGTCGACCTGGTCCTGGACACGTCCCTCGGACCGCCTGTCATCTTCGAGAGACCCGCGCCGCCGGTCGTGATCCCGCCGCGCAAATTCACGGCGTTCGAACTCTTCGTGCGTAACGGTTACTCTCTCAGGCCGGGCGCTGTCCTGCGCATCGACGCGAAAAAGATCGTGCTCCCCGCGGGAACGAGGATCATGGTCCCCAGCCGCAGCCGCCTCGTGCTGGAGGACGTGGTCCTGACGGCCAAGAGCAATTCCTCGTGGCTGGGAATCGAAATCAACGGCGGCTCGATCGAGATCGTCCGGAGCACCCTCAAGGGGGCGGTCCGGGCGCTCGGCGCGCGGAATTCCAGCCGTGTCTCGGTCCGTGATTCGTCCTTCGTCCGCAACAAGACAGCGGTTTATTCCGAGGATTCCAGGATCGACCTGAGAGGGACCTTGTTCCTCCGAAACGCTGCGGCGCTCATCGTCCGCGGGGGTTCGACGACGGCCGACGGAGTCACGATCGCTTCGAACGCCGCGGGAGCCTCATTCGAGAACTGCGGCGTCACGATCGCCCGGAGCGTCATCAACGGTAACGGTTCGGGCCTTGAGCTTCACGGCTGCAGGGGCTCGGTCGTCCGCTCAGCGATCGCCGGGAACAGGGACAACGGGATCTATCTCGATTCATCGGCCGTCAGCCTGGCTTCCTGCCTGATCGCCGGGAACGCGAAGAACGGCGTCCTTTGCGCGGACTCGAATCCCGAGATCCGCGCCTGCGACATCAGGGAAAACCTGTTCTACGCCGTGAAATCCGGCGGCAGGCTCGTCGACTGTTTCGTCGGACGGAACAACCGCTCCCTGGAAGTCGACAACACGCCGGACAGCGGATCGGACGACGGCCGGGCCTTCACCTACTCGAACTCTTCGCTCCAGCAGATCTACGCCGTGGACTCGATCCGCGGACTTTCCGCCGAAGAAAAGACCGAACATACCCCAAATTTGAAACAGGAGAAATAACGTGGAAGAGACCGCCGCCAATCCTCCCGTCAAGACAAGGATCCAGTCCGTCACTCCCGTCTTAGTCATTTTCCTGTTCTTCCTCATTTTCGTCGTGATCGCTCTTTTTTACGAGGTCTTCCTCTACAAGAAATACCTCGATATCTACAAGAACCAGACGATCCATTCCCTGGCCTTCGAGGTCGGGCAGGCCGCCATGAAGAGCGCGAACGACAGGGAAAAACTGAACCTGTTCAACGGGATCGCCGCGGAGGTCCTCAGGGATTCGAGCGTCCAGGAGATCTGGGTGACGGACAAGGACCTGCGTCTGCTCTACAGTTCGAATCCCGACACGATCAAGGCCTACAAATTCCAGAAACTCCCCGCGGATTATTTTCCCCTCTACCAGGCTGGGTTCAGCCTGAAGCCCGAGGGTTTCGCGCCCGTGGTCCGGGAGGACATGAACCGCTGGTGGACCTTCATGGCCATCCCGGTGAAGATCAACGCGGATTCTTTTTTCGATCTGACGGTCGGACTGAAGATCCGGAAGATCAATTTCCTTTTCAACCGCAGCGACGTCAGGTTGGGCGGTCTCAGGGCGAACGTGTCCGTCGCCGTCGTCTGGACCCTGATGGTGCTCCTGGCCGTCGTCTTCAGCCTCATCATCGCCAACCTCTTCAGCCCTTCCAACCGGAAAATGCTCGATTACGTCCGCGGCCTCACCGCCGATCCCGACAAACCCGCGGAAAAACCGAATCCTCCGGATTATGTCGCGCCTGTCCTGGAAGAGATCAAGTCGGCGTTTGAAAAAATCCGGTCCTCCTCGCTCCGATCCGTCGAGGAGTCGTCGAAGAACAGCCTGCCCGCCCGGGAAGCGGAAATCAGGAAGGGCGTCGTCGATCTGCTCTTCTCTCCTCCCCAGGAAGGGTTGAAAAGCCTTGAACGGGCGTTCCTGCACAGCTCCCCCGGGGCCAAGGCGCGGAATCTCCTGATGATCAGGCAGACGAGCCCGTTCCAGGAAAGCTTCTGCGTCGCCCAGCCAGCGGACGACAAGCTCGAGAACTACCTGGCCTCCGCGAGCCAGGTATTGGCGATGTTCAACAAGGTCAGCCGGGAAGCCTCGTTCCGGGACCTTTTAACCGATATGAACAAGGAATTCATGACCTACTACCTGGGGACCGCGAATCTCCTGCTTGGACAGTTCGACATAACGACAAACACATTGAGCCTGGTCACGGCCGGATTCAACACGTTCCTTTTTTACAATAAGAAGGTCAATGAATTCAAAGTTTTCCCCGCGTCGGGGCTCCCCGTGGGACAGGTGACGACCGAGGAATTCGCGCTCGGACTCAAGGAAGAGAAGTTGAAAA
>Ga0315271_10002257_pt1 | contig 12014 bp, 14 predicted proteins | sample C3_top_MG_FD_204664 | JGI IMG/M metagenome (GOLD analysis project Ga0315271, IMG submission 204664) | Sediment microbial communities from Yellowstone Lake, YNP, Wyoming, USA - C3_top | ecosystem: Environmental > Aquatic > Freshwater > Lake > Sediment | place: USA: Wyoming | collected 2017-08-01
CCAGCGGGTTGGTCTTCTTGTCGTGCTGATGGAGGATGTCGAGGTTCAGCGCCTTGGGCCACCACTCCATCGTGGAGCTGCCGACGGTCGTGTTGCCGCCATGCATCACCGGGCACTTGCCGGAATTGGCGCTCTGGTGATCGGGGACGGGCTTGTTCTTGTCAGTCATGGACTGCTGCTCCTTGGGGTTTCGGGGTACTTGCGGTTGAGGACGGCTCGTCTGCTCGCTCAGCCAGGCACTTCGCACACACGCCCCGCACCTCGACGTGCGCGTCGGCGATGCTGCCGAGCTCCTTCACCGCCTCCGGGATACGGAGTTCGTTGAGGTCGGCGCTCTCGAAGTCGCGCACGAGGCCGCAACGAACGCAGACGTAGTGGTGGTGCTGCTCGATGTTGGCGTCGAACCGCACGCCATCGCGCTGCGGCCCGAGCGTCGTGACGAGGCCGAGATCGTGAAGCATCCACAGCGTCCGGTAGACCGTGTCGACCGACACGGTGGGCATACGGTGCTGCACCGCACGGAAGATGGAATCGACGTCCGGGTGCTCGTCAGTGGCAGCGAGTTCACGAAAGATCTCAAGACGTTGATGCGTCAGCTTGACGCCCGCCTTCTTGGCGACCGCCTTGAGGTGCTGAAGCCGGTGCTCGACCTTGCTGTGTTCCTTGTTGCTCATTGATTCCTAGTTGCGGATTACTCGCAGATAGGAACATACTCTCAGCATCACCCTACGTCAAGCGAGACGCGGCGATCTAGAAGGACCGGGCCAACCGGGCGCCGGCGGCGTTTCGGCACCGCGATTTCGTCTCGGCGTCCTGCGGAAGTTCTTTACGTTGCCCCTGGGGACACCATGTCGCACTTCCGCCGCTTCGTGGAACTCGAGGGCGAGGGGGTTCAGCTGGTTTTGGCCGGGCCGCTGGTGATGGAGGTACCGTCGCAGCGAGCGGTCCGGGTTTTGGCCCATGTGAGCGAAGAGGACCGTACCGCCCTGCTCCGTCATATGCACGCCCTGGTGGCGCCGTCGCCATTGAGAGCCTGAGTCTGGCCCTGATTGAGGCGTGGATGCACGGCCGGCCCGCCCTACTGGAAGAGCCAAGTGCTCCGGCGACGGGCGCTCAGTGACGAAGGCCAGCGCGAAGCCTCCCCGAAGGGGGACGGCGCGGACCACGACAGAGGCGACGAGGCAGCGTAGCAAGCAGACGGGAAGCCCCGGATTCCGACGCGGTGGAGGAGCCTCGCGCACTGCGGGGGTTTGGCCCGTCCGCAGCCCTTCCTAGGCGGCGTCAGGCGCGCCCGCCTGCTCCTGGAGCGCGCCGGGCGGACGCCCACGGCCGCTCCGCGGCCGCGTGAATGGGCTGGCAAGTCGCGCTCGTTTCGCTTACGCTCCGAAGTCATGTTGCCCTACGTGGACGGGTTGTCGGTGGCACGCGCCGCGCGCCTGGCCGGCAATCGCACGCCCCTCCTGATGCTCACCGCCAAGGGTCTGCCCGAAGACGTGGTGGATGGTCTCGAGGCGGGCGCGGACGACTACCTTTCCAAGCCATTCGACCTGACCGTGCTGCTGGCGCGGGTCAAGAGCCTGCTCCGCCGCCCGCAATGGAACCCAAACGTCCCTCTCGGGGACGAGCGAAACCACGGTGACCCTCGGAGCGTCCACCGTCGATTTCGCGAACTTCGAAGTCCGCCGCGGCGAAGTTCTGATTCGGCTCACCCTCCTGGAGGCGGGGCTCTTGAAGCTCCTCTACGAAAGGCGCGGCACGGTGGTGGGCAAAGCCGAGATCCTGGAAAAAGTGTGGAACCTTCATCCAGACACCGAAACCCGCGCGGTGGATAATTTCGTGGTGCGCCTCCGGAAGTACATCGAGGCCGATCCCTCAAACGCCAAGCTCCTGCTCACCGTGCGCGGCGCGGGCTACCGGCTGGAGGCGGAAGCGCCGTGAGCAAAACGACTGCGCTCATCGAGAGCCTCTATCCGAGCCTCTCCCCACTCGCCCCGGCGACCCGCGCCGAGATCTCTCGGCGGGCCGTCCGAAAGACTCTTCAAAAAGGCGCCCAGGTCTTTGCCGACGACGCGCCTTGCCTCGGATTTCCCTTTGTTTTGAGCGGATCGATCCGGGTCTTCAAGCGTTCGCTCGAAGGGCGGGAGCTGCCCTTGTACCGCGTGGGGCCAGGCGAAAGCTGCGTCATCTCGACGGTTTGCCTGATGGGCCGGATGGGCTATGACGCGCGCGCCGAAGCCGAGGACGAGACGGAAGTCGCGATCCTGAGGCCGGACCACTTCGCCGAGCTGATGGGAGAGGCCTCTTTCCAGCGTTTTGTCTTCGGTCTCTTCTCACGCCGCCTGGCGGACCTCATGATTCTGGTCGACGCTTTGGCGTTCAAACGCCTCGATCAACGCCTGGCCATTGTTCTGGCCAACGGGCCAAGCCTGCGGCGAACGACGCATCAGCAGATCGCAGACGAACTCGGCACGGTGCGCGAGATCGCGTCGCGGATCCTGGGAGAATTCGAACGTGAGGGCCTCCTGCGCCTCGGGAGAGGCCGGATCGAGATCCTCGATACCGCTCGGCTGCGTGCGCGAGGACGTTAGGCTCCGGTCCACCGGCCGGCTCCCCGTTTGGCTGGTGGGAAGGGGATTAGCAGGCGGGCTTCTTCGAAACGGGCTTTCCTTCTCCCGCGCCACGCGCGGGGTCGGGAACCGCTCAGGTGGGCACTCCCAGGCGAGGAAGCACCCACACTTGAAGAGCAACCCAGACCGCGGCGAATCCAAGTCCCATCAAGAGTTCGTTCATGGCGCCACCAGAACCGTGGGATCCAGGTCGACCGCCGTCTTGATCGAGTTCCGAATGAGGCAAGCGGCCTCGGCTTTTTCGATGAGCCGGCCCGCCCGTTCTCGGTCTGCTTCGCGGGCGAGGGTCACCGTGGGTCGCAACACGATCCGGGTGATTCGAAACCGCCGGTCTTCGCCCTTCTCCAGCGTCCCGACCCCCGAGCAGTCGATCGCCGCTATTTCCAGCTTGGAAGCCTCCGCCACCGCGAGAAACGTGGTCATCCAGCAAGCGGCGGCGGAGAGGACGAACAAGTGCTCTGGGGACCAGATACCCGCCGGGCCGCCAAAGGCAGGAGGCGCGGCCACGGCGAGGACGGGTAGGGCGTCTGGACTCGAGGCCGTACCGCGCCGCTCCCCTTCCCAGTGCACGGCCACCGGATAGGAGCTATGAATTTCGGACATGGGATCCCCCAGGCGAAAGCAACTCGTTGAGGGTCAAGCGTGCTTTTTCGGGCAGGTGTTCACGCCGACTAGTGAATAGAGGGGGCAAAAGCCCAGAGCGGCCGTGAGCAGCGGCACGATCCCGATATACCCCCATCCACCCACGACGCCACTGGCGGCGAGGGTCACGAGCCCGGCGCCCAAAACCACCCGCGCGACTCGGTCAGAACTTCCAACGTTGGCTTTCATGGTTCGACTCCTCACGTCTTGGGACCGGAATAGCCCCGCAGACCCTGAGTGTGCGCCCTGTTCGCCCGCGCGGTCTGTAACCTGGGTTACCCGAGGACCAAGATTGCTCAGCTCGCCGCCTGAAGGGCGAGGCGCATGGCGGCGAGCAGGCTCCCTTCGTCGGCTTTTCCATTCCCGGCACTGTCGAAGCCCGTTCCATGATCCACCGAAGTTCGAATAAAGGGCCGGCCGATGGTCACGTTGACCGCCTCGCCGAAGGCCAGCAGTTTCACGGGAATGAGCCCCTGATCGTGATGGCAGGCGATGACCCCATCGAAGCCGCCGCGCGCCGCGGGGACGAACAAGGTGTCGCCAGGGTAGGGGCCCTCGATGTCGATGCCGGCGGATGCCGATCTGCTTGGCCGCGGCCGAGATCAGCTTGGCGATCAGAAGTAGTAGAAGCGGAGACACTTGCGCCTCGCCGACTGCACGTAGGGTGAGCGGCCGTTCCAGACCAGGGAGAACGTACGGCACGGTTCCACCACCGACAGCCCGCACACCAGGCCCTCGGCAATCTCATAGCACTCGGCGATTTTCCGGGCCAGATCTTCCTTGCGGCGGTCCGTGCGTCAGCACTCTTATGGAGATCCCGGCAGGAAGAAATTCATCGCCGCAGGTGGCGCGCTTCTCGCTCCGCCGGGTGCCGCGGCCGCGCCTTCGGTCGACGCCGAAGCCGGCCTCGCCGAGCCCAGCGCAGACGATCAGGGAAGAAGCGGTTTGGACTCCTCGATGGTCTGCATACGCGCGAGGAGCCGGTCCGCATATTTGAAGGAGTCGGCGAGCAGGATGGCGAAGATGCCGAGGGCGATCGCGAGCACGGTCGCCATCCTCCAATGACGGGGCCGGAATCGCCCCAATGAGGGGCCCACCGCAGCGAGGCCCAGAAGAGCGGTGATCACAGCGATCGCGTCGAAGCTCGCGCGTTGCCAGTAGCTGCCGCCCAGGTGGAGCCAGAGGCCGAATTCATCGAAGGTGAGGGCGAGGCCCACCCCGTAAACCTTCGCGGCGGCCTTGAGAGTCCCCACATCCGAGCGGCCCAGGAGCAGGTACGCGCCTACCCCGGCGAGGAGAAAGATCCCGTAATTCAGGTGATGAATGTGAGTGCCGCCAAGGTGAACATAGAGGTCTGGAATCCGGCGCGCCACGATCAGGAAGACCGTGACCCGCGCGGCCATGAACGTGAACAAGAACGAAACGAGGACCCTCTCAGCGACGGGGTTCCGACTCGGTCGAAGCGCCGGTGGACTCGGGCGGGTCGGTTGCGACACTTCCATTTCGGACATTCGCGCTCACGTTCCTGGGGTCTGGTGACACCCGGTCCGAGCAGGATAGCCCCCGACGATATCCATCGTGGAGAACTATGGTTCGCGGAGGCACATGATCGAAACTCTTCGTGAATCGCTCGGCCTGCTGAGGACGCGGCGATTCGGCACCTTCTGGTTCGCGAGCCTCCTCTCGAGCATCGGGACATGGGCGCAGCAGGTCGCGGAACCATGGCTGCTCCTGACCCTTGGCGCTTCGTCGTTCCTGATCGGCCTCGACTCCTTCGTCATGAACGCTCCGGTATTGCTTCTGACCCTCGTGGGCGGAGCGCTCGCCGATCGGGCGGATCGCCGCCGCATCATTGCCACCTTCCAGTCGATCCAGATGCTCTGCCCCACCGCAGTCGTGATTCTGCTGCTCACCCACCGACTCGAGAGCTGGATGATCATCGTGGCCTCTTTGGTGGTGGGCATCACGGACGCGCTGTCAATGCCTTCCTTCCAGTCGATCGTGCCCACGATCGTGGAGCGCGATCAGATCGATCGCGGCCTCGCCCTCAATTCCACTCAGTTCAATCTCTCGCGCATCCTCGGCCCGTCGATCGCGGGCGTGTTGATGTCGAGCGTCGGCGTGGCGGCGTGCTTTGCCCTCAGCGCGGTTTCCTACATTCCCTTCATCGGTGTGGCCTTATGGATTCTTCCCGCCTGGGCGGCGGAGCCGGCGAGAGCCGATGGCCCGAAAGCCTCCTCGCCCTTCGCGGGTCTTGGCGAAATCGTCCGCCAGCCTCGCCTTCGAGGCGCACTTCTCACCGTGCTCACCACGAGCATGCTCTGCGCGCCCCTCATGACCTTCACCCCGGTGCTGGTGAAGTCGGTGTTTCAGGGAAGCGCTGGGCAGTTCTCCATTGCGGCGGCCGCCTTCGGCGTAGGGGGTCTCCTGGGCGCCACCAGCCTGCTGAGCATCCCTTCGAGCGTCGATCGGCGGCGAGTGAGTTCGGCGTTTGCGCTCATCTATGCGGGCGTGCTGGTTGGGGCCGCGCTCGTTCCGTTGTTCTGGGCGCTCCCTCCGCTGCTCGCTCTCGCCGGCGCCTCCATGACGATCAGTAACACTTGCGCCAACACCATCCTGCAAAGCTCCGCCAATCGGCGATTTCTGGGGAAGACGGTGAGCCTCTACATGCTGTCGATGCAAGGGGGCATGTCGCTCGGAGCGCTCTTCACCGGAATCTCAGTGAGCATCCTTGGGGTGCGGAACGCTCTGCTGCTCAATGGAGCCCTGGCGATCACAGCGCATCTGAGCGTGGCGCGGCTCTGGTCCCGCGCACCACAGCCTGAACCAGCCTGAAGACGCGCGCGACGGTCCTTTGGTCCCTACTCCATCGCGCTGTCGACATACGTGTAGAAGAACCTCTTCGCCGCCTCCACGGCAAGCACATAGAGACCGGTGAGCCCCAACACGGTCAGGATGAGCGGTGCGGGCAGTGGGATGAATCCGAAGACCGCACTGAACGGCAGGTACGGGAGGACGATGGCGACGACGATGAAGATCACAGTGCTCCAGAGCAGCAAGCCTCCGGGCCGGCTGCGGAAGAACGGGCGCCTCGTTCGCACGACCAGGGCGATAACCAGCTCGGTCAGCAGCGACTCGACGAACCAGCCGGTCTGAAACTCCACCGCCGTGGCGTGGAAGATGAAAATCAGAACCGCGAAGGTGAGCAGGTCGAAGAGCGAGCTGACCAGACCAAAGGTAACCATGTAGTTGCGGATGAAGCGGGTGTTCCATCGCCTCGGCCGCTTCACCATGTCCGGGTCAACGTTGTCGGTGGCGATGGTCGCTCCGGGGATATCGGAGAGGAAGTTGTTCAGAAGGATCTGCGGCGCCAGCAACGGCAGGAACGGAAGGAATGCCGAGGCGACGGCCATGCTGAACATGTTGCCGAAGTTCGCGCTGATCGTGGTCAGGATGTACTTGAGGGTGTTGGCGAAAGTGCGCCGTCCCTCGTCGATGCCGTCGAGCAGCACGCCCAGGTCTCGCTCGAGCAGAACAAAGTCGGCAGAGGCCTTCGCGACATCCACCGCGGTGTCCACCGAGATGCCCACGTCGGCCGCATGCAGAGCCGGGGCGTCGTTGATTCCGTCGCCCATGTAGCCGACCACATGGCCGGTCTTCTGCAGCGCGAGAATGATGCGCTCCTTCTGATTGGGGTCGACCTCCGCGAAGATGGTGGTGCGCTCGGCGAGGTGCCACAGCGCTTCCTCCCGCATCTCGCCGAGTTCCCGGCCCGTGATCGCACCCTCGACGTTCAGCTTCACCGCATCCGCGACGTGGCGCGCCACCTTCATGTTGTCGCCCGTGATGATCTTCAGTTGGACCCCACGGGTCGCCAGGTCGACGATCACGCGTCCGACATCCGCCTTGGGCGGATCGAAGAAGAGCAGGAAACCCGAGAAGGTGAGACCCATCTCATCGGATCGCGCATAAGGCCCGGGCTGGACGCTCACCGAGCGCGTGCCGATGCCCAGGACGCGAAACCCTTGTTCACTCCAGTCGCGGTACTTCCCTTCGATCAGGGCCAGATGCGAGGCGTCAAGCGAGGCCGTTCCTTCGCCCGTGCTCACGTTCGCGCAGATGCCGAGAATGGCATCAAGCGCGCCCTTCGTGATGAGAGTGCGCCTTCCCGCCGCGTCCCTGGTAACGACGCTCAACCGCTTTCGCACGAAGTCATAGGGGATCTCGCCGACCTTCTGTTCGTCACCGATGAGCGAGCCCGCGTCTTTCGCGAATGCTTGAATGGCCCCGTCGAGCGCGTTGTCGAGCCCGGTTTGAAAGTGCGCGTTGAGATGGGCGGACCGCAATACCGCCTGCGAGGGCTGACCCTGCGGATCGAGCGCGCCGTCGAGACGCACCACGCCTTCAGTCAGCGTTCCGGTCTTGTCGGTGCACAGCACGTCCATGCTGCCGAGGTTCTCGATTGAGTTGAGGCGCTGCACGATGACGCCGCGCTTCGCCATCTGCTGCGCTCCATACGAGAGCGTGATGCTGATGATCGCGGGCAGCAGCTCGGGCGTGAGACCCACCGCGAGGGCGAGGGCGAAGAGCAGCGAGTCGATCATGGGCTTCGCCATGAAGATGTTCACGGCGAGCACGACCACCACCATCACGAGCATGACCTGGGTGAGGAGTTCGCCAAAGCGCCGGATGCCTCGCTCGAACTCGGTCTCGTCGGGCCGGAGACTCAGGCGCTTCGCAATCTGTCCGAAGACGGTCGCCTTACCGGTCTCTCCGATCAGAACGCGCGCCGTGCCACTGCCCACGCTCGTGCCCATGAACACGCTGTTCGAGCGCTCGGCCAGCCCTGCGTTCGCGAGGACGGTCCCCGGATGCTTTTCCACGGGAAACGTCTCGCCGGTCAGAACCGCCTGATTCACGAAGCAGTCGTTCGCTTCGAGGACGATTCCGTCCGCGGGGATGAGGCTGCCCGCCGAGACCAGCACGATGTCGCCTTGAACCACTTCATCGGCCGGGATCATGCGCGCCGTGCCATCGCGCATCACGTTCGACTTGAGCGTGATGCGCGACCGAAGTTGCTCCACCGCATTACCGGCGCGATATTCCTGAACGAAACCGAGTACGGCGCTGCCGAACACGACCACCAGCACGACGCTTGCGTCCACCCATTCGCCCACGACGAGCGAGATCATGGCGGCGAAGATGAGGATCAGGACAAGCGGGCTCTTGAACTGGCTGAGGAGCAAGCGGAGCGCGCCGGCTTTCGGACCCGCCCGAATCGCGTTCGGGCCAGCTTCTTTCAGCCGTCGATCAGCTTCAGTCTGCTCGAGCCCCGCCGGTGAACCTCGGAGCGCCGCAAAGAGCGCCTCTGGTTCAAGGCTCCAGTACGCCCTCCGCGGGGGTTGCGAAGTCACGCCCGACGACTCCACTTATGGACGCTCGTGAGGGGGAATCCGCGAAGGGGCGAATGCGGGGGACGGTTCGTCGACCGCGCTTTCGAGTGAGAGTCCCGCCTGTAACAGGCGAAGGGCGGTCGCCGGATCGTCCGCGAACCTGAAAAAATCGAGGTCCTTTCGATCGATCATTCCGTGACGTACGAGCGCCTCGAAGTTGATGATCTCGTTCCAGTACTGTGAACCGTAAAGGATGATCGGAATGCGACGAGGCAGCTTCTCCGTCTGCTGCAGGGTCAGCACCTCCATCAGCTCATCCAGGGTGCCGAACCCGCCCGGAAAGACGACCAGAGCCTGGGCCAGATGCGCGAACCAGAGCTTTCGCATGAAGAAGTAGTGAAACTCGAATGAGAGTTCCCTGGTGATGTAAGGATTGGGCCGCTGCTCTTGAGGCAAACCGATATTGAGTCCGATTGTCTTCCCGCCGGCTTCGGATGCGCCGCGATTCACCGCCTCCATGATCCCGCCTCCACCGCCCGAGCAGACGATGTAGCGGTGCGAGGGCGAAGTGAGGCTCATGGACCAGCGAGTCACTTCCCGGGCGAGCTCGCGCGCCTCGGTGTAGTAGGCGCCGAGCGGGCCGTCCGGGGAAAGGCGAGCCGAACCGAAGAACACGACGGTGTCGCGAATCCGGTGCCGGCGGAAGCTGGCAAGCGGTTCGAGGTACTCGGCCAGGATGCGCAGAGGACGGGCATCGTCGCTGTCGAGGAACCGCTCGTTCCTATAGGCGAGAAGAGGTTTCCGGATTTCAGGTGCCGTCACGGCACGATCACCCGCGCGAGGTCGATGAAGCCACGGTCGACATCGGTGCGCACGAGTTCAACGAGGATGCGATCACCGACATCGAGGTGCTCGGCGCCACGAACGACCTTCCCTTCCACCGGAGGGGTGAGTATGCGCGCCCAGGTTCCTTTTGGCGAAGCTCCCGTGACGATCGCGTCGAAGCGCTCGCCGATTCGCGAGGCGAGGAGAAGTGCGGCGGCGGACTTGCGCACCTGGCGCTCCACGTGAGTCGCCTGATCCTCTTGCTCCGTACAGTGCCTCGCCAGCTCGCCTAGCTCGGCGTCGCCGTAGGGGACGGGCTCGCCGCTGATCGCCGCCTTCACGAGGCGCTGAGTGAGGACATCCGGGAAGCGGCGATTCGGCGCGGTCGAGTGCGTGTAGTCCTTCACCGCAAGTCCGAAGTGACCCTCGACCACCTGGCCGGGACGCTCGATGACGTACTCGCCGCGGCCCAGGAGCTTGACCACGGAAAGGGAGAGATCGGGAAAAGCGTCCGGATTCCTTTGCTGACTCTTGGCGAGAAACGCCTCGAGCGCTCCCGCGTTCGCCTCGCCTGGCAGATGCTCTCCCGAGGCCGCCGCCAGCATGACGATCCGTTGCCAGCGTTCGGGCGATTGCAGCACGCGCCGCATCGACGGGAAGCCCTTTCCGACGAGGTAGCGCGCGGTGACGCCGTTGGCGGCGATCATGAAGTCTTCGATCAGCTCTTTGGCGCGATTCCTCTCGTCGACGACCAACCCAGAGAGTTCCTCGCCATCGAACACGGCCCGCGGTTCGATCGTCTCCAGACTCAGCGCGCCATGCTGGTGGCGCACGGCCTTCATCGACTGGGCTGCCTCGTCCTGAGCGCGGAGTTGCTCCTCCAGTCCGGCCACGTTCGTCACGGCCTTCGGCGCGGGCGCGTGGCCCTCGAGCCAGGCGGCGACGCCGTCATAAGCAAGCTTGGCGTGATTGAGCACGGACGCTCGATAGATGTCGGACGCTTGCACGACGCCCGCGCTGATCGTCATTTCGACGACGATGGCCAGCCGCTCCTGACCCGGACCGAGCGAGGTCAGGTCGGCTGAGAGCTTCTCCGGCAGCATGGGGAAGAGTTCCGCGGCGGTGTAAACGGAGGTCGTGTTGGCTCGCGCATGGCCGTCAATCGCAGAGCCCTTCTTGACCAGTGCATCCACGTCGGCAACGGCGACGAGGATGTTGACCACGCCCGCGATGCCGGGAACGGCCACCGTGAGCTGGTCAAGATCCCGTGAGTCGTCGTTGTCAATGGATGCCCACAGCAGGCTGCGAAGATCGCGGACGGAGCTGTCGCTCTCTCGAGCTGCGGTCGTGATGCCCTTCATTTCGGCAAGGACGGAGCTGGAGAAATCCGGCAGAAGGCCACGTTCGAGCATGGCTCGCCGTGCGATCTTGCGGAGCAGGCCTTTGCCGCCCGCGTTGGGCGTTGGTGTCGTTTGCCGCCCGCGCGAAGGGGCGAACTGGTCATCGCGATCGTGAGAGGCCATTTGCTACTGAGGATACGCCGTTCTGCCCAGGAGATCTGTGCGTTGGTGAACACGGCCTTTTCATCTGAGCTTTGCACTACAAGCACTCACTTCCCGCACCGTCGCGAACCGTGATTTCTTGGCGACGAGAAGGAGCCCCAGGATTGTCTCCGCAATCGTGGCTGCGACCGCGCAGAAAGGGATCGCGGCGGACGGCACGAACGACAGGACCTCGCCGGTGTCGCCGACGAATCCCTGGAAGGGCCGGAGTCGATCGTCCCAAAGACCGAAGCGCGCGTCCTGCTCGAACCGGGTACGCGGGTCGCGGTCGAGGACCCGGCCTATCACCGGCCGCGCCTTCTCTTCGAGTCTTACGGCGCGCGGGTCGTCCCCATCCCGGTGGACGACGATGGCCTCGACGTCTCGGCGCTGCCCGAGAACGCGAGCCTGGTCTACGTAACGCAATCGCACTAGTTCCCCCTCGGCATGCCGATGTCGCACGCGCCCGACGCGCGGACGTTCGTTTCGACCGGCTCTCGGCCTACTGCGTAGGCCGGCCCCAGCCCTGTCTCGGGCTGGGTTACGGCGCCATCCGCGACGCGGACATCGCCCCGGGGCTGCGACGCCTCAGGACCCGCTACGCCGCGGTGCTGCGGTCGATCTAGCCGCTCCCTGCCCTATCTTGCTTCTCTTTGTTCTGTTCCGCGCCGACGCGGCGGAGTCGGGAAAGGGTGACTGGGCCGACGCCTCAGAGGAGACGGCCGCCACCTGACCCATCTTCCGTTTCTATGGTCCGAAAGAGGCCTATTTCGACAAGCCGTGGCAGCCGCGTTCAAGGCCCTGGCTGACCCAGGCCCCCAGGGGCGAGAGCGCGGAGGCCGCCACCAGGGTGAAGACGGCGATCCGCCAGACCACCAGCTGGCGCCTTATGAAGGTGAAGGAGGCCACGGTCATGGCCACGGCGTTGAGGAGCAGGGCCGTGGCCATGGCCACGTGGATCTCGATGCCGAGCGCGGTGAAGACCG
>Ga0315271_10002261_pt1 | contig 12010 bp, 10 predicted proteins | sample C3_top_MG_FD_204664 | JGI IMG/M metagenome (GOLD analysis project Ga0315271, IMG submission 204664) | Sediment microbial communities from Yellowstone Lake, YNP, Wyoming, USA - C3_top | ecosystem: Environmental > Aquatic > Freshwater > Lake > Sediment | place: USA: Wyoming | collected 2017-08-01
TGGATGGCGGCAAGTTCGACTGGAAGAGCGGCAAGTTCCCCGAGTTCACCGAACCCTTCGCCGCCTACCACGGCGCCGTGCTGGCGGACCTCGCGGGCCCCGCCGCCTTCATCACCAAGGCCCGCATCGAGGGCCTCCGGGATACCGGCGCCGCCCTCAGCCCCTTCAACGCCTTTCTCATCCTCCAGGGCATCGAGACCCTGCACCTGCGCATGGAGCGCCACGGTTCGAACGCCCTCGCCCTTGCCCAGTGGCTCGAGGGACATCCCAAGGTGGCCTGGGTGAACTACCCTGGCCTGCCCAGCAACGCGAGCCACGCCACCGCCGCCCGCCACTTCCGCAAGGGCGCGGGGTTCGGGGGCATCCTCACCTTCGGCGTGAAGGGTGGCCTGGCGGCCGGCGGGGCCGTCATCGACCACGTCAACCTGTTCTCGCGGCTGGCCAATGTGGGCGACGCCAAGAGCCTCATCATCCACCCCACCAGCACCACGCATGCCCAGCTCTCCGCCGCCGAGCGCGTGGCCACGGGTGTCACCGACGACCTGATCCGCCTCTCCGTGGGCCTCGAGCACATCGACGACCTCATCGAGGACCTGGAACAGGCCCTTTCGAAAGCCTGATCCCCATGCCCGTCAAGATTCCCGAATCCCTCCCCGCCCGCGGCATTCTCGAGGCCGAGAACGTGTTCCTGATGGAGGAGCGCCGCGCGCTCCACCAGGACATCCGGCCCCTGCGCATTGCGATCCTGAATCTGATGCCCACCAAGGTGGCCACGGAGACCCAGCTCCTGCGCCTGCTCGGGAATACGCCCCTGCAGGTGGAGGTGACCCTGCTCCACACGGCTTCCCATACGGCCAAGAACACAGCCGCGGAGCACCTGCTGGAGCACTACGTGTCCTTCGAAGAGGTCCGCGAGCAGTCCTTCGACGGCCTCATCGTCACCGGCGCTCCGGTGGAGACCCTGCCTTTCGAGTCCGTGGACTACTGGGAGGAACTCTCCCAATTGCTGGACTGGGCGCAGACGAACGTCTTCTCCTGCCTCTTCATCTGCTGGGGCGCCCAGGCTGCTCTCTACCGCTATTACGGGATTCCCAAGTACGAGCTGCCCGAAAAGATGTTCGGCGTCTTCCCACACCGCCTCCTGACGCGCCATGAGCGGATCGTGCAGGGCTTCGACGATGTGTTCTTCGCGCCTCACTCGAGGCACACGGCGACTCACCGCGAGGACATCCTGGCGGAGCCCAGGCTCATGCTCCTGGCCGAGTCCGAAGAAGCCGGGGTCTACATGGCCCAGTCCACGGACCACCGCCGGGTCTTCGTCACAGGCCACTCGGAATACGACCCCTGCACGCTTCAGGGCGAGTACACCCGCGACGTCGCCAAGGGGCTTCCCATCGGCGTCCCCCGGAACTACTTTCCCGCCGACGACCCCACCAGGGACCCCCAGGTCCGCTGGCGCAGCCACGCCAACCTCCTCTTCGCCAACTGGCTGAACTACTTCGTCTACCAGGAGACCCCCTATGCGTTCGTTCCGCTCCCGGCTGAAGGAGGGCAGGAATGAGCCTGAAGGTCCTCAAGTTCGGCGGCAGTTCCATCGGCCACGCGGAAGCGCTGCGCCGTGCCGCCGCCATTGTTCAGGACGAACTGCCGACCGGCGGGTTGGTGGTGGTCTCGGCCCTGCGGGGCACCACGGACAGCATTCTCGAAGCCTGTGCCATCGCCAGCCGGGGAGATCTCCCAGCCGCCCAGGCGATTCTCGAGACGCTCCGATCGCGGCACGAGGAGGTGGCCGGGGAATTGGGCTGGCTTCAGGATGTCCAGGCCGACTGGAATCCTCTCTTCGACCGGCTTGATCAGGTCCTCACCGGCATGGCCATGCTGGGTGAGGCCACGCCCCGCGGCAAGGACGGAGCCCTGGCGGTGGGCGAGACCCTCTCGGCCTATCTGGCGGCGCGGTGCTTCGGCGGCGAGTTCCATGAAGTGCGCGACGTGATGAAGACCGACTCCCGGTTCGGCAAGGCCCGGCCCCAGCTCGGCGCCATCCGCCATGCAGCGGCTCCATGGCGCGCTGCCCTTTCCCAGGGCCAGCTCTGGGTGACCCAGGGCTTTCTGGGCGCCACCCCGGATGGCGTCACCACCACCCTCGGCCGCGGCGGATCCGACACCACCGCCACCCTGCTGGGAGAAGCTCTGGGCGCGGACGAGGTCCAGATCTGGACCGATGTGGACGGCGTACTCACCGCCGATCCAAGTCTGGTCCGCGAGGCCCGGCCCATTCCACAGATGAGCCTCAGCGAGGCTGAAGCCCTCAGCGCTTTCGGCGCGAAGGTGCTGCATGCGGACTCCCTGGCGCCCGGGGGGCGGGCAGGGTTCCGTCTGGTGGTGGCCAACACGCTGCGGCCGGGAGCCTCCCGGACCGAGATCCTGCCGGTGCCCCCGAAACGGCCCGCCGGCGCCGTCACCTCGGTGGCCTACAAGGAGGGGATCTACCTGCTGCGCTTCCCGGCCTCGGCCGGACTCGAACCGCCCATGGAAGCCGCCCGAAGTCTGGAGGAGGCTGGGGCCCTTCGCTTCGGGCTGATCTCCAGTCCGGCGGGCACCCTCCTGGCCGTGCGCCCCGAGACCCACTCGGCCGCTGAGGTGCTGGGCACGCTGGCCGCCTCGGGGGTCATCTGTGAAGCGGGATGGGCGGTGGTCGCCCTGGTGGGCGAAGGCCTGCGGGCCGACCCCGTGGCAGCCCTGCGGCACCTGGCGGCCCTGGGGCAGGAACCGGTTGGCGGCCTGCTGACCGGCAGCAGCACGGTCTCCATCGCCTTTCTCGTTCCGGAGGCGCGCCTGGGCGACCTGATCCCCCGCCTCCACTTCCGCTGTGTGGATGGTCAGGGTTCGCTGGGGACCTAGCCTTCGGGTCTGAAGTCAGCTCTGCCGGAGCAGCCAGGCGGTGAGGCGAGCATGGAACCCCTGGGGATCGTCCAGATCCGAGGAGCGAAGCCGGGCCGGGTGGGCCGGATCCCCGACGACCAGCGGGCTGGCATCCACGAGATTGGGGAGACGCTGGCCATCGGGTAAGGACCAGATGGACCCCCGGGGCTCGGCTTCCCTCGGCTGTGAGGCCTGGCGCCTCTCCCCCCGCGTCTCGCAAACCATCATCTTTCTCCTTTGAAGTCTAAAAGATAGGCTTCCCGGTCGAGCGCGCCACCTGCGACCCTCATGGGATCGGAGACTCCCATGACCCGCCACATTCTCATCACGGGTGGTTCGCGTGGCCTCGGCCGAGCCTGCGCCCTGCACCTGGCCCGGGCCGAGGCGGCCCATCTCGTCCTCCTGGGCCGGGACGCCGGGGCCCTGGCGGATACGGCTAGGGCAGTCCAGGCGGCCGGAGGTACCGCAGCTATTCACGTTGCGAATGTGACGGACCGCACCCGTCTGGCGGAAGTCGCCCAAAGCTTGGGTTCCCTGGATGGGCTGGTGGCGGCCGCAGGCATCTCCGGCATGACCCAGGTGGACAGCCCTTCGGACGCCTTTTTCGACGAGATCCTGGCCACCGACCTCGCGGGTCCCTGGAACACCGTGCGGGCCTTCCTTCCCAAGCTGGGCCCGGGCGGCCGCATCGTGCTGGTATCCAGCGTGCTGGGGCGGTTTGGTGTACCGGGCTACGGAGCCTACTGCGCCGCCAAGCATGGCCTGATCGGGCTGGCCAAAGCCCTGGCCCTGGAACTCATCGACCGGGGCATCGTGGTGAACGCCGTGGCGCCTGGATGGGTGGACACCGATATGGCCAAGACCGGCATTCACCAGATCGCTGCGGCCACGGGGCAAACGGAGGCTCAGTTCCGAGCCAGCGCGGAAGCCGCCGTGCCGGTGAAACGGTTCTTCCAGCCAGAAGAGGTCGCCCACGGCATTGCCTGGCTGTTGGACCCTGCCAATACCATGCAGGTTGGCCAGTGCCTCAATCTCGATGGGGGCGTTGTTCAGACATGAAAATTCCGGTGCTCAGCCTCTAACGCGGGGCCCAGGAAGGACGTACATTTCCCCATGCGCGGATGCATCCCCGCGAGAAAGGGGAGTGCCATGAAATCCCTCGTTGATCACCCCGCCACCTCCTTGAAGTGGCTCAAGAGCGAACTCTCCCCTCCCGACTTCGAACTGCAAGGGGTCGATGGGGTCTTTGCTACCCTCGCCTTCCTGGACGATGAGTGCACCTTGGCCCGTGTCAGAACCGCCGAGGGGGTGTGGACCCTGAAGCACCTGGGCATCCTGAACCCAGTCGTGACCCTGCGCGAGGCAGGAGGCACCACGAATCTGGCCACCTTCCATCCCCATGCCCTGCGGCACGGGAAGCTGCTGTTCCTCGATGGAGCAGCCTTTGACTGGGAATGGTCCCACGAGGCTGGGCCAGGCGGGGCCTTCCTGGATCCTGGCGGCGAGGCCCTGGTCCACCTCCACGCTCACGCCGGGAGGGACCTCAAGTCCACCCCTGAACTGGAGCAGTGCGATGTGAACCTGGAGCCGACCTTCTCAAGTCTCCTGCGGGGCGCGATGCTCGCGGCTTTCGGCTGGTACCTGATTCTCTTTGACCACATGAGAGAGAGGGATGCCGTGGCCGCAGAGACGTCACTCAGGCTCTGATCGCGGTGCCTTCGGACCACCCGGCATAGCTTTCGCGGGGATTCCGCTGAAATCCCAGGAGGAACCGAGGAAACAGCCATCACCCATCGCATGACTGGAGCCATGGTCACAGGCGCGCTACGCTCATAGGCCCGCTTCGGAGTTCCCATGGCCCTTCTCGACGCCTCCCGCAGCACCCTGGTTGTCATCGACATCCAGGGCAAGCTCGTTCACATGGTGCACCGGCCAGCCCTGGTGCTGGAGTCGGCCCGCCGCCTCATGCGGTTGGCGGACCTCTTCTCGGTGCCGGTGATCCTGACCGAGCAGTACCCCAAAGGCATCGGGCCCACGGAGGAGAGCCTCCGGACGATCTTTGATGGCCTGTCCACGCCGACCTTCTTCCTGGAGAAGACAGCCTTCGGTTGCTGTGGCGACTCCGGTTTCGAGGACCTGCTCCAGAAAGCCCGGCCTGTCCTGCGCCCCTCCCAGCGCCAGATCGTGGTGGCGGGCATCGAAGCCCATGTCTGCGTCATGCAGACCGTACTCGAGCTGCTGTCCTCGGGCCACGAGGTGCACCTCTGCTGGGACGCCGTCAGCGGCCGGGGCGAGGAGTACCGCAAGCACGCCCTGGACCGCATGGCCGCCGCGGGCGCCACCATCACCAACCACGAATCCGTGGCCTTCGAGTGGGCCCGCGACAAGAACCATCCCCAGTTCAAGGCCCTGTCGGCCCTGATGAAGGAAGGGCAACCCCAGGGCTGATTCAGCCCAGGAGGGCCGCCACCAGCTGCTCCGGCGCGCTGATCATGGCGTCGTGGCCCGTGGCCATCTCCACCACTGTCCAGCCGGGCTGGGCCCGCACTCGCTCCCGCATGCCGGCCATGGACGGCAGGGCCGGCTCATGGCAATCGATGAAGGTCCGGGGCGTCGCGAGCCAGGCGGCCTCGTCGAACGCGACGGGCGCATCGTAGACCCCGCCGGGCTGGGGCGTGAGCCGCCGGGCCACCCAGTCCCGGTCGGCCCCGGCCAGACCGAAGATGGCGGGATCGGGCGGCGGCAGCATCCCTCGCTCAGCAATGAGGTGCCGGCGTTCGGTCTGGATGGACGCCGGGTGGCCCGTGGACCAGGCCTCGCCGGGGCGGGCCACCACGGCATCCAGGTAGACCAGTCGGCCGATGCGCTGGGGCTGAAGGGCCCAAGCGCCGGTGATCACCGTGCCCGCGTAGCTGTGCCCCACCAGGACACAATCCTCGAGTTCCTCTGCGACCAGGACGGACACGACATCCTGGATGTGCGTGTCGAGGGTGATGGCAGACGACAGCAGGTGGGCCCGCTCGCCTACGCCGGTGAGGCTCACCGTGAAGGCCCGGTGCCCCTGTTGCCACAGGGCGGGCAGCACCCTGCGCCAGCACCAGGCGCCGTGCCAGGCACCGTGGACGAGTACGAAGTCGGTCATGGAGAGCCTCCCGCAGCTTGGTCGTCCCTTCACGCTGACGCGAGACCGCCCGCTGGACAAGGGGCTTCCTCCACCGGCAGGCTGGAGGCATGCCCCGCATCCACGGCCACCCCGTCCCCGCCCTGTTTCCGGACTCGGGTCCAGTATCTGTGATGCTCTTCGGCGAAGCGCCGGGGCCGAGGGGCGCGGACCAGTCCGGCCTCCCCTTCTGGGGGGATGGCGCGGGCATCACCGTCTTCCGGGCCCTGGCTGCGGTCGGTCGGGCCGAAGTGCCCCAGGCAGCCTGGGAGGACTGGGCCGGTGCGAGGTTCAAGGCCCTGGGCCTGCGGCCACGCCTGTTTGGCACGGCCCTCAGCAACGCCTATCCCGCCTGCCCCACGAAGGACGGCGACCACTTCCACGCGCCCTCGAACCGGGACCTGCTGGCACCGGCCAACCTGGAACGGCTGGTGGCGGAACTGGCGCGGGCCGCGGCAGGCCGGAGTTCTCCCCTGCGCGTCATCGCCTTCGGCAAGCGGGCCGAGTGGGTGCTCTGTCGCCTCGCGAACGCCCCCACCCTGGACCTTCATGCCCTCCCCCATCCCAGCGCCCAGGGCCTGCTGCAGGGCGCCCCCCATCGGGGCAAGGGGCTGCGACTCCAGGACCTGCGGCTTGAGTGGGAGCAACGCCTCGCCGGGCTGCTGGCTGGTTGAACCGGGCCCCATCCCAGGTAATCCCCACCGCCACCGTTTCAGAGGGAACGGGCGCACTCGATGCCCTTCCCGGTGAAACTTCTCCTTGTCTACCGCATTGTATGAAAGGACTTGCGTGATCACTGATCGGCATCCTTCATTTTCTCTAGCATCCTGATCTCCATCACCTCTCGTAAGCTGAGGGATTCACTTGAGGGATCTTTCCCAACCTGGAGGCACCATGCCCTTCTCCCGCCGATTATTGCTGCCCCTGTGCGGAGCCTTGGCCTTGACCCTCGTGGCCGGCGATGCACCCAAGCCCGGCGCGCCTTCCGCCAAAATCGCTGCCAAGGCTTCGGGACCCAAGGCCTCGGCCCCGCTGCCCGCACCCACCCGGGTGACTTCCGTTGAGGGCATTACCGAGTACCGACTGGCCAATGGCTTGCGGGTTTTGCTATACCCCGATGACAGCAAACCCACAACCACGACGAACATCACCTACCTGGTAGGCAGTCGCATGGAGCACTATGGCGAGACCGGCATGGCCCACCTGCTCGAGCACATGCTGTTCAAGGGCACGAAGAACCGCCCGGACACCTGGAAGATCCTCAACGAGTTGGGGGGAGATGCCAACGGCACCACCAACCTGGACCGCACGAACTACTATGTCTCCTTCCCGGCCAGCGAGGAGAACCTGAAGAAGGCCCTGGATCTGGAAGCAGACCGGATGCTGAACTGCACCTTCACGGCCGAGACGCTGTGGGGCAAGGATGGCAAGAGCGGCGAAATGACCGTGGTTCGCAATGAATTCGAGGCCGGGGAGAACAGCCCCTTCCAGGTCACATTCCTCAGGGTTCTGGCCGTGGCCTTCGACTGGCACAACTACGGCAAGCCCACCATCGGCGCCCGCAGCGACATCGAGCACGTGAATGTAGACCACCTGCGGGCTTTCTATCAGAAATATTACCAGCCAGATAACGCCGTGCTGGTCGTTGCGGGCAAGTTCGATGAGCCCAAGACGCTGGCCTATATCAACGCCACCTTCGGTCGCCTCACGAAGCCCTCCCGCGTTCTGGAGCCCACCTACACGGTGGAGCCCACCCAGGATGGCGAGCGCGAAGTCACCGTCCGCCGGGTTGGGGGTATCCCGCTCCTGGCTGTCGGGTACCACATCGCCCCGGGCGCCCATGTGGACCGGACCGCTACCGACATGGCGGCGTCCATACTGGCAGATGTGCCCAGCGGGCGACTCTATAAGGCATTGGTTGAATCCAAGCTGGCCGCCCAGGTCTTTCAGTTCTCTTTCACCACCTATGAGCCAGGGTTCCAGATGTTCGGCGTGGCATTGCCCAAGGATGGGGATGCTGAAAAGGCAAAAGAGGTCCTCCTCCGCGCGTTGGAGAACCTGAAGGACAAGCCCCTCACCCGGGCGGAACTGGACCGCGCCAAGGTGCAAGCCCAGAAAGGTGTTGACCAGGCCCTCGCCGACACCAAGAACATGGCCATCAGCCTGAGCGAGGCCATGGCCACGGGCGACTGGCGCGAATGGTTCCTGGATCGGGACCGCGCCCAAGCCATCACCCTGGACCAAGTGCAGGCGGCTGCGGTGGCCTACTTCAAATCCAGCAACCGCACCCTCGGGCAGTTTGTCCCTACCGACAAACCGGATCGCACTGTGGTCCCGGGGGTTCCCGATGTGGCCGCTGAAGTCAAATCGTACACAGGAAAACAGACCATCACTCAGGGTGAGTCTTTCGATGCCAGCCCCGCCAATGTGGACCAACGGACCGTGCGTTTCACTGCTCCCAATGGCCTGAGGGGAGCTCTCCTCTCGAAGAAGACCAAGGGCGGCATGGCCGCCGTCCAGCTCACGCTGCACTTCGGCCAGGCGCAGGCCCTCCAGAACAAGGGGGCCGTGCCGGGCCTCACGGGGGCCATGCTCATGCGCGGCACCCTCAGACACACTCGCCAAGAGATCACCGATGCCTTTGACAGGCTGAAGGCCGAGGTATCCATCAGTGGTGGTGCCACCTCCGCCAATGCCGCCATCAACGTGCCCCGTGAAAACCTAGCTGCGACCTTGCGCCTAGTGGCCGAGGTGCTGCACGAGCCTGCCTTCCCGGCCCCAGAACTAGAGACCCTGGTAAAGCAGCAGGCCACGGGCATCGAAGCCCAGCGCCAGGACCCCCAGGCCAAGGCCCAGGAATTCATGCGCCAGATCCTGGATCCCTTCGCCGCGGGACATCCTCTGGCCTATCGCCCGTTTGAAACCCAGCTGGCCGACCTCGGCCGGGCCAAGGTGGAGGACCTCAAGGCCTTCCATGCGGCCTTCTACGGAGCGGACCACGCCACCTTAGCCGCCTCCGGCGATTTCGACGCCAAGGAGATCCAGGCCCTCGTGACAGAGCTCTTCGGCTCCTGGAGGAGCGCCACGGCCTACGAGCGGATTCCCGCTCGCCTGAAGGAGGTGGCTGGCCAGTCCAAGAGCATCGAAACCCCCGACAAGCAGATGGCCATCTTCCTGGCCGGGCAGCGCTGGGCCATGAAGGATTCCGACTCGGACTATCCCGCCTTCCTCATGGCCAACCAGGTGCTCGGCGGCAGCGCCCTCAAGAACCGCATCGCTGATCGACTCCGTCAGAAGGAGGGGTTCAGCTACGGGGCTGGCTCCTTCGTGAACGCGAACAGCCAGGACCCTGTCACTTCCTGGGGGGCCTATGCCATCTACGCGCCCCAGAACGCCGCGAAGCTGGAGGCCGCGTTCAACGAGGAAATTCAGAAAGCCTTGAAGGACGGCTTCACCCAGGAGGAACTGGACTTCGCCCGGAAGACCTGGCTGCAGGGTGAGGAGGCCCAGCGGCAAGAGGATAAGGAAATTGCGGGTTGGCTGAACAGCTCGCTGCACCTGAACCGCTCCGTGCTCTTCCAGGCGGAGTTGGAAACCAAGGTCAAAGCCCTGAAGCTGACCGAGGTCAACAGTGCCCTCCGCAGGTACCTCGATCCCTCGAAGCTCGTGGTCGTCAAGGCCGGCGACTTCGCCAGGGCTGAGAAGCAGTAGGCTTTGCCCCTGCAAGATGGGGAGCGGACCACCGCTTCCCCATTTTGCTAGGTAGTAAAAGCGTTTCATGGTCTGCTGGATGTCCGCTTGGCGTTGATCAGGACGCGGGGCGATGACGGAGGGCGACGCCATGGCACGCATCGAACGGGAGTGGCAGGCGGAACATGATGGCTCGGCGCTGGCCTCGGAGCTGCATCGGATCATGGTCATCAGCCACCGGCAGGCCAAGGGCTTCATCGACTGCCACTGTGTCACCGTCAACGGCGAAGACATCACCAAGCACGGCCAGCGACTCAAGGCCGGCGACACGGTGAAGGTCTCCTTCGACCCCGAACAGACCTATGAAGTGATGCCCCCCGCCCGCAAGCTCCAGGCGGGGCCCTTCGAGACCCTGTGGGAGGACACCCACCTGCTCTTCGTGTTCAAGCCCGCAGGGCTGCTCACGGTGCCCACGGAGAAGGCCGGCGAGCCAAGCCTGGCCGAAGCCATCACGGAGTCCTATCGCCGCCGCGGCTTCAAGCGCTTCAACCTGTTCATCGTCCACCGCCTCGACCGCTTCACCAGCGGGGTGCTGGTGTTCGCCAAGACGCCCGAGGCCCTCCACGGTCTGAAGAAGCACTTCGAGCTGCACCGCCTCCAGCGGGTCTACTTCGCCATCCTGGTGGGAGAACTGCCCGAGAACAGCGGCACCCTGGCGGGCCACCTCATCGAGCACGCCAAGTCCCTGAAGATGTCCGTGGCCACGGCCCGCAAGGGCCCCGGCGGCGGCAAGCGCATGCCCGCCGGCGCCAAGGAGGCCGTCACCCACTACCGCGTCATCGAGCGTCTGCCGGGCCACACCGTGGTCGAAGTCAAGCTCGAGACCGGCCGCCGGAACCAGATCCGCGTGCAGTTCGCAGATCGCGGTTTCCCCCTGCTGGGCGACCAGGTCTACGGCACGGAAAGCCCCCTGCTGGACCGCCAGGCCCTGCACGCCGAACTGCTGGGCTTCAAGCACCCCGTCACCGAGGAGCAGGTCACGGTCACAGCCCCCATGCCCGCGGACATGGAAGCGGCCCTGAAGGCCCTGCGCAATCAGGCCCGCATCGTTCGAGCTGCCAGCGGTGTGAAGGGCGAGGAGGGCATCTTCCAGCCCACCGAGAGCCGCGATCACAAGCTCAAGCGGGTGGCCCGCGCCAAGCGCTTTGACACCCATGAGGAAACCTCCGGGAGAACCCCTCGTCCCCGACGGGATGAAGGCGAGGCGCGGCCCCGCCGTGCCTCCGGTCCCACGGATCGCCCTGCCCGTCCCCATCGCGCAGAGGGCGAGGCCCGCCCGCGTTCCGCTTCAGGTCCCCATGAACGATCGGTCCGCCCCCGTCGGGAAGAAGGTGACGAGCGCCCCCGCCGCACATTCGGCTCGGCTGAGCGACCAGCCCGTCCCCGTCGCGAAGACGGTGACCCGAGGCCCCGACCCGCCTCGGGTGCCAGCGATCGGCCCGCCCGTCCCCGTCCCGCCGAGGCCGATGAGCGACCCCGTCGTGCCTTCGGCTCGGCCGACCGACCCGCCCGCCCCCCCAGGCGGGAGGATGGCGAGGTGAGGCCCCGTCCTGCCTCGGGTTTCAGAGATCGGCCCGCCCGTCCCCGTCGCGATGCTGCCGAAGCAGGGCCTCGATCCCACTCGGACGCCAAGGATCGCTCAGCCCGTCCCCGCCCCGCTGAGGGAGAGGAGCGACCCCGTCGGGCCTTCGGCTCGGTTGGCCGACCGGCCCGCCCCAGGCGGGAAGATGGCGAGGCGCGGCCGCGTTCCACCTCGGGCCCCAGCGATCGCCTGGCGCGACCCCGCCGCGCTGACAGCGATGAACGGCCTCGCCGCACCGTTGACGCCGCCGACCGCCCGGCCCGCCCGCGACGAGAGGATGGCGAGGCACGGCCGCGGCCCGCGGCCGCGGGTGCTCGTTCCACCCACTCGCGTCGCGAAGGGCCGCTCGATCAATCCAAACGCAAGCCCGCCGCCCGCCCTGGAAAACCGAAGCCGAGAAAGCCGTAGAGGCCAGCCCGGCTCCACCTTCAAAGTTCCTCGCCGCCCTTGTGGCCGTGGGGTGCGGGCCCTATATTCGGATTCCCTTCGCGCAGCCCTCTTGCCCTGAGCCCACAGCTGCGCAGGCTGGTGGTCCACTTCCCATGCGTTACCTGCTTTGGCTTCTTCTCCCGATGGCGCTTGCTGCCCAGGAATCA
>Ga0315271_10002262_pt1 | contig 12009 bp, 11 predicted proteins | sample C3_top_MG_FD_204664 | JGI IMG/M metagenome (GOLD analysis project Ga0315271, IMG submission 204664) | Sediment microbial communities from Yellowstone Lake, YNP, Wyoming, USA - C3_top | ecosystem: Environmental > Aquatic > Freshwater > Lake > Sediment | place: USA: Wyoming | collected 2017-08-01
CCCAATCCCCCGCGCAGCGGGTCCGGGGCTCGCTCCCCCCGTCTCTTCCCACCCACCTTCGGGTTCGAAATCGAGGGCCCGCGGAAGCGGGAGCGAGGAAGGCGTGGCGCTGCAGCCACGCGGACGAGCTCCTTTTCGGGCGGACTCTCCGCCCGAAAAGTCGTGCCAGCAGCGCTTCGCTCCGGCTCTCGCCCGCTGCGCCAGCTCGCGGGCTCGTTCCCGGCCCCTTCGGGGCGGGAACCGCCGGAGAAGGGCACGACCGCGCACCCCGCCCCTCCTCTCGGGCGCTCCGCTGGCTCGCGCCCTCGTCCGCGGCCTTCGGCCGCGGACCGTCGGCGAAGCCCGATTGCGAAGCCGACGTCCTCCGAACCCGCTCACGACTCCGGGGAGTCGTCGTCCAAGATCTCGCGGCGTTCGCCCCCCTAGATCACGTCGCGGAGTGCTTTCCCCGGGCGGAAGCCGACGCTCTTGGTGGGGCCGATCTGGAGGGGCTCGCCGGTCTTGGGGTTGCGTCCGGTGCGGGCCGCTCGCTTCGACACCCGGAAGGTGCCGAAGCCGACGATCCCGACTTCCGACTTCAGCTTGAGCCCGGCGGCGACGCAGCCGGTGAACGCCTCGAGCGCCCGCTCCGCCTCCGCCTTGCTCGAGCCCATGTGCCGCGCCATCGCTTCCACGAGTTCACCCTTGTTCATGCGACGTGCAGCGCCTCCGGTCCGGTCCCAGGGGGGCGGATGGTAGCGGATCGGACAGGGCGCACCAACGGTAGACTACGGCCGTGAACCGAACGGGCGACCGCCGCGATCCCCAGACGGTGGTCTGGCTCCGCATCGCGATCTGTGGGGGCCTCCTCGTCGCAGCGCTCCGTCCGAGCTGGCCGGGGGAGTGGCACCGGCGCCCCCCGTTGCTGGTCCTCGACGTCTCCGACAGCATGGGGTCGTCCGGGGTGGGGGCCGCGGGTGCTTCGGGCGTGGCGCCGGATCGCCTTCTCTTTGCCGACGGGATGCGGCTCGCCCTGCGCGGGGAGGAGGATGCCGGGCTCCCTCGAGGGCGGACCCGGTTGCGCGAGGTGCTCGAGCAAGCCGGGGAGCTCTTGGGCGGCCCGCCGGGGGTGGCTTGGCTCTGGAGCGACGGCCTCGACACCGAGGGAGGTGCGCTCGAAGGGGCTCGCGCGCTCGCGCGGCGTGGACACAAGCTCTTCGTCTCCGCGCCCCAGCCGGTCCGCGCCGACGTGGGGCTGCTCTCGGCCCGCCTCGACGCCGCCGCGCTGCACGCCCCCGTGGCGGTGCGGGCCCAGGTGGTCGCGTCGGCGGGCGGGGCCGCACGCGTCGCCCTGCGCCGCGCGCAGTCCACGGTCGACGCCGTGTCGGTGTCCCTGGCGCCGGGCGTCGCCCGGGACGTCGTCCTGCGGGATCCCCACCCGCTGGAGGAGACCACCGTCTACGAGGTGACGCTCACCCCGGTGGACGGGACGCCGGACGACGACCCGGAGAACGACCACCTCGCGCTGGTCGCCGGGACCGGGGAGCCGCTCGTCCTCGTGATGGACGCCGAGAGCTGGGGCGCTCTGCCCGGCGCGCCGCGGATCCGCAGCGCCACGAGCCTCGATCCCGCCGTGGTCGACGTCGCGGATCTGGTCGTGCTCTCCGACGTCGCGTGGCGTCGCATCCGGGAGGGGGGCGTCGATCGTCTCGGGCGCCTCGTGGCCGGCGGCGCCTCCCTCCTGGTGCTCGGAGGCCCCGACGCCTTCGAGGCGGGAGGATGGCGGGGGACCGCGTTCGAGCGTCTTCTCCCGCTGCGTTCCCCGCGCCACGACGCCGACGACACCGCGATCGTGGTCGCGGTCGACCGCAGCGGGAGCACGGGGGAGGCGCCCGCGGGAGGCGCGGGGACGCCGCTGGCGTCCCTGCTGCGAGCGCTCGCCGAGCTCGTCGACGCGCTGCCCGCGGGCGTGTCCGCCGGCGTCCTGCCCTTCGCGGGCACGCCCGACGACGCGCTGCTCGCGCCCGGGTGGGTCCGCGGCGGCGACCCGGTCGCGGCCGCGGCGGCGGCTCGCGCCGCGCGAACGCTGGTCGCGGGCGGAGGGACGGACATCGACGAGGCGATCGCGGGGGCCGCTCGGATGCTCGCGGCGGGCCCGGCTGCGAAACAGCGCCGCGTCCTCCTGCTGACCGACGGCGACCCCGACCACACCCTGACGCCGAGCGCGCTCTCTCGCGCGCGCGAAGCGCTCTCCGCGGCGGGCGCGTCGTTCTCCGCGGTCGTGCGCGGGGACGTACGGGCGGCGGAGGCGCTGCGCTCCCTGGCCGCCGCGCCCGAGGACGTGACGCAGATCGACGAGGCCGGGGACTTCCCCGAGGCGTTGCTGGCGGCGTTCCACCGCGGACAGGCCGGCGGCGCCTGGATCGCCGGACCGATGCTCGTCGACGTGAGGGCGAACGCGCCCGAGCTCCTGCCGCTCGCGAAGGTGCCGCCGTCGCGCATCCACCGGGTCGAGCTCGCCGAAGGCGCCATGCTGCTCGCGAGCGCGCGACGCGCGCCGGGGTCCGCGGAGCCCCAGGGCACGTGGCCGCTCGTGGCGACGCGCTCCCTCGGGGCGGGCCGGGTCGTCGCCTTCGCCGGGGGCCCGGCCCTCGAGGTGGGGCCCGCGCGGGAGGGGCTGCGCGCGGCGCTGGCGGAGCTCCTGTCCCGGCTCGCCGCGGAGGCCGACCGCGGGCTGGCGGGCGACGAGGAGGGCGACCGCGTGGCGGTCCGAGCGCCGGAGGGACTCGGGGCGCTCTCGCTGTATGGCTCGACGTCGCCGCAGGCGTCGACCCTGGTGGAGGTCTCGCCGGGCACGTACGCCGGTCCGCGGCCGCCGGGCGTGCCCGGTGACGAGCCCCTCCTCGTCGAGGGCTCCGGCTTCTCCCGGCGCCCCGTTCGGATGCCCGCGCGCCCCGCCATCGAGCACCGCGCGGTCGGGGTCGATGCGGCCCTGCTCGACGCGCTCGCGGTCGCGGGGGGCGGGACCCGGGTGCCCCCGGGCGCGGAGCCCCCCGTGGCGATGGATCGTGCTCGGCACGAGCTCGCTCCGTGGATACTGCTCGCCTGTCTCGTGCTGTTCGTGCTCGAGCGCGCTCCCCGGCGCCCGCGCCGGTCGTCCGAGCGACCGCACTCCCTCTCGTCCCCCTTGGATCCCGCGTGAGCCGGCGCCGAACGACCCTCCTCCTGAGCGTGTTCCTTGTCGCACCGGTCCTCGGCGGATGTCCTTCCACGCGCGGGCGGCGCTCCGACGACCCCTGCCGCGTCGACGCGGGGGAGGGCAATCGACCGTTCCTCGCGGGCACCGCCGCGCGACGGGAGGCGGTCGACGCGCTCGTCGCCTCGCTCGGTCGCGTCCGCGGGCCCGAGTTCATGGAGCTCGGGCGCAAGATCCTCATGTACGGCGACGCCGCCGTGCCGCCGTTGCTCGCCGCGCTCAAGTCCGACGATCCGGCCGTCCGGGAGCATGCCGCGTACCTGCTCGGGGCGCGCCGCGACCGGCGGACGATCGAAGACCTCGTCCTCGTCACCTGCGACGAGGTCCCGCGCGTCCGCTACGAGGCCGCCACGGCCCTGCTCGAGATGAAGGACCCGCGCGCGTTCGACGTGCTCGTCCAGGGGCTCGACGACCCCGATGCGCGCCTGCGCGCGAAGTGCCTCGAAGTGCTCGCGGAGGCCACGGGTCAGCGCTTCGGCTTCGAAGCCGACGGCGATCCCGCCGATCGCGAGGCCGCGGTCCGGCGCTGGCGGGCCTGGCTCGCGCAGCGCGAGACCGGCTTCGACCCCGCGTGCGACGTCGCGCCCGTCGGCGACCCGATCGAGGCCAGCGAGCGGTCGCGCGAGCGCGCGCGTCCCAAGGACCCGCTGAGCCGCTGAGACGGGAGGCTGGCCCGACCTGTTCATGAACGACGAGGCCGTGTCCTTGCGACACGCCGGGGAGGCGCCGTGCCGCCGCGCCGGTGAAGGCACCGTGGGGGCGCCTACGACACGCCCGGGCCCTCCGCCGCGGCCCAAACCTCGTCGCTTCGTGAAGAGGTCGGGCTACGGCAGCCGCTTGAGGAGGTCGGCCCACCGCGGGTCCGCATGCAGGCCGTCGAGGTCCGAGTCCTCTTCGACGTGCTCCCGGTCGTCGAAGCCGAGCTCGATCGAGCGGACGAGCGCGTCGAAGGCTTCGTCCCTGCGGTGCAGCAAGGCATACGAGCAGGCGAGGTCGTACTGGAGGTCGGAGCGCGTCGGCTCGCGGCGGACGAGGTCCAGGTCGGCGGCGAGCGCCTCCTCGAGCCGGCCGGCGGCGGTGTACGCATAGGCGACGGCCCGCAGCGCCTCGACGTCGTCGGGGTGGCAGCGCGCGTGCTCCTCCGCGACCGACGTCTCGAAGCGGAGCCCGAGCTCCTCGAGTGCCGTGCGTCGGGGAAGGGCGGTCATGGCGACGGGCTTCGCGTCATGGCACCCGGAGGTTGGCACGTTCCGTCGCGCCGCGCAAATCGGGGCCCGCCGCCCCGAGGGGAGGGCGGTACGATCTACGCGATGGTGCGCCCCGGCCCGTGCCCCTGGCGCCGAGCCGACGCCGCCTCTGCGGCCGTCGCCCCGGTGCGTCCACGCCCCCACGAACTTGGGCTGCGTCACGGAGGTCTTGCGCCGGGCCCTTGCGCGCACGTTCGGCTCCCGTCGCGTAAAGCGGCGGCGGGCACGCCGAAACGGCGTCCAACCCCGCGGCGAAACCCGCGGGACGCCGTCGGGGGGCCCGTCCGGGCGCTCCTGTTCTCCCTCGCGTTGGGCCCCTGCCTGGCGCCGGCGGCGTGTGCCGGCTCCACCCCGCAGGCGGCCCGGATCCCGGTTCGCGCGGCGGCGCTGCCGGGGGTGCCTCCGACGGCGATGGCCGAGGGCGACGCCGCGCGTCGGGAGCGGCGGACCTCCGACGCGCTGGCCGCGTACGAGCGCGCGATCGCCCAGGACCCGACCTCGGTGCCGGCCCACCTGCGCTACGTGGAGACGCTCTCCGCCGACGGACGGCGGAGCGTGGCCCGCGACCGGTACGTCGCGCTCGCCGCCGCGCCGGGCGCTTCGGAGGTCGTGCGCGTGCTCGCGGCGCGGCTCCAGACGGACGGATCGGCCACGGCGGTCCGAGCCGTCTACGTCGAGGCGGCGCGACGCGTCCCGGCCGACCCGTGGTGGCGACTCGCCATCGCGGAGGTCGACCTCGAGGCGGCCGACCGCTGGATCCGGCGCCACGAGCACGAGCGGACGGAAGGCGACCGTCCGGCCGCGGCGGAGGCGTTGGATCGAGCCCAGCAGGCGCTGGCCCGCGCCCAGTCCGCGATCGAGAACGCCGCGGCCCGGGGGGCGGGGCTCGCGGAGCTCAACCTCTACCGCGGGCTCGCCCGTTCCCTCGAGGGCGACCTCCTCCCTCAGGCGGCGGCCCGCACGGCGGCCTATCGCGCCGCCGCAGACGCGTTCGAGGCGGCCGTGCGGGCCGATCCGACGATGGTCGACGCGTGGGCCGATCTCGGGGACGCGTGGCTGCGTGCCGACGAGAAGGACGAGGCGCTCGCGGCGTACCTCCGCGCGAGCCGACTCGCGCCTTCCGACCCCGACCTGCGGGCGAACCTCGGCGTCGTCCTCCACGCGCTCGAGCGCGATCGGGACGCCGCAAGGCAGTTCGCGGAGGCCGCCCGCCTCGATCCGACGGCGGCGACCCCTCTCCTCTCCGAGGGCGACGCATGGGCGGCGGCCGGCGACTACGAGAAGGCGCTCGACGCCTACGGTCGCGCGCTCGAGCGCGACCCCGCCCTCGTCGAGGCGCACGGCCGCCGAGGGGCGGTGCTGGAGCACCTGGGGCGCCTGCCCGAGGCGCGCCAGGAGTATGCGATCTACGTGGACCGCGGCGGTGCCGACGCCGCGGACGTCAAGCGGCGGATCGAGCGTCTACTGTCCTCGGAGGGACCGCCGTGAGCACTCCCGCGATGGATGCGGCCGCCATGCGATGGGCCGTGGCGGCGTTCGACCACCACGCCGCCCTCTGCGGCTACGCGGCCGTACCCGAGTCTCCCCCCGCGGGCGGCGGCTGGCGCCGCCTGTACCTGCGCGAGGCCGAGCCGTCGACGCTCTCGGCGGTCGGCCCCGAGAGCGGGCCCTGGGCGAGCCTCGGTGTCGAGATCCCGTGTCCCCGCGGCGTGCTCGAGACGCGTGTCGGCGAGCTCCTGCGGGCGATGGCGCCCTACGAGGTGGCGATCGACCCGGACGCCGGCGCCAGCCACCGCGGGCCCGAGGCCGTGCTCCGCCTGGCGCTCCGCCTGTTCGTCGAAGGCCTCCACGGCCACGTCTTCCGCGACGCGGTCGGCAACCTTGCCGAGGCCGCGAAGGACGCTCGGGAGGCGCTCGGCATCTAGGCCTACTCGCCGAGCTGCGTCGCGCCCTGGTGGACGTCGTCGGCGAAGACGGCGTGCGCCTTCACGATCAGCACGGCGGGACGGCGGTCCTCGGGCAGGTCGAACGAGAACGTCGCGACGCCGCCCGCGGCCTTGGCGAGCTTGCGCTCCAGCGCCTTGTCGTTCGCCCGGGCATGACGACGTCGCATGTTCTCCTCCGGCGAGAGCTTCGGGTCGGGCTCGTAGGGCAGCTTGACGCTGCGGGGCACCTCGGCGGACGCCGCCACCTCGGTGCCGTCGGGGAAGTCGCCATAGACCTTCACCTCGACGGCGGCGACCGTCTTCGTCGCCGCGACGTGGAGGTCGTCCTTCGGGAAGGGCAGGCGGATCGCGGGGTCGCCGAGCAGCGCGTACATCCCGGCGCCCTCGGTCTTCAGCCGGTCCAGCCCGACGAGGCTGTCCTTCAGCATGATCCGCGCGCCGATCTCGATCTGGGCGCGCAGGGGGTCGTTCGCGGCGGACCCGAGACACGCCGCCACGGCCGCCTCGATCGACGTGCCGATGGCGCGGTGGGGGGCGCGGAAGACCTCGACCGCGAGCTGGCGGCCGACCAGCGAGTTCCACGCGGGGTGACAGACCCGCGTGGCGCCCCAGTAGGTCAGCGGGCCGTGCGGCCGAGCCAGGAGGCGCTCTCCGACGCTCGTGATCGCGGGGTCGTCGAAGAGCGCCGTCGTGCAGGCCACGACGAACATCGCCGGCGGCGTGCCGGTGACGTCGACCTGCGGCACGTCCTCGTTGCGCAGGATCGGGTAGCGACGACCCTCCACGCGCAGCGAGTCGAACCCGTTCCACCACCCGTGCCTCACGTAGGAGTAGAAGAGCGACCCCTCCCCGAGCGAGGCGACGACCTTGCGGTGGAACTCCGGCGCCGGCCAGCCCCAGGGGCTCCCGGCGCGCGCGAAGGTCACCTCGACGTCGTACGCCGCGGGGACTTCCTTCGACAGCACCTGGGCGAACAGGTTCTCGATCAACATGTCGATCGCGGGGCCGAAGCGGCCTTCGCTCGTGACGAAGCGCAACGTGCGCCGGGAGTCGTCGAGCGGCGGCTTCGTCTCGGTGCGGATCACGCGGTCGACGTAGGCGTCGAGCTCCTTCGGGTCGTGGAAGGGCAGGCGCCCCGTGGGCAACGCGCCCGACTCCCCGTCGAGGCCGACGGTGGAGAGCGCGCGGTCGGATGCCGTGGCGCCGTTGTAGACCGTGCGCACGTACGCGGTCGGGATCGTGTCCGGCGTGGGTCGGTCCCGGTCCGCGTCGCCGACGAGCAGCAGGAAGGGCAGGTGGCTGCGCCGCTGGGGCAGGTTCAGGAGGAACCGGTTCAGGGCCTCCGACGACGCCTGGCCGCCGGAGGCCGCGTCCCAAACGTCCTCGATCGCGAGCACGATCGCCTTCGTCCCGGTCCGCGTGCGATGCTCCGCGAGGCGTCGCGCTCCCGCGATCAGCGGCGCCGTCGCGAGGATCAGCTCGTCGCACGCGGACGCACGCTCGCGCGCGTCGGTCACGGTGCGGTGGGGGACCCAGCGACCCGTGACGTCGATCTCCTCGAGACGTTCGCGGACGTCGCCGTCCCGCACGAGGCGGGGCCCCTCGTGCGCCTTCATGGCCGCCTCGACCACGACGGAAGCGATCCAGATCGTGCCCACGTCGTCGCTCGTGTCGTTCGGGTCGGCCGAGGCCGGGACGACCGCCGTGTCGTCGTGGAGCACGAGGGCGGCGGAGGTCCCCGGCGCCGGCGCATCCTTCGCGGGCAACGTGAACGTGAGCGTGGCGCCCCCCGCGACCTTCGGCGCGAACGCGGTCCCGATCGGCGTCCCGCCCCAGGTCGCCGACACCTTCGCGTCGCCGAGGTGGGTCCCGACGACGGCGACCTTCACGCGCACGGTCGCCTCGTCCACGGGGCCCGGGGCGGGCAGGGGGACGGAGACCTTCGTCTCGCCGCCGCGCGGGAGCTTCGCCAGGAAGAAGTGGGGGACCGGCCGGTCGTACACCTCGGGCGTAGCCGACTCCACCGAGCCGTACCCGAGGGCGTCGCGCACCTCCCATCGCTCGACGGAGATGGCCGGAGCGGCGGGATCTTCGATCTTCACGTCGGCCTTCACGTCGGCCGCGGCCCCGTCGTTGAAGTAGCCGCCGGACCCCACCTGCAGGGTCCAGGGCCCCGGCGCGTCCGCGGGGGCGCGCCAGAGCCAGGACCCCGCGGCCGCGGCGCTCGTGGCCGGTCGGGCCCGCGCCAGGGCCTCCCCTCCGAACGAGACCTGCAGCGGGCTCGTCGCCGGCAGCCCGAGGGCCTTCCAGGCCGCCGCCTCGTCCCAGCGGATCAGCGCCGGTCCCGGCGTCGTCAGCGTGAAACGCAGAGCATCCGGCGCGGCGGCCGGCGCCGGGTCGGGGCGGGCGTGCGCCCGCGGGGGGCACCGGAGCACGAGGAGACCCAGGACGGACGCAGTAAGGAGGGCACGGCGCATCCCGGCGAGTCTATCGACGGGACCCGGCTAGGATGCGCCGCTCTCCCGTCCCCCGGACGCCTCCTCGTGGTCACCCTCGGTCGTGCGCTCCAGCTCTTCGGCCTGATCCTGCTGCCGGCCGCCCTTCTCTACGGGCTCGACGATGGCACCAGCCATGCGCTCGGCATCGAGCTCTCGGCGCTGGCGCTGGGCGGCGCGGCCTTCTTCCTCGGCACGAAGCTGCTGGGAAAGGCGAAGTAGCGACCCGAGGAACGCGCCGCGGAAGGGATGAGACGGGCTGCAGAAAGGAGGCGATCCGGCTCGATCCGCGCCGTCGCGGACACAGATCTAGCCCGTCCTTACGCGTTCGACGGCTCGGCGCGCACCGCCACCACGGCAGCCTCCGCGCGCGGATAGAGCTGGATCGCTTCCTTTATGCAGACCGACACGCACAGCTTGTCGCAGCCCTTGCAGGCGGCGGGGTCGACGCTGGCGACGTTGAAGAAGCCGCCGTCCACCTTCACGTACGAGATCGCGTCGTAGGGGCAGATGTCGATGCAGAAGTCGCAGGCCGTGCAGCGCTCGGGGTTGACGACCGCGATCCGGTCGGCGTCGAGGCGCTTCTTGAACCGAGTCGCGACGGCTCCCTCGTAGTCGAGGATCGCCTCGACCGGGCAGACGTAGCCGCACAGCCCGCAGTCCACGCAGATGTTCTCGTGGATCGTGTGGAGTTTGTTGCGGTCGCCGGTGATCGCGTCGACCGGGCACGCCTTCACGCAGGCGGTGCAGCCGATGCAGGTGTCGATGATCTCGTAGGACATGGGCCTTCGGACTTGGACGGGGGCTCAGGGCGAAGCCGGCCGCGTAGGATACGCGCCGGGTCCCCGGCCACAACGGTTTGTATCCCGGACCGTGGACGACCCGGCCCCGCCCCCGGAGAAGCCCCCTTGGGATCGAACGGACGTGCCCTCTCCCTGCTCGTGATCCAACTCCTGCTGCTCGCCGCCGCCGTCTACGTCGGCGTATCGGACGCGGCGTTTCCCGGCGCCTCGACGCTCGCCCGGGGCACGATCGTCGTCCTTTGCGTCGCCGTGAGTTTTCTCGCCGGCGAGGTCGCGAGGCTTCGGACCGACTTCGGGGTGGTGCTGAAGGCCCTGCAGGTCAACACGGTCAAGGCGACCCCCCGCGACGACCGGGCCGCGATCGACGTCCTCGTGGCCGCCCTCGACAGCGGGAACCTCGAGGTGCGCGAAAAGGCGCATGTGAACCTCGTGCGGATCACGGGTCAGAACCTTCCCCCGGACGGCGCGCCGTGGAAGGCCTGGTGGGCGTCGGCTCGGGACGGGTTCACGCGTCAGGGGTCGTAGGCGACAGGGCGGAACGGCCGGGGCCCTCTCCCGTCCGCCGCGTCCGGTCGGTAGGCTGTCGGAAACCATGGCGACGCCCGCGGCCCCCCGCACCGATCTTCCCGACGTCCTCGAGCCCGTCCGTGCCGACCTCGAGGCCGTGGGGGCCGCCTACGGCCGGATCCTCGAGACCCACTCCCCGCAGATGGAGGAGATGGTCGGTCACGCCGCCCGCTTCACCGGGAAGCGCCTGCGTCCCGCCCTGACCTGCATCGCGAGCCGGGTGGTCCGGGGTGCCGTCTCCGCCGACGTCGCCTCCGCCGCCGCGATCGTGGAGTTGATCCACACCGCGACCCTCGTCCACGACGATGTGCTCGACGGCGCGTCCGTGCGCCGCAAGGTCGCCACGATGAACGCCCTCTGGGGCGTGGACACGGCGGTGCTCCTCGGCGACGTGCTCTTCAGCCGTGCCTACCTCGCCGCCGCGCGCCTCGACGACCGCTACGCGAGCGTCTACCTCTCGGAGGTCGTGGGCGAGGTGCTCGAGGGCGAGATCCGCCAGAACCGCGAGCGCCACAACCTCGACCTCGACGAGTCGGCCTACCGCACGATCATCCGTGGGAAGACGGCGGCGCTCTACGAGGCCGCCCTCGTCGTCGGCTCCCACTACGCCGGCGCGCCTCGTGACCTCGTGCGGGCGCTCGGGGCGTACCGTCACCACCTCGGCATGGCGTTCCAGATGATCGACGACCGGCTCGATCTCTCGGGCGACGAGGCGACGGTCGGCAAGAGCCTCGGCACCGACCTGCGCGAGGGCAAGACGACGCTTCCCGTGATCCTCTGGTTGAAGGGCCGCCCCGCACGCGAGCGGGCCGACGCCCGCGCGCTCGTCGAGGCGGCCGGTCACGACGAGGGTGCGCATCGGCGGCTTGTCGGCATGCTCGAGGCCGACGGCGCGCTCGCCGGCGCCGAGGCGCAGGCCCGCGACGAGATCGCCGCGGCCGAGACGGCGCTCGCGGCCGTTCCCGCGAGTCCGTGGAAAGACATCCTCCTCACGATCGCCGGGTACGTGGTCCGCCGGGCCCTGTAGGGCGCGCGCGGCGCAGCCGCCCCCGCCGCCCCCCGGAGTCCGCTCGACGGGCCGCTACTCCTCGGGGAACAGCAGTGGCGTCGGGTCGCCTTCGATGGCGGGCGTCGCCTGCGCGGCGAGCACCGTGTTGCGCAGGAGCATCGCGACGGTCACGGGGCCGACGCCACCCGGGACCGGCGTCACGAGGCAGCCCTTCGCGACGAGGCCGTCGAAGTCGACGTCGCCGACGAGTCGGGGCTTGCCGTCGGGGCCCGTGGTCGCGTTGATCCCCACGTCCACGACGATCGCACCCGGCTTCACCATGTCGGCCTTGACGAGCCCCGCGCGCCCGACGGCGACGACGAGGAGGTCGGCCGTGCGGGTGTGCGCGGCGAGGTCCTTCGTGAACTTGTGGCAGACGCTCGTCGTGGCGTCGCGCGCGAGGAGCATCAGGGCGACCGGCTTGCCCACGATCTCGCTGTGTCCGACGACGACGGCCTCGGCGCCGCGGATCGTCGCGCCGGACGACTCGAGGAGCGCGATCACCGCGAGGGCGGTGCACGGCGCGAGCCCCTCGCGGCCGTGGACGATGTGGCCGAGGTTCTCGGGGTGCACGCCCTCGACGTCCTTCGCGGGTGCGATCTCGCGCTGAAGCGCGCGCGCGGGGAGCCCTTCGGGCAGCGGCAGCTGGAGGATCACGCCCGTGACGC
>Ga0315271_10002264_pt1 | contig 11996 bp, 10 predicted proteins | sample C3_top_MG_FD_204664 | JGI IMG/M metagenome (GOLD analysis project Ga0315271, IMG submission 204664) | Sediment microbial communities from Yellowstone Lake, YNP, Wyoming, USA - C3_top | ecosystem: Environmental > Aquatic > Freshwater > Lake > Sediment | place: USA: Wyoming | collected 2017-08-01
GCCTGCCCGATGTCCCGACGTTCATTCAAACGACCCGCAGGTTCACCAAGAAGCTTTGCACCTCCGTAACCGCCGGCACCAAGTAGTCCGAGCTTACCGACCGTTTTGGCCCTGCCTTCTCGACTCGCGGCTGTCTCTCCAAGAGCCGACAGTGCAGCGTTCAGCGAGCCGACATCCTTTGGACTGTGCTTGAGAACGTGATCAATGTTGTACAGCTGACTGTCACCGCTGATGGCACGAGCCCATAGCCGAGTTGCCGCAGAGTTGGGATCTGTGAAGCGGCGCAACACGTTACGACCAGCAGCGCGGACGGGATCAGATTCCAGACCGTGGGCCAGCGCACGAAGAGCTTTGACGTCGAAAGCAGAAACTTTCAGCATTGTGATAAGGTATCTCGAATTGTGGGCACAATCAATCTCAAACATCAGCCCCACATGGGAGCACCAGGACCCATCATGCCGGGTTGCTGGAATGCCTGGCTGGGATTGTAGTTACGGGCCGAGCTAGTCATGCTTTGCATCCTGCTTACGATGTCTTCGTCACCAGCTTTGGCTGCAGCCTGTCCGGCCTGGCGCATGTCCCCTGCCATTCCTGCTCCCATACCGCCGAGTGTCATCTTGCCTGTGTTGTTGGCCATCATACCACCAAGCCCGCTTCCTACCATCTTCTGACCAAACTGTGTGGCCTCCGGAACCATCGTTTTATAGGCGGCACTACCGACGGCTTTTGCACCACGCTGGACACCTCCGGCCAGGGTGGGCGCATATTTCATAGCCGCAGATCCGAGACCCTTTACGGCCCCGATTGCCTTGGCACCCAGCTGGGTTCCACCCAAGAGTTTGCTACCGTACTGAAGACCTTTGCCAATCCCTTTGATCGCGGTACCTCCGCCGAACAGTTGGGCACCACCCATGGCTAGATCTCCTACGCCCTTGAGGATGTTACCCTGGGCAAGATTCTTGACGCCCTTGATCGCCCCGGCACCAGCGCCGACGAATCCAGGTACCCAAGATGCTGCATCTAGTGCGGTGTCCATCTTGCTCGATTGCTTGGCCATCCAGTAAATATCAGAGTGTTTCATTAAAATTCTCCAGATTCGTTAACCTTGTCTCCGAAGCCCATTCCGACCGCTAGCCGCGGCACAAAGTGGACATTCTTCTCGACGTTTGTATCCCGGGCGCGTTCTGCATCGAGGCCGATGTTGCGGCTGATGTTCGAGGCATGATGCTTGGCCAGCCAGTCTGTGCCGGCGTACTGGGAACCGCGCAGCCGTACCATCTCGGGGACGAACGGCGGTGCATCCTCATGTGCCGTAACGTCAGTCACGCCAGAGTCTTGCATCTCCTTTACCATACGGCCTGAGAGCTTGGTGCCGATGCTGTAGTGCAGGGCCGGGGCGTGAAGATATAACCCCTTGGCTGTCTTGAGCGGGACGTTCTTCACGTGGGCCGGCGGACTGTAGGTGACAGCCAGATGGTTGTAGGACCCGAGGTCGTCAGGCAGGTAGCTACCGACCCCGTCGTCACTGGTGACCCTGACGTGATCGAGTGCGCCTCGGGCGATCAACTCAAGGTTCCGTCGGCTGGCGTTGCCGGCGCCAGAATCGGACAAAGCTTGCTGGACACGGTCCACGTAGTATCGGCGACCCTCGCCGAGCCCTCGCAGCCTCACCACGTCGTTCACGTCCATGATACCGTCAGAGAGTTGATCACCGGTCTCGACCGTGTCGCCCTTCTTCACGATGGGCTCGTAGCCTGGCAGGGCATAGTGCTTCTGACCGCCGACGGTGATGTACTTGCCACCCTGGGGAGCATCTGTGATGTCGTCTACCCGACCTTCCAGTTCCGAGACGGATGCGCGGTGCGGGAAGGTTTCGGGCGACTGCATGAGCTGATTGATCACGTCGAATCCAGCGAATGTTCGACGTTCGCCCTTGAACGCTCCGGCTTCGTGCTTCGTCGAAAGCGCACCCTGGGTGAGCGGCTCGGCGATGGCCTGGGCGGCCGTGATACCGGCGGCGAACCCGATGGGTGCAAACTTTCCTCCTGCCTGTTGACCCAGGCAGTGAGAACAGACCCCCTGCTGGGCCTGGCAGGTCAGGGCCGATCTGGCGATGATGTTCTTGACTCCTGACGCGCGTAGATCGTTGGCAACGTGACGGTCGATAACCATGCCAGCCTTGAACTTCCCGGTGTCCCGGGCCAACACTCGACCGACGGTGTCACGGTCGTCGATGCTGGTGGAGATGCCGTTGGCGGCCCCACAGTCGTCCTCCGTGACCAGGAGGTTACTGGACGACTGGACAAGTTGCTTACCAAGGTCACCGGCGTCCGCGGTGGCGTTCTTGGTGGACATGACTGACAGACGAACACCGAATGCTCCGGCCAGGTAGTCTGCAGGTCGGACCCCCTCGCCGAACGAGTGTCTGACAAACCTGGAGATCGTTCTACCCTTGTAATCAGTGTACAGGGCCGGCGTGGTGATCATACCGCGGAGCTGCACGGTAGAACCCCGGGCGCCTGAGATGACCGTGTTGGCCAGGTTGTTCTTGCTGGCGATCGCGGCGGCGATGGTTTGCTTCTCCAACTCACCGGCGTACTTGCCGTAAATCTTCATTCGGGCGGACTCGAACGCTTCGCCCTGCGTGGTAGCCTTGGCCATCTCGATCTCACGATCCATCTGGTCAAACACCTTTGCCTTGTCGATCGGGCCGCGCATGTCGGACAGCGTCAAGGTCTCGCCCTGCCGGTAGGCCGCGTTACGACCCACGTCGGAGATCTTCTTGGCCAGCTCGGCATACCGGGCTGGATGCTTGTTGGCAATGTCAGCCATGAGCTGATCGATGGACTTCTTGTCCCAGGTGCGGTCACCTCGGAGATCTTCAGGCAAGATCGAGTTGAGCAGGATGTCGACGGCTTTCATTATTCTTCCGTGAACTCCACAGTAATCTCTGCCGTAATGGTTGAGCCACCTTGGCTGAATATCCGAATCGCTACACCTTCGGCGACACCAGCCCGCAGCGTGACAGGCTTAGCCTCGCGTGTGTTTTCCCATACATAAATAGGCTGTACTGCAAACAAGTCGGGGGACTGCGCACCGCCACCGTTCGCAACAGAATGTGCCGTGGTGATGAAGTATGAGCCCTCGCTGCCTTGCGTGGTGGGCAGAGCAAGACATGATACTTCGTGCGAAGCATCTCCGGTGTTTGCCAAAGCGGCCGTGATAACAGGATTTCCAGTCGCTGGAGCCGTAGTTGCTGTGAGTCTGAGCACCTCAACACGCATTAGGTTGTTGTTGGAACTGTTATCGACGAACTGAAACCAAATACCCCGGATCTTTACGGTCTTGGTGGACCCGACGGTATGGAACAACGTGGCGTATTGTTTTCCCGTGTTGGCCGTGAACGTGTTGGATAGTCCGATAGCGGTTCCGGTTGGCTTGAACACCGCACGGTACATGGGGTTCTGTGTAGCTCCTGAAACAGATACCGCACCTGCACCTATGTTAACGTCAAGCCGACCTCCCACGAGGGCTGCAGGAAGTTGACTGGCCGAGTTGGTATTGTAGAAGTTGGTCCCGTCAGATAGACGAACCGCGTACGGACCAGCAGCGGTGGTACGATCCGTGGAGGCCCCGGAGGGGAGAGGAAGGGATACGGCAGAAACTGGCTGAGTGACGGCAGATCCGTCGACTTTAAGTATGCCAGCTGTGGTGACCTGGACGGTTTGTAGACTAGTGCCGTCGTCACCAAGAATCAGCTGACCTGTTTGATTTGTCTTGGCTGATCCGTCTGGAACCCCAGGCCCGTCGGCAATGTTGAAGTCGTTAGGCATAACGCCTCAACATTACCGCACGGGAGAAGATTATTCCAGGTAATTCACGCCGACCGAGTAAGTAGTCGCCGTAGCATTCGAGTGCGTGACACTAAACCTCCACGTCACCGGCAGACCGTCAGCAGCGGTCTTGTTGTTCACGCCCGGCAGACCAGGATGTAGTTTGAGAACATACGTGCCGACAGAACTCTGGGCGGTTCCAACCAGGAGATCGTACCACTTACTGGACGTAGCGTCGAAACCCTGCACCCTGGGGGTCAAAGAGGTTGCACCAATGACCGTCACGTCCCAGATGATGTGCGCACCTTGGGCTGACAGGTTGGTCTGGTCTGCGCTGGTCGTGGTGGCAGTACGGGACAGGCTGGCCAGCGTGGTGGCAGCACTGTTCCGCTCGTTAGCCTTGATGTCGGTAAGATGACCGAGGAGGCGCTTGACGAACGCCATGAAGCTGAACGTACCGGTGTCAGAACTGGCAGCCGCGTCGGCCTGTGCGCCGAAGTTCGTGTTGAGCGTGGTGACCTGGGTGGTCGTGTTTCCAGTGTTGGTGGCGATCGTGGAAGCTGTTGCCTCGCTGGCCCTTGTAGAAAGTGCAACGTCCAGGGTTGCGTCGATGCTGGCAACCGTGGTCTCGCTGGCCCTGGTGGCCAAGGTGGCCTCAGATGCACGGGTCGCCAAGGTGGCCTCGGTGGCGCGGGTAGACAGGTTGACGTCTATGCTACCGTCAATGCTGGTCAGACTGGCGGAGGCGGCGGCGAGGGTGACCTCGGTGGCGAGGCCGGCGGTCTGGGTCTCGATCGACGCTATATCAGCAGCAAGCAGCAACAATGTTGCCTCGCTGGCTCTGGTAGAAAGGTTTACGTTGAGCTTGGCATCGATCGACGCGGTACTGGCCTCAATGGCATCAGCACTTGCTTCGAGCGCGGGGTCGGTGAATGTGAATCCAATATCTAGTAGGTTAAAGTCATCAGCCATAATTAAATGATGACGCTACCGGCTAGGATTTGCAACAAAAAAAAATGCTAAATCTGAAGCATGGCCGTAACGCTGTAGTCTATGGCGTCAGCGTTCAGGTGTGTGGCAGTTACGCGGAACAAGGCAGGAAGGAAGTCGGCGCTAACCTGGGCCACTTGACCCGGGAAGCCTGGATTGATCTTCAAGACCACCACGCCGGTCATTACGATCGGTGTGGAGACCAATACCGGGTAGTAGGTGCCGGTGAATGGATTCTTGGCTTCCACGGTGAAGATCACGCTCGGGCTGCCGGTTATCGAGGTGGTTTCGATGACGAAGTGGGCGCCACGCCATTTCCGATTGGTCTGGTCTGCGCTGGACGTGGTGGCAGTCTTTGCCCCGGTGGTGATCAACTGGACCGCTAGGTTGGTCACGTCCTGGTCGATCAGTACGGTGAAACGCTGAAGGAGGCGTTTCATGAACGCCATCAGGGTATCGTTGGCCGTATCGCTCGCTGCTGGCGGATCGTTCGTGAAGCCGATTACGGCATGAAGGCCAACCAGCTCATCCAGCTGAAGTTGGATTTGCTCAAGTTGACGCTTCTGGAACGCCACCAAGGAGAAGGAGCCGATGTCGTTTGTGGCTGGACTATCGGAGACATCTCCCTGCGTGACGTCCAGATGGTCCAAGCTGTCCAAAGCAACCTGAAGTTGCTGTAGACTTCGCTTGAAAAATGCAAGGTACGTCCAGGTGCCGGTATCGTCTGGAGCCGGGGCGTTGGACGGGATACCGAATGAAGTGTTGTAGGTCTGGAGTTCACCTACGGTCTGCAGGGTGTTATCTATGATCTCCTGCAGGTGTTCAAGATTTCGCTTGAACAAAGCCATGAAGGTGAACGATCCGGTATCGTTCGTGGCAGGCGCGTCAGCCTTGTAGCCGAACGTCTCGAATGCACCGTCTGCTATCGTGACAGCACCGCCTCCACCTCCGCCGCCGCCTCCGCCGCCCCCTACGACGTATACGAGAAGACCTCCCGTGATAGGGTCGATCCTGGCATCGGCAACGTTCCCAACTATGCCGGCGTTAGTGCCCGGTCTGAGAACATGAGCCTTTATGATGGCACTGTCTGACACAGGTTAGGTTTTCTGGTTTACAGCCACGTACAGGTCGAACGTTGCTCCACCGGTTTCAACCTCCACGGCGAACTTGTACTCATAGCCCAGAAGTGCGCTTAATTCAATGAGCTGAAGTTCGTCGGTCAGGTCAGTTGACTTGTGCAAAACCCACGAAGCGTTGATTGCCGCGGGAGCGTCGGCAAACTTAACGTAGGCTTTGAGTTTCAACCTTCCGGTGCCAGCGGTCCGTTTAGCGACGAAGTGAACCACATTCCTAGTCGCCGAAGGGGACCTGATAAGGTTAACAGACTCGACGAACGCTACCGGCAAAGAGTCTGTAGCTACGCCAGATCTGTGAAGAGTGAACTTTGTGAGAAAGTCTGCACCCGGGTCTTTGATGTTTAATTGTCCAGCCATATCGTTTAGATAGTCGCACAGGACTGTCGAGAGGTCAAGATGGTTGATGTCTTACGAGAACCTAATTGACTTACGATCAAGCGATCTTTCTCACCCCATAGGCTGCTATCTCGATCGGGTTGGATGCGTTCTCCCACCAAAAGTTGATCGTGTCTAGCACTCCAGGTGTCTCTGTAGTGGTTCCGGAGAAATCGTTTCCCGTGTGGGAGGTCATCTGAGGCAAAAAGTCGATCGCCAGTTGAGACATAGGAGTCTCCATCATCCGTTGAAATAGGTTTCTTGAGACTGAAAACTCTGTCTTGGCAAGTGCGTTCGGAGATGATGCGGCGAAGGAGTACTGGACCGATGTGCCTCCGGAGAAGACTGGCCGGATAATCTCCACCATATAGCAGGCGAGATACGCCTCCGTGGAGGGGGCGGACATCTTGGCCGATGTGAAAGCACCCCCAATCCCAGTGTCTACTCCAGCGACTCGTCGGACAGGGTCGTATCCACCATGAAGGAACCCGGCCATCTGAGTTCCTGTCGCGTACGTGAAATCGTCTGTTGTACCGCCGTCAAACCCTCCGACAATGCTCATCGAGTTCAGACAGGCTCCCACGCCAGATCCGAACATTGAGGTGGTGCCGCTACACGCACCAAGTGAGAACCGACCGTCGAACGTGGCTGCCCCGTTGATGCGGATCAGTATCCCGATCCGGATGGTATTCCATTTCCCTAGCCATGGCATCTTACGGCCGAACTCCCCGGGGCCTGTGATCGAGAGTCGCTTCTGCGTGAGTCCTCCATGGGTGGTTCTGGATACGATCGATGACGAACTGCACACACCATCCAATGCCCAGCCTACACCGCCGGTGAGCGTAGAGATGGCTCCGACCGAGTTCTGCTCCAAGTAGTCGAGACAGAACCCGTCGTAATCACCGAGCGACGTGTCAGTGAGTCCAGAGATAGATCCAGCAGATCCTGCGGGTCCGGTGGGACCGGTAGATCCTGCGGGTCCGGTGGGACCTGTGGGACCGGTAGATCCTGCGGGTCCGGTGGGACCTGTAGATCCTGCGGGTCCGGTTGGACCAGTAGGTCCTGCTGGTCCTGGTACGTCCGCTTCTTCCAGCGCCTGGGTGGCATCAGCCTGTGCATCACTGGCGGTCGAGAGCGCAGTGTTTGCTACGGTCTGGATCGCGCTGACCAGCGAGTACAGCTCTGACGTGTTCGCGTTAGTCTTCTGGCTGGCGGCCCGGAGCGTATCCCCGGTACCGTCATTCGCAGAGTTGCCGGCGTTGATGATCTGTTGTGCCATTACACAGGAAGAGTTCGGCCCCAGGAGTACTTGAACACCAAGTTCAGGGTGTGGGTAGAAAGCTTTGTTTGGAACTCGTCGAACACGAACACGATACCGGAGTACCGGGTGGTGGAGTGGTCAACCGTGGCATCGCTGCTAGCGTCATGGGCACCAATACCCATTGCTCGCCAGTCAACCCGGTTCGCCGCGGAGAGTCCGTAGGTGGCACTCTTGTTGCGGGTAAACGTGCCGGCCGTGTAGCTACTCAGGGTTACCCCGATGGTAGCACGATCTCCGTTACGGTTCACCGAGCTGGCGAACGAGGCCGGAGCATTGGCGCTGTTCGATAGGAACATCCTGGCACCATCGACGGAGAATGATTGGGTGAACGGCGACAGGTCGTTACCGGTCGGAACCGACGTGGAGACGAAACTGTTGGCGAACGGCTCGTTACAGTATCCGGCGTTGTCGTACTTGGCTGAAGGGCCAGACGTGGACACCGCGGACAGTCCGATCATCTGCCAGGCGAACACCCCACCGTCGGTAACGGAGGGAGCGATCGGCCAACCTCCGATGTTCGGGTCGGCTACCACGACTGGACTGAACGGGGTAATCGTCAGAACCAGCTCGTAGGATACCCGGAGGATCTGTGCCGCGATGAGCGACACCGGGCTGGACAACACGATACGGCTGAACAGGTTACCAGGTCCTACTCCGTTGTAGCTCACGCCCAACTCACGGTACGTGACAGGACCGACCTCGGTCGGGAAGTCCCAGGTGCGGCGATGGGTCAGCACGTTACTGGAGCGGGTGGTCTGACAGTTGCCGGCGCCGGTGACGTAATTGTTGGTACGTTGGATCTCCGTGTACAGGGCGGTCTGATTGCACCGATGGAGCTTGAACGTGGTGGACGCGACGGTCTGGCTGACCGCCACGGTAACCTGGGTAGAGCTGATGTAGGCCGTGATCTTGGCCTCTTCTCCAGAAAGGAACTTGATCCACTTGCCCTCATCTCCCACGTCGAGACCGCCAGCGGTGAATGTGAATACTCCGCTGTCGATCGTTACGGTGAAGCCTGACTGGCTGGCCGTGCTGGCGCCACCTGAGTCGAACGTAGGTTCCGTGTTGGTACCGATACAGGCGACCAGGAAGTTGTCGCACCAGGCCCGTGAGGCTACCTGGTTAAGTCCTTGATCGAGAATGAGATTGTCCTGCCAGCCGTGGTCTTGTACGACCTCTTGGGTGGCTGCGTCAATGACCACGCAATGGAAACGGCCTTTCGCCGATTGGGCCTGATTTGCACTCTTTACTTGTCGCATAACGAAAAGATACTTGATGTGGGGTTTATTTTCAAGTCCTCAACTGATCGGAGATATGGTGTCCGTACCCCCGGTGTTGTCTGAGCACCAGACATTGTCAGTAGACGGTACGTAGCAACATGCCCTCGGTTCTGAGAAACCTGACACGCTCGTAATGATCGTGTTAGTCAAAGGATTGACCAGCTGGACCTGCGTTCCGTTCAACGGGGCAGCATAGATCCGGTTCGTGGTGGGGCAGTAGCAGACGCCGTATACCCCGGTTGCACCCATCGTGATAGTGGTGACAAGCGAGTGTGTGACCGGGTTGTAAACCAACAGTCCTGTGCCTCCGGAAGCGCCGCCGATGTAGATTCGGTTGTTGATCGGACAGTAAGCCATCCTGCCCTCTGGATTCTGCCCGAGACCTCCGGACGTGGTCACCACCGTGTTGGTAGCCGGATTGATCTCTCGCAACACTGACCCGGAGCTGGCGTAGATTATGCGATCCGTGGTGGGACAGTAGATGATGTCGTTAAAGACAGATGTTGCAGCAATCGTGGCTACCACGGTGTCGGTCGACGGGTCTATGACGGAAACGCTTGAGCCTGTGACGTTGGCAACGTAGATGCGGTCGTTCGACGGGCAGTAGCAAATACCTCTCGGTCCAGTACCTACCGCGATAGATCCAGTAACGGTGTTGCTACTTGGGGTGATGACTCGGACCACGGCGGCACCGTTGCAGGTGTGGTAGATCCTGTCGTTCGATGGGCAGTAGCAAATCGAGAACGGGTTCAGGCTGGTCGCCATGGTGGCCACTACGGCGCCGGTATCGGGTCTGACTGCCGTGACGGTGTTGCCGGTGGTGTTGGTGCAGTAGAGCCGGTCATTCGTCGGAGACCAGGCTATTCCGAAAGGATTAGAACCCACCGTGGTGAGGGCTCCACGCGCGGCGGCCCTGACGGTTAACGGAAAGCTGAAGGATTTGATCGCGAGCGAGTTACCCATGATACGTACGTAGTACGTGGTGTCGAACGCAAGCAACAGGTTAGGCAAGGTGAAGTTGATACCGTCAAGCTCCCGGGAGTCGTGAAGGATGGAGCTAAACGTTGGGTCTGTGGCGATCTGGAATCTGTACCTCCACGATCCGTTGTCGCTCGCCCAGACCGGTTGCCTTGGAGTCTGGTTGGTCGGCTGACTGTTCGGGTCGATGAACAGGAAGTCACTCGCCACTGGGGTTCCGTTTGAGAAATTGGAGGTGACGAAGTTTGCATTCACTGCGGCTGAATATCCGGCGATGACTTCGATCGAGTCTCCTCCGCCCGCGTACAGCTCTGAGAAGTTATCGTTCACCTTGACCATGGAGGCCCGGATGGTATCTCCGGTGTTGTCGTTGGTCTTGGTACCAATGTTGATGGTTTGCTGGCTCATTGGTAGATCTGCATCGTGTTAGAGGTTGAGCAGCCTGCGTACATGCGGTCAGTGAGCGGTACGTACGCCAACCTTGGTGTGGTTGCTGCACCGGTAGAAATCGTAGAGTCGGTTGCAAACGTGACTGGATTGATGATACGGATCTGGTTGTTGTTGCCGTCAGATACCCACATCTTGTTCGTGGTCGGCATCCAGCATAAGCTGTTTGGAGTCGCCAGGGTGGCAAACGTGTTGGTGACCGTGTTTGTGTTTGTATCGATTACCGAGATGGTACCTGCCGTGTTGTTCGAAACCCACATCCTGTCCGTAGGAGGATGATAGCAGCAGTATGTCGGGCTGGTTCCTACCGCCACGGTGGCTACCACGGTGTTGGTCTGAGGGTTGATGACAGACACGTTGTTCGTGGTCTGGTTGGTAACGTATAGCCTGTCCGTGGTAGGGCAGTAGGCGTACTGGTTTAGACGAGGCCCTGTTCCGGCCGTGATGGTGGTCGTGACCGACATGGTGGCCGGGTTGATGACTGACACGTTTCCGCTTCCGTTGTTTCCAACGTATACCCGATCCACGGTCGGAACATAACAACAACCTACCGGGTTGGTGCCTACCGTGATGGTGTTAGTGATCGTGTTGGTTAATTGTGATATAGCACGTACGGTACCAGTACCCTGACACGGGAAGAACATTCTGTCCACCACAGGAGCAAAGCATGGATCGTTGGGAGTTGTGGTCACACCGGCTATGGTGACTACAATCAGGTTTGTCAAAGGGTTGATCACCTGGACGGTGCCGGCCGTCTGACACGCCACGTAAACGTGCTGGTTGGTAGGACAGTACACACCGGGGCGAACGCCCGCGTTGAATCCAACGATGGTGGTCGAAAGTGAAGGAGTCCGCACGGTGAGAGGGAATCTGAACTGCTTGGAGTATGTGTTCTGACCTACCAGGCGAAGATAGTAAGTGGTGTCGTACTGGAGCTGGGCCTTCGTGAGGAGTCTCACCGGAGCACCGACCCGGTAGTCGATCACGATGTTCTGGAACCCTGAGTCGGTAGCCACCTGGAGGACCTGTCCGTAGGTGTCCGTAATGTCCGAGAAATGGAAACCCCGACGGAACGACTGGAGCGTTGGCTGTGTAGCGGTAGCTATGACGAAGTCACTGTAGGTTACGGTACCGTCTGAGTATCCTACCGCGGTCGGATAGGTGCCGATCGATGTCAGGGTAATGGGCCAGCCTAACACGATCGAACTTGTCTGACCGGCCGCGGTGAGCGTGTACAACTCCGAGAAGTTGGAGTTTATCTTGGTGAACGCCGTCCTGGCTGTATCACCAGTGCCGTCGTTGTCGACCGTTCCGATGTTGATGACTTGTTGGCTCATTGTAGAACGCTCACGGAGTTACCTCCGGAGCTGGAAACATACATACGCCCGTTGGTTGGCGAGAACACGGCGTACGCGGCGGTAGCGACAGCCACCGTGGCAACACTGGTGTTCGTGGTGGGATTTATCGACGCCACCTGGCCGGCCGTGTTGTTACAGACGTAGACACGGTCCGTGGTGGGGAAGAACGCGCAGGCGAAAGCTCCGCTCATACTGGCAATCGTGGTAACCACCAGGTTGGTCTGTGGATCGATAACCGATACCGTACCGGCCGTGTTGTTGGCACAGTAGATCCTGTC
>Ga0315271_10002265_pt1 | contig 11995 bp, 11 predicted proteins | sample C3_top_MG_FD_204664 | JGI IMG/M metagenome (GOLD analysis project Ga0315271, IMG submission 204664) | Sediment microbial communities from Yellowstone Lake, YNP, Wyoming, USA - C3_top | ecosystem: Environmental > Aquatic > Freshwater > Lake > Sediment | place: USA: Wyoming | collected 2017-08-01
TGCCGCTGCCTTGCGTGTGCCAGAACACGCCGAGCTTGCCGCGCGCCACGTCGCTCAGCGGGTCGGCATGGCCCGCGCGCAGCTTGTCGATGACGCGGTTCACGCCCAGGTACTGGTGATTGCGCGCCAGAATCTTCAGCGGTGCCCCCTCGCTGCGGTCAAACAGCGTGAAGTTCTCCACCAGATCCAGCAAGATGGCCGGCAGGCACATGCCGCGCAGCAAAATCGGCAGCAGCGCGTGTACCGGCTCCGCATCGTCCTTGGGCGCCGGGTCGGTGTCGCCTTCATTGAGGCGCTTCCAGCGGTAGAAGTGCTCCCAGGGGCTGGTGATGCTGCCAAAGCGCGCATCGAAGCCATCGCTCAGCACTACCATGGCATTGAAGGCGAACAGGCCCGGCAAGTCTTGCAGGTAACGCGTGTAGTTGTCGTCAAAAGCCACCTTCAGGTCTTTGTCCTGCCGCTTGAACTCAATGAAGAGCAGCGGCAGTCCGTTGACGAAGCCCAGCAGGTCGGGCCGCACCGGGGCCGGACCGCCTTCCAACCACAGCTCCTGCACGCAAACAAATTCATTGCGCGCCGGATCGTCGGGCCGGTCGAAGTCAATCACCGTGAGCCGCTCGCTGCTCTCGCGACCATCGCTCCAGCGCACCTGCACCGGCACGCCGTCGCGCAGCAGCTTGTACTTGTCCTCGTTGGTCTGCACCAGGGTCTTGGCGGCGTCCAGTGACAGCAAGGCGTCCATTGCCTGCGCTATGGCCACCGCCGGCACGCCCGGGTTCAAGCGCAGCAGCGCGGCGCGCAAAGAGCGCTTGAGCACGCACTCGGCTCTGCTGCTTCGGCCCAGCAGGCTGTCCGGGCCAAAGTCCTCTTCATTGAAGGCCAGCACACTGTGCCAACCCAGGCCGGCCAGCAGTTCGGCGGCCGGCTTCTGCACGGACTGGTCCTCGGTGTAGCGGCGCCGGTTCATGCCGGGCGCTCAGTCATCAAGCACGCTACGCAGGCACATCAGCACTTCCTGCATCACCAGGTCGGGCGCGCGTTCCACCAGCGTGGCCCGGCGCGAGGCCCAGTCGAGCGACTTGATCTGGTGCGCGTGCACCTGCCCGTCGGTGCGCAGGCCCTGGCCCATCAGCGACACCAGAAAGCCGGCACTGCGGGCTGCCTCAGCCGCACCGCCGGAAATGGGGCACACCATGGCAAGCTTGAAGCGTGCGTTAAAGGCCCGGGGTGACACAACCAGGCAGAAGTGTTTGCCCTTCATCTCGCGCCCGCTGGCCGGGTCGAAGGCCAGGTGCAAGATGTCGCCGCGGTCTGGCGTCACAGCTCGGCTCCAGCGGCTCCCAGTTCGTCCCAACCCTGCGCCCGGCACAGGCCGCGCGGCGTTGCCTCCAAGAGCTCGGCCAGGGTCTTGCGTTGGCGCTGTGGTCTGATCGTAAGTTCATCGCCGACGATTTCGAGCGCCAGGCGCGACCCGGCGTCCAGGTGGTTTTGCTCCACGTAGGACAGGGGCACCGTCATGATGTAAGAGCCGCCCGAGCGGCGTAGGGAAGCGTGCAACATGGCCTTCTCCAAAGTTTTACAGGAGTATAACTAGAGATTTTGAGATCACCAAACGGGGCGGCTGAGATCAACAAAGCCGGGATAAAGAAACTACAAAACTTGGAAAAAATCCAAGCCAAATCAATAACTTATTTGACGTCAGTACTTTTGAAAACTACAAACAGGGGTTATAGAAACCGGCAAAACCGGGTCAACCCGGGCCCGTCCCAACCCTGCGCCCGGCACAGGCCACGCGGTGTTGCCTTCAACAGCTCGGCCAAGGTCTTGCGTTGGAGCTGCGAAGTTGTTCGGTTGACTGGTTCTCCAAGAGCTTCATCGCCGGTGATATCATTGTCCTATGAAAATCGTGATGGACACCGACACCATTGTTGCAGCGATGCGCAGCCCGAGCGGGGCATCGGCGGAGTTGCTGCGTCGGGCGCGTCGCGGCGAACTCGCGGTGGCGGCGAGCGTCAGCCTGTTCATGGAGTACGAGGCCGTTTGTGTGAGGTCTGAACATGGACTGGCTGCCGGGTTAACGCCGTCTCAGGTCCATATTTTTCTGGATGCGCTGGCTTGCATCGTCCAGCCTGTCGAGGTGCATTTTTTGTGGCGCCCCCAACTACGTGACCCCGCCGACGAACTGGTGCTGGAAGCCGCAGTCAACGCATCCGCAAGTGCGCTATTGACATTCAACCTGCGGCATTTCGCCAAGGCCATTGAGCGCTTTCAGCTCACCGTCGTGCAACCGGGCGAATTTTTGAGGAGTATCCAATGAGTGAATTAAGTAGCTACCCCCTGCGTCTGCCGCATTCAATTCGCGCCAGCGTGGCCCACATGGCCAAGGAAGACGGCGTCAGCATCAACCAGTTTGTCAGCATCGCCGTGGCGGAAAAGCTGGCCATGATTCAAGCTCAAACCTATCTGGCCGAGCGCAGTGCGCGCGCCGATCTGAACGCCTTCGACCAGTTGATGACGCGCCCGGGCGGAGAGCCCGCCAGGGCCGGTGACGAGATGCCGACACCCCGCAAGGCAAAGGCACGGCGCAAATGAAAAGGCTTGCGTAGCAGCGGCCGCAGTGCGCTGTGAATGAAACCGGCCAAACCCCCTCGACGTGCCGGGAGGATCTGGCCGACGGGGCGTTCAGCTCCGCGGCTGTCACCCGGCCTTCGGCCTCCTTCTTGATGCCGCTACGTTGAGCACCCCATCAGCCAGACCCTTCAAACAGGGTAGGTGTGCGAGCAGCGCAATCCACAGACGCCATCGGCTCATACACTCAGGGGACTCGGACTTGCGAAAGCAATCTGCATCAGACCGCCAGCGCACCGGACATCAGGCGCGGCAGCAGGGCGTCGCGGGCTTGCTTTAGCCGCTCGCTGGCGATCGTTAAGACCTCCATCTGATCGAAGACTGGTCGAACCCGGTCGCCAAATTGTTCTGTTAACGCCGCCGGTGGAAGCAAGAAGGGAATCAGTTTGAAGGTGTCGATAACGATGGCGTCGAACACCCCGCCTGACGCCACTTGTTTGAAGTGGGCCACACCATCCAATAACGCTAAAAAGAGAAACAGGTTGTTGAATGGCGTAGCAGCTACCACGGCGTAACACGACTGGTTCATAGCCATTGGCCGCTGACTCAACGCAAGCTTGCCAACCGTCCCACGAGCGGTTATGAAAATTGTTTCCTTGGGAAAAAGACGGCTGTTGCAGTTTGTGAGGCCGGTATCGGTGAGAGTCTTTTCGGTGCTTGTCACAAGAAATTCGTTGGGGCAGTCCTTCGGTGTGAAAAAAGGAATTCCGCCGTTCCAATAGTTGTCCACGTCAGTCTTGGGCGTTCCGCCACTCAGGACTTTCACGAAACCGAGCGCGTTGCCTTGTGACCACCCCTGCGGCACGTCATCCACGACCTTGACCCGCTCATGCCCGGGAAAGCGCAGGGCGACGAACCACTCGCGGTACAGCCGCCGTGCGGCTTCCTCCAGCAGCTTGATGCGGCGCTGGTTTTTTTCGATGAGGTCATCGTATGGTTGAAGGACGGCAACTGTCTGAAGTTGGGACTTGATGGAAGGCAAGGGGACAAAAACAGATTTCAATGCCCCCTGGCTGATGCTCTGAATGCTTGCACCTGTGCCACCGCTCGACAGTGCGTCTCTCGCTGCTTTCGAGCGAAAAAAATACGAGTAGTACTTCGGGTTCGCAATCGCCCGATGAACTCGTGCCCGGATGCAGAAGCCGGAAAAGCCGACTTCAATAGGAGGGGCTTCAACAAAGAGTACACGTCCAACCAATGCGCGATTGCCGTTTGATCTTACAAACAGGAGATCACCATCGGTAAGTAAATCCTCTTCCGTCGCAACGCCGTCAGGATTGATTTCTCCGAGTGAAGAATAGTCAGGAACCCGTCTGTCTCCAAAGTCAGCAACACTGACCACCTTCAGTCCACGCCCGAAATTTTGTCGGTTGTAGTTCAGGCCATTCCTGAAGTCAGCGATGTCGCCAAACGCGACCATTGGCGTGTTCACAGGACTAACTCGGCGAGGTTCGCCTGAATGGCCTGTCCCAAGACAGCTGCCTGCGCATTGAGCTCAGCCAGTTCCACGTGGATGTCCCGCATGCGTTCGGCAAAGGCTTCGGCGTCTTCTTCGTCGGCACCGCTGGCAGCCACGCCGACATAGCGGCCCGGTGTCAGGCTGAAGTCACTGGCAGCAATCTCTTCGCGTGTCACGGCCTTGCACAGGCCCGGCACGGCCTGAAAAATGGCTTGCGGAAAGCGGCTCAACAGCCAGTGACTCTGCGCGGTGAAGTAGAGCGCCTGCCGCAAGACGTCCACCGCGTCGTCGTGCAGCGTCGATTCCTCGTCGCGCGCCGGATCCATGGGCTGGAGCTGGGCTTTGAGGTCGCGCAGCGCTTTGGCGGCAGGCGCGGCTTGCCAGATGGTGGCGTTGCGGGCACGCAGGGTTTTCTCGGCCGCATCAAGCGCGCGCAGCAGGTTCTTGTCGCGCGCCTCCAGCGCTTTGAGCGCCGCTTTCAGATCCGTCTGCAACGTTTCCAAGTCAGTCTGCGTTGCTTCAATGGCGGCGAGGGAAGTCGCCTTATTGCGGCGGCTGAAGGCAGCCAGTTGCTGCGCCACGCGTGATTGCAATGGCTGCCAGTCGCTGGCCTCCAGCACCGCGGCGGCCTGCAGATCGGCCACCTGCTGGGCAAAGGCCTGCAGTTGCGCACCTTGCACGGCGGCGTCGCTTTCCTTGCGGCCTTTGTTGAGCTCGGCCAGCAGATGCGTCGGCTGATTTCTTGCAGCCGCCGACAGCGCCTGCAGCAGGCCCGCCAGTTGCGCCTGCGGTACGGCGAGCGCGTCCATGGTCGGTCTGAGCAGTTCGAGCTGGGCGTGCGCGCTGCGTTGGTAGTCGGCCAGCAGCGCCAGAAACTTGGGCGTCTGGCCCCGGTACAGCCAGACGATGGCGCTGAGGTTGGCCAGTTGTTCTTCGGTGAAGACGTGCGACTTGGCCGACACCACGTGGTAGACGTTGCGCGCATCGAGCATCAGCACCGTGTTGTGCAGGGTGCGCGGCTTGCCCTTGTCAAAGAACCACAGGGTGCAGGGCAGGCTGCGGGTGTAGAAGAACTTGGGGCCGATAGCGACCATCACGTCCACATGGCCGGTGTCCACCAGTTGCTGGCGGATGTCGCGGTCTTTGTTGCCGGCGTCCGATGCGCTGGACGCCATGACAAAGCCGGCACGGCCGGTGGCGTTGAGCGCGCTGTAGAAGTACTGGATCCACAGGCTGTTGGCGTTCGAGATGGTTTCGCCGCCGTCCTTCTTGCCTTTGGTGGTGGTGCCCGGCAAGCCGAATGGCAGGCGCTGCGTCGGGCCGACATCGGCCTGCGCCTTGCGGGCATCGACCATGTCCACATTGAAGGGCGGATTGGCCATGACAAAATCGCAGCGGCCGAGCGCCTGGTGCTGATCCACTTCGAAGGTGTTGCCCTGGATGATGCGGCCTTCGAGCCCGTGCACGGCCAGGTTCATGCGCGCGAGCTTGGTGTTGGTGTCGCTCTTTTCCTGACCCCAGAAGCTGACACGCTCCAGCGCGCTGGCGTGCACCGTTTTCTCGATGAAGTGGCCAGTCTGCACAAACATGCCGGCCGAGCCGCAAGCAGGGTCGTAGACGATGCCATGCTCGGGCTCGATCACATTGACGATGCTGCGCACCAGAGACGGCGGTGTGAAGAATTCGCCGCCTTCCTGCGCGCCGCTCTTGGCGAACTGGTTCAGAAAGTATTCGTAGATGCGGCCAAACACGTCGCCGCTGGCTTTCGCAAGGGACGGGCGGTTGAAGATCTTCAACAACTCGGCCAGCAGGGCGGGCTCGAAGCCCAAATAGTCTTTGGGCAGCGCACCGGCCAGCACTTTCTTGCCGTCGCCGTCTTCCACCGTGGCCTCGATCAGGTTCATGGCGTCGCGCAGTGCCTCGCCGACGCGGCTGCCCTCGGGCAGGCTCGCCAGCTGCTCCCAGCGCGCGGCCAGCGGCAGGTAGATAGCGGCCTTGCCCTTGAAGCCCATGCGGATGCGTTCTTCGCGCGCCGCGCCGGTCAGACGCGGATTCAGGCTGGCCTCGACCTCCGGCAACACGGTCTGAAAACGGTTGAAGGCGTGGCGCAGAAAGATCAGGCCCAGTACCGGCATCACGTACTCGCTGGCGGTGAGTTTGGAGTTGGCGCGCAGCTGGTCGGCCGCCTCCCAGAGCTCGTCTTCGATCTTCTTCAGGTGGCGATGGTCCATGCGCGCAAGTATCGCATTGCAGCTTGGTGCGCCAAGCGCTTTTCGAGTAATGAAGGCGTAGTCAATGCGGGGCTTTGGGTAAACTGCCCGTATGCAGATTTCCACTCCTCTGGAAGCCCTGGCAGGGCAATACCAACTGCACCCGGGCGCCTCGCCCAGCATCGTCGGTGCGAGACCGGTGCTCGGTGCCGGGCGACTGGGTCGTTTGCTCCAGGGGCAAAAGGGGGAGCAAGTCGGCCGCACCTTGAGCAGCGTGTTCACGCTGTGCGGCCACGCCCATCGGCGCATGGCCGAGCTGGCGCTGGCCGCTGCGTCCGGCCCCGCGGAGCAGAACGCGGCGCCAGGCGCGGCGCCGGTCATACTGCTTCTTGAGACCGCGCGCGATCATTTGCGCAGCATCGCGCTCGACTGGCCGCAAAGATTGCCGGATTTGGGGACGAGTGCGCAGCAGACGGACTGGCTGCGCGGCTGTCCCCTGTCGCTCGGCACAGCGCGCGCGCCAGCCGATGCGGATGCAGCGCGGCAGACCTTGGCGGCGTTGCGCGTCTGGCTCGAGAGGGCAGTCCTGCAGCAAGGCGTGACGTGCTGGCTGGCGGACCAGCGCGACCCCGATGCGCTGGCGTGCTGGTGCAAGGCCAATGCCGAGCGACTGCTGCCGGCGCGCTGTCTGGCGGCCTGGCATCCGCTGGCCCACACCTTGACGCCAGCGACGCGCTGCCTGGACTTGCTCGATGAGGACCAGACACTGCAGACGGATCAACTGCAGCAGTTGGCGCAGAGACTGGCCGATGAACCGGACTTTGTGCAGCGACCGACCTGGCTCGGCCAGTGCGCCGAAACCGGGCCCTGGACCAGGCTGCGGCATCGGCGTGCGCAGCAGTCGATGCAGCCCAGCGCCTGGACCCGTTTGAGCGCGCGCTGGCTGGAACTGATGGAGCTTGCCGCCGCCGATCCGAAGTCTGACGGGTCGGATAGCGCACCGCTGCTGGTGTGTGGCGCGCTGCGCCTCGACGACGGGCAGGCCCTGGCCTGGTGCGAGATGGCGCGCGGCCTTCTGCTGCACTGGGTGCAACTCGACGCCGACGGCGCCGTGCAGGACTACCGCGTGCTGGCGCCGACCGAGTGGAACTTTCATCCGGACGGGGCGCTGGCGCTGGCGCTGACGAGCCTGCCAGCGAACGATACGGTGGCCGCGCGCACCCTGGCGGCGGCCTTCGATCCGTGCGTCGCCTGCACGGTATAGACTGCGGCAAACGGGAGTCGACGATTCATGAGGACAGGGCTGGTATGACGCTCAATGTGCTGTGGCTGCAGGCCGGTGGTTGCGGCGGCTGCAGCCTGTCGCTGCTTGGCGCCGACACGGTCGATTTCCCGGCGCTGTTACGTGACAACGGCATAGCCATGCTGTGGCATCCCGCGCTGTCGCTGGCCGACGCGCAGGACCTGCCCGATCTGATGCAGGCCTGTCTGGATGGGAAGGTGCGGCTCGATGCGCTGTGCGTCGAAGGCGCCATGCTGCGCGGCCCGCAGGGCAGCGGCCGTTTCCATCTGCTCTCCGGAACCGATGCGCCGATGATCGATTGGGTGCGCAAGCTCTCCAGCGTGGCAACGCATGTGCTGGCGATCGGCAGTTGCGCCGCCTGGGGTGGCATCAGCGCCACCGGCGGCAACCCGACCGACGCCTGCGGCCTGCAGCACGAAGACGAGCGCGAGGGCGGTTTGCTCGGAGCCGGCTTTCGCGCCCGCGGTGGTCTGCCCGTGATCAATGTGGCGGGTTGCCCGACGCACCCTGGCTGGGTCACCGATACCCTGATGGCGCTGGCCGCCGGTTTGCTGATGCAAGACGATCTGGACCCGCTGGGGCGTCCGCGTTTTTATGCCGACGAACTGGTGCACCACGGCTGCACGCGCAACGAGTATTACGAGTACAAGGCCAGCGCAGCCAAGCCGTCGGATCTGGGCTGCACGATGGAAAACATGGGTTGCAAGGGCACGCAGGCGCACGCCGACTGCAATACGCGCCTGTGGAACGGCTATGGCTCGTGCACGCGCGCCGGCTATGCCTGCATCAGTTGCACCGAGCCCGGCTTTCAGAGCCCCGGTCATCCGTTTCACCTGACGCCCAAACTGGCTGGCATTCCGATCGGTCTGCCGATCGACATGCCCAAAGCCTGGTTCGTCGCACTGGCCTCGCTGTCCAAGAGCGCGACACCGAAGCGGGTCAAGAAAAATTCGCACAGCGACCATCTGGCGGTGCCGCCGGTGTCGCGCAAGACCGGGCTGCGATAGGCGTTGAATCATGAGTCGCCTCATTCTCGGACCCTTCAACCGCGTCGAGGGCGACCTCGAAGTCCAGCTCGAGGTGCAAGAGGGCAGGGTGGTCGAGGCGCGTGTCAATGCCCCGATGTTCCGTGGTTTCGAGATCATGCTGGTCGGGCGTGACCCGATCGATGCGTTGACGATAGTGCCGCGCATCTGCGGCATCTGCTCGGTGTCGCAGTCGGTGGCCGCGGCCAAAGCGCTGGCGGACGCTTGCGGCGTGGTGGTTCCCGCCAATGGCTTGCACGCGACCAACCTGATGCTGGCCTGTGAAAACCTGGCCGATCACCTGACGCATTTCTATGTCTTCTTCATGCCCGATTTCACGCGTGAGATTTATGCGGGTCGTCGCTGGTATCGGGAAGCCCAAAAGCGCTTTGCGCCGCTGGTGGGCAGCGCCAGCGGCGCCGGCTTGCACAACCGTGCCGCGCTGGCGGCGCGCGCGCGCTGGCTCGAACTGATGGGCGCGCTCGGTGGCAAGTGGCCGCACACCGGCGCCATCCTGCCGGGGGGTACGTCGCGTGCGATCGAGGCGACCGAGCGTGTGCGCCTGTTGGCCCGCCTGCGCGAAATGCGCGCCTTTCTGGAGCGGACCTTGTTCGGCACTCCGCTCGAAGAGGTGGCGGCGCTGGACAGCTTGGCCGCCTTGCAGCGCTGGCAGTCGCGCGCGCAGGGCGGCGACATGGCGCTGTTGCTGGACATCGCCGCCGATGCCGGTCTTGCCACTTTGGGAGCGGGACCGGGCCGCTACCTGAGCTACGGCGCCTACGCCCAGGTCGATGGCGGCCACGCTCTGCCTCGAGGTGTCTGGGACGCTCCTCTGCAGCAGCGCCTGGCGCTCGATCCGACCCGCATCAGCGAGGACATGCGGCATGCCTGGCTGGCTGAAGGCGAGGGCGGCCAGCCCTTGCATCCGATGCTCGGTCTGACGCAGCCGCAAGCTGAGAAGCCCGGTGCCTACACCTGGAACAAGGCACCTCGTCTCGGCGGCCAGGTCATGGAGACCGGCGCCATCGCGAGGCAGCTGGTCGATGGCCAGGCCCTGATCCGGGCCGCGGTTCTTGTCCATGGCGGCACAGTGTTCACACGGGTGCTGGCGCGTCTGCTGGAAATCGCGCGCATCCTGCCGCTGATGGAACAGTGGTTGCTGGCGCTGCAGGCGCGCGAGCCCTACCACCAGGTCCAGGCCATGCCGGCGCAGGCGCAGGGCATCGGCCTGTCCGAGGCGGCGCGTGGTGCGCTCGGGCATTGGCTCAAGATCGAGAACGGCCGCATCGCGCACTACCAGATCGTGGCACCGACGAGCTGGAACTTCTCGCCGCGCGACGCGGGCGGCACACCGGGCGCTCTCGAAGCGGCGCTGGTCGGCGCAAGCATCGACAGTGCTGCCGGGGAGCGTGGCCAGAGCGTGGCCGTGCAGCACATCGTGCGCTCCTTCGATCCGTGCATGGTCTGCACGGTGCATTGAGAAGTGGTGAAGTGGACATTGCGCCCCAAAGTGCTAAACTATTCTTACCATGTAAGAGGAGTGTACTGCCATGCTAACCGTCACCGTTTCCGATAAAGGCCAAGTCGTCGTTCCAGCGGAAATCCGTCGCCGCCTGGGCATCACCCCAGGTTGCCAGCTCGATTTCAGCCTGGATGGCCATGTCATCCACGTCGAGGTGAAGCGCCAGGTTGTTCAAACCAGTGTCGAAGATGGTTTCGGCATGCTGATTTGCAAGCGGCCCGGCAAACGCCGACTTGCCGATTTCGATGTTGCTCTCGCCATGCGCGAAGCCAAAGATGATCGCCCTTGATACCAACATCCTGGCGCGCTTCTATGTGGCCGACCCTGCCGACCCCGAGGCGGCCAGACAAAGCCCGATTGCCCGTCGTCTCCTGACCGAATCCCCCAAGGTATTCGTACCTCTGACCGTTGTCCTGGAACTCGAATGGGTTTTACGCGCCTTTTATGGTTTCGCAGCCGAGGATTTCGTGCGGGTTGTCAAACATTTGCTTGGGCTGCCCAACGTCAGCGTTGAGGAATGGTCGCGCATCGGCGATGCACTGACCTGGCACACAGACGGGCTGGACTTCGCTGATGCGCTACACCTGCTGGCCAGCAGCCACTGCGAGGATTTCCTGACCTTCGATGACCGTCGATTCGCGCGCCGCGCCAAACGTCTGGGAGTCAAGCCGGCAGTCCTTGTGCCTGCCAAGTAGTCGTTGCCATGCGGTCTTCCATCAACAAGCGGCGCGATCCGTGGCGTGACATCAAGGACTATTTAAGCACGCAAGCGCCTGAAACCTTGATCGAGCTGTTACTGGACGTGGTCCAGCGCGATGACCGGCTTTATCAGTCCTTGTTGCTCAAGGCCGAGCGCACGGGTGGTGGTGGCAACGTAGCCAAGGCCTTTCAGCGGGCCATCGATGGTGCAACGCGCATCCACGACTTTGTCGATTGGCGGGAGGTGGGCACCTTCGCCGCCAATCTTGGCCAGGTGGCGGATTCGCTGGCGGAATTACTCAAACCCGACACGGCAGCCATGTTGGTCGAACTGGCCGAATACGCCATCGAGCGAGTCGAGAATTCTCTGGAACAAATTGACGACTCGGATGGCGAGATCGGCGACATTGTCTATCGTCTGGGCGAACTGCATCTGAAGGCCTGCGTCATCGCTCGACCGGAACCCGCAGGCTTGGCAGAACGCTTGTTCCGGTTCGAAACGACGCTGCCTTTCGGCTTGTGCAGCTTCGATGTGGTGACATATAAAAGCGCATTGGGCGAGGCAGGCCTGCAACGGTATCGTGAACTCGCGCAAGCCGAATGGCGAAAGTTGAAACCAAAGGGTGCGAAGGACGCTTACGATGCCCATCGATCACGCATTACGCGCATCATGGAGCGGCTGGCCGAAGCTGGCGGCGACTTGGATGAACTCGTGGAGATCAAGTCGCAGGATCTTTCGTCGAGCTATCGTTACCTTGGCATCGCCGAAATCTGGACCACGGCCAAGCAGCCGGAGAAGGCTCTGGAGTGGGCGGAACGCGGTCTGAAGGCTTTCCCCGAGCGCCCCGACAACCGTCTGCGGGACTTCCTGGTAGCGGCTTACATCATGCGCAAGCGCAATGACGAGGCGCTGCAACTCACATGGGTACAGTTCGAGGAGCGGCCGAGTCTGGAACACTACAAGAAACTGCACGATGTCACTGGCAAGCTTGGTCTCTGGCCGGCGCAAAGGGAGAGGGCACTGGTACGCGTTGCCGAGGTCATTGCACATGAGGCAACGGCGACGACACGATTCAGGTCGAAGGCATCGGCTCCTAATTATTCGTTGCGCGTCGAGCTTGCTCTATGGGAGCAGGATCTGGATGCTGC
>Ga0315271_10002266_pt1 | contig 11994 bp, 9 predicted proteins | sample C3_top_MG_FD_204664 | JGI IMG/M metagenome (GOLD analysis project Ga0315271, IMG submission 204664) | Sediment microbial communities from Yellowstone Lake, YNP, Wyoming, USA - C3_top | ecosystem: Environmental > Aquatic > Freshwater > Lake > Sediment | place: USA: Wyoming | collected 2017-08-01
GGCTGGCCGCAGCACGTCTGCGCCTCCGGAACGAAGACCTCCGCGCCGCCCGCCTCCAGCAACTTCAACGCAGCGAAGCCGATCGAGGGCCGCATCAGGTCGACCAGGCAGGTGACGAAGAATCCGACGCGCATGAGGGTCCGGGTGGGTGGTGTGTAACCTGCGGGTAACCCGAGGGTGACGGCCGTGAGCGGCGTTTATCTTAGCATGCGACTGTCGCGAAACGGCGGTGCCGGCGGCGTCAGAAATACCGGGACTGGACCAGCGCCACGAAGCACAGGCCCATCGGCAGCTGCGGCAGGATGCCGAACAGCAGCAGCGCCATCCCGTTGCCCGACAGCAGCCAGCGGGTGTCGCCACGCGCCTCGATCGGCGAGCGGTCTTCGGCTTCGTCGAAGTACATGAGCTTGACGATGCGCAGGTAGTAGAACGCGCCGACGAGTGCCGCCAGCACGCCCACGACGGCGAGCCAGACGAAACCCGCCTTGACCGCGGACTGCAGCACCAGCAGCTTGCCGTAGAAGCCGATCGTCGGGGGCATGCCCGCCAGCGAGAACATCGCGAGCAGCATGATGAATGCCCACCACGGCGAGCGCTGGTTGAGACCCTTGAGATCGTCGATCCGGTCGGCCTCGAAGCCCGCGCGCGACAGGAGCAGGATCATGCCGAACGAGACCAGGCTCGTCATCACGTACGCCAGGATGTAGAACATCGCCGCCGTGTAGCCGGAGACGTCGGCGCCCAGGAAGCCCATCAGCACGTAGCCCATGTTGGCGATCGTCGAGTACGCCAGCATCCGCTTCAGGTTCGTCTGCGCGATGGCGACGACGTGCCCCAGCGTGACCGACAGCAGCGCAAGTATGGCCAGCATGCCCTGCCATTGAATCTGCATTTCCGGCGCGCCGAGCGCGCCCGCCAGCAGCCGCAGCAGCATCGCGAACGCGGCGAACTCCGGTACCGTCCCGATCAGCAGCGTGATCGGCGTCGGCGCGCCCTGGTACACGTCCGGCACCCACATGTGGTACGGGACCGCGCCCAGCTTGAACGCGATCGCCGAGACGACGAACACAAGCCCGAAGATCAGCAGAACCCGGTTGTCGCCGGTGCCGGCCAGCGATTGGGCCACCAGGTCGATCTGCAGCGTGCCGGTCGCGCCGTAGATCATCGACATGCCGTAGAGCAGGATGCCGGAAGCCAGCGCGCCCAGCACGAAGTACTTCATCGCGGCCTCGGACGGCGCCGCCTCGTCGCGCTGCAGCGCCACCAGCGCATACAGCGACAGCGACATCAACTCGAGCCCCAGGTAGAGCGTCAGGAAATGGTTGGCGGTGATCAGCACCTGCATGCCGAGCAGCGCGAACAGCATCAGGACGAACGTCTCGCCCCGGAACAGCCCGCGCAGCGTCAGATAGGTGCGCGAATAGAAGAGGACCAGCGAAAGCGAGACGAAGCTGAACAGGCGCAGCACGTCGGCGACCATGTCCACCACGATCACGTCGTGGAACGCGTGGATGATCTCGTCGTGCACCACGCGAACGGTGACGCACGCGGCAACCAGCAGCGCAAACTGCGTCAGCCAGTAGCTGACGTGGCGCTTGCCCTCGGGCAGCCAGAGGTCGATAAGCAGAATCAGCGAGGCCGCCGTCAGGATGACGATCTCGGGAAGGGCGGATTGGAAATTCGCGGTCATGGAGTCGGCATGCGGCTAGAGTTTGGTCTTGGCCACGTGCGCCAGCAGGTCAACCACGGAAACGTGCATTACGTCGATGAACGGCTTGGGCCACACGCCCATGACCAGCACCGCCGCCGCGAGCGTGCCGAGCAGCCAGAATTCGCGCCGGTCGAGATCCTTCAGCGCCGCGACGTGGGCATTGGCCACCGCGCCGTAGATGACGCGCTTGTACATCCACAGCGTGTAGGCGGCGCCCAGGATCAGCGACGTCGCCGCAAGGAAGGCGATCCAGAAGTTGACCTTCACGGCCGCCAGGATGACCAGGAATTCGCCGACGAAGCCGGATGTCGCGGGCAGGCCGGCGTTAGCCATCGAGAACAGCATCATGAATGCCGCGAACCTGGGCATGGTGTTGGCGACACCGCCAAAATCGGCGATGAGGTGGGTGTGCATCCGGTCATACAGCACGCCGACGCACAGGAACATCGCGGCGGAAACGAATCCGTGCGAGATCATCTGCGCCAGGCTGCCTTCCATGCCCTGCGCGCTGAACAGGAAGAAGCCGAGCGTGACGATGCCCATGTGCGAGATCGACGAATACGCGATCAGCCGCTTCATGTCGGCCTGCACAAGCGCGACGAAGCCGATGTAGACGACGGCGATCAGCGACAGCGTAACGATGAAGCCCGTGACCTGCGGACTGCGGCTCGCGTCCGGCAGGATGGGCAGGATGAACCGGACGAAGCCGTACGCGCCAATTTTCAGCGTGACGGCCGCCAGCACCACGGAGCCTCCGGTCGGCGCCTCGGGATGGGCATCCGGCAGCCATGTGTGGACCGGCCACATCGGCACCTTGACCGCGAAGGCGGCGAAGAACGCGATGAATATCAGCATCTGCGTCTTCATCGACAGCGGCAGGTCGTACCAGTCCTGCAGCGCGAAGCTGCCGGACTTCTGATAGAGGTAGACGAACGCGACCAGCATCAGCAGCGAACCCAGCAGCGTGTACAGGAAGAACTTGATCGCGGCGTAGACGCGGTTCGGGCCGCCCCAGATGCCGATGATCAGGTACATCGGGATCAGCATCGCCTCGAAGAACACGTAGAACAGGATCGCGTCCTGCGCGGCGAACGCGCCGTTGATGAAGCCCGACATGATCAGGAACGCCGCCATGTACTGCGCAACACGCACGGTGATGACCCGCCATCCGGCCCAGACCACCAGCAGCGTGATGAACGAGTTGAGCAGGATGAACAGCACCGAGATGCCGTCCACGCCGACGAAGTAATGGATGTCGAAGTACGGAATCCAGTCGCGGTGCTCGACGAACTGCAGCGCCGACGTCGCGACGTCGAAATGCGTGTACAGCGGGATCGTGACCAGGAAGCCGGCCAGCGCGCCGGCCAGCGCGATCCACCGTGCCGTCATCGCGTCGCGGTCGCGGCCGATCGCGAGCACCGCCACGCCGGCGACGATCGGCACCCAGATTGCGAGGGAAAGATAGGGCGTCATGTCCGGATCATCGCGGCACCCACCAGATCAGCAGCGCGAAGAGCCCGATGATCATCGTGAATGCATAGTGGTAGACGAAGCCCGACTGGATCCGGCGCAACAGCGCGGCACAGCGGCCGATGACGTGCGCCGAGCCGTTGACGACGCCTTCGATCAGCATCCGGTCGCCGACGTTGGAGAAGAGGCCGCCGACGCGGCGTGCGCCGCCCGCGAAGAACCAGTCGTTGAACTTGTCGAAGTAGTACTTGTTGTCGAGCAGCGTGTATATGGGGCTGAACGTCTTGGCAATCCTGCCCGGGAGCGCAGGCTTCCACAGGTAAAGGACCCACGCTGACGCGATGCCGGCCACGGCCAGGTCCAGCGGCAGGCTGGTGAGCCCGTGCGTGAGGAACGCCCAGACACCGTGCCATTCCTCCTTCATCTGCACCATCGCCGGGTGCCGCTCCAGAACGACAATGGAATTGCCGAAGAAATCGCCGAAAAGCATCGGCCCGATGCCAATCCAGCCCGCGACGATCGACGGGATGGCGAGCAGGATCAGCGGCACGGTGACGACCCAAGGGGACTCCTTCGGCGGCCCGCCGTGGTGACCACCATGAGGATCGTCGTGCGCGTGGTCGTCGTGGCCGTGCGCCGCGTCATGCGCTGCGTCGTGCGCAGCGGGCGCGGTATCGAAGCGCGGCGCGCCGTGGAACGTCATGAACATCATCCGGAACGTGTAGAACGCCGTGACGAACACGCCGGCCATGACGGCGAAATAGGCAAACGTGTGGCCGGGAATCTCCGACAGCGACACGGCCTCGATGATCGCGTCCTTGGAGAAGAAACCGGCGAACGGCGGGATGCCACACAGCGCGAGGCTGCCGATCAGCATTGTGATCCAGGTGATCGGCATGTATTTGCGCAGGCCGCCCATGTGGCGCATGTCCTGCTCGTGGTGCATGGCTATGATCGCCGAGCCCGCGCCCAGGAACAGCAGCGCCTTGAAGAAAGCATGCGTCATCAGGTGGAAGATGCCGCCGGCGTAGTCCGAGACGCCGAGCGCCACGGTCATGTAGCCTAGCTGCGACAGCGTCGAATAAGCGACGACGCGCTTGATGTCGAACTGGATCATGCCGAGAAAGCCCATGAACAGCGCGCCGATGGCGCCGATGACCGTCACGAACCCGAGCGCGGTGTCGGAGAGTTCGAACAGCGGGCTCATCCGGGCGACCAGGAAGATGCCGGCGGTAACCATCGTCGCCGCATGGATCAGCGCGGAGATCGGCGTCGGACCCTCCATCGAGTCCGGCAGCCACACGTGCAGCGGAACCTGCGCGCTCTTGCCCATCGCGCCGATGAACAGGCAGATGCACGTCACGGACAGCAGCGACCACTCGGCCGTACCCCAGATGCTGATCGTTGCGCCCGCCAGCGACGGCGCCTTGGCGAACACAGCTGCATAGTCCATCGAGCCGAAATGCGCGAGCACGAGGCCGATACCCAGGATGAAGCCGAAGTCGCCGACGCGATTGGCCAGGAACGCCTTGAGGTTGGCGTAGATCGCCGTCGGCCGGGTGAACCAGAAGCCGATCAGGAGGTACGAGACCAGCCCCACCGCCTCCCAGCCGAAGAAGAGCTGCAGGAAGTTGTTGCTCATCACCAGCATGAGCATCGCGAACGTGAACAGCGAGATGTACGAGAAAAAGCGCGAATAGCCGGGGTCGTCGGCCATGTAGCCGATCGTGTAGACGTGCACCATCAGCGACACGAAGGTGACGACCAGCATCATCATCGTCGTCAGCGGGTCGATGAGGAAGCCGATCGACATCTTGAGCGACCCGACGGCGAGCCACGTGTACAGGTCGCCGTTGAAGGTGTGCCCTGCCGCCACGTCGCGCCAGACCGCGAACGACGCCGCGAACGACGCCGCGACACCGATGATGGTGAGCCAGTGCGACAACGATCGCGGCATCTTGGTGCCAAAGAGTCCCACAACGATGGCCGCCGCCAGCGGCGCCAGCGGCACCAGGAGATAGAGTTGCTGCATCGTCATGGCCGCGTCGTCACCCCTTGAGCTTGCCCAGGTCGTCGACGTTGATCGAGCCGGCGTTGCGGAACAGCAGCACGAGGATGGCCAGGCCGATGGCCGACTCCGCGGCCGCGACGGTGAGGATGAAGAACACGAACACCTGCCCGCTCATGTCACCCAGGAAGCTGGAAAACGCGATGAAGTTCAGATTGACGGCCAGCAGCATCAGCTCGATCGCCATCAGGATGATGATGACGTTCTTGCGGTTGAGGAAGATGCCCGCCATGCTGATCGCGAACAGGATCGCGCCCAGCACAAGGTAGTGCGCCAGCGTGGGCGCGGTCAGCAGCGACATGGCGCTCCCCATCGCGACACGTTGTTCATTTGCCGTCCTCCGATGCCATGTCGACCAGCCGGACGCGGTCCTCGCGGCGAACCCTGACCTGCGCGCCGGGATCCTGGTGCTTCGATTCCTTGCGCTGCCGGTGGGTGAGCGCGATGGCCGCGATGATGGCGACGAGGAGCACGACGGCCGCGATCTCGAACGGATACACGTAGTCGACGTAGATCAGGCGGCCCAGCGCCTTGGTGTTGCTGCCCTGCGCGGCCGCGGGCGCCGCGCCTCCCCCTAAGCGCGCGCCGACGATGACCAGCGTCATCTCGAGCACGACCAGCACACCGACGGTCGCGGCGACCGGGACATAGCTGCGGAAGTTGGTGCGCATGCTGTCGAAGTTGACGTCCAGCATCATCACGACGAACAGGAACAGCACCATTACCGCGCCGACATAGACCAGGACCAGCGCGATAGCGAGGAACTCGGCCTTCAACAGGATCCAGACGCCGGCGGCGGTGAAGAAGCACAGCACGAGCCAGAGCGCCGCGTGCACCGGGTTGCGCGTCGTGACGACGCGCAGCGCTGCGAACACGAGGATCGCGGAGAACAGGTAGAAAACGAACGTGGAGAAGGCCATGGGCTACCTGTACTTTGCATCGGTTGTCCGGTCCGCGGCGATCTGCGCCTCGTACCGGTCGCCGACGGCGAGCAGCATTTCCTTCGTGTAGTAGAGGTCGCCGCGCCGCTCGCCGTGATATTCGAGGATGCGCGTCTCGACGATCGAATCCACCGGGCAGCTCTCCTCGCAGAAGCCGCAGAAGATGCACTTGGTCAGGTCGATGTCGTAGCGCGTCGTGCGCCGCGTGCCGTCGTCGCGCTGCTCGGACTCGATCGTAATGGCCAGCGCCGGGCAGACGGCTTCGCAGAGCTTGCACGCGATGCAGCGCTCCTCGCCGTTCGGATAGCGGCGCAGCGCGTGCAGGCCTCGGAAGCGCGGGCCCTGCGGGGTCTTTTCCTCGGGGAACTGCACGGTGATCTTGCGCGCGAAGAAATAGCCGCCGGTGAGCCACAGGCCCTTCAGCAGTTCGACCAGCAGCCACGTGTTGGCGAATTCCCTGACGCGAGCGAACATGATCTGCCTCGTCCCCGTCAGTGGAAAAGATGGGCCCAGCGCGTCTGCATCATCGCGCCGAGGAAGACGATCCAGATCAGCGTGACCGGAATGAACACCTTCCAGCCCAGCCGCATGACCTGGTCGTACCGATACCGCGGGAATGACGCGCGCACCCACAGGAAGAACAGCAGGACGAAGGACATCTTGGCGGCCAGCCAGATGAATCCGTCCCCAAGCGGAGCCATGCCCGCGATGCGCCACTCGTTGAGCAGCGGCCATGGCGCCAGCCACCCGCCGAGGAACATGAGCGAAGTAAGCGCCGCGATCATGATCATGTTCATGTACTCGGCCAGGAAGAACACTGCGAACGCGACGCCCGAGTACTCGACGTGGAAGCCGGCGACGATCTCGGACTCGCCTTCGGCCATGTCGAACGGATGCCGGTTGGTCTCGGCCAGGCCGGACACGAAGTAGACGATGAAGAGCGGGAACAGCGGCCACACGTACCAGTATGCGGCGCCGCCTTCCTGCCCGCGGACGATGTCGGTGAGGTTCAGGCTGCTCGCGACCATCAGCACGCCGACGAGGGCAAAGCCCATCGCGATCTCGTAAGAGACGATCTGGGCAGCGGAACGCAGCGCGCCCAGGAACGCGTACTTCGAATTGGAGGCCCAGCCGGCCAGGATGATGCCGTACACGCCCATCGACGTCATCGCCAGGATGTAGAGGAGGCCCGCGTTGATGTTGGACAGTACCGCGCCGTCGGCGAACGGGATGACGGCCCACGCCGCGAGTGCCGGTCCGATCGCGAGCAGCGGCGCGATGAAGAACAGGTACCGGTTGGCACCCGACGGCACGATGATTTCCTTGAACAGCAGCTTGAACACGTCGGCGAAGGGCTGCAGCAGGCCGAAGGGGCCGACGCGATTGGGACCGATGCGCACCTGCATGTAGCCGATCACCTTGCGCTCGGCATACGTCATGTAGGCGACGCCCAGAATCAGCGGCACCGCGATGGCGACGATCTTCAGCAGTGTCCACACCGCGATCCACGCGGAGCCGAAGAGCTGCTGCAGCGGCGCCAGGATATCCACTATGCCCGCTCCACCGTGACCGGGCCCGACAACCCCGCGAGGCCGCACGTTGACGCATGCGCGGCGGCGATGCGCACCACGCCCGGCGGCACGGCGGCGTCGACCATTGCCGTCAGGACGGCCTCGCCCTGACCCTGCGTGACCTTGACCTGCGCGCCGGCGACGAGGCCCAGCGTCTCGTACAGCGAGCGATGCATCCTGGCCCTGGGTGCCTTCGCGTCCGCCGTGCGCTGCAGTGACGGCGCGCGCCTCACCAGCGCGTCGGCGAAATAGATCGGGACATCGGCAACGCGTTCGACGGGCGACGCCGACGTGGCGGGCTTGGCGATGGCCGTCGGCGTCGCGTTGGACAGGCTGCCCGCGATGTTGCCGCCCGCAGGCAGGACGGACGCGCGCACATCCTCTGCCGTGTCCGCGGCGAATCCCGGCAGCCCGAGCAGCGTGCCCAGCACCCGCAGCACCTTCCAGCCCGGACGGGTTTCGCCGAGCGGGGTCACGACGCCATGGAAACTCTGCACGCGGCCTTCGCTGCTGACGAACGTGCCGGCTGTCTCCGTGAATGGCGCAATCGGGAGGAGGACGTCGGCATAGGCGGTGCCATGCTTGAACGGGCTCATCACGACGACCAGTTCAGCCTTTTCCAGTGCCGCGCGCGCCACCACGGCATTGGCAAAGTCGAATTCGGGCTCGGCGTGCAGCACCAGGTACGCCTGGCGGGGATCGTCGAGCATGGCGCGCGCGTTCATGCCGCCGGCCTCCGGCCGCGCATGCGCGATGTGAGCGCCGACGGTATTGGCGGCGTCGGTCAGGAAGCCCAGCGTCGCGCCGGTGATTTCCGCAAGCAGTTGCGCGAGCGCGTGCAGTTGCGAGGCCGCGGCATGCTGCAGCGCATAGTTGCCGAGCAGGATCGCGGTCTTCTTGCCGGAGAGGAGGCTCGCGGCGATGGCCTTGGCGGAATCCGACGGCTCGACGCTCGTGAGCGCCGCAGGCACGGACTTGCCCCCAGCCTGCGCTGCGGCGATGACGATGCCCGCCAGTTCCGCCGGCAGCTGCGACGGCGCGACGATCGCCCTGTGCTCGACGCGCAGCAGCCAGTCGTCGTCCACCGAATGCAGCATCGAGACCTGCGTGCCCTTCTTCGCCGCCTGCCGCAGCCGTTGCGCGACGAGCGGGTGGTCCTTGCGCAGGAAGCTGCCGACGACGAGCGCGCGGTCGAGCGCATTGAGCTCCGCCACGGGCAGACCGAGCCAGGGTGCGGTGCCGGGTGGCGCGTCGCCGCGGAAGTCGCTTTGCCGCAGCCGGAAATCGATGTTGTCGCTGCCCAGTCCGCGCACCAGGCGCGCGGCCAGCGTCAGTTCCTCGAGCGTCGCGTGCGCGGACACGAGCGCTCCCAGCGACTGCGGACCGTGCTTGCCGACGACATCCTTGAGGCCGTTGGCGACGAACTCGAGCGCGGTCTGCCAGTCGACCGTCTTCCACTCCCCGCCCTGCTTCACCATCGGCTCGGTCAGGCGTTCGGAAGAATTGAGGCCTTCGTACGAAAACCGGTCCTTGTCGGAGATCCAGCACTCGTTGACGGCCTCGTTCTCGAGCGGCAGCACGCGCATCACGCGGTTGCCCTTCACCTGGACCACGAGGTTGCTGCCGAGCGAATCGTGCGGCGACACCGACTTGCGGCGCGCCAGTTCCCAGGTGCGGGCGGAATAGCGGAACGGCTTGGACGTCAGCGCGCCCACCGGGCACACGTCGATCGAATTGCCGGACAGCTCGGAGTCGACCGTCTTGCCGACGAACGCGACGATTTCCGAGTGCTCGCCGCGGCCGATCATGCCCAGCTCCATCACGCCGGCGATCTCCTGGCCGAAGCGCACACAACGCGTGCACTGGATGCAGCGCGCCATTTCCTCGGCGGAAACCAGCGGACCGAGCTCCTTGTGGAACACGACGCGCTTGGGTTCGGCGAAGCGCGACGCCGAGCCGCCATAGCCCACCGCCAGGTCCTGCAGCTGGCATTCGCCGCCCTGGTCGCAGATCGGGCAGTCGAGCGGATGGTTGATGAGCAGGAACTCCATCACGCCCTGCTGCGCCTTCACCGCCGGCTCCGAATGCGTCCAGACCTTCATGCCGTCGCTGACCGGCGTGGCGCACGCCGGCAGCGGCTTGGGCGCCTTCTCGACCTGCACCAGGCACATGCGGCAGTTGGCGGCGATCGACAGCTTCTTGTGATAGCAGAAATGCGGGATGTAGATGCCGAGCTGGTTCGCGGCGTCCATCACCGTGGCGCCGTGCGCGACTTCAACCGGCCTGCCGTCGACTTCTATTTTCAGCATGGATGTGAGGGCGCGCCCGCCGGGCCGCCCCAAGGGCGCGCCGGCCCCCTGGGGGGAGACGAGCGAAGCGGGTTTCGGGGGGATTTCATCAGACGTACGGTGCGACCAGGCAGCGCTTGTGGTCGATGTGGTACTGGAATTCATCGCGGAAGTGCTTGATGAAGCTCTTGACCGGCAGCGCCGCGGCGTCGCCCAGCGCGCAGATCGTGCGCCCGGCGATGTTGTTGGCCACCGACGTCAGCTTATCCAGGTCCTCGTTCCTGCCGTGCCCGTTCTCGATGCGGTCCACCATGCGCCACAGCCAGCCGGTGCCTTCGCGGCACGGCGTGCACTGGCCGCAGGATTCCTCGTAGTAGAAATAGGATAGGCGCAGCAGCGACTTCACCATGCAGCGCGTCTCGTCCATCACGATCACGGCGCCCGAGCCCAGCATGGAGCCGGCCTTGGCGATGGAGTCGTAGTCCATGTCGGTGGCCAGCATCACGTCGCCCGGCAGCACGGGCATCGACGACCCGCCGGGGATGCACGCCTTGAGCCTGCGGCCGCCGCGCATGCCGCCCGCCATCTCCAGAAGCGTGGCGAACGGCGTGCCGAGCTTCACCTCGTAGTTGCCCGGCCGCTCGACGTCGCCCGAGACCGAGAAGAGCTTGGTCCCGCCGTTGTTGGGCTTGCCCAGGTCCAGGAACGCCTCGCCGCCGTGGCGCATGATCCAAGGGACCGCGGCGAAGGTCTCGGTGTTGTTGATCGTCGTCGGCTTGCCGTAGACGCCGTACGACGCGGGGAACGGCGGCTTGAAGCGCGGCTGCCCCTTTTTGCCCTCGAGCGACTCGAGCAGCGCCGTTTCCTCGCCGCAGATGTAGGCGCCGAAGCCGTGGTGATTGTGCAGGTGGAACGAAAACTCCGACCCGAGGATGTTCGCGCCGAGCAGGCCCGCCGCATACGCCTCGGCGACCGCCTCCTCGTTGCGCAGGTAGGTGTCCCAGATCTCGCCGTGGATGTAGTTGTAGCCGCGCGATGCGCCCATCGCGTAGGCGCCGATGGCCATGCCCTCGATGACCGCATGCGGGTTGTAGCGCAGCAGGTCGCGATCCTTGAACGTGCCGGGCTCGCCCTCGTCCGAGTTGCAGACGACGTACTTGTCGCCAGGAAACTGGCGCGGCATGAAGCTCCACTTCAAGCCGGTCGGAAAACCGGCACCGCCGCGGCCCCGCAGCGCCGAGCGCTTGACCTCGGAGATCACCTGCTCGGGCGGAATCTTCTCGGCGATGATCTTCTTCAGCGCGTCGTAGCCGCCGCGCGCGACGTAGTCGGCGAGCCGCCAGTTCTTGCCGGTGAGACCGGCCATCAGGATGGCGTCGGGGCCGTAGTCGAGGAACTCCGCGGGCGCGTTCATTCGGCCTTCTCCGCAGGCGCCGGATTGCCTTCGCCGCGATCCGCGGCCGCCTTCAGTTCGTCCACCAGCTCGTCGAGCTTCGCGGGATTCATCCAGCTGCACATGCGGCGGTCGTTGACGATGAGCACCGGCGCGTCGCCGCACGCGCCCATGCACTCGCCTTCCTTCAGCGTGAACACGCCGTCGCCGGTCGTCTCGTTGAACCCGATGCCGAGCTTCTGCTTCAGGTGCGCGGCGGCCACGTTGGCCCCCTGCAGCGCGCACGGCAGGTTGGTGCAGATGCTGACCTTGAACCGCCCGACGGGTTGCAGGTTGTACATCGTGTAGAACGACGCGACTTCATAGACGGCGACCGGCGGCATCCCGAGGTGGCCGGCGACGGCGTCCATGATCTCGGTCGTCAACCACCCGTGCTCGGCCTGCGCAAGCGCCAGCGCCGACATCACCGCCGACTGCTTCTGCTCGGGCGGGTACTTGGCGATCTCGCAATCGATCAGGCCGCGGGTTGTGGTGGAGAGCATGGGTTGGTTG
>Ga0315271_10002267_pt1 | contig 11994 bp, 9 predicted proteins | sample C3_top_MG_FD_204664 | JGI IMG/M metagenome (GOLD analysis project Ga0315271, IMG submission 204664) | Sediment microbial communities from Yellowstone Lake, YNP, Wyoming, USA - C3_top | ecosystem: Environmental > Aquatic > Freshwater > Lake > Sediment | place: USA: Wyoming | collected 2017-08-01
GCCAGCCGAGATGTTTAGGGATGGATGAACGGTCAGCACGGCGCATATGGAATGGGCAAATCGGAAGACGTTGAGGTGTGAGCGACAACCTCATACCAGGTTCAACAAAGGCGGGTCATTTTTTCACAGTTTTCCACAATGGAGGTCGTATCATGAAGAGTAGACCGAAACAGATTCAGGTAGGACTAATCGGATGTGCGGACAAGACAGCCCGGCTGTTAGTTCAAGGGAAGGCTGGCCGAAGGCGAAGCCGAATTCGCGGAACAGCAACCCTCGTCGGCGTGGCCATGGGCATCTTGTTCGCCGGCAATCCCTATCAAGTGTTGGCAGCCCCGTTGCCGGGTGGTACGTTGGATCCCATGCTTATTCCGAAGTATGTCACGCATCTCGTCATTCCGCCGGTGATGAAGCAGACAGCCTCTGGACCGGATCAGACGGACGACTATGCGATCTCGGTCCGGCAGTTTAAGCAGCAGATCCTCCCGAGCGGGTTCCCGGCGACAAAAGTCTGGGGCTATGGCCCTGAGGCCGATCCTACCCCCACTGTGGCGCCGGACCCCAATTCACAATTCAACTACCCTTCGTACACGATTGAGACGACGGCCGACCGACGGGTCAATGTCCGATGGATTAACGGCCTTATGGATACGAAAGGGAATTTCCTCCCCCACCTTCTACCGGTAGATCAGACGCTCCATTGGGCGAATCCTTCCCAAGACTGCCTGCATGGATCGGGCACTGATTGCATGGGGAAGAACCCTGAGCGATACCGGGGGCCGGTGCCGATGGTGCCACATGTGCACGGAGCACATGTGGATCAGCACAGCGACGGATATTCTGAAGCCTGGTGGCTTCCAGCAGCAAAGAATATTCCTGCTGGTTATGCGTTATCAGGCAGGCTGTTCGATGACGCAACGGGGACCAATCCAGGTACGCGCGGCTATGCCGACTATTCCTACCGGAATGATCAGCCTGCGACCACCCTTTGGTTCCACGACCATTCCTTGGGGATGACGCGGAACAATGTCTATGCGGGACCAGCAGGTTTCTGGTTGATTCGCGGAGGTCAATACGACGGCGCGGTGAAGGTGTCTGATGGGCAGCCAGCGGTATTGCCCGGGCCGGCACCGGTTGCAGGGCAGGGGTTGCTGGAACTCAACACTCCGGGGAATGCGACGCGCAAAGCCGTCCGTGAGATACCCCTCGTTATTCAGGATCGCTCCTTCAACGCTGATGGATCGCTCTTTTACCCGGGTGATCGTGCTTTCTTCGAAGGGCTTAAGAAGCGTCAGCTCAAGATCACGTTCGCCCCTGAATCCGACGTGGCGCCCATCTGGAATCCCGAGACCTTTTTCAATACGATGGTGGTCAATGGGACGACCTGGCCAAAGATGAATGTGGCGCAGGCCCGTTATCGCTTCCGGTTGCTGAACGGGAGCAATGCCCGGATGATTAATCTCGCGCTGTTCGTGGTGAATCCGAACACAAACGAGATCAACCGCCATCGCGAGATCCCCTTCTATCAGATCGGCTCGGATCAGGGGTTCCTGCCGCGGGTCGTCAGAATCAGGACGGGAGAGCAGATCGCCTTGCACCCAGGTGCCGGTGAGCCGGCTCCGAATCCCAATGCGAATGATCCGACAGCTCTCCTCATGGGCCTGGCAGAACGGGCCGATGTCATCGTGGATTTCAGCGGCCTGCCGGATGGGACCGTTGTACGGATGATTAATACGGCACCCGATTCTCCGTTCGGTGGGTTCCCGGCTGATCCGTCCGATCCTGGGACGACGGGACAGGTCATGCAGTTCGTGGTCAAAGCAGCTTTGACTGGGGCTAAAGGGTCGACGGACGGCAAGACGACGGCACCCGCCAATCTCAACCTGCATGCAGAGCATCCGCTTGCAATACCAAACGCGACTCGGTTGGTATCGCTGAATGAGGATGGAGGCTTGAAGGTCTGTGTAAAGGTAGATCAGGACGGAGGGTTCGTACTGGATGCAGACGGTAATCTTCTGCAAATCGACTGCGGTAGTTCCGACGCCGGACCCTTTGGCCCGACCGCGGCCCTGGCTGGCACCGTTGTGGATGCGGCAGGCAATCCGTTGCGCTGGACCGATACGACAGGGGCTAGCCAAGCCAAGAATCTCAAGTTGATGAACGGGACGACGGTTACGGTGAATGTGACTGAAAACCCGAAGCTCGGCGAGGTGGAGGAATGGCAGATCTATAATTTCACTGAGGATGCACACCCGGTCCACCTGCATCTGGTGCGGTTTGAGGTGATCAGCCGGACACTCATGAATGGAATGCTAAGTCCGAACGGCAGCCGGCATCCATGGGAACGAGGCCGCAAAGATGTCGTGATCGCCTATCCTGGCGAGATCACGACGGTGAGAGCCAAGTTCGACATCGACGGGCTCTACATGTGGCATTGCCATATCCTCGAACATGAGGACAACGAGATGATGCGTCCCATGGTGGTGGGAGCCCAGTCTTTGGCGTTCAACTTCCTGACCATGGCGATCAACGATCGGCCTCATCACGAGAGGGTGATGTCCGACCACCAGAAGGCCCATCAGAAGTAATCATGGCGGCATGATGTAGGAAGATTCGCTGCACGATCCTGCAAGAGGGACGCACGGAGGGCTAACAACCCTCCGTGCGTTCCTACGAGGTGGTCAGCCTCCTCTGACCGGACACGGGACATTATCGAAGCGCTTGATCCCCTATGAATGGATCGGGTATCAGGGGAATTTAAGCGTGAGGGAGACGTTTCCCACTGTCGGTACGGGGATCTCGCGCTGCAAAGTCCTCAGCGTTTCGCGCCAGAGGGTGAACTGGTGGCGGCCAGAATGCCTCCCGACGATCCGAAATTCTCCGCTCGTCTCCGTCGAGTAATAAGGATAGTCGAACGCCAGGGCGTAGCCCTGCTTGTTGCCTATGCAGGGGGGACATGACCAGGGTGCGGTCAGGGAGCGGATTCGGCCGACAGGGAACGAATATAGTGGGCGAGGTCCCAGGCATCGTGGTCTGTCCCGGTCAGGCGGGAAGCATAAGAGGGCATCGGGGTGCCGTCGAGCCCGGTCAGGAGAGTGCGTATCAGGTCCTGGAGTGTGGCGCCATTCTTAAAGGACGATGGCCGGGTGAGGTCGGTGGCCTGGATTTGGAGCCCGGATACGTCCCGCAAGTCCCCGACTTGGGCAACCGGGCCGTCCCCCCGCCCCTCAACTCCATGACAGGTGTGACATTCGAAGCGTTCATACAAGGCCCGTCCCCTGTCAAGGCTCTCTGGTCCAAGCGGTGTGCCCGTGCCCGTGAGTGGGAGAGAGACGGGCGTTTCCACCAGAAACGCCGGGGAGAAACTCTTCACGTAGGCAATTACCTGCCAGCGTTCCGTCTCGGTCAGACTTGCAAAGCTGGGCATGTAGCCGGGAATACCTTTCGTGACCGTCCGAAAGAGGTCCTGGTCCGTAGGCAAGTCCCCGGAGGGTGTGCTGCGAAACTTGAAGCTTCCCGTGGTGAAATTGCGGGGGCGCGGGGCGGCGTAGCGGCCTAGAAACCACCCGGCTGGCCCATCCCCCGTGCCGGTCACGCCATGACACCAGAGGCAGGTGCGGTCAAAGATTACCTTGCCCTGTGCTTGGGTGGCCGGATTGTCATCCGGCTTGGCAGCGTGGGCCGGCGAACTGGCACCCAGCATCAGGATTAAGACCACGGCACTAGCAAGGTGATGGCGACGCATAGGGAGCCTCCTCAGAACACGATATCGATGCCGGCGAAAAAGGCGTTTCGAAGATTCCTCGCGGCGGCCTCGCCTCCATCGGCTTTCCGCAGGTTAAAGTCATTGCGGGCAAAGATGGCAACGTTGGTGCGGAGGTACTGTTTGGCTTGGACCCCGATGAACGATGCCGACGTGCGTTGATCCATCATTCCACCGGCGTCTATGTTGTCGTACCGAAGCGAGAGAAGCGTGCTGTTCGTCACATAGGTATCCATCCCGATCGTCTCGCCGGTAGCCGTAGCATCGAAGTTTCCGATCACGCCGGTCGGGACCTTATTGATCCGGTCAATCGAGTAGGCGGCGTAGAGATCGACCATCTTAAAGGTCGCCCGCGTGGAGATCCCATAGCGATTCCAATTCACGTCTTGGCGGGACTGGACCTGCACGTTGCTGTTACCCTGATAGATAAAGCCGGAGAAATTCACTGCAAAGTAATCCGATTTGGCATAGTCGTACCGCAGCATGGCGTAGACATCCTTGCCTTTGTTGGAGTCGCCAAAGTTTTCATTGGCCCCGTTTAACACCCCCACCTGATACAAAAATGAATCGCCGAATGGCCGGCCATGGACATCGATTCCCATCTCACCGCCTGAATTGTAGAGGGTCGACGCGAACGGCGAAATGGCGCTGCCGCTGCGATCGTACAATCCGTAAAACTTGGTGGCGAAGGCACCCGGGCCCAACCCCACTCGATTTAACGAACAGGACGCATAGGGGGTACAGCCGCTTGATGTACTCTCCCCGATATCATTCAGTTGCTGACGAATCGTCACAACTGAGTAGAAGGCCGACGGATCGAATTTTCCGATACGGACATGGGCCAGGTTGTGAGCGCCAAGATTGTTGAAAGAGACAAAGCCTCGCTCTACATCCGTTTCTCCCGCCTCGACATCATGCCCCAGCTCCACCATAAACCCGACATTCTTCGCCACTGTACCCCCGGCAAATAGTACAAAGTTCTCCGGGAACGTAAACTCCGTCTTGTTTTCAACCACACCGGCATCGGCCCCGGCCGGATTCTGCTGCTGAAAGCTCCAATTGCGCACAGCGTTGCCGACGAGGCGGAAGGCCAGGTATTTCCCGACATCGTCGAGTGTGACATCTCCGAGTTTTTTCTTTCCGGTGAACCCACCGTCTTCCGTTCCAGGCAACTGATAGCCGTTTTCCAAGAACCGTTGACCAAATGTATTGAGGACCGGCGGCGCCGTATGACAGGCGGTGCAGTTCACGTCGTACTTCCGGGCAAAGGCCGGAATCGCCTGAGCCTTGTTTGGCAACACCAGACAGGACAGTGCGATCAGGATAAGGCCCCCTGTCCCCACGGTCAGGATAAATATGCGGCGCAACATGTACGTGCTTCTTACCTCGAAACAATGTGCCGGCTGTTCAGGCGAGCAGGTAACTCTGGTTGGCTCACTCCCCCCCCCGTGTGACTACGTAGAAGACTAGCACCGACCTGCGAGTAGGCAAGCAATTCAAGAAATTTGAATCAGTCCTCTAACGATCAGAGCGCATAGGCGGTTCCCCCCATGAGCTGTGTCTCTTGTGGTTGAGGAATGGTAACCAGGATTGTCGTCCCTCTCCCCGGAGCAGATTCGATGGTCAAGCGCCCTTGAAGTTTTCTGGCATGAGTCGTCATGTTCATGAGCCCAGGGCTGTTGTTTCCGATCTCGGCGACCCTGAATCCAATCCCGTCATCCTGGATTTCCAGCCTTGCGGTTCCCTCCCCTAGCCCGAATCGGATCGTGCCGGATCCGGCTTGTGCATGATGCACGACGTTACTGACCGCTTCCCGTGCGAACGCGAGGAGATGGATTTCTTGCTCCACGGATAGTCGGCCTGCGGCCACGGGGTCAACGTCGATCAGGAAGGGGGGGCAGGGCCAAGAGTCGTTCCGCTGGACCAGCAGCTGCAGCGATTGCAATAGACTATCGTGGGATGCCGTTCGAGGCTCAAGCCGTGAGATAAAGTCACGGGTCTCTTGAATGACCCGATGCAGATGAGACAGTGCCTGATCAAGTTGTTTTGGGGCACGGTCCGGGGCTTGAATAAGTAGGAGCTTTGAGGCTTCCAGCCCCATGCTCACCGCCGAGAGAGACTGCAGCAGGCTGGCATGCAGATCGTAATATAGCTGAGCTCGTTCTTCTCCGAGCTGGTGGAGCCGCTGTGCGCTACGCTCTTTCATTTCTTCCATATGCCGTCGTTCAGTCACATCACGGATGATGATTGTGTAGTGGGAGGCTCCGGCTATGTTCATTTTGCTCACTGAAAGCTCGACGGGGAACGAGGTGCCGTCCATACGTCGACCAACCGCTTCTTCGTTGGAGCCGACCACTAGGTGCAGCTGCTCATAGCCGTTTTTCAGACGGTCGGAGTCACGTGGTGTTCGGAAAAGGAGATGTTGAATCCCCCGGCCGAGCAATTCGGCCACACTATGGCCGAAGAGGCCACATGCCGCTGGATTGACCGATTCAATGATCCAGTGGGCATCTGTGACCAGGATCCCGTCTGCGGCATTGTCCACGAGGCTGCGGAGGCGAGTTTCCTTCTCGCGCAGCGCTTCCAGCGACCGGACCGCCTGCGCGTGTGCCTCCTCAAGGTCGTTTGTCCGTGCGATGACCTTGGCTTCAAGAGCCTGCGCAAGGTCCTGGAGGGCATGTGTCTGTGCGCCCAGCGCAGATGCTGTGTCGGACGCCACTGCGAGGAGCCGTTCAAAATCCCCGCGAGGAGCGCTCTGAGATACGGAGAGAGCGAGGGAAGGCTTCCCATGCCAGAACGGGGCGCCTGCCGATTGTAGTGTCGCCACGACGCCCTGCAGCACTGTGGACGTTTTTAGAAGCACCCTCCGGATGGCATACAGACCGACCAGCATGATGGCCACCGTGACAGCGAGAAGCCGCCAGAGTGTTTGATCTCGCTCGCGTTCGATCTGGGAGAGAGAGACAACCAGGCGGACCCAGGCCGTAAGTTCATCTCGGTCAAACAATGGTTCGATAATGACGAGAGTCGGCTGTCCCTCGTTCAATGATATTTCACGGATGACTTCGCGTTTAGTTTTCCGGGCTTCGAGCCATGCAGGATCGTTCAGAACGGTTCCGATCCGCCCCGGTTGCTTTGCGGCAACGACCAGGCTGTCGTTGTCCACGATGTCGATTTCGAGTAGAGAGTCGTCTTGCACGTATAGCTGCAACGATTCCTGGAGGCGATAGAGGTTGTCGAGTACGGCGGCAGAGCCAACGACGGCGAATGTGCGGGCGACGGCCCGCGCCCTCTCTTCTGCCGCCTGTCGAAGCGCATGGCTTTGCTGAGCGATGAGGACTCCTGTTCCTGCTCCCATGACAAGGAACAGAATGAGACTGAGGCTCACCCCAAGCCGAAGGCCATAGTTGCGAGTCCATGCATGTCGCATGCGTCCCGTGATTGAGAGGGAAGAAGTCTGCATTGGTTCAACTCATCTGTTCATGCGCCGACCGTGACCGGTCTTGTCTTCACGAAACTCAAATGTGGCGGTCGCTTCTCCGTTTGGGGGAACCGATACATGTGCCTGGAGTTGCCCCAGGTGTTCATGCCAGACGGAGATGTCATGGCGGCCCGCCGGTACGTTCAGGATTCTGGTATTCCCATGATCATCAGTCACACCAAAATATGGATGTGTCGAAGCCAGTACGTAGCCCCCCATGAATTTATGGACATCACATTGCACTCGATACAGGCCCGGTTTCGCCACGGTCTTGGCAACCGGGCGACCGTTTACCACCATGGCCACGTTAATGAAGGTTCGCATCTCATAATTAATATGTGTGTTGTGCATGATCGGATCTTGGTTGTGGATCTCGAGCGGCGACCCTGTCTGAAGGGACATCACATGGGGCGAAAAGGAACATCGAGAGTTGGAAAGAACATTCGGCGCCATTCCTGCCGGTGCTGTTTCCGGTGCAGGAATGCCATCGATTGTGACCACTGCATCTTTAAGTCCACCTGAGGGAGAATGGACCGTCAGGGACTGGAGGTGGACCTGTGTGCCACAGATCTCAGGATTGCGGGTAACGTTCACGTCTGTCGGGGGAGGTATCGTGCCATGATAGAGCACCTGCACAGTCACGACCCCCTGTTCCGTCTGTGCCAAGGCTGGAGGCACATTTGAAATAATCAGTGCAAGGAACAGAGTAACCAACAGCATGGGGTACCTCCTCGATCGATGATCGATCCATGAGCAGGGCAGATTCATGAGTTGTCCTCCGACAGGAGGTCGAGCTTGAGCACGCCGGCGCTTGTGACGAGCTCATTCTTGATAGCATAGGCTGTCAGGCCGGCGGTGGTCCTCAGGTTGAGCTTGGTCATGAGGCTCGCACGATGTTTTTCTACGGTTCTGACACTGATGCAGAGACTCTCAGCGATCTCTTTGCTCGTGGCCCCTTCGGCAACCAATTTCAAAACCTCACATTCACGATCGGACAGCCTTTGCCATGGACCCTCTTCACTTGAGAGCTTGGATTGTTTTCCCAGATATCCACAGAGCACTTTGTCCGTGATCATCGGGCTCAGGTAGGTTTTCCCCTGAGCCACGCTGTGAATGGCTATTCTAAGTTCTTCGAATGAGGACTCTTTGAGGAGATATCCGGCGGCCCCTGAATGAAGAGCAGCCCGCACGATGGGCTCGGACATGTGAACGGTGAGAACCAGACACTTGACAGTGGGATGGGAAAGTCTTACCTGGCGGATTATCTCGGTTCCATGCATTCCGGGCAAAGACAGATCTAGAAGAACGATGTCCGGTAGGAGTGTGGCAACCAAGCGTAGCGCATCGGTCCCGTTGCCTGCCTCGCCAATGACATGAAGTTGTGGATCAAGGGCTAAAAGAGAGGCCAATGCTTCCCGAACGAGGGTATGGTCTTCCACCAGGAGAATCCGAATGCGTGAGTCCGGATCGGGGTGCAGTTCTTCTCCTGAGGGGGCCTTATTCAAAGCGCCATTAGGGCTTGCAGGTTTCTTGTGGTTCGATCGGTGGTTCATAAGGCATGCAGTGCACTGTACTCTCACCCTGGGCGGCATGCCTTGACCGCTGGATAAAGGCAAGTCATCCCCAGACCACTTATCCCACGGCTGAACTATGTCGCAAAATATATTCGTACATCCAACAAGTTGAACATGCTCTTTATCGAGTCTGTTCCGGGAGTAGATAGAACAGCCTCATTAAAGGGGTGAATACTAACGGCGATATCGGCGATGCGCCGGTGGAAGATGATGTCGGACATAATTACTGGAAAGTAATTGGCGAAAAAGAGAAGGGTGTGAACATGTGGGTTCTGAGCAACGGGAACATCGGGCAGATGACAGCCTGCCGTCACACACTATTTGCGACGCTAAACCGAGGACCGTGCGACCGTATCCTTTAGCGTGGCGCCACTGAGGGCAACTGTTTTGCCGCTTGAGAGTCCGCTGAAGAAAGCATTTTGTCCGATGGCTCCATACTGTCTTGACTCCGATTTCAGGAATTACAGACGTATCGATGGAAGCCCCCGAACAGGACAATGATCGGATCTTCGGCTGACGTGACCAAGCCCTGGACCTGAACGTTCGACTTGGGGTCGGTTCGTCCAACCTCGGACCTCTAGCTGGACGCCAAGCAGGAGGTCGTTGAGGGTTCCACCCTCGAACGTCGGCACGACTTTCGTCTGCACATGCACATTGCCCAGGTAGAAATCACCCGGCGCGGCAACCTGGGTCACCCACGAATTTCAACCAGAGGCCACCGAGGCGGTATTGCCTGTTCTGCCGCCGGCTTGGAGGCTGGGGCCGCAGGATGCCAGTCGTAGGAAAGACGCGAAGGGGGAGCAAGAATCTTCTGGCCGGCCTTGCACCTCATGCCGAGGGATTCTTTCGATCGGAATCCAGTTGTTCTTCGAAATGATAAATGCCGAGCCCCACACGCACGCGACCGGTTCCCTTCGAAGCCGGATTGACATCGCGATCGCGATGCGCAAGCCAACGGTCGATCGCCTCCAAGAGCTTCTGCCCTTGGGCGGCGGCGAGGGGCTGAAATTCCCTTGCAGCCTCAACAGGCACGTTGCCGTACATGACCTTGCGTTGGAAGCGGGGTTTGGTGTGTTTTTGGTACAGGTTATGGTCTATGGTCATGATTAGATCCGCCGTGTTACTTCCAAGAACCTGCAATTTCTCGACTGAACCTTTCTGAGGGGTGTACCCGCGAGAGAGCAGACAAATCCGCCCATCTTTCAACTGTTTCACAGCGCCGACCCGCAGCAATTCGTCTGCCATTGCGCGTATCGGGATGTCTCCACTGTAGCGTTTGACCAACGTACTGAATGATGCGCGTTTCCCTTCCATCCGAAGTGGATGAGGATGGCCTTTTCCGTCTCCAAAATCAGGATCCCGTACCCATCCTGTGATGACCCGCGAAGCCCGGTGATATTCCTTTGCCGAGACTGGTTCGGTATCGGGTGGTTGTGCCAGCAACCGTTGTACTTCCTTGCGCGTCAATCCGGTGAGGATGGCAATCCTGGAGGTCGTCTGTTTTTTGCCTGCGATCCCGAACTCAGCGTTCGCGACCTCCACATAGACCCGCTTGGCAAGTTCGGCGAACGTTCTTTGGGAGACATTGTTCCGCAGGAGGATTGTCACCAGTGGACGCAAAAGCTGTTGTGTGGCAGCAGACAGCGCGTGTAGGGGCTTGGGCCGGGCCATGTTGGGAATATAGTCCCACAGTTTTATCAAAAGCAATGGTTTGAGAAGCGGGAATGCCCTTCCGCTGGATCGTCGTCGGGTATGTCATTACGGCTGAGGTGGTGGAGAAAGCTTTTAACCGGCGTGCGGTCTTTTGAAGTGGGACCGCCGGCAGAGTCTTATTCGACAGCGATGAGATTTTTGACTCGGTCGTACGCGTTGTCCGACAGAATGTGTCTCTGTATCAACTCTGTCTTGCCGTGATAGGGCCGGCCTTCGATGATCTGTTGGGCCAGTGTTGCGCTCATGCCAGGCAACACAACGAGTTGCTCGATTGATGCCCTATTCAAGTCGACCGGCTTTATGGGACCGGCAGGTGTCTGTAGTGGGCGCTCCAATCGTTCCAATGGAATGTCCAGCGGGCGCTGCAGCTGGGGATCAATCTGCGGCCTGGTTCTGTCGGCGGCGAAGGCAACTGTGCATAGGCATGTAACCCCCAGTATCAGGAGGTAGGCGATGGAACCCCATACGTGCGTGACCTGGCATACAAAACGACACAGGCGTGGTGATTGAGGCATAGGATCCTTTCTGCGAGAAGGTGGTTTCTATACCGTTAGACGCGATAAGGGGGCCGGCGTTTCCGCTGCTGTGGAGAATATGGAGTCGGAGGCTTGAATAAGAGGTATAGATGGGTGGACCATAACCTCGGATTCGGAAAGTGGAGTACGACGAGGGTGCGGCGCGTTGGGGGCTGAGATCGGCAAAAGGTCAGAAGAGGTGAGGGTTCCCAGCAGTGGCTACTTGGATAGAGTCCTCGGCGGACTCAGCTTGTTGGCCCGATGCGCTTCCAAGTCGATCTGCTTGAGGGCACTAAGCTGATCCGTCAACTCCGCGATCCGCTTTTCGCGATCACGAATCTGCCGCTGAAGAATAGGGACGGCGACATCCGGGCCTTTGGCCGGTTCCACGGTTCGCCCTGTGGCCGTCGTACGGGCCGTACGCGGTTGCCCCAGCCAGGTGCGGACCAACCCTTTCATCACCCCTAGTAATGCGCTTTGAGGGTCGTCGGTGGAAGCGGAGGGGGTAGGCCGGTGGGCCAGGAACCGAATCCAGCGCGCACTAGAATCCGCGAAGGGGCCGTTCGGCGCAGCGGCCAGCGCCTGCTGAAAGGAGGCCGCTGCCGCCTCGCCATTCTGGAATAGCGCGAGCATCGCTTGGGTGAAATGCGCCTGATCGCAGGACTGGTCCTGCGTACAGGTGCGGAGGAGCGGTTCTTGTTCTCTCTGAATCGCGTGCAAGAGGGCGGTGTCGGATGCATCGGCGTGAAAGACCGGCGACGAAACCGGTGCCGGAGCTGTCGGCGGGGCTCCGGGTAGCATCGTACAGCCCCAGAGCATACTCGCCAGCACGAGCCCATATCCATACCGAAGCCGCATTGCTCACCCCTTGTTGCGTCGAACGCTCAGTGTCGGCACTGAGACAAGTGTAGCAGATAGCATGAATATTGCTGGTTCGGAGCAGAGACAAAA
>Ga0315271_10002268_pt1 | contig 11993 bp, 10 predicted proteins | sample C3_top_MG_FD_204664 | JGI IMG/M metagenome (GOLD analysis project Ga0315271, IMG submission 204664) | Sediment microbial communities from Yellowstone Lake, YNP, Wyoming, USA - C3_top | ecosystem: Environmental > Aquatic > Freshwater > Lake > Sediment | place: USA: Wyoming | collected 2017-08-01
CCAGGGTCGCCCGGTCTCCCTGATCGACGGTGACGGCGTCGGTGGCGATCAGCCGCCGCTCTTGGTCGGTCACCGCAGGATGGGTCTCCGGCGACCCGTAGAGCAGGAGCCAGAAGACAAGCCAGAACAAACCAAGGGCGCCGGTCATCAGGAACGCCCCCCTCCAGCCCGCGGTAAGGATGAGCCAGGCCACGAAGGGGCCGGCCACGATCGCGCCGAAGCCGACGCCGGCATTGACCAGGCCGACCGCGGTGGATCGCTCCGCCTTCGGAAACCACTGCGAGATGGCCTTGAGCGCCGCGGGGTAGTTCGCGGCCTCGAACAGCCCGAGCCCGAAGCGGAGGGCGGAGAAGCTCCTGACCCCGGTTCCGAGCGCGTGCGCCATGTTGGCGACCGACCAGAAGGCAACCGCGATGGTGAAGCCTCTCTTGGCTCCGATCCGATCGACGACCCAGCCGGTCGCGATCTGCCCGATCGCATAAGCCAGGAAGAACCAGGACAGGATGTCCCCGTACTGTTGGGGAGTGAGAGCGAACTCGCGCTTCAGCTCCCTCTCCGCGATGGAAATGCTCTGCCGGTCGATGTAGTTGATGGTTGCCGCCGCGAAGAGCAGCAGCGCGATCACGTACCGATAGCGCCCGCGGAACAGGGCCGCCATCAACGCGTCCGCCGGGATCGCTCAATGGCGGAGGCGACCGCCGCCGAACGCCGCGCGGCATCGGGCACCCGGTTCACCACCGGTCGCCGCCCGCCGTTCCAGGTGGCGTCGATTCCGAGCTTCCCGGAAATCGACGTCCCCAGGGGAAGCGAAGGGTCGAGGGCGGAGCCCGCTCCGCTGCGAGAGACGAAGTCCCGGCCGGGTTGGGACCTCGTGGCGATCGTCTCGAGCACCGCTTTCGGATCGTGAAGATCGACACCCTCGTCGAGCAGCACGACATACTTCGTGCGGCGGAACTCGAGAAGCTCGTTCAGCAGGGCCTGGGCGGTCTGCGGGGGGAGGGCCCGGGTCGCGACGAAGGCCCAGAACCTCCGGCCGTACGCGGGCACGTGGACATCGATCACGTCAGGCGTGACCTTTCGGGCGATCTCATGGAGCTTCGCCTCGATCAGGAGATCGTCGGGAATGAGCGCGTCCGAGAGACCGGAACCGAAGTCGTGATAGATCGCGTCGGCTCGCAGGGACACGCGTTCGACCCGAATCGCCGGGCTCCTCGTCGCCTCGCCCGCATAGCCCGTGAATTCACCGAAGGGGCCCTCATCGACTCGCAGGTCCTTCGGCACGAAGCCTTCGATGACGATCTCCGCATCGGCAGGCACACGGATGCTCGATCCGTGAAGGGCGGTGTCCGTGAGCCGGAGCGGCTCGCCCATCAGCGCCCCGGCCGATGGCCAGTGGCTCACGGGGTAGTCGAGCTTGACCTGAGTGCCCATCAGAACCGCGGGATGGTGGCCGATCCACAACGCGATGGGAGCCGCCTCGCCGCGGGCCCACCACTTCTCGATGTTCTTCCAGTTGTGAGAGGAAGGGTAGGGAAAGTACGGCCACTGCGAACCGGGCTTGACCCACACGCGTTGCACCGCAGTGTTGTCGGTCCCGGTGTCTGGATCGACCGTGGTTGCGTGGGCGGCGGTGAGGTAGGGGCCCGGATCGCAGTCGTGCTGCCATAGGACGGGGAGCGCCTCGGAGGGATCCGCCAGAACCGACCGGCGCGCATCGGCGTCCACTCCCTGTGGCTCGATGGGACGCGAGAGTCTCTCGCTCAGCACGGCCGAGGTCCCTCGTTCGGGGAGGCCGAGGACCCGCGTCAGCAGATCCCGGCGCGCGGTCACGTTGGTGACCACCGGAACGCCGGAGGGCCGGCCGTTCAGAAGGGTGGGCTGCTGAAAAAGCAGGGGAGCGCGCGAGTCATCCTCGATCGCGTGCTGAACCGCGGTGATCTCGTGCCGGACCGACACCGCCTCGCCGATCCGGATCAGCTCGGGGGTCTCAGCGATCCAGGACCGCAGATCCTTCGTCATCAGGCCATCACCATCCCGCCCGCCACGGTGAGGGTGACGCCGGTGAGATACCGCGCCTCGTCCGAGCACAGGAAGCCGACCGCGTTCGCCACGTCATCGGCCGAGCCGATCCGTCCAAGGGGAATCGACGCGCGCAGCGAGTCCTTCACGGAGTCGGACAGGCGATCGAGCATGGGAGTATCGATGGGGCCCGGGGTGATGCAGTTGGCGCGAACGCCGTCGGGTCCGTAGTCGCGGGCGATGTTGCGGCTCAGGGCGATGAGCCCGGCCTTGGCCGCCGCGTACGCGGGACCGGAGAGAGGCGAACCCCCGGTCAGGCCGTTGGTGGATGACAGGAAGACGAGGCACCCCTTCGCGGGCCTGAGCCTGGGCAAGGCGAGGCGCGCATAGACGAAGGCGGCGGTCAGGTTCAAGTCGATGAGCCGCCGGAATTCCAGAGGCGGGACGTCCTCGACCCGACCGGCTCCGACCGCGCCTGCGGCCAGGACCACGGCGTCGAGGCGGCCCCACACGCGATCGAGTTCGCGATAGGCGGCGGCGGCCTGATCGTCGTTGGTCGCGTCGGCGCGGAACCAGCGGATCATCGGATCATCGGCGGCCCCGGCCGGCGGGTCGGCGCGGTCGATCGCGAAGACGCGATACCCATCCCGGCGCGCCCGACTGAGGATGGCCTGCCCGATCCCACCCAGGGCGCCGGTGAGAAGCAATACACGTCCGTCCATCTGAGCGGGCGACTCGGAAAAGGGCATTGGCGTCGCGGGTATAATGTCATAACTTTAGGACAACTGGTCCGCGGTCAAGATCCCCTCTCACCATGAACGCCACTCACGAAAAGCCCAACGGACCTCTGCAGGGAATCAAGGTGCTGGACCTGGCCACGCTCTTCGCCGGCCCGCTCGCCGCCACGATGCTCGGAGACTTCGGCGCGGATGTGATCAAGATCGAGCACCCGAAGGGCGATCCCGTGCGAACGCACGGCCACGTGAAGAACGGCATCAATCTGTGGTGGAAGATGATCGGCCGCAACAAGCGCGCGATCACGCTGAATCTCTCCCGGCCCGAGGCGCAGGCGATCCTGCTCGATCTCGCGGCGCAGGCCGACGTGCTGATCGAGAACTTCCGCCCGGGGACGCTTGAAGGCTGGCACATCGGCCCCGCCGAGCTTCTGGCGCGGAACCCGAGACTGGTGATCGCTCGCGTCACCGGGTTCGGGCAGGAAGGTCCGTACCGCCGCCGTCCCGGGTTCGGCACGCTCGCGGAATCGATGAGCGGGTTCGCCGCCATGACCGGCCCCGCGGACGGGCCGCCCACGCTGCCTCCGTTCGGCCTCGCCGACGGCATCACGGCCCTCGCGACTTCATCCGCGGTCATGATGGCGCTGCGCCATCGCGATCTCGTCGGCGAGGGCCAGGTGATCGACATGGCCATCATCGAGCCGATCCTCACCATTCTCGGCCCCCAGGCCACCTGGTTCGACCAGCTGGGCGTGGTGCAGGAACGCACCGGCAATCGCTCGGTCAACAACGCCCCTCGAAACACCTATAAGACCGCGGACGGAAAGTGGGTGGCGATCTCGACCTCCGCCCAGAGCATCGCCGAGCGGGTGATGCGCCTCGTCGGGCATCCGGAGGTGATCGCCGAGCCGTGGTTCAAGTCGGGCGCCGATCGGGCCAAGCATGCCGACGTGCTCGACCAGATGGTCGGGGACTGGATTGGCCGCCACCCGATGCACAAGGTGATGGAGGAATTCGAGGCCGCGGAGGCGGCGGTGGCGCCGATCTACGACATCCGGGACGTCCTCGCGGATCCGCAGTACAAGGCCCTGGACTCGATCACCACGGTTCCCGACGAGGAACTCGGGCCGATCCGCATGCAGAACGTCATGTTCCGCCTGAGCGCCACCCCGGGCCGGATACGCTTCGCCGGCCGCAAGGTGGGAGCGGACACGGAAGCGGTGCTCTCCGAGTGGCTCGGGATCGACCAGGCTCGGGTCGCTGAACTGCGCGTCCAAGGGGCGCTGTAGCCTCCCGCGACCTCTCGCAGATGAAACTCCTTCGCAGCTATCTCTTCGCCCCGGGGAACAACGAAGCGGTTATCGGCAAGGCGCTCGCGGCCGGAGCCGACGCGGTGGTGCTCGATCTCGAGGACGCCGTGCCCGAACCGGAGAAAGCGCATGCCCGGGCCTGCGTGCGCGCCGCCCTTTCCCGGGGTGTGGCGCCGGTTCAGGCCTTCGTCCGGATCAACAGCCTGGCCTCCGAGCACTGGCGCGCGGACGTCGATGCGGTCGCCGGGCCGGAGATTGCCGGCCTTCGCGTGCCCAAGGTGGAAGACATCGAATCGCTCTGCCGGCTCGACGATGCGATCTCCGCGCGTGAACATTTCCTGGGAATGCCCACGGGGTCGATTCGCGTGACCGCCACCATCGAAAGCGCCCGGGGCGTCGCGCGCCTCGAGTCCGTGGCCCGGGGCCCGAGGGTTTGCGGATTCACCTTCGGCGCCGCCGACTACGTCGCCGATATCGGCGCGGACCCGGCGGATGACCTCGCGACCCTCTTCGCGCGGTCCGCCCTGATCGTGGCGTCCCGGAGTGCGCGCCTCGCGCCTCCGGTGGCGTCGGTGTTCACACATCTGAGCGACGAGGGCGGCTTGCGAGCGGACACGCTCAGGCAGAAATCCCTGGGCTTCTTCGGACGCTCCGCGATCCATCCGCGTCAGCTGCCCGCCATCCACGAGGTCTTCGATCCGACGCCCGCGGAGGTCGATCGGGCCCGGAAGGAGATCGCGAGCTACGAGGCGGCGAGCCGCGAAGGGCGCGGGGCGTCGCAGACGGACGGGGGATTCGTCGATCTGGCGGTCGTGCGCCGGGCTCGTGCCATTCTCGAACTTCATGCGGAGACGGCAGGAAAACCGCCGCGAAAGGATCCACGATGAGTGTGCACGACCTGCTGAGCGCTCTGCAGGGGACGCGGATCTTCGACCTGGCCCAGCCGATCGAGGCGAAGATGCCGGTCTCGCCGAACCACCCCGGGTTCAAGATGGCCCTGCAGCGCCGGCACGGCGACATGGTTCGAGCCGACGGCGGATCGGCGGCCAACGAGATGATGATGCTCGGCGGACACACGGGAACCCACATCGACGCGCTCTGCCACGTGTCTCATTGCGGGAAGCTCCACGGTGGGGTCGACGCCTATGAGGCGCAGAAGGGCGGGCGTTTCCAGAGCCACGGCGTCGAGCACATCCCGATCACCGCCGCCCGCGGCGTGCTGTTCGATATTCCCGCTCTGCGCGGCGTCGACTGCCTCCATGCGGGTGAAGCGATCACGGCAGAGGACCTCGACGCGGCGGCGAAGCGTCAGGGCATCGAGTGCCTTGAGGGTGACGTCGCTCTGGTGCGCTCGGGCTGGACGAGGCACTGGAGCGACCCGGAACGCTTCCTGGGCCACGCCGACGGAGTCCCGGGACCGGATGAGTCCGCGGCGGCGTGGATGATCGAGCGGAAGATCCGCATGACCGGAGCCGAGACCATCGCCTATGAATGGATACCGGCGGGTCGAGGGCACGCGCTCCTGCCCGTGCATCGGATGCTGCTGGTGGAGAGCGGCGTGCACATCATCGAGGCCATGAACCTCGCCTCTCTGGCGGAAGCGCGGGTCTTCGAGTTCCTCTTCGTCGTGGCCCCGGTGAAGGTCGTGGGCGCCACGGGCATGCCCGTGCGGCCCTTCGCCATCGCGTGAGCCGAGAGCAGGATCTCCGCCCATGACCGATCGCACCGTCTCGCAGAAGCTCGCGGAGTTCGCGGCTGCGGTGTCCTATGACCGGCTTCCCGCGGAGGTGGTCGAGAGTGTGAGAGAGCGCATCCTCGATACCGTGGGCCTGTGTCTTGGCGCGGCGCCCCTCGACACCAGCGGCATGGCGTTTCGGGTCGCGCGGTCGTGGGGAGGGCCTGCGGAGTCCGCGGTGATCGGATCGTCCGTGCGTCTTCCCGCGCTCGGGGCTGGTTTCGTGAACGGCGTGCTCGCGCACTCGCTCGACTTCGACGATACGCATCTGCCCTCGGTGCTGCACCCGTCCGCCTCGCTCGTTCCCGGCGTCCTGGCGGTGGCGGAACAGACTGGGGCCTCGCTCGCCGAGGCGATCGCCGCGGCGGCCGCCGGATACGAGGTCTGTGTTCGCACCGGCATGGCCGCGTATGACAAAGCGCTCGGAAACTCGGTCTTCTTCGAACGAGGCTGGCACGCCACCTCGATCTGCGGCACCCTGGGTGTCGCCGCTGCCGCCGCGAAGCTGATGGGGCTGGACGCCGAGGGCATCGGCCACGCCCTGGGCATCGCGGTGTCGATGAGTTCAGGGGTCATCGAGGGGAATCGGGCCGGTGGCTCGGTCAAGAGGTTGCACTGCGGATGGGCCGCGCATGCGGGGATCGTGGCCGCCCAGTGCGCGCGGGAAGGGGTCACCGGACCGCCCACCGCCTTCGAGGGACGCTTCGCCTTCTATCAGGCGTTTTGCGGCGGGATCGCGGCGCCCGAGGAAATCGACCGGGGCCTGGGGGAAACGTGGTGCGTTCCCGGCATCTTCTTCAAGCCGTATCCCGCGAACCATTTCACCCACACGGGGATCGATGCCGCCCTCGCGCTGCGCAAGAAGGTCGCGCCCGAGCGGGTCGCATCGGTGCGGATTGGCGTCGCGACACCCACGGTGCGGACGATCGGCGAGCCCCGCGACCAGAAGATCCGGCCGCAGTCGGGTTACCACGGCCAGTTCTCGGGGCCGTTCACGTTCGCGGCGGCCTTCCTCGGCGGCGGGGGCCTCGGTGTGGCCCTCGAGGACTTCTCGGATGAGAACGCCCGCGACGAGCGCTACCTCGCCCTGGCCGCTCGGGTGGAGATTGCGGGCGAGGCGGAATGCGACGCGATCTTTCCCGACCAGTTTCCGGCGATCGTGCGTCTCACCACCGTGGCCGGCGAGGTCTTCGAGGAACGCGTGATGTCGAATCGCGGCGGTCCGTCGCGGCCGCTCTCTCGCGACGAACTGCGCGTGAAGTTCACGGGCAATGCCCGCCGCACCCTTCCTGAACGCGCCGTCGCCGACCTGGGCGACGCCCTCCTGGGGATGGAGGCAAGCCGTAAAGTCTCCGATCTGATGGTTCTCGCCGCAACGCCGTCCGCCTGAGAGGAGACGCCGCCATGACCGCCTATCGCGCCCTTGCCCTGCAGACCCGCCTGGATACGATCAACGCTCTGCCCGACGTGGTGGGCGCGCGCGAGCAGATGCACCGGACCCTCGATCGCATCGGCGCCGAGGTGAGAGCGGCGGCGACCTGGATCGGCAAGGACCTGCGTCTCGTGGTTCTGCCCGAGTACTTCCTCACGGGCTACGCCATGGGTGATCCGATCGAGGAGTGGACGCAGAAGGCGGCGATCGATCCGGACGGGCCCGAGTATCAGCGTCTCGGCGAGATCGCGCAGAGTCACAACCTCTTTCTGGCCGGCAACGCCTTCGAACGCGACGAGAACTTCCCGGGGATGAACTTCCAGTGCTGCTTCGTCGTGGCGCCCACCGGGAAGGTGATCCTGCGGTATCGGCGCCTCAACTCCATGTACACCCCGACGCCCCACGACGTCTGGGATAGATATCTGGAGATCTACGGTTACGAGGGGGTCTTCCCGGTCGCGCACACCGAGATCGGCGTTCTTGCTCCCATCGCTTCGGAAGAGATCCTGTATCCCGAGATCGCTCGCGCTTTCGCCATGCGCGGCGCCGAGGTGTTCTTTCATCCCACCTCGCAGACCAACGAGCACGCGATCGCGGCGAAGGACGTGTGCACGGTGGCCCGCGCCATCGAGAACATGGCCTACGTGGTTTCCGCGAACACCGGCGGGATTCACGGCACGCCCCTGCCCTGCGATTCGACGAACGGGGGATCGAAGATCGTGGACCATCGCGGTCTAGTGATCTCACGGGCCGGCTTCGGCGAGACCATGACCTGTTCGGCGGAGATCGACCTCAATGCGCTAAGGCGTTTCCGGACGCGGCCGGCGATGGAGAATCTGCTGGCTCGCCAGCGCTTCGATCTGTTCGCCGAGGGCTACCGCATGCGACGCCACTACCCGCCGAATACCATGCTCGGGGGCATCCCGCCCCGGGCCCACTTCATCGAGACGCAGCGCGCGACCATCGCCCGGCTGGTCGAGCAGGGGATCCTGCGGAAGCCCGACTGAGCGCTGACACTAGACGTCGTCAGGCGACCAGAGCTCGAACCCGACTCCGCCCGGCGCGGTCCCGGCCACGACCGCATCCTTCCCGATCCGGCAGATCTTCGAGTACGCGGCCCCGGGCATGGCCTTGACCGCGGCCGCGACATCGCCGACCTCGAAGCCGAACACGAACCGGGCGGGGCGCAGGGGCCGCGCGTCGATGAGTGGAGCCCCGCGGCCGTCCGCGTCCGGGAACTCGATCAGCTCCAGGCGCACCGGGAGTTGAGCTTTGTCCGCGAAGAGGGCGAGCCGAAGGCGCGTGTCGGGGCGGGGGAGATGCATGAATTCCGCCACCGTGGGCTCGGCGAAGGTGGCGTCGAGGAGAACCGTGAGGCCGGCGTCCTTCCAGAATCCCGCCGCAGCGTCCACGGATTCGACCACGTAGACGCCGGAGTGGACTTCGGAGAACGGCGCGTGAGCGCTCGAATCGAGGACGCTGGGACGGCGTTTGTCGACTTCGATAAGGACCATGGCGAGGCCATCCGGCCCGACGCACTTGCACTCCTTGATGGTCATCGGGCCCACCTTATAGGCGGCGACCGGGCCGATCTCGGCACGGGTGTTCTTCACGATCTCGAGGGCCTGGCCCATGTCGCGAACATAGAGATCGATCGCATGCGGACCTCGGTCGAAGGGGCCGCCTCCGACCGCCTCCAGGCGCGTTTCGACCACGCGAATGAAGCCGCCTTCCGCCCCGGGCATGCTGAGCCGCGCTTCGCCCGTCGCCCGATCGAGGCCGTACAGTTCCCGAGCCGCGAAGGCGTCGATGGCGCTGTCGCTCTCCCGGACGAAGCCGAAGGCCTGAAAGAAACGGGCGGTGCGTTCGATGTTCGACGCTCCGATGGTTACGTGATTCGGACTCTTCAACATGATTTCCTCTTTACGCCGCGACGTTAGACCCCGAACGACTCTTCCTTCAAGCTCTCGAGCACATATTCAAGGTCGAACTCGTTCCAGTCGTACTTCACGAGGATGTTGTGCTTCCCGGTGACGTAGATGTCCGACGGGGGTACCTTGAGGAAGTCGGCGTCCATTCGCAGGTGGCGGCAGGGAAACACACCCGCGGGCGAGGTCACGTCCTTGTCGTCCAGGGCGTTGACGCGATAGGTCTCCATCCGCCCGAGCGGACCGTCGGTGCCGTTCCACATCGTCGAGGTGTTGTAGAAGGCGCGACGCTGCTGACCACCCACCTCCCAGTCGTAGTTGAGCGCGATCCACCCGTCGAGCATCACGGAGTGCGTCACCACGGAGAAGAAGTCGGTGGGCACCTTCACGGTCTGGACGGTATGGCCGGTCATGGCGGTGTCGGTGGTGATGTGGAGCTCGTCGCCGCTCACCCGGAAATATCCGGAGCCGATCAGGGAGCCATTCACCTGGAGGCGGACGAAGGCGTCCAGCGGCCGGCCATCGTGGGCCTTCGTATAGACCACGTGGCGCACGAACTTCGAGTCGTCGGTGACGGCGACCGCATCCATGGTGACCGTGCCATCGCGGTTCTCGGTGATGGAGAAGTCCTCGCGCCCGCGGACGCTGTCCGTGGACTTCCTCTTGTAGAGCAGTCGGCCGGTGATGTAGTTCAGGGGCATGGGGGACCTCAGACGATGATGCCTGCGGCTCGATCTTCCTCGATGCCGAGGGGAACCTTGGGCATGAGGAGAAAGAAGGCGCCGGAGATGAAGATGGGGAGGATGCCGCACAAGGTGTAGGCCTTGTTCCAGTCGCCACCGAAGTACGTGACGGCATAGGAGAGCGCCAGCGGCCCGGTCGCGACCCCGAGGTTCACCGCGAGCGAACCCGAGAAAGTCACCCCGGTTGCCCGCAGACGGGCCGGGAAGTTCTCGGCGATGAAGGTGAACTTCACCGCGGTCGTCCCGTAGAAGAAGATGGTCATCAGGCAGTAGAAGAGGACGGTCGTCCAGTAGTCCCGGGCCCACCAGATCATGACGAAGAAGGCGACCGAACCGAGCCAGGCCCAGACGATGCAGGTGGTGCGTCTGGACAGGAAGAACTCCCCGACGATCGCAGCCACGACATAGCCGATCGCGCCCACGCCGTAGGACCAGCCGACCAGCGACACCGCGTCGTGCATGGTGAAGCTGCGGAACTCCTGGAAATAGGCGGTGAGGAGAATGGTCGACCCGTAGGCGAAGACGTGAAAGTACTCGCCCAGGAAGAGGATGATGGAGCGACGGGCCATCCCCGGAGCGAAGAGTTCACTGAACCGGCCCTGACCGCCGGCCGAATCGCCTCGCGCGGTCGCGGCCTTCGCCTTCAGGAAGGCGCCGGTTTCGCGCAGGTACTTCTGGATCACGAACATGTAAGGCACGGACAGAAGGGCCACGAAGAACACCGATCGCCAGCCCCAGCGCTCGCTCATCAGCAGCACGAATTGCGAGGCCAGGAACCAGCCGATCGGATAGCCGATCTGGAGGATGCCGGACATCAGGCCCCGGTAGCGGGCCGGCGTCTCTTCCACCACGATGGTGCCCACCACCGGCGATTGAATCCCTCCGGTGGCGAAGCCGATGGTCCGGAGCGCGATCACCGAGAAGGTGGACCTGGCCCAGTACATGGCCGCGACGAAGGCCGAGCCGATGAGCATCGAGGTGCTGAACACGGTCTTGCGCCCCACTCGATCGGTCAGGGAGCCGAGAGCGGCGATGCACGTTCCCGCGATCGCGAAGGTGAGGGTGATGTACCAACCGCGCTGTTCCACCGTCCATCCGAGTTCTTTCGAGATCTGCGGCAGGACGAAGGAGAAGAAGGCCTGGTCCATGTTTTCGAGGGAGACCCCGATCAGGCAGACCAGGAACGCGGTCGTGGGGTAGCCGCGGATCTTTTCGCGCAGGTCGCGCCAGGTCTCGGAGAGGGAATGGGTCATGCCTTGAGCGTCTCCGTGAAGTGGTGCAGCACGCCATGGGGCGCCCGGATCAGGACCGACTTCACCCGCCCCTGCGGAAACAGAAGCGCTTCGGCGACCGGGGCTGCGATCTCCAGATTCGCGCCGGCCGCGATCCGGGCGATCTCATCGACGGACACGACGGAAAGGCGGATGGCCTGAAGGCCTCGATTGGGCAGCTCGGCCCGGCCCCGGAGCGACCGGAAAGCGGACGAAGGCAGGCCGTAATGGATCACTCCGATCATCGGCCCCTTTCCGGCCACGCCGAAGTTGGCGCCGCGAAGGAACGTCTTCTCCCCGGAGCCCAGCAGCTTCTGGAAGCTCTCGTTGGCGATCTCGTAGCTCAGCACGGTCTCGAGCTTCAGGGCGTCGCGATAGAAGCCGAGGGCGGCCTCGCGATCCGACACCGGCGCCGAGAGGCCCAGGATCTCGCTGAACATCCGGTCGGTGACGGAGACATACTTCGAGAGCGGCGTGTCGTGCATCTTGAGCAGGGCGCAGACCACTCCGTCGGGACCTTCGATGTGGCCCTCGGTGAAGCGTCCGTCCTCGGGAGTCGCGTACTCGGCGGGAGGGGCCGCGAGCTTGAAGCCCCGGGCGGAAAGGGCGGCCACGGCTCTCTCGAAGTCCGGCACCATGAAGTCGATGACCTTGAGCGCGTCCGCGTCGATGGGCCTCGTCCCCTCGCGCACCGCGATGCCGGAGGAGGGCCTGAACTCGATGAGCCGCACTCCGATGGACGTGCCCTGGGTCTGAAGGAGGACGGTCCGGGCGGCCCGGTCGGCCACGCCAAACAGCCCTTTGACCGAGGATGCGTCGAG
>Ga0315271_10002269_pt1 | contig 11992 bp, 10 predicted proteins | sample C3_top_MG_FD_204664 | JGI IMG/M metagenome (GOLD analysis project Ga0315271, IMG submission 204664) | Sediment microbial communities from Yellowstone Lake, YNP, Wyoming, USA - C3_top | ecosystem: Environmental > Aquatic > Freshwater > Lake > Sediment | place: USA: Wyoming | collected 2017-08-01
AACATCCAGTACACCTCCGGCACCACCGGCTTTCCCAAGGCGGTGGTGCTCACCCATCACAACATCCTCAACAATGGGTACTTTACGGCGCTGGCCATGCGCTTCACCGAACACGACCGGCTGGCGGTGCCGGTGCCGTTCTATCACTGTTTCGGCATGGTGATCTCGAACCTCGCGTGCCTGTCGGTCGGCGCCTGCCTGGTATTGCCGAGCGAGCACTTCGATCCGCTCGCGGTTTTGCAAGCAGTGCAGGGCGAGCGCTGCACGGCGCTGCACGGCGTGCCGACCATGTTCATCGCCGAGCTCGAACACCCGCGCTTCTCGGAGTTCGATCTGTCGTCGCTGCGCACCGGCATTATGGCCGGTGCGCCCTGTCCGCCGGCGCTCATGCGGCGCGTGATCGAAACGATGCACTGTCCCGAGATCCTTATCGGCTACGGCGAGACCGAGGCCTCGCCGCTCACCCACCTGACTTCACCCGGCGATTCCTTCGAGCGCCGCACCGAGACGGTCGGCACCAACCTGCCGCATCAGGAAGTGAAGGTGGTGGACATTAAGACCGGCGCCACCGTGCCGTCCGGGGAGGTGGGCGAAATCTGCTTTCGCGGCCATCACGTCATGCGCGGCTACTACAACGACCCGGAGGCGACGCGCAAGGCCATCGATGACCGGGGCTGGCTGCACTCTGGCGATCTCGGCAGCATGGACGCCGACGGCTACGTGCGCATCACCGGCCGCCTCAAGGACATGATCATCCGCGGCGGCGAAAAAATATTCCCGGCCGAGATCGAGGAGTTCCTGTTCACCCATCCGAAGATTGCGCAGGTTTCGGTGTTTGGCGTTCCGGACGAATTCTACGGCGAGGAAGTCATGGCCTGGTTGCAGCTGCACGCCGGGCAGACGGCGAGCGAAGACGAGATCAGGGCGTTCTGCAAGGGCAAGATGGCGCACTTCAAGATCCCGAAATACATCTGGTTCGTGGACGAGTTCCCCATGACCGTGACCGGCAAGCTGCAGAAATTCCGCATGCGCGAGCTGGCGCTGGAAAAAATGCGCGCCAGCGGCACGGCGCGTGCTGGTGCACCGGCATGAGTGCGCGCACCGTTGCCCTGCCGAAGGCAGCACTGTCCGAGCCGCTGCCGCAGATTCTGGCCCGGCGCCATTCGCAGCGCGACTACAGCGCCGCGCCGCTCACCCAGGCCGAGCTCGTGGCACTGCTCTGGGCCGCGCAAGGCATGACGCCGCGTGACGGACGGCGCACCGCGCCTTCGGCCGGCGCGTTGTATCCACTCGAGCTTTATTGCATTGTCGGTGGCATATCCGGGCTCAATCCGGGCGTGTACCACTACCGGCCGGTGCCGCACGCGCTGGTGTTGCGCCAGAGCGGAGACCGGCGCGTGGAACTCGCCGATGCCGCGCTCGATCAGGACTGGTTCGCGGTCGCGCCGTTGGTGCTGGCATTTGCCGCGGTGTACCAGCGCACCACGCACAAATACGGGGAGCGCGGCGTGCGCTACGTGCACATGGAGGCCGGGCATGCCGCGCAGAATGTCTGTCTGATGGCCACTTCGCTCGGGCTTGGCAGCGTGACGGTCGGCGCGTTCGACGATGCGGCCGTGCAGGCGGTGTTGCAGCTGCCGGAGAGCGAAGTGCCGCTCTATCTGCTGCCGGTCGGCCGGCAATAGACGCAGTCAGCGGCCAGCGCGTTCGAACATCGTCAGCTCCCAGCGGTCGCCAACCGCATCGTGGCGCAGGATGTAGGTGCCGCCGTCATTGCCCCGCAGCTTGAAGTAGCGATGGTCGGGCGCCAACCAGCGATCCAGCACCTCGGCCACGTCGACCGGCGTTGTGCCGAGCCAGAAACGGCGCGGTTCTTCCTCGCCGCGTTGCCCGGCATAGCATTCCACGCGGATGGCGAGACTGGCCGTACTCATGGCGGTTCCGTTCCTTCGCTCGCTGTGGATCGGCGGCGCGCTGTACAGGAGTGCGAGCAGATCGATGCGACACGTATATCCAGTATGCGGCGGCGCTCCGGCGCTGTCACGCCAGGCGCCGGGTCCGGTGTAGACTCGTCTGCATGCACGGCCCCATCAAACATCGCTCCGCAGGCATCGTGGTCGTCCGTCAGCAAAACGGCGAATGGCGGTTACTGGTCCTGCGCGCCTACCGCAACTGGGATTTCCCCAAGGGCCTGATCGAGCCCGGTGAAAAGCCGCTCGTAGCGGCGGTGCGCGAATCCGAAGAGGAGACCGGACTCGCCGATCTCGACTTCCGCTGGGGCAGCGAGTCCATCGATACCGAGATGTACGGCGATCACAAGGTGGCGAGCTTTTATCTGGCGCAGACCCGACAGGAGCAAATCGTGCTGCCGGTCAATCCGGAACTCGGCCATCCGGAGCACAATGAATTTCGCTGGGTGACATATAAGGAGGCGCAGTTGCTGCTGCCGCCACGCTTGCAGCCGATCCTGGACTGGGCCTGGCAGAAACTCAGCGGCTGATTTGCCTTTCCCGTGCACGCTCCTTTAGGATGGCGGCTCGCTTTCCAAAACACTGTACGCCATGACTACACCGCTCTTCGAATCGAACCTGAAATCCCTCAAGCTCCGGCACCGCGGCAAAGTCCGCGATATTTACGACATCGACGACCGGCATATGCTGATCGTCACCACCGACCGGCTCTCGGCCTTCGACGTGGTGCTGGGCGATCCGATTCCCGGCAAGGGCGCGATGCTCACCGCCATGTCGAATTTCTGGTTCGCGCGCACGCGCAAGCTGATCCCCAACCAGGTCGCCGATCTGCCGCTTGCCCAGGTGCTGAAAGACCCGGCCGAACGCGCCCAGGTGGAAAAACAGGCGGTGGTGGTGCGCAAGCTCAAGGCCCTGCCGATCGAAGCGATCGTGCGCGGCTACCTGGTCGGCAGCGGCTGGAAGGAATACCAGAAGACCGGCACGGTGTGCGGCATCCAGTTGCCGGCCGGCCTCAAGGAGGCCGACAAACTACCCGAGCCGATTTTCACGCCGTCCACCAAGGCGGCGGTCGGCCAGCACGACGAAAACATCAGTTTCGAGAAGGCCGCCGAACTGCTCGGCCGCGATCTGGCCGAGAAGGTCAAGCAGGCCACGGTTGCCATATATAAAGACTGTGCCGAGTACGCCCTCACCAGGGGCATTATCATCGCCGACACCAAGTTCGAGTTCGGCCTGGACGAGCAGGGCACGCTCACGCTCATTGACGAAGTGCTCACCCCCGACTCGTCGCGCTTCTGGCCGGCCGACCAGTACAAACCCGGCGCCAATCCGCCGAGCTTCGACAAGCAATACGTGCGCGACTGGCTGGAGGCCAGCGGCTGGAACAAAAAGGCCCCGGCACCGAAGTTGCCGCCGGAAGTGATCGCGAAAACCGCCGAGAAGTACCAGGAAGCCTTGCGGCGGCTGACTGGGTGACTGGTCGGTCCCCCGTCTGTCCGGTGGCCACATTTGCTGTAACATCGGTTCCTGTGTAATAAGGACGAGTCGGAGAGCCTATACCCATGAACATGACGTACGGCATTCGTGGAGTTGTTGTCGCGCTGGTCCTGATGGCATCAGTCTGCAGTGTCAGCGGTTGCAGCAACGACACCAGCAGCACGGCCCCGACTCCAACCCCAACAACCTACTCTCCGCGCTTCGGTTTCGAGGTCAATCGCGGTGACGATACCCTGTCGGTCTACCTCATCAACGCCACCACCGGGCAATGGCTGCACCATGGATATGTGCTTACTGGAGCAACCCCGGTGGCAGTGGCCGTCTCGGCGAATGAGCAGTTTGTATACAGCGCCAACGATTCCGGCACGGTGTCTGCCTACAAGTTGGATATCACCACTGGCCGTCTGACGTTCGTGGAAACTGAAACCGCGGGCACCACCCCCTCGGCGCTGGCGGTAGCGCCGAATAACGCGCTGCTGTATGTGCTGAATTCCGGTGACGACCAGATTGGCGTATTCGCCATTAACAGCAGCACTGGTGCATTGAGCCCGGCCACGGTGCCAACGTACCCGGTCGGCGACGCACCGTCGGCGCTTACGATCCACCCCACGCGCGCGCTGATGTATGTGGCCAATAGCGGCGCTGGCACGGTGTCGGGCTTTTCGTATACTGCCAGCACCGGCGCGCTGACAGCCCTGGCTGGTTCGCCGTACACAGTTGGCAGCAATCCGCAGGACCTCAGCATCGATCCGAGCGGCAAGTTTCTGTATGTTGCCAATGAAGGTAGTGACAATATCACCGCGTTTGTCATCGATGCCATCACCGGCGCGTTGACCACCCCGACTACGATAGCCGCTGGCAATAGTCCACGTTCGGTCACTGTGTCAGCCGGCGGTACCTACGCGTACGCCGCCAATTATCTGGCCGAAACCATTTCCACCTACAGCGTGAACACCACGACCGGGGTATTGACCCCGGTGGGTTCGGCACTGGCTACGGTCGCTGCGCCGCGTTCCTTGCGCGCCGATTCGTCCGGCAAATATCTGTTTGTGGTTAGCGAAACCGGGCAGGTAGGTCAGACGTATCGTATCAATACCACCAACGGTGCGCTTACGGCGCTCGGTGTCACACGCACCCGCGCTCAGCCAGTGGCGCTCGCCATGTCGACAGGCACTGGCTCACTGTCGCCGCAGGCGAAGCATGCCTACGTGGTCAATGCCACCGACAGCCAAGTGCGAGCTTACTCGGTCGATACCACCAGCGGTGCCCTGAGCTACGAGAGTGATGCCAGCACCGGGTTGTTACCGAAGTCGATCGCCGTCGATCCGTTCAGCCGGTTTGCCTACGTCGTGAACAATGCTGATGAAACGCTGAGCGGATATCGCATCAACGACACCACGGGAGCGCTTACTCGCATCGACCTGGACCCGGTGAATTCCTTGTCGAATGATCTTTCTGTCGGGGTCGATCCGCAGCATGTGGTAGTGGACCCGAGTGGCCGATTCTTGTACCTGAGCCTGACCACCGCTGCTGCGACCGGCCAGGTACACGGTTACACCATTGCGGCCGATGGCGCACTCACCGAAGTGACAGGCTCGCCCTACACGGTCGGCGCCGACCCGAAACAACTGACGGTCGACCCGACTGGGCGCTACCTTTATGTCGTGAACCAGGACAGGTTAGTCGCCAACGGCAGCGTCTCGGCATTTTCCATCGATAGCACGAGTGGCCAGCTTGTCAGCCTCGGCGCAGCTGTGGCCGTAGGCAGTTATCCGGAGGCTGTGACCATCGAATCCACCGGCCAGTTTGTCTACGTCGGCAATCGCGGCGCCAGCGATAGTGGCATGACGCTGACCCGACTCAACATCGCGCTGGACGGTACGCTCAGTTCACCCGGGACTACCAACACGGAAACGGGTCCGGTGGATCTGGCGATGGATCCGCTCGGGCGCTTCGCCTACGTGGCCGCGGCGAGTCCGCCGCGCCTGGCCGGTTATGAAATCGCCAGCAACGACGGAGCCCTGACCAATATTGGTACTCCGACATTGGCATCCTCCGTTCCCGCCTGCATGGAGATCGATCCAACCGGACAATTTGCCTATGTCGGGTATACCAGCGACACGATTGTGTCGGTATACAGCATCGGCAGCACCGGCAGCCTGTCGCCGTCGAGCACGGCGTACACAGTCGGTTCTGCGGTGTCGCTGGCCTTTTCCCGCAGACTGGTGACCAGTAGCAGTTCATCGAACTTCTGGCGGTGATCTTGGGTTTACCCGAGTCTCATATCTACCTCACCAGGTACTGCCACGAATATGGCTAGTCCCATCCACCGTCAGCTCAAAGCGGCTTGCGCCGCACGCCTGACATTTCCAGACGACGAATCCCGCCAGGCGTGGTTGCCGCTGTTGCTCGAAGCCTACGCCATCGTCGACGCCGGCATTAACGAAGCCATCCGCCGCGAAGCGGCACAGGGCCGCGCGCTGGCCTGCCACAAGGGCTGCGCCGCCTGCTGCCGCAGCCACACCACCATTCCCATCTATCCGCTCGAACTCATCGGCATCAACTGGTACGTGGTCGAAAAAATCACCGGCCCGGTGCGCGAGCAACTTATAATACAATTGCGCGACCACAAAAACGGCAAGCCCTGCCCATTGCTGGTGGACAACGCCTGCACCGTGCATCCGCTGCGCCCCATGGCCTGCCGCCAGTTCAATGTGTTCGACAAGGTATGCACGGAAGGCGAGGACGCCTACTACACACGCCGCCAGGACGTGCTCACCCCGATCCGCGATTACGCCGATGAAGCTTTCGACGTGTTGTTGCCGTTCTATGGCATCAAAAAGAGCGCCGAGCGCAAACGCATGATCCAGAGCGGCGAAGTGCACCGGCTGGTCAAGGTGTTGCAGGAGTATGACTGGCCGAAGCTCGCCGAGCGCATGCAGGCATTTGATGTGCGCCGCGCGGCCTCCCCCTGAAGTTGTTTGTGTGGCTTGTTGCCAATATCACCTTTGCGGGTGCACTCATCCTCCTCAAATCCTAAGCATCGTCGCAAGGACTGTTACCGCCCTTGTCGTGTTGAATGCCACCTGATCGGCTCTCGTAAGAAAGTACCGAATCACGGAACTGACACTGGTTGTCTGCTAGGATAATAATTGTAATCCAGTAATCGCCATTCAGGCTGCACCGGCTTGTTTGCATGTCGAGAAGAAGTCGTACGGCCCAGGATGGCTCCGATGGTTCACTTCAAGGAGAGATAACGATGACTCAGACAGCGATGGCGAATTCCTTCACACTGCCGATCTACCGCCACAGCCTTACCCATCTTGACACTGAGCGCCAGGCCCTGTGGCATTACCTCAATCCTGAGCCGCGCCCGGTTTTCTCGCGGATTCTGTTGGGCGAGATTCTGGATGTCCAGGAACGCGTGAAGTTGCATCTGTCCACGAATGGGGAGAACGAGCCCGAGATCCGCTATCTGATACTCGCTTCGGCGATCCCGGGCGTCTACTCGCTCGGCGGTGATCTCGGGTTGTTCGCCGACCTGATCCGCAATAAAGACCGTGACCACCTGCTGGCTTACGGCCGCCTGTGTATTGAGTGTGTTTTCAACAACTACACCAATGTCGGAAACCCGCAGCTGACGACCATCTCGCTGGTACAAGGAGACGCCCTCGGCGGTGGCTTTGAGGCGGCGCTCTCGACCAATGTTCTGGTCGCGGAACGCAGCGCGACTCTCGGTCTGCCCGAGATCATGTTCAATCTGTTCCCGGGGATGGGTGCCTATAGCCTGCTCTCGCGCCGCCTCGACATGGCGCGTGCCGGGCGGTTTCTCGCCAGCGGCAGGCAATACCGTGCCGCCGAGCTCTACGAACAGGGCATTGTGGATGTGCTGGCGGAGGACGGTGAGGGGGTGCACGCAGTGAATACCTTTATCCGCAAGCATGGCCGTTCGCACAATGGCCTGCTGGCCATCCAGCAGGTACGCCAGCGCCTTGCCCCGCTGTTCTTCCAGGAGTTGGAGGACGTGGTGAATATCTGGGTGGACGCGGCGATGCGTCTTACTGAACGTGATTTGCGCACCATGGAGAAACTGGTTTCCGCGCAACGACGCCTGGCTCTGCGTAACGATCGTGCCGGCGCTGCGCCCGCTGCGGAAGGAGAACGCCCAGTGAATGCGGGTGTTACTCAGCGGCCGGCTGAAGACGTTAATCACCGTCCGTGGATCGCGACCTCAGCAGCAGCCGGTTAATGCAGCGCCAGCAGTGCAGTGGGGAAGGGATGCCGGTGCGTCCCGCTAGACCGGCGTGGATTGTCCGGGGTTGGTGACGACTGGGCAAAGCGCGCGCAGCGCCTGGCGCGCCGCGCTCAGTTGTTCGCCGATTTCCCGCACCCGTTCGGCACCCTGCTGGCGGAAGTCGAGCACCCCGGCAGCCTCGACGCGCTGACAGGCGGCCGCGAGTTTCATGGCGCCAACATTCATCGCATTGCCTTTCAAGGCGTGTACCCATTCCGTGAAGGCGGAGTGGTTGCGCGAGGCAACCGTCTCGGCAATGCGCGCCAGCAGTGTCTCGCCCTCGGTTTCGAAGGTTTCGATCACCGCCATGAACCTGGATGGATCGCGGCACAGGCGGTCAAGTTCGGCCAGTACCGAGGCATCGAGCACCGGTGCCTCAATTTCGGCTGGTGCGTCGTCGGCGGAGGCTGTCTGTACGGGCAGTTTACGAACCTGGTGATCGAGAATCAGGCGTTCGAGCGTGGACAGCAGTGTCTCGGACGTCACCGGCTTGGTCAGAAACGCGTCTGCCCCGGCGTCCGCGCTAACGCTCTTCGCATCGAAGGTGACATCCGCGGTGAGCATGATGATGGGTATCCGCACGCTGCCCTTTAATAACCGGTAGCGGCGCAACAGATCGTCGCCATCCAGTCCCGGCATGTGCAGATCAAGCACCGCCGCCTGGTAACGACCGGCAGTGAGGCGCTGGAGCGCGGTCTCGCCATCGTTCACGACGTCGACTTCGTAGCCTGCCGATTCGAGCATTTGCTCCAGGATCAAGCGATTAATGCGGTTGTCATCGGCAACCAGGATGCGCGCTCCCGTTTTCGCCTCCCGGCCCCAAGCCCAGGGTTCGACGCGCACCACAGCAGATGTGTCGTCCGTTTGCGTATCGTAGTGCGGTGAAGCATGGATGGCGTTGATCAGCGCCGCCGTCGCCGGCCGGCGTGGCAATGTCCCGACATATCCCCATGCGCACTGTTGCTCGACTTCGCGCGCGCTATCGGTGACGAGATATAACGGTGTCTGTGCGATCAGGGCCTTTGTGGCAAGTTCTTCAGCACGGTGCCGGTTGCCGTGTGAAACAGCCAGCCTTTCGTCTACCAGCACCAGGTGCCAGGGATTGCCCAGCCGGATGCCACGACCGAGCGCCGCGATGGCATCCGCCACAGTCGCCGTGGCCAGTAGCGTCCCAAGGGGAGCGGTGATGCGTTGCTGCAGGTGCTGCAGCATTTCGCCATCCGTTGTCATCACCAGCACCCGGGCGCCCGAGACAGCCGCCTCGGTCTGGCCGCGCCCGGCCGGGAGGTGAAAAGGCAGATCACACCAGAAAACCGCGCCGTGTCCCTTGATGCTGGAGAGCGCGATTTTTCCGTTCATGAGCTCTACCAGCTGCTTGGCGATGGTTGTCCCCAATCCGGTTCCGCCGTAGTGACGATTGGTGCTGGTGTCTTCCTGGGCAAAACTCTCCCAGATGCGATCCAGCGCTTCGGGGGCGATGCCGATACCGGTGTCGCGGATCTCGAAACGCAGGCGCGCCGTATCGTCCGTGATGACGATCGGTTCCACCTGTATGACCACATAACCGGCGTGGGTGAACTTGATGGCGTTCGACAAGAGGTTCAGCAGAATCTCGCGCAAATGATGAGAGTCGCCGATTAACCGGAACGGAGCCTGTGGCGATATACGCACCAGCAGGCGCAGGCCTTTTTCGCGCGCCGCGGGGCTGACCATTCGCACGGTCGCATGCAACATGCGGTGCAGATCGAATTCGGCCTGCTCCAGGACCAGTTTTCCGGCCTCAATCCTGGAGAAATCCAGCACGCTGTCGATTTGGCGCAGCGAGACACTGACCGATTCTTTTATTACGCCGAGCAGTTCGCGGTCCGCGCTCGTGAGCCGGCGATTGTTGTGCAACAGATCGGCGGTGCCGAGGACGCCGTTGAGCGGGGTGCGCAGCTCATGGCTCATGCGGGCCAGGAACTGGCTCTTGGCGGCACTGGCTTCTTCCGCGCGCTCACGCGCCCGATGCAGTTGACGAATGAGATGCGCGGTATAGGCCGGGATCGCCACCAGTGCCACCATGACGCCCGCGGACAACATCGCATGTTGACGCCAGGCTTCGGCGGTGAACATGACGACGGCGAAGCCTGCCACGCTCAGCACGGCGCTGATCACCATGGCGGTCAGCCCGAAACGGAAACCGTTGCCGAGCGTCACCCACAGATAGATCGCGAACAAGGGCGCACCGGACTCACCGGTGTTCGCCATGAGAAATGTGACCGTGACGACATCCGCAATATTGGCCGCGACCCGGCGCCAGGCACGCGAACGCTGGTCGCGCAGGGCGGTCGTGGCAACCGCTAGCGAAAACAGGAGGAATCCGATGAGGAAGACCAGCCAATCAGGCGCACCCTGGCTGAAATCCAGCGGATACTGGTGCACCACGAGGTAGCCGAGCACCGTGGCCGTGAGCGCGACACGCACCAGCGCCTGCCCCTGTTCACGACCCAGGATATCGGCGCGCCGCAAGGCGATCCGGCTCCGGATGTTGCGTAGAAATGCACTTGGTGCACTGATCATGCAGTACCTTCCTCGGAGGTGTCCGGGACGGGCACTATGGCGGCCCTGATTGGCTGTATACTATACTTGAAATTGTTGATATAGATTGTCACCCGCAGCCGACCGCTTTTCGACCCGACCAGGCTTAGGTGATTCGGCACCTGACCCGGGGCTCGTCCTGAAGGACCAGGCGGCAGAATTCCGGCCACAGCCCCACAAGGAACCTCCGTCATGCTGATACTAACCCGCCGGGTAGGTGAAGTGCTGAAGATCGGTGACAATGTCGATGTCACCATCCTCGGCGTAAAGGGAAACCAGGTGCGTATCGGGATCAATGCCCCGAAGGACGTCGCGGTTCATCGCGAAGAGATCTATTCGCGGATCAAGGAAGAGCAGAAGCAGCAGCCGCCACTGGGCTTGCCACGCGCTGCCGGTTCCGATCACAAGGAAGACTAGACGGTAGCGGGCTAGTTCCGGATACCTGCCCTGCGCTACGGAGTCCCCGGTATTCTCCGGAGATGGGACTTCCCCACCAAGACTACGCCCTGCAACCGCGCGACAACATTTCTGCGGTGAAATTCGCAAGACCTATACGCAGATGTGCGTGGAAGGCGAAGGCGGCTACTACACCCGCCACCACGACGTGCTCACCCCGACCCGCGACTACGCCAGCGAAGCCCCCGACGTGTCGCAGCCGTTCTATGGCATCAAGAACTGTGGCGAGCGCAGACGCATGATCCGGAGCGGCGAGGCGCGCCGGCTGGTCAAGGTGTTGCAGGAGTACGGCTGGCCGAAGCTCGCCGAGCGCATGCAGGTGTTCGACGCGCGTCATGACACTGAAAAGTAGTTTGTATCGGACTTCGCCTGTGGTGGCTACGTTCTGTAGCAGGTGTATGCCGGATGAAATCGGGAATATAGTAGTGTTATGGATGTCCCGCGTACACGCACTCCAAAGCGGATGACGCCCCTTTTCAGGCGCAGTCAGGAGCCACGTCATGCTTGATCGGTCTACTCTGCAGGCACTGGTGATCGATTCGCTGGAAGAGCAAATCGCTGTGATCGATCGAGAAGGCACCATTATTTATGTCAATCGTGCCTGGACGAAGTTCGGAATCGAAAACGGACTGTCTTCTGAGTTCGGCGGGGTAGGCAGTAACTATCTAAGGGTCTGCCAAACCTCTGGAGGTAGCGGTGATAGTCTTGCCGGCGAGACAGCGCAAGGTATCCGGGATGTGCTGAGCGGTAAGCGCGCTTCATTCTATCTTGAATATCCTTGCCACAGCCCTGATGAGAAGCGCTGGTTCATGATGCGCGTCGCCGCCCTGCAAGGTGACGCAAGCGGACTGTGTGTAATCTCTCATCACAATATCACGCAGCGCAGACTGGCCGAGGAGCGGGTCGAATACCTGTCTCTGCATGATCAACTCACCGGATTATCCAATCGCCGGCATTTCGACCAGTTTCTGGACAGCGAATGGCGACGCAGCATCCGCAACCGATCTCCGATCAGTATTATTTTGTTCGATATCGATTACTTCAAGGACTACAACGACGAACTCGGACACCTCGCCGGGGACCAATGCCTTGCCAAGGTGAGCCATGCCCTGCAGGCGTTTGCCAGCAGGTCGAGCGATCTCGCAGTTCGTTATGGCGGGGAAGAGTTTGCCTTGATCCTTGGAGATACCGACCA
>Ga0315271_10002270_pt1 | contig 11991 bp, 7 predicted proteins | sample C3_top_MG_FD_204664 | JGI IMG/M metagenome (GOLD analysis project Ga0315271, IMG submission 204664) | Sediment microbial communities from Yellowstone Lake, YNP, Wyoming, USA - C3_top | ecosystem: Environmental > Aquatic > Freshwater > Lake > Sediment | place: USA: Wyoming | collected 2017-08-01
CGTAAGTTGATCACAGCGAACGAAGCGAAGCGCAACTGCATGAGGGTGACCGAGTGTGGAGAGGAAGCGCGGAGCGAAACTGCGAGCCGATGGACAAGAACCGGATAGAAGGCTGGCGAGCGAGTAATGGCACTCTTGCGGCGGTGTTACGCCAAGTTACAGCTCAAGGTCAATGAGACAAAGAGCGCGGTGGCGAGCGTGACGGGAAGGAAGTTTCTGGGCTACAGCTTCTGGTTTGCCAGGGAAGGTGTCAAGCGCAAGGTAGCCGCCAAACCGCTGGCGACGTTCAAGCAACGGATCAGGCAACTGACCCGACGTTCGTGCGGGCGCAGCATGGAGGAGGTCATCGAGCGACTGCGGCCTTACCTGTTGGGATGGAAAGCCTACTTTAGGCTGGCGCAAACACCGGGCGTCTGGCGGTCGCTGGACGAATGGTTGCGTCATCGGCTCAGGGCGATCCAACTCAAGCACTGGAAGCGGGGTAGCACGATCTACCGGGAACTGACCAACCTTGGTGCCACTGAGCATGTAGCAAAGCGTGTGGCGGGAAACTCTCGCTGCTGGTGGAGGAACAGCGATGGCGACATCAAACGGGTGCTGACCATTGCATATTTCGACAAACTTGGCGTACCTCGTCTCTCATGACCTCAACTCCTCGAACCGCCCGGTGCGGACCCGCATGCCGGGTGGTGTGGCAGGGGTGCGGTCTATTTTGGCCGCCTCCTATGCCGATTCCCGCCCGCAAACCGTGCAAAAATTCCGCACAGACACGCCACTCCCCTCCTCATCGGCCCCTCAATGAACCTAGAAACCGCAGTTGACCGCTCCATTAAGGCCGCAAGCAAATGAACATAAAAGAAGTTATATCTTTAACCACGCTCACCATTTGGGTAACGGTGTCCGGCACACAAAGGCTCGCACAGCGAAGAATATCAATGCAGAGGGTTGCAATGAGGCGCTAGCGAGTACATTTTTTGAAATGGATATTTTATGTTCAGAAGTGCTTTATTTCGCAGTACGCCAACGAAGCGAAATAGCGACAAATAGTTCTTGACATGCTTGGCATAAGGTGAGAAAAAATTTTCATATCTCATTATTTTTAAACTAATTTATGATCATTTATCGCCGCCGCATCAAACAAATATTTACCAATGGAACCGTGCTTGAAGAGTGGTTCTCGCCCATGGCAAAGATTCTGGAAAAATGCCGTTTTAGCGATGCGCCTTTTAAGGCTCTGCCGATGATGCCGTTCATCTTGTCTGGATGCCTGCGCCAAATACTCGCAAGCAGTTCATTGCGTGAATATGTGCAAACGCTATTTCATCTCGACACCAATCAAACGCTTGCACCAATCGCTCGCTCCACTTGGTCGGATGCACTGGCATCGGCAGGGCGTAGAAATGTTCTTCGCCCTGCCGTCGTGCAGCTCGTTGAACTGGCACGGATCACTTTGCCTGATCTGCTCGCGCATGTAGAGGGTATCGGTCAGCGCGAAGTCATCGCAACCGATGCGACCTACCAAACCGAGTCGGCACATTACGCCCCCAGCTACCCCAATACCGACGGAGGAGACGACAATCAAAAGGGGCATATGCTGCTGTCCCATTTCGATGTGCGTCACGGCATCGCGCTGACAGTCACGACGGAAACACGATCTCTCGGCGAAATGCGCGTTCTCAAGCGCGAAGAATCCAAAGGCTTTAACTGGCTGAGGACGAAGCGTGCAATCCATGTAGTTGATCGAGCATTTATTGATGGGCGTTTTTGGGATCAGCGGTTCAAGCTCTATGACAGCACCGTCATCACGCGCATGAAGTCGGTGCTAAAGTATTCCTTCGTCAAGGAAAATGATGTCGCTATCAGCACCAGCAACGAAGGTATCTTGTATGACCGCACCGTGACGTTGCAAAGCTCCAAAGGAACGTGGCGCTTAATCGGCTTTTGCTCACCGGATGGCATCGATTACGAATACCTAACCAACGATCAAGAGCTACTGCCCGGTGTTGTGGCGTTTCTATATCATCGGCGTTGGGATAAAGAGAAATACTACGATTGTTTTAAAAATGATTTGGCTGGCAGCAAAGCCTGGGGTAAAAGTCCTGTTGCGATTGAACAGCAAGCGTTGCTGGGGATCGTCACTTCCATTCTGACGCGCTTGTTTCTGATGCGGCGACAAGCAGATTTGGCATTGGCGCAACCTGATGCAACTCAGGATAAAAAACATCAAAAGAAGCTGGCAATCTATACGCAATCCGGCAAGGGCATTTTATTGCGTGCCCTGTGGCAAAATCTGTCGAAAATCTCACGTCAGGTTTGGCGCTTCTTAAAGAACTGTTTTACCTGCCAACACGAGCCAAGGCTCTATACCCGTCAGCTTGAGCCGTTATTGAGGTGTTACCTTTGAATAGCACCGGACACCGTTACCATTTGGGTGAGTCGCTACGAGGCGTATTGCACGTCCCTCACAGCGCATGGCAGCGTTGCTCCGCCTCGCCATGGAACGACCATGCCTCGTTGTCGCGCCTTGCCATACACTGTGATCAACATGCACTACACCTCGTCCAACTACGGCTTCTAGGATGCATCAGGAAATTGCAGGTTTTCCAGCAACCTCCAAATATTGAAACTCTTCCAGAAGCGGCATCAAAATTGACGCGAGCATATTGAGCACGGCCGGGATATACCTAATCGAATTAATCAATCAACGGGGATCACCCGAAAACTGATATATCCGCTTCTGTTTGTGCCAGTCGCTGCGCCAACGAATGCATCATCGGCAACATCTGGTCACGCTGTTGCAATATCTGCCCGCGCAATTGATTGAGCAGCTCCGGGGAGGCCAGCAGGCTGCCTTCAAGCTGCCTCTTCTTCATCGCAAAACGCTGGTTGAGATTGGCGAGATCGGCAGCGGCAACGGCATTGGCGGGATCAAATACGAATGTGTGTTCCATGCTGGTGCGCCAGGCCACCAATCCACTCTTCAGTGAAGGTTCCAGCCCCTTGGTATTCGTCACTGTGTTCCAATTGATGTTGGCCGCCGTTTTTACACCCAACAGGGCAAGTGTGCTTATCTGAGCCGGCCCTACGCCGATTACACCGCACGCTGCCACGGGAAAACCGGCGAGAAATTTATGTAACTGGGCGTTGTAAAGCTTTTGCTGCAACGCCTGCCTCTCCAGGGCAAGATTTTTGGTCAAGCCCAGGTACTCCGCCCGTAAGCGAGATAATTCATTAATTTTTTCCTGGAATCTGGCATCGCCAGTTTCGCGACGCCACAGATCCTGCACGGCGGCAAAGTCACGTTGAGCGGCTCTGAGCGCCTCATGTCGAGGCAACCACTCGGGTGAGTCACTTGTTAACACGGTATAGGCTGCGCCAAGCATTAGCATGAAATAGGTGCTGCCCATTAAAGTGAGATACCACTTGGCGGGGATAAATGTAAGAATTCCTATGATCAATCCAACAACGGCAATTATCTTTAACGCCTTCACCCCTTTCTGACTTTTGACGGGTAACGGTGTGGGTTGAACCTGGAAGCCTGACGTGTTGATTTCAGGAGCAACGCCTGGCGGCGTAATGGACATTATTTTTGCCCACACCTTCCCCAGATTAAAGTTACTCAAGCCCGCCATCGAGCTGATATTGGGAATAAAAAAGTAACTTCCTGAGCGTTGCTCCTGAGCGCACCAAGGGCAGTTGGGCAAGTCCCCAAAATATTTGTGCGTCGCTTCCTGGTCACAGGTGCGCAGCTGTTCCCTGAGGGCATCGAGAGCCGCTATCCAGTCCCGTGCAGTGGGGCGGCCTACCGGCTGCGCGCCTTGCTCGGCGAAAGCGCGGTCGAAATAGTCAATTATTTCCGCAGACAGGATAGCCGGCGTTACGCTCTTGGGCGGCGGCGTCATGCCCTTGCTGACCGAGTTACAACCGTAGGCGTAACGGAATTGCGCGATGGCCTTTTCCAGCGGCATATCGCCATGTCCTGAATAGACGCCAGAGAAAGGATGACGGCCCATCAGCAGGATATGGAATATCAGCAGCGCCAACCCAAAGTTGTCGTGATTCTTGCTACGCCGCAGGTCACGGAACGTTGAGTAGCGTTGCAGTTCTGGCGGCGTAAAGTGCGGCACACCCACTTCGCACAAATAGTGCTTTCCAGCCGCGAAAATTTGAAAGGAATCACAGTCAATCAGCTTGGTGAGGCTCTTGCCGCCGACAAATACCAGATTCGGATTTACATCTCCAATAACATGACCATGACTATGTATCGCGTCGAATGCGGCTGCGGTATTGCGTGCCGTGTTAACCAGAAATGCCCAGTCTTTATCCGGGAATCGTTGCTTGCGGTGACTGGGGCCGTACAGATGATGTATCGGTTCAAAGCCCGTTACTTTCTGCATCAGAAAGCCGCGCATCGGGCCGCCCGAAGTCGTATGCAAGGTGTCCAGCGGCCACGCTGCGAATTTCTTCAACGATTCATCAACCACCTTCACCATGCCGCGCAGCTTGGCCTGTTTATCCGGGTGCAACGTCTCGTGATAAACCTTGGCCACCATGCCAGCGCCCAAGGCTGGTACGTCATAGACAGTGCCTTCGCCACCAGCACCCAGCTTCTTACCTAACGGTATACGTCGCCCAGTACTGTCAAACAAATCGGTCATGACATACGGCGTGTTGCCAGTACCAGAGTTTTATCGTCGTCGGTACGTTCATTGATTGCGGTGCTTTCCAAAAAGAGAGCCAGCTGCTGATCAAGTGCTGCGCATTCATCCGGGCTGCGCTTCCTCAACACATTCAGCATGGGCTCAAAGAACGGATAGTGCGGGGTGAGCTGTTCAAACGATAACGCCAGACGCTGTATTCCGTCAGTGAACAGGGCCAACTCATCGACTTGGGTATGGGTAATGGAAACGTGCAAGTGCGACAGCGCATCTTCCTCGGTGACGAAATAGGTCATGTTCGCATAGGGCCCGGCATCCGGCCAAAACACCACCCCTAGTGCACTGCCGCTCGACACCACGATGGAGCCATCACCAATCTGAAAAAATACGGCGGCACCGTTACCGACAACCGCGCCCAACAATGTGCAGGCGTAGTCCCTGTCGCTTAGTTCATTTGCTTCAGCCGCTGCACTGATCACACTCCGGACATCCGCGATCCAGCTCTCGACATCGGATTCAGCTAATTTTTTCGATCGTGACAGGGATGCCGCTATGCTGGCCCGGGCTGTGCTGCACGCCAGCGCTGCACCTGTGCCCCCCTCTTGTGCGCTTCCGGCACCATCCGAGACGATACAAACCAGAAACTCCTGACCGTCTGCGCCGCCCACCACATCAGCGCGGCAATCATCCTGGCACGGCTGTCCGCTATGCGCGTGTGAGGTGCCAATGACTGAGGCGCGGATAACCTTCCACATCAGACCTCAGCCCATCCGCTAGGAGGTGCAATGGGAACCGCTGTGCCGGGTACAGACTGCGACACCGCTTTCATGGAATTGGACAGCCACTGGAACAGTTCGCGGAATTTAAGGCCATCCAATTGCAATGGCTCGCGCACGGATATTTGCTTCAGCACATCCATGTTGGCACTCTTTACGCCTACCGCAAAAAATGCAAAAGCCTTGGAACTTTCACCCTCGCGCACCAGGGAAGCGGCAGACTGCCACTCGTCGGTGGGTGCGCCGTCAGTGATCAGGAAAACCCACGGGCGATAGAAAGAAATGCCATTGGCGCGGTACTCATCCTTACGCTGGCGTATGAGCTCCAGTCCTTGCTTGATAGCCGCCCCCATAGGCGTCTCGCCATCGGCGGAGAGGCTGGGCGGGGAAAAGTTGGGTGCTGTATGGAAAATATTTTCGATGTGGACGGCAGGGCCAAAGCTGACCACGGCGACCTCGACACGTTTCATGGCGAGCGTATCGGTAGACAACTCATCCTTGAATGTGGCCAGGCCTGCGTTCAGTTCTGAGATAGGTGTTCCATTCATCGAACCCGAAGTGTCGAGCAGCAACAGGCACGGGCAACGCGGCTCCGGGTTGTCGGCAAAGCTATCGGTACCAAAGGCTACTTGTTCTGCAACAGCGTGATCGTTCATGCAAACTCCTCTTTGAAAAATAGATTTTTCCTGCGCCACATACTGATTGGATAGTTGCTAGCGAGGGTCGAATACCTGATAATTTCCCTGTATATTATCGGGAAAATTGTGCTTCCTGTGAAGTGAAATTTTACCTGCGCTGGATACGCCACTTTTATATTTTTATGACCGCTGACCATTACTTCAATCAACGCCTGCCGCACGTGCAATCATGCGCTGTTGCAATATGCCGCCGGGTATGAAATTGAGCCCATGGCATATCACCACTTGAAGCACGCAACAGGATGAAAATGATTCGACTCGTCTGTAGCTTAATAGGCCTGGCTGCATGGTTAAGCGGCTGCGGCGGAGGGACAGCCGCCGGCTCCCTGTCGGGAAAAGTGCTTGATGGCTACCTTAGCGGGGCAAGCGTATGCCTCGACCTCAACCATAACCAAGTTTGCGACGCGGGTGAGCGTGTCACCACCACACGCGGCGGAAACTATACGATCGATACCAGCGAACTGAGCGCAGCTGAAATCGCAGCCACCTATATTGTGGCAAACGTACCCGTCACTGCACTGGACGATAACGATCACGGCCAGACGCTGGCGCAAGCCGGAAAACCCGCTTACACACTGATGGCACCGACCAGCGCTGCGTCAACTATTGCTGTTACGCCCTTAACCACCCTGGTCTCGCAACAGTTAGCGCACATCACCGCAACGTCCACTCAATGGTGCGAACCCTTCTGGTGGTGCTCGTTCGCGCGACGGATGCTGGCGAATCCCGCCAAGAATCTGGAACACGCCCAGACGGCCGTTAAAAAACAACTCGGCATAGCGCCTGACGTTGATCTGATGCAGGACTATATCGCCGCCAACGCTCCGCCAAAAATCAGGAACACCGCCACTATTACGGCCCTGGCGCTGGGAAATTTTCAGACCACAATCAATGCGCGAAGCCTGATCAACACCAGCGAACAGCAAAAATTTGCAGCGGCCATCGCCCTGCTCAACCAGCATATAAATGCAATTCTAAACAATGCTGCCATCAACCTCGCCTCGCAGCGTCCTCCTACAGCACTCAACGTGGCCAGTGTGCTCATCGATAGCGGGATGATACCCACCGCCACTATTTCAACATTGCCTGCCGTCATCAACGCTGGACAACGTGCCGTCCTGTCCTGGTCATCTACCGTCGCCACGATCTGCACGGCCGATGACGCTTGGAGCGGGGTCCCGGCACTAAGCGGCAGCATGACCATCACCCCCACCCATTCCGGCATCAATATTTATACGCTAAAGTGCGTCGATCATGATGCCTACACCGGCAACAATGGCTTCGTCACCAAGTCAGCCAAGCTTTCCGTCTACCCGGCGGGGTACTCCTCTTACAACGGCATGTAAAACTACGGCACGTGGCAACTAATCCGCGTTCAGCCTCACTCTGCACCTACTGGCAGCTCAAAATAAAATCGCGCGCCCTGCCCCTCTTGCGAATCAAAACCTACCGTCTGAAATATCCGGAACGATTGCAGGTCAACTTTCATTATGTATTGGGTAAAGCCATCTCTTGCTGGCAGCTGACTAAAACCCTACCGGTCTAAACTTGGCTACGGGCTATCAAGCCCAACAATATCGGCATCTCCACTGGCTTGTACATAAAGCCGGAAAGTCCTGCCTGCCTGGCGATGTCCTCATTCACATGCGCGCTGTATCCGGTGCACAGAATGATCGGAATACCAGGACGCAGGCGCAACATGATCCGCGCCATATCCAGCCCGGACAGTTTCGGCATGGTCTCGTCGGTGACCACCAGATCGACACTGCCAGGATTTCGCTCAAAGGCTGCCAGCGCCTCCCGCGGCTTATTGTAGGCCACTACGTGCGCCCCGTGCATGCTCAACATCTCCTGCAACATGGAAGCCATGGCACGTTCATCGTCCACCACCATGATGCGCAGGCCACTGAGCACGCCATCCGCAGCATCAGACCCGCTCACGACATCAACTACTTCGTGCAACACCTCCACTCGCACCGTCGGCAGCAAAACACGCACGACCGTTCCCCGACCCGCAGCGCTCTCCACGGTGATATGCCCGCCCAGTGCATGCACGATGCCATGCACCACCGGCAGCCCCATGCCCGTGCCCTTGCCCACCTCCTTGGTAGTGAAAAATGGATCAAAAATCTTGGTCAGCAAATGCTCCGGAATGCCCTGGCCGCTATCGCGGACCGTGAACACCACATAGTCGCCGCTGAAGGATGTGTGACAGGCATCGCACGTGGCAGCAACCTCACGCTGCGCCAGGTTCACATCGATGCGGCCGTATTCGCCGATGGCGTCACGCGCATTGATGGCGAGGTTCATCAATATCTGGTGCAGGTGCACTGGCTGGATGCGGGCGCGCAAGTCCTCGTCCTCGATCGTGTAGTTGAGTTCGATGGAGCTGGCGATGGTGGAGCGCAGCAGATGCATGACCTCTTTCACCACCGGCTGCAGCAGCGTGACGGGCGCTTCGCCACTCGGCTCCGCTGCTTGCGGACGGCTGAATATCAGCATCTGCGTGATCAGCTCCTTGGTGCGGTTGCCGGCGGCGATGATGGCGTCGATATATTTTTGCGTGCGTTGCGGATCGGGAGAAGGCGTGGCAGTCACATGCTTGAGCAACTCGGCATAGCCCAGCATGGCACCGAGCATGTTGTTGAAGTCATGCGCAATGCCCCCAGTCAGATGGCCTATGGACTCCATCTTCTGCGATTGCAATAACTGGGCTTGCAGTTTTTCGCGTTCAGCTTCCGCGAGCATGCGTTCGGTGATGTCCTGAACCGTGCCGGTCATGCGCAGCGGTTGGCCATCAGCATCGCGCTGCAGCACGCCACGGCCGCTGACTACGCGCTGCGCCCCGTTCGGATGCACAATACGGAACTCCTGGCTGCCGGGGTTTTCTCCGTTCAGGCAGGCCTTGATCCATGCAGCCAAGTCAGCGCGGTCTTCGGCCACCAGAATTCCGAGCAGGGATTCAGGGCCAGGCACGAAACTGTCCGGTGAAACGCCGTATATGCGGTAGGTTTCTTCACTCCAGACAAAGTGCGCGCTGTGCAGATCCAAGGACCAGCTGCCAATATGTGCGATCTGCTGTGACTCGGTCAGTAGTTGCTGCTTCTCAAGCAAGACAAGTTCGATTTTTTTGCGTTCGGTGATGTCGTACAGAATAACCAGATGCGATCCGGAAAATTCCTCGCCCAATGGAACGGCACTCGCCAGCACAGTGCGCGTCGTGCCGTCCTTGCAGCGAATCTCGACTTCCAGAGGCTCAAATGGCCTGCCGCTTTGACTTGCCGCCTCAAGATGCTGGCTCCATGTTTGCGCCACCCATGCACGGTAGCTTGCATCCGGATAAGCTTGTGACCACCAGTCCTCCAGCACCGGGATATCGCGCAGATCGTAGCCAAAGGTTTGCGTGAACGCTGCGTTCAAATAACTGATGTTCTCGTTCACGTCATTGATGGCGAACGGGATCGGCGACACGTCGATAATGTTGTGCAGCTGGCCCTTGCTGCGCCGGGCTTCATCTTCTGCCTGTTTGCGCTCGGTGATGTCATGCACCATGCCGTTGGAGGCGATCACCTTTCCTGCCTCGTCGCGCACATGCTGGCATTTCTCGTGCACATAGCGTATCTCTCCGCTGTCGCGGCGGATGATTCTGTGATGCACCTCATAGCTATCCACACCCTCCTGCAGCGACTTGCTATAAGCATCATGCACCAGAGCCCTGTCATCGGGATGAACCGCCTCGAGGAATGCCTCATACGTTGCCGGGAACTCTTGTGGTCTGAGGCCGAAAATCCGGTAGGCCTCGTCCGACCAGACTAAGCGGTTATCGACAAGGTCAAGCTCCCAGCTGCCCAAGTGCGCGATGGCCTGTGCCCGGTAGAGCCGCTGCTCCCCCTTCTGCAGCTCAGCGTAAGAGGCACGCAGGTCACGATCACTCCTCTGCAACTCATTCATGACCCCTTTCATGCGCCGATTCATGAGCACCAGCCAAGCTGCCGCCGCGAGCAGCAAAGCCAGCAGTGCTGCGATGCCGATGATCCAGTATGCGTAGTGCTGCCAGACATCGCCCCAGCGGAATTCCGGCGGCGTGTCGTAGGGGGGCAGTTTCAGCGCACGCGCTAGCTGCTCCACCGACTGATAATCGGCCGGCGGGGAAAAGCCCGCGATTCCGGCAGCAATCGCCGCAGGATGTCCCGGCTCCAGCGCAAGCAGCGCGGCAGCGACCTTGCGCACCGTGTGTTCATTCACATGCGGCAACGCGAGGAAGGGCCATTCCGGATACAAACGGGTGGAGGCGACGAAAGGAAAATCCGCGAGGGTCTGGCGGTTCAGCACCTTGATCCGGGCCGGATCGAGCTTGCCCTCCGCTTGCAGTTGCTCGATCATCCCGGTGCGGATAAAGCCCGCGTCGGCGCGGCCGGAGAGCACCGCATTGACGATTTCATCCTGGTTTTCCAGCTCGATGAGCTTGGCATCTCCGGGCAGACTCACCCCCGCCTGCAGCATCTCAAAAGCCTGCGCCTGATAGGCGCCCAGAATTTTTTGCCCGCAAACGGCGATACGCTGCCCCTTCAAATCGGCAAGCCTGGCCAAGTCATTTCGTTGCGCGCCCACAAAAACGACCCCGCCGAAACCCTTGGTCACATGGCCGTTAAACTGCGTCATCTGCGTGGCAAGCACGCCGGTGAAGCTGCTGTGGCTGCGCATATTGAGGTAAAAGCCAGGGTTGGTGAGGACGAAATCCAGCTTGTTTTGTTTTACGGCGTTTTCCATTTCGGCCTGATCGAGCACGAGCAACTGCACACGGGCATCCTTGAGTTGCGAGCTCAGATACTCGGCCAGCGGCTGGTAGCGTGCCTCCATTTTGCCTTCGGTTCGGTAGGAGTTGATGCCGAGCGTCAGTATTTCCCCGGCATGGACCGCGCTCTGGAAGAGCAACGCAAAGGCGGCCAGCGCCAGTATGAACAGCCGTCGTTTCATCGATTTTCTCCTTCTGCCAATGCCAGATACCTCGCGTCAACCAGTTCGAGCAAACTATCCGGACGAGGCAGCAGCCCGCGCGCCGTCATCAGCCGGCTGATCTCGGTTGCGGCTTGCGCGAGATGACCGCCCGAACTCAGATAGCCTTGATTACCCTGCAGATCGGGCAATTCAATGCCGTTCAGCGCCCGCTGCGCCTCGGAAAACTGGATACCCTCATGTGCGCTGATGCGGTACAGCCCATCCTGCCGGTTGATGCGCAGATGATCCAGCGCCTTGAAGTGCGCGGACAGCAATGCCGACAAAATTAGCTCCCGCCCCGCAACGCGATCCTGCCGCACTGCCAACACGTCGAAAATGGTGTCGGGCATCTGGCGGCTGTCGAACAACTGCACCGCGCCTTCGCGTTTGAGCAGCGAAGCGGTGGGTTCGTAGGTTGCCACCACATCCACCTCCCCTGCGTGCCAAGCGGCGAGCTGTCGGTCCGGTGGCAGGTCAAGCACGGTCACATCGTTCGCGAACAGCCCTGCGGCTTCGAGCGTCTTGGCCAGCATCAGTGCACCCACAGCGGAGCGCTCAACGCCAATACGTTTTCCTGCCAGCTGTTTGAGCGTATCGATACCGGGCCGGGCCAGCACCATGTCTGCGCCGGCCGACACATCGAACACCAGCACCGCCACCAGCGGCACGCCTGCTGCCCGCACCTGTAAAACCTCATCCAGCGTCAGCGCGGCGGCGTCTATCTGTCCGGCCTGCAACGACGCCATCGAATCGCTGGCAACCTTGCCCTCATGCAGATTCACCCCGGGCGGCAACCAGCCGAATTCCCGCGCAAGATACAGTGACTCATAGCCAATCCATGGATGGATACCAACAATTAAC
>Ga0315271_10002271_pt1 | contig 11988 bp, 10 predicted proteins | sample C3_top_MG_FD_204664 | JGI IMG/M metagenome (GOLD analysis project Ga0315271, IMG submission 204664) | Sediment microbial communities from Yellowstone Lake, YNP, Wyoming, USA - C3_top | ecosystem: Environmental > Aquatic > Freshwater > Lake > Sediment | place: USA: Wyoming | collected 2017-08-01
CAGCGCCACCCGGCACTGGCCCCAACTGAAGCCCCAGGGAATCGCGCGCAAGTCTTCGATGCGGCGGCTGGCCTTTCGCGACGCCGGGCGCGAGCCGATGTTGAGTTCTGCGATTTCGCGGATCGGCGTGGCGTCGAAGAAGTAGTCGGTAAATCCTGGCGTGTCGTAGACCAGCTTGCGATAAGCCGTGAAACTCAGCTCGCTGATCGCGGCCGCAGCGTCGAGAAAGGCCTCGGGCGCACTCTTGGTCGGGTGCAGCAGCGTGGCTTCGAGCGTGGCGGCCACCAGGGTTTCGAGATTGCGCCGACCGATTTCCGGGTGCGCGTACTTGGACGCAATGACCTCGCCTTGCTCGGTCAGTCGGATCTGTCCGTTCACGGTGCCAGGCGGTTGCGCCAGGATGGCCTGATAGCTCGGCCCGCCACCTCGGCCGACCGTACCGCCGCGGCCATGGAACAGCCGCAACTGCAGGCCGTACGCGCGGCATAAGGGCTCGAACAGTGTCACCAGTGCGGTCTCGGTGCGGTAGAGCTCCCAATTGCTGGTGAAGAAGCCGCCGTCCTTGTTGCTGTCGCTGTAGCCGAGCATGATGTCCTGCGCCGCGAACTCGCCGACCTTGCTGCGCAATACCATGTCGAGCACGCCTGGCAGCGCGATGTAGGCACGCATGATCGGTCCGGCCTGACGCAGGTCGGCGATCGTTTCGAACAACGGCGAGACGATCAACGCCGCCCGGGCGCCGTCGTCGAGCGTGCCGGTCAGCAGGCCGCACTCCTTTTGCAGCAGCAGGACTTCGAGCAGATCGCTGACGTCTTCGGTGTGCGAGATCACGTAGTGGCGCAGGGCATGGCGCCCATAGCGCACCAGCGCCTCGCGCGCGGCCTCGAACACCGCCAGTTCGCCCAGGGTGCGCTCGCTGTACGCATGGCCGGTCACACGCAACGGCCGCGCGTCGTTGAGCATTGCCAGCAGAAGGGCACGCCGGGCCGGCTCGTCCAGCGCGCCGTAGTCGGCTTCGATGCGCGCGGCTCGCAGCAGCTCGGCGATGACCGCTGCGTGTTGGTCTGAGCTCTGACGCAGATCGACCGTGGCCAGGTGAAAGCCGAACACTTGCACCGCGCGCATCAGCGGCGCCAGGCGCGGGGCGATCAACGCATGGGCGTGATGGTGGATCAGCGAGGCCTCGATCGTGCGCAGGTCGACCAGCAGTTCGTCGGCGTCGGCATACGGGTCCTGCGGCGCCACGGCGTGGCGCAGCGCCTCGGTGCCGGTCAAGGCTTGCAGCGTGGCGGCCAGCCGGGCATACACGCCGATCAAGGCGCGCCGGTACGGTTCATCTTCGCGGTGAGGGTTGCGGTCGGGCGAGCGCTCGGCCAGCGCGTGCATGGCCGGCGTCACTGGTGCCAGCATCTGTGAAATCGACAACTCGCTGCCCAGGGCGTGGACCTCGGTCAAGTAAAAGCGCAGCGCCACCTCGGCCTGCCGCGACAGCGCCAGCACCAGGGTCGGCGCGCCCACGTTGGGGTTGCCATCGCGGTCGCCGCCGATCCAGTGGCCCATGCGCAGGAACGGCGCCACTTCGTGGCCATGGAGCGCGCGTTCGACGTCGCGGTACAGGCGCGGCAGTTGGCGCAAGAAGGTGGCCTGGTAGTACGACAGCGCGTTCTCGATCTCGTCGGCCACCGTCAGCTTGGCCGTACGCAACATGCGCGTCTGCCACAGTTGGGTCACCCGAGCGCTGAGCAGCGCCTGGTTGTCGATACGGTCGGCCTCGGTGTGCAGGTCGTCGCGCTGGCCGACGAGCTCGGCGATCGCTCGCTCGGCGTCGAGAATGCTCTTCCTCTGTACCTCGGTCGGGTGCGCGGTCAGCACCGGCGAGATGTAGGCCTTGGCCAACACCTGCGCGATCTCGCCGGGGCGGATGTCGGCATCGGCCAGGCGCTCGAAGGTCATCGCCAGCGAGCCTTCCTGCAAGTGGCCCTGCGCCTCGTGGTGTTCGCGTCGGCGCACGTGATGGCGGTCCTCGGCGATATTGGCCAGATGGCTGAAGTAGCTGAAGGCGCGGATCACACTGACTGTCTGGTCGCCCGACAGGTTCTTCAGCAGGCGGTCGAGAACGCGGCCGGCCGAGGCGTCCTTCTTCAACCTGTAGGCCACCGATAACTTGCGCACACGCTCGATCAGCTCGAAGGCCGCCGCGCCTTCGTGCTCACGGATCACGTCGCCGAGGATGCGGCCCAGCAGGCGGATGTCGTCGACCAGCGGGCGGTTCTTTGCCGCCGCATCGTCGGCGCTGCGATCGTCGGCGGCACCGTGTCGGGCACGCTGGGGTCGGGCCATGTCGGGCTCCTGCAAGGCAGTCAATGTGTAATTCAGTTACGGAATCGGATGTTACCAACATCAACGCCGGCGGGTCCCCCGGGCAACCAGCCGATCAGGCGAGGCCCTGGCGATAATCGTTGCATGCCCGCACTCGCCCACCGCACGCTGACCATCGCCACGCGCGAAAGCCGCCTGGCGTTGTGGCAGGCCGAACATGTCCGCAACCTGCTTGCCGCGCGCCTGGGCATCGAGGTCAAGCTGCTGGGTATGACCACCCGCGGCGACCAGATCCTCGACCGCACCCTGTCCAAGGTCGGCGGCAAGGGCCTGTTCGTCAAGGAGTTGGAGGCCGCGCTCGAAGAGCGGCGCGCAGACCTGGCAGTGCATTCGCTCAAGGATGTGCCGATGGATCTGCCGAGCGGTTTCGCACTGGCCACGGTGCTTGAACGCGAAGACCCGCGCGATGCGCTGGTTTCTCCGCACTTCGCCACCCTGGCCGATCTGCCGCAAGGTGCGTGCGTGGGTACATCGAGCCTGCGCCGTGTCGCGTTGCTCATGGCTCAACGCCCCGATCTGCGTATCGAGCCCTTGCGCGGCAACCTCGACACGCGCTTGCGCAAGCTCGACGAAGGCCACTACGACGCCATTGTGCTGGCGGCCGCAGGCCTGGTGCGCCTGGGTCTGGCGGAGCGCATTCGCACGCGGTTTTCCGCGGTGCAGATGCTGCCTGCCGCCGGTCAGGGCGCGCTCGGCGTTGAGGTGCGTGCCGACGACGTCGAATTGCGCGCCGCGTTGGCGGCCCTGACTCACCGCCCGACGTGGCTCGCGGTCCATGCCGAGCGTGCGGTGTCGCGCGGTCTGGGCGGCAGTTGCTCGATGCCGCTGGCCGCCCACGCGCAGTGGCAGGACGACGGCAGGCTGTGCCTGGCCGCCGCACTCGGCCACGGCGGCGACCCGCGCCGGCCGCTGCTGACGACGCACGCGGTCGGCCCCGTCAGCGACGAGGCCGCCGCCGAAGCCCTCGGCGCGCAGGCTGTCGCGGCACTGCAAACCTGCGGCGCGCGCGACTATCTGGGCGCGTAGCCGCAACCGCATGGCACTGCGCCTGCTCGTGACACGGCCGCAACCGCAGGCCGATGCCTGGGTCGAGCGGCTGCGCGTGCAAGGCGTCGATGCCCTCGCGCTGCCGCTGCTGGTAATCGAAGCCGTGGTCGATTTGAGCGAACTGCACAGTGCCTGGCACGAACTACCGCGCTATGCGCTAGTGATGTTCGTGAGCCCGAACGCGGTCAGCCACTTCTTTGCAGCCCGGCCGGCCGAGTTCGCTGCGCGTCCCTGGCCGCCCGGTACGCGCGCAGCCGCGACCGGCCCGGGCACGCTGCAAGCACTGCAACTCGCGGGCGTGCCGGCCGCGCTGTGTGTGGCGCCGCCCGACGACGCCGGCCAGTTCGATTCCGCCGCACTGTGGGCGCAATTGCAGACTGAACGCTGGAGCGGTCGCGAGGTGTTGGTACTGCGAGGCAACGGTGGCCGCGACGAGTTCGCTGCGCTGCTGCGCGCCGCCGGTGCCGCGGTGCACTTTACGCAGGCCTACCACCGCGGCCCGGCGCAGCCGACGGCCGCGGAGCGCGGGCGGCTCGACCGCGCCATCGCCGAGCCGGCGCAGCACCTGTGGTGGTTGTCCAGTGCAGAGGCCACCGGGTACCTGCCGCAATTGGCGCCCAAGGCCGACTGGCGAAGCGCACAGGCACTGGCCACACACCCACGCATTGCGGCGCGCGCGCGCGAACTCGGGTTTGGCCGGGTCTTCGAGGCACCGCCGACGACGGCCGCGGTCTGTGCCAGCGTGGCGCAGATCGAGGCCTCCCTACAATCGTCGCCACCTTGAACATCCCCGCCGCCGCCGGCACCGCGCCGGTTCAGCCTGAACAGCGCCGCCGACACGTGCCGCCGCGGCTGCTGACCGTGCTGATCGCGACCGCGCTGCTGCTCGGCCTCGCGGCCCTGGCGCTGGCCTGGAACTCGCAACAGCACATCAGGAGCCTGGAGCCGGAACTGGTGCGCCGCCAGGCCGATAGTCAGGTGCAGGCCGCCGAGGCCCACGTACTGGCGCGCGTGGCCCAGGATGTGGCGCGCGAAACCGCGGCCAAGACGGCCCTGCTCGAAGCCCGCGTCGCCGAAGCGTCGATGCAGCGCTCGCAGATCGAGGAGCTGCTGCAGTCGGTGTCGCGCTCGCGCGATGAGAACGTCGTCGCCGACGTCGAGGCGGCGGTGCGCGTGGCCTTGCAGCAGAGCGCACTCACCGGCAGTGCCGAGCCGCTGATGGCCACGCTCAGGCAAGCCGACGAACGCCTGGCGCGCTACAACCAGCCGCGACTCGAACGCGTGCGCCGCGCGGTGAATCGCGATCTCGATCGCGTCAAGGCGCTCGGCGTGGTCGATATTGCCAGCCTCACGCTGCGCCTGGACGAAGCCGTGCGCCTGGTCGATGAATTACCACTGCTGGCGCTGGCGGAAGCGCGCAACAAGGCCGCCTCGGCAACACGCCCAGCCAGTGCGCCGGCCTCGGCCTCGCCTTCGGCGTCAGCATCAGCATCAGCGTTAGCGTCGGCGTCTGCCGCTGCCGCCGTCGACGGCAACGACTGGCGTGCTCGCGCGCTGCAGTGGTGGCAAGGCAGCAGCAGCCATGTCGGCGACGAGATTCGCTCGCTGGTGCGGATCACGCGCATCGACCATCCGGACGCCGTGCTGGCGGCACCAGAGCAGCAGTTTTTCGTGCGCGAGAACCTGAAGCTGCGTCTGCTCAATGCTCGCCTCGCGCTGCTGTCGCGCCAGTTCGAGATTGCGCTGTCGGACATCCGCGACGCACAGGCCATGCTCGACCGCTACTTCGAGCGCGGCTCCAAGCGCGCGGTCATGGTCGGCGATCTGCTGCGCCAGGTGTCTGCGCAGGCGCGCCAGACCAGCCTGCCGCGCCCTGACGAAACACTGGCCGCACTGGCCACTGCGGCCGCCGGTCGTTGACAGGGCCCGCCATGCGCAGCGTGACCTGGTTGGTGCTGCTGTTCGTGGCCGCAGTGGTCGCGGCTACCGCGCTCGGGCCCAACGACGGGTTGGTCAGCCTGTATTGGAGCGGCTGGCGGCTTGACATGTCGCTGAATCTGTTCGTGATTGGCTTGGTGTTGACCTGCCTGTTCTTGCTGCTGGCGATGCGTGCCTTGCAGTCGCTGATCAACCTGCCCGAGCGCGCCCATGCGTGGCGCGTGCAGCGGCGCGAACGCGCGGCGCAGGCTGCCTTGCGCGAGTCGTTGGCCGAATACTTCGGTGCCCGCTACAGCCGCGCGCGCAAGGCCGCCGGCCGCGCGGTGGCGATCCACGATGCGACGCCCGAGCTGGTCGGCGACCTGCAAACGCGCACGCTGGCCCACCTGCTTTGGGCTGCCAGCCTGCACCGCTTGCAGGACAGGCCGGAGCGCGACAGACAGCTCGCGCAGTTGCAGCGCCTGCGCCGACACGCCAGTCCGATGCAGCGCGGCAGCGACGATGGCGTCCCGCTGATGGCCGCAGAGTGGGCCCTCGACGACCGCGACGCCGCGCGAGCGCTGTCGCTGCTGGCCGAGCTGCCGCCGGGTGTGGCCCGACGCACGCAGGCGCTGCGACTGAAGCTGCAGGCCCAGCGCCTGGCCGGCCAAACCGATCAGGCGCTGCACACCGCACGCCTGCTGGCTAAACACCAGGCGTTTTCGCGCAGCGCGGCCCAGAGCCTGCTGCGCTCGTTGGCCGGCGAAACCTTGGCTGCAGCGCGCGACGCGGAGCAACTCGACCGCGCCTGGCAGGCGCTCGACAGCGCCGACCATGCCGACCCCTTGATCGCCGCCCGCGCCGCCACTTGCGCCGCGCGCCTGGGCGCGGCGGCCCGGGGCCGACAATGGTTGCTGCCCGCATGGCAGGGCCTGGCCGAGCTGGGCCGCGACGAGCGCGATGCCGTCGCGCTGGCGCTGATCGACAACCTGCCGGGCCTGCCGGCCGACTGGCTACCGCGCATCGAAGCGGCTGAGCGCACCCTGCCCGGCGACGGCGCAGTACAGGCTGCCGTCGGCAGCGCCTATTCCGAACGCCAATTGTGGGGCAAGGCCCGCGCGCCGCTGGAGCGCGGCGCAACATCACCCGCACTCGACAGCCCCGCTCGCCGCGCCGCGTGGCGCCGCCTGGCAGCACTGGCCCGCGCCGAAGGCGACGAGGCCCGCGCTGCTCGCTGCTTCGAGGCCGCCGCCGCCCTGGAGTAGTCGGGGCCATTGCGGCGGGGCCCGCTGATATACTGCGCGGCTTCGCGGCTGTAGCTCAGTTGGATAGAGTACTTGGCTACGAACCAAGGGGTCGTGGGTTCGAATCCTGCCAGCCGCACCAGTAACGACAAGGGTTCGCAGGTAAGCAATAGCTGACTTGCGAACCCTTCAGTCTTTCTGGAAAGCCTGTGGTGACTACTCAGTGACTACAGCGCAAACGCTGTCATTGGTGCGCACCTACGCGGCCGTGACCCGAACTTCCTCGCGCCCCTTCCCGCGGTACTGTTCCAGATCCACGCCGCGCAGCTCGACCACGCGTTCGTAGTCGATGTTGCCGGCTTTCCAGTACCGCGTCACGCTGACACCGGCACCTTGCTCGCGAGGGTGCGCCGCCAAGGCCACCAAAGCCTCCTTGGCGCGATCCAGCGCTGCATCTGATGCAACGGCATGTCGTCGAACTCAGCGAACACAAGCGTCGAGGTCCGCAGACATGACGCGCGGGCCCGATCGAGCTTGCCCCGATTGGCGGCAAGCTGAGTCACCGACGGCGCTTGCATTTGTGTACACACTGCGACACAATCGGCCCGTAGGCAGCGAATCCTCTGCCCGGAGCCCGCTATGGAAACCACGAAGGTCGGCATCCGCGAATTCCGCGCGGGGCTGGCCGACTACATCGCATCGGACAAGCCAGTGGCCGTGACGCGTCACGGTCAGACGGTGGGCATCTTCATCCCGACGCCCGGGCCCTCGCAGGCGGACCTGCTGGCGCTTCAGCAAGCCAGCGCCAGGTTGAAGGCGGTGATGCCTCTCGGTGAAGACGAGGTCGATGCGCTGGTGACGGACTTCAAGGCCGAGCGCAAAGCGGCAGTGGCTCCGCGGCGCAAGCGGCGATGAACCCGTGACGTCCCGCGCCATCGTCCTCGACGCCAACATCCTGGTGCGGGCGGTGCTCGGCAGCCGCGTGTCCGAACTGCTCACCGCTCACACCGCACAAGCGACGTTCCTTGCGCCCGACATCGCCTTCGACGAAGCGCGAGAGCATCTACCCACGGTGCTGGCCAAGCGCGGCAAGTCGGGCGAGGCGATCCAGATGGCGCTTGAGAAGTTGGAGGCCCTGGCTCACGTGATCGTGCCCGTACCTGCCGAGTCGTACTTGCCGTTCAAAGACCGGGCGCTGGCGCGCATCGGACCGCGCGATCCCGACGACTGGCCCGTGCTGGCATGTGCCCTCGCGGCCGACTGTTCGATCTGGACCGAGGACACGGACTTCTTCGGCGCCGGCGTCGCAACGTGGACCACGGCCAGCGTCGAGCTGTTTTTCACCGAGTCGGATCAAGGTCAGTAGGACGCGTAATCGCTCGACACGAGCATTGCAGCGTGCGTGCCGTCGAAGGCGTAAACGTCAAAAACCGTGAGGGACTTTTGGGGGACTCAGGTATCCAGAACAGTCCAAAACAGCGCAGAATCGGGTGGAACGGACGGCAGCAACCCCTGTTGAATCAACAACTTGGCGGCGCATCAGGAACTACGAACCAAGGGGTTGTGGGTTCGAATCCTGCCATCCGCACCAATAAAATCAACGGGTTAGCTCTCACTAGGGGCTGACCCGTTTTTCATTCTGATGCCACTGGCAACAGAATTGGCAACAGAAATCTTGGCGTTGGACCCGCACGGGCAGACATGGCCCATGCCCGTCGCCCCGTTGTCATGCCAGCCCCCTCCCCGATCGCAAGGTTGGCAGCTCACCGGGCCCCGCGTGGCAGTGCGTCTCTCATCCCGTCTTCGAGCTGCTTGGCTGTCGGCAGCTTGCCCCGTAGCGCGGAGGGCAGCGCAGAGCGAAGCTGGTACTCGGCCACGCCGATCGAATTGGTCTTGCTCTTCAGAGCGAACTCGACTTCGAGGTTGCCCTTTTCGGCGCACAGGATGATGCCGATCGACGGCGCATCGTCGGGCGCGCGCTCCTTCTCGTTCAAGAGATTCAGGTAGAAGTCCATCTTGCCGGCGTACTCTGGTTCGAATTTGCCGACCTTCAGTTCCACGGCCACCAGCGCTTTCAGGAAGCGGTGGTAGAAGAGCAGATCGATGAAGTACTCGTTGCGGCCAAGCGTGACGCGGTGCTGACGGCCGATGAAGCAAAAGCCATAGCCGAGTTCGAGGATGAAGTCGCGCAGCTTGTCGATCAGCCGGTCCTCGAGTTCGCGCTCCTTGATCTCTCGGCGCACTCCCAGGAACTCCAGGTTGTAGCTGCTCTTGAGGGCCTCTTCAGCCTGCTCTGCCAAGTGCTCAGGCAGTGCGATCTTGAAGTTGTGGCGTTTGCCTTCGGCCAGTGACCTCTCGTAGGCGCCGGCCTTGATCTGATTGAGCAATACGTTGCGGCTCCAGCCGAAGGCGGTAGTCGCTCGCAAGTAGTACAGGCGTTGCGCGGGTTGGTCGAGCTTGTTCAGGATCATGAGGTGGTGGCCCCAAGGGAGTTCTGCGACAAGCTGTCGCAGAACTTCGTCGGCACCCCGATGGTCGCTGGCGGTAACCGAGACAGGTGCCCGCGCTTTCGGCACTTCTGCGACAAGCTGTCGCGGAAACTCGCCCCGCGAGTACGCCTCGTAGAGGCGCCTCATGTCCCAGACGTTGCGAGCCGAAAACCCTTGCGTTCCCGGAAAGGAAACCCTCAGGTCGCGCGCAATCTGCTCGACGATCGACTTGCCCCAACCCAACCGTTCCTGCTCGGTAACGATGGCCTTGCCGATGGCCCAGTACAGCGAAATCAGTTCGCGATTGACCGAGCGCGCTGCCGTGAGGCGTGCGGCCGCAACACGCACTTTGATGCTGCCGATGAAGCGCGTGTAGTCCGTGGCGACATTGGTGTCATTGGGCACGGCTCCTGAGTGTAGGTGTGGCTCGTCGTGGCTCAAAAGCGTGATTCAAATTCAACTTCATCGCGCGCGCAACCAGGAACCGCATGCGTGTATTTGCCGTCGTTCAGGGCAATGCAGCTCGTGCGGCACCAGTAGATTTGAAACCACCCGTGACCTCGGCGCAGTGCTCCTGAGACGTCGAGGTACTTGCTGAGACTTTGCGAGCCGCCCTGGTTCAACGCCGGTCCGTCACGTTCGGTTTCCGATGCCGATCGCGGCGCAGGCACACCATGCGCGCATGGGATCGATCTGGAAAAGAGCCAACGATAAGCAGCTCAACCTGTCGCGCGTCGCTCCGTGACGGGTTACTGGCCTGAGCCAGTAATGTCATTGAACTGGCTTTGACCATTAATTTGTATCCACTGGCTAAAGCCAGTAAACTGCGCTCAATGAGACCGCCTCCATGAGCTACCCCATCCGCATTCCAGCTCAGTTGAAGCAACACCTGCGCGCGCTGCGGAAGGGCTGCGGCCTGACGCAGGCCCGGCTAGGGGCATTGGTCGGCGTCAAGCAGGCCCGCATCGCCGAGATCGAGGCGAATCCGGGTGCGGTGAGCCTGGATCAACTCACCAAAGTTCTGCTGGCGCTGGGCAGCGCGCTGCACCTGCACACAGCGGATGCGGCCATCGCGCAAAGCCGCGAGAGGTCGACCTCTGGGCCGTCGGCCGCGCCCGTGACGCCGCGGAAGGTCGCGCCCAGTTCAAGCCCGCCCAGCGGCCAGCGGCGCACGGGGACGATCGCCACCTCACGCGACCGGTCCGCGGGGTCGACTGTTGGATCGCGAAGCCATGTGGTGGCCTCGAAGCCCCCACCGAGGGCTGACGTCGTCATCCGGCCAAAGAAGGGATCCTGGTGACCACGTCGCTCCACGCGTGGATGAACGGTGAGCTCGTCGGCACCTGGTCCGTCGACCGCGCGACACACTCTTTCGTGTACGACGAGTCGTGGCTGAACTCGCCGAAGGTGCGATCGTTGTCGCTGTCGTTGCCCATCACGGCCTCGCGCGAAATCCGAGGCGAGGCGGTCGCCAACTATTTCGACAATCTCCTGCCGGACAATGAAAAGATTCGCGCGCGCCTGAGCAGGCGCTTCAAGACCAAGAGCGCCGATGCCTTTTCGCTGCTGGAGGCCATCGGCCGAGATTGCGTCGGGGCGGTTCAGTTGCTGCCGCAAGACACCACACCGCAAGGCTGGAATCGCATCGACTGCGAGCCGCTCGACAAGGGCCAGATCGCGGGCATCCTGCGGGCCGTTCCGGCCGAGGTGGGTCTAGGCTCGCCCGAGTTATGGGATGACGACGACCTCTTCCGTATCTCCATCGCAGGCGCGCAGGAGAAGACCGCGTTCGTGCGGTTGAAGGGGCGATGGTGCCGGCCGCACGGCGCCACTCCGACGACGCACATCTTCAAGTTGCCACTCGGCCTCGTCGGCGGTTCGAGGCGCGTCGACCTGTCCGATTCGGTCCAGAATGAATGGGTCTGCGCGCAGATCGTCGCCGAACTTGGCCTACCTGTCGCGCCGACGACGATGGCCACATTCGACGACCAGACGGTCCTGGTCGTCGAGCGCTTCGACCGCGAGTGGATGGATGGAGGCCGTTGGATCGCACGCCTGCCGCAGGAGGACTTCTGTCAGGCGCTCGGGGCTTCACCGGCGAAGAAGTACGAACATGATGGCGGGCCCGGCATGGCGAAGTGCCTGCAGTTGCTCGGCGGCAGCGCCGACCCGCAGGACACGTTGGCCTTGCAGCTGACGCAGCTGGCTTTCTGGCTGATGGCGGCCACGGATGGCCACGCGAAGAACTACTCCATCTTTCTGCAGCCCGGTGGCAGCTACGTCATGACACCGCTGTATGACATCCTGTCGATGTGGCCGTACTTCGGCGACGGGCCGAACCAGTTCAAGCGCAAGAAGGCGGGCCTGGCCATGGCACTGCGCTCGAGCAACGTCCACTACACCTTCGACAGCATTCACACCAGGCACTGGCATCAGCTGGCCATGAAGAACGGCGGACCTGCAACGTGGGAGGCCATGCTCGGACTGATCGGGCAAGTTGGGCCGGCGCTGCAGGCCGTTGAGGCGCGATTGCCAAAGGACTTCCACGCCAAGTCGTGGGAGGCCATCTCGAAGGGCATGAGGGCCGAAGCAGACCGCTTCCGTACGGGCCTAGAGAACCTGTAGACCCGGTACCGCTGCAGCCCGACTTCTTGCGCGACTTTCCTGAACGCTTCCCAGCGCTTCGGTGCAAAATGCGGTGTGAGGGCGCCGCTAAGTCGTTGATTTGCATGACCCTATTCGACTATCGGCGGACTGCGAACCATGGGGTTGTGGATTCCAATCCTGCCAGCCGCACCAATCGAATCAACGGGTCACGTGAGGCATCGCGTGGCCTGTTGTCCTTGGTGGGGCGACGACTGTGAACAAGGCCTTCACAAAGGAAATCGACGGCGATGGCGACGGCGACGATG